>Ga0105044_10007407_pt1 | contig 15099 bp, 9 predicted proteins | sample MAT01_FD_78092 | JGI IMG/M metagenome (GOLD analysis project Ga0105044, IMG submission 78092) | Freshwater microbial communities from Lake Fryxell liftoff mats and glacier meltwater in Antarctica - MAT-01 | ecosystem: Environmental > Aquatic > Freshwater > Ice > Liftoff microbial mat | place... | reverse complement strand
GCGACGTCCATTCATTTTTCGTAACGTACGAACCCACGCTCAGCATATTTACTCCTGTGGCAGGAGTGCCAATCGTCATCTCGGTATTTCCATAAATCGTGGCACCTAGAGATCCAATGATGGCAAAATCCTCTGGAATCGGAACTCCTGCCCACAGATCGACTCTACCATTCGATGCTCCTCGGAAGCTTAAGCCCCACAACTGGTTTTCGACTTGAACATCCGTCCGACCCTTATTGCTGATCTGCAAGATGAGGTTTCCTGCGCCGTTCGGAAGTGAACGCGTAGACGTGATTGCAGAGATGAAGCCGATAGTCGCACCGCTCAAGATCACTTCCTGATCCTGAACATCTACACCGATGGGGAAGGACAGCACTTTCGAGAGCTTCATTCCCAAACTGTCTAGCGTATAGACGCCAACGAGGAGCGTGTCGATACATCCCGTCGTGTACCAAACATCAGCAGCCGTCATAAAGTAGTTTGGATCCGGTGGACAGAATCCCTCAAAGATGTAACACACGTTGATTGGATTAATGAGCGCCTCGAGATTGGTGGTTGCCGTAATCTCGCCGCCGGCATGAATCGGATTTCTACCCTCGTTACCTGCAGCAACAACAATAATGTGGCCTGGTTCTATGAGATCATTAAGAGCTTGTACAGAGAGTTCTGATCCGTCGTGTGGACCAACAATGCCGCCAAGACTCAAATTGATCACCGCTTGTTTTCCAAGTGCAGTTGCGCGTTGAAAGATGTACTGACATCCCGCCACAATGTCGTCGTCGGCAAAACTCGAATTCGCGTCACTTCGAAAGCCTTTAACAACAATGAGATCTGCTTCTGGAGCTACGCCAACGTAGTCTGCATCGCCTCTCCCATTACCGGCTGCAATTCCGGCCACATGCGTTCCGTGTCCATTTACGTCACGTTCCGCAACAGCGCTTTCGCCTACATCAAGCTGAGCTTTCGTGTATTCTTTTCCCCATGAGAATCCCGACGGAGGCGTGCCGTTGTTGTCGGCCATATCCCAAAGCGAAAGGATCCGGCTTCCGGTAGATGTTCGAAAGTCGGGATGCGCTACATCAATGCCAGAATCAAAGACGCCAATAATCACGTCCCTGCCGGTGTAGGCAGAGGGCAGGCCTTCGCCCCGGTGCACTTTGTCTGCACGGATCTCTTTCACGTTCTCGCTTAGAGTGGGGCGCAACAAGCTTGATAGTTGTGCTTGATGAATGCGTTGGTCCCTACACAATGCGTCGAGCGCATCGACGGGGACAACAGCCGAGATCACCGTTCCAAAACAATGGCGAATGGAACCACCATGTGAGATCACAACTAATGTGTCTTCGATGCGCGAGACTCGTAACAAAACGCGCACCATTGTTCGGCCTTGCTCTATACTGAACGGATGGCCAAGCGCTCGAATGGCCTGACTTCGTTCACCGTCTGGTTTAGCAGTGGCCTGCATCGCCGTGCGCCACTTGCCAAGCGAAGAAGCAGTGAGTTTCGTGTGCGCTTGTCCGCTTCCGGACACCGTTACCATACAAAGCGTGAGGGCGGCGAGGGCTAGGGATCGGAGGATCATGGTACGATTCATAGTGTTGGCGTCGTTAAAGGACTGAATTCAAGACGGGTGACGGATTGTATCGACGAAAGGCAGGGGATTGTTTGAGATGCCGTACGAACGAAGAGGATTGTGGACGAAGTCGTAGAGATACTTGCACCACAGTCCTTGATCTGTTGCTGCACTATAGCTGTCGGAGCAGCGGTAAGCTGAATGGCAACGGTGCACGTCGTATCTACGGTGGCGCTTCGATACCGATCTACGATCATCAGAAGTGGTGCATTGCACTTCGCTCGCTGTGCATCGGTAAATGTGTCCACCGAGCTGCAACTCATCATGGCGATGGTCAGCATCAGAGTGGTAAAGCCAAAGCAAAGGCGCATAAAGCATCTCAATTATAGACAATCGCGGAAATTACGAATGCAAGGGATACGGACCACCGTGTCTAACTTTGAAGGAACATGGAGAACACTGAACAGCAAATCGTAGACCTCGCCCGTAAACTGGCAGGGCTACCAACCAAACCAGGCGTGTACTTGCATAAAGACGCTTCAGGTGAGGTGATCTATGTGGGCAAGGCCAAGGTCCTTCGCAATAGAGTGAAGAGCTATTTCCAACAGAACAGACCTGTCGATGCAAAGACGAAGGCTTTGATGGTCAAAATCGCAGACTTTGATGTGATTGTTACCGACAACGAAGTCGAAGCCTTGATACTTGAAAACACGCTCATCAAACAGCACCGTCCCAAATACAACATCTTACTCAAGGACGGTAAGTCGTACCCGTATATCCGCATCACGCGCGAAGAATATCCGCGGATCTTTAAGACGAGAAATGTGGTGCGCGATGGGAGCAAGTATTTCGGTCCGTACACCGATGGGACGTATCTGTACTACTTACTCAAGACCTTGCGTTCTGTCTTCCCACTGCGTTCGTGCGACCTGCCCCTGAGTGAAGTTGGTATCGCTGCCAAGAAGTGGAAAGTATGCCTGGACTATCACATCAAAAAGTGTGAAGGACCCTGCGAGGCTTTTATAACGGCGGCTCGGTACAATGAATACATCAAACAAGCGCAACAGGTGTTAAGCGGGCGGACGAAAGATCTTGAGCATCAGCTTGAACAACGAATGCACGACTTGGCGGAAGAGCTCCGATTTGAAGATGCCGCCGTAATCCAACAGCGTCTGGCGAACCTCAAGGAATACACCTCCAAGCAAAAGGTGGTCACGGAAGACGAAGCCGATAGAGATGTTTTTGCACTCGCACGTATTGGCAACGATGCCTGCACGTTGATCTTTACGATCCGAGATGGGAAACTGGTTGGAAAGCGCCACTACTTTATCGGTAAGAGCGCAGACCAATCGGATGAGGAACTTGTACGAACAACGCTCGAGCGTTGGTATGTAGAGAACGATATGGTGCCGGCAGAGATCCTTGTGCCATGCGAACTCACAGATCAAGATATTCTTGAATCGTTCTTACGCCAGAAACGCGGTCGTGTTGTTGAGCTGCTCGTCCCCAAGATCGGAGACAAAAAGAAGCTGCTTGAAATGGCAGGTACGAATGCCGACTTCCTCTTGCGAGAACTGATCTTGCAGCAGGCGCAGAAAGATGTATCGATGCCGCGTGCAGTTCTTTCGTTGCAACGAGATCTGAACATGGCCAACATGCCACGTCGCATCGAATGCTTCGACAATAGTCACATGCAGGGCACAGACTACGTGTCGTCGATGGTGGTGTTCCTGGATGGCAAACCGAAAAAGAGTGAGTATCGCAAGTACAAGCTTCGTACGGTTGATGGCAACGATGACTTCGAAGCCATGAAGGAAGTGATCACCCGACGGTACGGTCGGGCCGTAGAAGAGAACACTGTGCTTCCGGATCTCGTGATCATCGACGGCGGAAAAGGTCAGCTCTCACACGCAATGGAGATTCTGAATGAACTTGGTATAGCCGACAAAATGGTTGTGATCGGACTAGCGAAGCGACTAGAAGAGGTCTTCATTCCGTTAGAGTCCGAGCCCATTCTCTTACCCAAAGCATCAAGCTCGTTAAGACTCTTGCAGCAAGCCAGAGACGAGGCGCACCGATTCGCAGTCACCTACCACCGACAGCTTCGCGATAAGCGGACGCTTCAAACAGAGCTGACGCAGATCAAAGGTATTGGAGAGAAAACCGCAACAGAATTACTCATCACCTTCGGTTCGGTACAGGGCGTGAAGGATGCAACGCTCGACATGCTTACAGAAGCAGTCGGTAAGGCCGCCGCCTCGCGTATCTACCTACACTATCACGCATAATGCTCCCTGCCTCCCTTCGTACCCTGCGAGAAAAACTCTCCACCCTTCGTTGCACTGCATCGTATACGGTGCCTGGCAGATGGGTAGATCGGACTGAGTCGGAAGTATCGTTTCCGTCTGCAGGCGAATACTTTTTGCGTCAGCTTGACGTGATCGAACAACGTTGCTCACAACATCGGGCACCGTGGTCGTATGAGTCGACGATCGTGTACAACGGACTTGTGCGACATATCACGGCGTGGGATCACGGTGCCGACGCTGCAGCCGAAGGCTGGTGTACCAACGGTTCCTTTCTCAAAACGCTTGCTTTACTTCCTTATCTGGACAACCTTCACGTCACCACACTTTCACTCCTGCCTCTGTATGAGCGAGGAGTGGTAGGGCGGAAAGGTGTGCTTGGTTCGCCGTATGCGATCAAACATCCACTTCACATCGATCATGAACTCGTGGAGTCGTGCATCGACATGGACCTCGATGCTCAGCTGCGATGCCTTGTGGACGCATGTCATGCACTTGGCATCCGCGTGGTCTTTGAGTTTGTTCCTCGCACAGCAAGTATCGATAGCAATCTTGTTGCCGACCATCCGGAATGGTTCTATTGGGTACACTTGGCTGCACTTCGTGATGGCCGCTTTGCCGCTCCCGTGTTGAATGCGCAAGACTTGGCAACAGCGAAGAGACTTGTTGCAGCGCACTCATGCATCGGCTTGCCAGAGCCGGACGTCGCCTATCAAGCATTGTTCACCACAACACCTACTCACATCGAGCACACCGATGATGGTTGGATTGGCACTACTACAATGGGAGAGCGTGTAGGTATTCCTGGTGCCTTTGCGGATTGGCCACCAGACGATCCGCAGCCTGCGTGGTCGGACGTGACGTATCTGAAACTGCACAACCACCCTCATTTTCCGTATATGGCCTATAACACAGTGCGCATGTATGATTCGACGCTCGATTTGCCGATCTATAGGCAGCACGACGTGTGGGATCACATAGCTTCTATCATTCCACAGTTCATTGAGCGATTCGATATTGATGGTGCACTTATCGACATGGGACATGCGCTCCCCGATGAACTGCAACGTCGAGTGATACAAGAGGCACGTTCTCGCAAGCCCAATTTTATGTTGTGGGAAGAGAACTTCTTTATTGAAGAAGCAAGTCGCAAGGCCGGCTACGACGCAGTGGTTGGCTACCTACCGTTAGACGCACATAGCGAAGAGCGCATGGAGGAATTTCTGAAACGTTCTATCGACGAACCGTTTGTGACTCGATACTTCGGTACGCCCGAAACACATAACACTGCACGCATTGCAGCTCGATCGGGCAGCCCGTATCGCTCACTTGCTACGTGGGCCATGATCGCTCACATTCCGTATGCACTTCCATTCATCCACGCGGGAATTGAACTCGGTGAGGTTCGTCCAGTCAATACCGGACTCGGCTTCACTGCATTGGAGCAGGCGAGTTTTACGACAAGCGATCTTGCCTTGTTCTCGTCTGTGGTCCTACCATGGAAAGCGCCGGCACGATTGCACGAAGCATGGAAGAAGGCAACGGCCCGGGTGGCGCAGCGCTAGAATTACCAGCGTTGAACCCACGTAAGCATGGGAACCAGAGGGAATGATGCGGCTGCCGCACCCGATGCGGGAATGCCAATAACGGTGAAGCCGACTTCGAGGGCAAAGTTCTTTTCAAAGTAGCGCGCCGTAATTGTGATCGGAACGAACGTCATCGTCCGCATAAAGAATGCCTCGCCGCAAATCTTCCAGTGTTCAGACAATCGTTTGTCATACGCAAGGCCAACGATCGTGGCATCGGCCATAAAGTCACCTTCGTATGCCGTCATATGGTGTTTGAATCCATACCCGAGGTATGCATTCAATCGAGAATCATCATCGCCGTAGCCGGCAGTAGCATAGAAGGCATTGAACACGATTCGCGATTCGACGGGCTCGGAGTAGTCTTGATCATAGGAGCTCTGTCCGATCTGATACCCACCACCGACGACGAGCTTATCGTTGATCACGAACCCTGTCTTCACGCCAAGCGAATAAGCATAGCTGAGAGATGCATTGTAGCCCGTAGCACCGAACCATCTGTTTGGAAGTGGCAATGCACCACCTGCAATGATCATCACATTCTTGTGGGGCACATATCCAGCCGTGATTCCTACAACATCATACACACCCGTCGTGATCGTACCAACAGGTGGAATTACAGCAGTGGGCAACATCACTGAGCGGAACGTTGTTGGGTCTACAAGCGTGAATCGTTCCTCGCCACCTTTCCCCGACATCGTGAACTGAAGCGGTTCTTGAGATTCTTTGTAGGTTACTTCTGCGAGGGTGGAAAGGCGGCCCTCGACGGTGGGACTAAACGACATTGGGATCTCGCGCCATTCACCTGGTGCAAGTGTAAACGATCCTGGGAATTGAACGGCGAACGACGAAGCATTCGGACCAATGACGGTCATGCCGGTGATCGTGATCGGAGTGCGCGATGCGTTGCGAAGAAAGCGCGATGGAGCAAACGACTTCGTACGTCCAACACTGATGGAGCCGAAGTCGACGTTCTTCACGTTCAACGAAAGACTCGGTGCAATCGCACGACCGGTGATGCGCGAGCGCATGGTGCCGATATCTGTTTCCAAACTAATGGCAGCTGCTCGTTCACCTTCTTGTTGCGGTTGGAAGCTGTATTCGATATCGATCTGCTCGCCAGGTGCCAGTGTACGTTGTGGAGTAGAGAGCACAGCAAACTCTGTGTTCAACGTCCCATCGATTCTGATCGACCGAATGGTAAACGGTGCATCACCCTTGTTCTTAATCCCACCAATCACCACGGAATCTCGAGCGCTTCCCACAAAACGAGTTCCAAAACGAACGTCGGCAAGTACGGGCTCTGGCTTGATGATCGACCATAGTGCATCGCTTTCATCACGCTGAAAGATTCTGCCCTTCACGGGATAGACGTCTACAGTAGACGTAGAGCTGATCACCGCCACCATAGACCCATCGTTGGAAAAAGCAGGAAGGCCGTCAAAGCGAGGAAACGTGCCCATCGCAATGCCATTTGCGGCCTCGTAGACTGTGGTTTTAGACAGCGTGTTTAACGCGATGAACTGTCCGTCTGGGCTATACACGGCATCAGACACACCGCCTTCATCCGGTACACGCTGTATGGTGATCATGTCCTTTCCTGTCTGCACCTCAAAGATTTTTGTTTGGTCTTTGCCTGTCTCCACCGTCATCCGAGACCCATCGGGCGAGAAGGCGATGTACGTGTTGTCGTTGATATACTGACGTTGCGCTATGTCCCTAAACTTTAATCCATTCTCCGAATTCCAAAGACTCGTGGTGCCCGTATTCGTGGTAACGGCCAAAAGGGGATCGCGAGGGCTAGGCGGCACGGTAGAACGTACTCACTCGATCTTCATGGAGTGACTTCAGAATATTGCCGTTCACAGTATTGTAGAGGTGTACAGAACTGTCTGCATCGCAAACTGCTGCCATCTTTCCATCAGGAGAAATCGTTGCCCACATGATGTTCTTATCGGCACGAGGTAGGCGGGACATTTCCTTTCCTGTCTTGGCATCGAGAACGTACGTTGTGTCTCCCTTGCCGCCTGCCACAAGCAACACCGTTCCCGACTTCGATACCTCGATGTTTTTCGGCGGAACGCCAATGATCAGCATGCCACGCTTCCAGATGATTTCTCCGCTTGTCGTGTTCCACAGGATCACATTGCCGTTGCCCCACGTTACAATCGACGAACCATCGGGTGTGAAGCGGGCAAACTCTCCACCATCGAAGTTGCGTACAAGGGAACCCGTTGTGGCATCATACAGGCGTGAATGACCGAGGATGTGTGAACTGTCTCGTTGCTCTTCCCATCCAGTGGTAAGAATGAATCGGCCGTTGGGCGAAAATCGAACTGAGCGAATATGTTCATCGGAGATCTGCATAATCGCACCATTCGTTCGCGTGCGTTGTTCGGTTTGCTCTTGCGTTACACGAAGCAAACACTGGTCGCTGCGGATGTAGGGTGCCGTCCATTGCATGCCGTAGTTCCGCACGTTAAAGCCGGCTTGTTTCCACGTTATCCCACCATCTGTACTCACATCTAGTTTCACAGGCACGTCTGGTGGTATCCCATCGTATCGAAGCATGGTGGAAGTACCGGCAATAATCCGTTCACCACCATTCGGGGAAACAACTCGGAGTGTTGGCTTGAGTGGGGCTTGAAAGCTGGATCCAGCAACGGCATAGATGGACGTACCCGGACATTTGTCTGTGATCACGTCGAATCTCGTCGTGGCATACGTTGTGTCCGTTGCCGTGTATTCCAAACGCCACGTTACATTTTGTCCGCGCTTCAAATGCACGGGAAACACTGTATCCAAGAATCGAAATCTGTCGTTGCCATTGCGCTTGATGCCGGTAATGGTGAAGTCGCTGTTCTCTGCCGTGATCGTGACCTCTCTACCCAGTGTTGATGCGGTAGGCACAACTCCAAACGAAAGTGTGGCTGGATTCAATTGGAGGCGTGCAACGGCTGAGTCGGGAGCGTCGAACTTCGTAGTCACAACAGAGTTGTCAATCTTGATCTGCACTGCTCGCAGGGCATTGCACGATGTCGTACTCTCCCATTCGATCTCGCATGGGCCGATACCGGTGACGATCTCATAAATACGTCGATAGGCGAGGACGGCCTCTTCAATTGTGGTGACGTTCTCGAAATAGATTCCGCCGGTGCTCTCTGCGATGTCGCGCAACACTTGTGGCATCACCATTCCAAGGGACACGCAATAGATGGTTACACTGTCGCGCTCGGCCTCTTTGATCACACGTTCGGGCGACACAACACCCTGTCCATCTGTTAAGAACACCATCACTCGTTTCTTTGTACCACTTGCTGCAATGCGGAGCCCACCGAATGGTTCTCCAATGAACCCCTCGTTATAGTTCGTCCCACCTCGAGGCGTAAGTCCCGGCAGAGTTTCTGTGAGACGTTTCGTATCGCTGGTAAAATCGATGTTCACATAGTGATGGTCGTCGAACGACGTGATAGCACATTCCGAACCTGGAGTGAGGGCGTCAATCCACGCTTTAGCCGCAGCTCGCGCGAGAGCGATGTTCGGCCCACCCTTCGACATCGAACCACTCACGTCGATCGTGAGCACGGACGATACATCGCTGCGGTTTTCTCCCTCCGGACAGTGCACGGCGAGGATCGTTCGACGACTACCGTCTTCCGAGACCTCGATATCCGAACGAGAGAACGGGATGTTCGCGCCGGTCTTTGGATCGAATCGATAGAGCTCAGCCTTGATTCTCGGAAATGAATCGGTGATCACACGATGAAGGATCAGAGACCCCCGCTGTGCAAGCGCAGAGCTTGCAACCAGGAATACAACGAACAAGAGGAAGACGTGACGAACAGACATAGATCAAGATGCTCGCAAAGTGGCCGAACGTGCTTCATGGAATACTCTTCGCACATCCAACAAGAGTGGTAAGAGGACGAGTGTAAGATTCACGTTTCGGTGAAGAAGGCGGACGGATTGTTCAATAGATCTCAGTACTCGCGGATAGTCTGCATTCCCGAAACTCGATGCGAATTTCTCTAGGGCGTCGCGCTGGTCGATGTTCATGATGGACGTAGACGACCCTGTTTTCACGATAGAATACGCATCGCGAAGCCAGAGAAGGAGGAGCGACAGCATCATCTCAACCTTGACCTTGTCTTTGCCCTCTGCAATCTCAGACAACGCATCGGTGAGTGGGATTCTGAAGGACTGACCTTTTAACGCAAGTCTCAAGAGATCTACCACATCTTGTCTGTAGGCTCGCATGTCTTCGTTCATAAACGACCGTGCCCGCGTGTAGCTCCCCTGCGCAAACGATGCAATCAGCGTCGCATCTGCGGCTGGAATGTTGTCGCGCTGGTGTAGTACATTGGCAAGGAGGTCGTCGCCAAGCGGGGGAACCACCACTTCCTGACATCGAGACGAGATCGTTTGCAGTATGCGTTCGGGTCGCTCCGTGGTAAGGATGATCGTTACTCCGTCGTGCGGCTCTTCGAGTGTTTTCAAAAAGGCATTCGATGCCTCGGTGGTCATCTCGTCTGCATTCACGATTAAGCACACACGACGTCCGCCCTCCTGCGCCGCAGAAAGTGTGAGCGTGCGCTTCAATTCGCGAATGGCTCCGATCTTGATCTGCGTTGCATTCGGCAACCGAACTTCATAATACGGGTCGTCGGCAAGTGCCTGCAACTGATTCTTGAGTTCCTCGATCACGTCGCTCTTCATATCGGACTCTGCCTCGCCACCTTTCCCGGCGGGCAGTGCCACCGTGAGACGGAGATTGGGATGACCTAGATGCCGGAACTGGGCGCACGACCTGCACGCGCCACAAGCATCGATGCCTGTAGGCGTTCGCAGGGGAGTCAGACAATTCGTGGTACGTGCAAACTCGATAGCCAGGCCAACAGCTCCTGTGCCGGCCATGCCCGTAAAGAGCATTGCCTGCGGTAGTCGCTGCTCCAGGATCATCCGCTGCAGCAGAAGTTTAATGCGGTCTTGTCCAATGATATCGGTCCATGCCATAGCACAAAGATAGGCCTGTGAGTATATTAGCCTTATGCGCATTCTTGTGATCGAAGACGAACGAAAGGTAGCGAGCTTCATCAAGCGAGGTCTTGAGGAGGAACGCTACATCGTAGAGACCGCCGCCGATGGCGAAGCGGGACTCGAATTGGCCTTGAACAATCACTTCGACGCCATCGTGCTCGACGTGATGCTGCCCAAGCTGGACGGCTATTCCGTGCTTGGCGCCTTGCGTGACCATGGCAAGGCAACGCCTGTGCTTATGCTGACGGCTCGAGGGACCATGGAAGACAGGGTACAAGGGCTAGACCTAGGGGCAGACGACTATCTTGCAAAGCCGTTCCACTTTGAAGAGCTGGCTGCTCGACTGCGTTCGATTCTCAGACGTTCGAGTACGGAGAAGACCACGAAACTACAGTGCGGTGATCTTACGTTGGATATGGTCACACACTTTGCCTATCGTGACGAGAAAGAGATAGAGCTCACCACGAAAGAGTATGCATTGCTGGAGTATTTGATGCGACATAAGAACCGCATCCTTTCTCGAAGCATGATCATGCAACATGTGTGGAAGCACAACTTCGATCCAGAGTCGAACATTATCGATGTCTACATCAAACGACTACGCTCCAAGGTTGAACGCCCTGGCAATCCGAGCGTGATCCAAAGCATACGCGGCGTGGGATATCGCATTCGAGAAGGTGGAGCACTCGACACCGATGAAGAGAACGAAGAAGCATGAGTGTACACCCACTGTGTGAAGCCACGATCCTCCAAACGAACGAAGGCCTTCCGGGAATCCAGAAGGCCTTCGATACATATCAGCAAGAATGTTTTCTTCAGCGTCCGCCAGAATTCTTTTGTCTGGAACTCTGTGGTGAGGCGGGCGAGTTAGCCAACCTCGAGAAGAAGCGTTGGAAGGGAAGTACACCGAATGACGTTCATACGGCAGAAGAAGCTGCGGATGTTTTCATCGCGCTGATGAACTTCTGCAACGCACGAGGCATTGAACTTTCCCAAGCAGTGAGCTCAAAACTCGAACGCATTCGTCCGAGTAAAGAGTGATCGCTTATCGTACTTCTTTGTGAACAGTATGACGACGAAGAAACGGGTTGTACTTTTTGAGTTCAAGACGTTCCGTCGTGTTTTGCTTGTTCTTCATCGTCGAATAGCGCGATGCCGGCTTGCCTTCTTTTTTGGCTTCCGTACATTCCACCGTGATAATCACGCGTGCGCCTTTCTTGGCCATGGTCTTCTCCTGAGTGCTTAGTTCGTAGTCAAGACAACAAAGGTACGGGTCGTTGAGTTTATTTCCAAATCGTTCATTTCTTACGACTTACCACTTTCTTGCCCGTTGGTTTCACGGCCTTCTTTGCCGGCACCGTTCGCAACGGTTTTTGGCGGAATGCGAAGGGAATAGCGTCGGAGATCTTTTCTACGTAGATAATCTGCAAGTTCTTCGTCACCACAGGGGATATCTCTTCTACGTCCTTTTGGTTGGCCTTTGGAACGAAGACGGTTTTGACGCCAAAGCGCTTGGCTGCGAGAAGTTTTTCGTTCAGTCCACCAATGGGCAGGACGTTGCCACGTAGCGTCACTTCGCCTGTCATCGCTAGGTCTCCGCGAAGAGGCTTGCCTGAAGCGGCGCTAAGCATCGCGAGCGTCATCGTAATGCCTGCAGATGGACCGTCCTTGGGAATTGCTCCTTCGGGGACGTGAATGTGGATCTCCTTACCCTTTGAAAAATCTGCGTCCAATCCAAAGGCCGCAAAATTCGAGCGCAAGTAGGAGAGTGCCGCAATGGCCGATTCCTTCATCACATCGCCAAGTTTACCAGTGAGCGTGAGCTTCTCTGCTCCGGGCATGATGGTTACTTCTACCGGCAACATCTCTCCGCCCATGCTTGTCCACGCCAAGCCCATGGCCACACCAACTTTGTCGGTGAGTTCGCCTTCTTTGACCTTGAACTTCGGTGCTCGCAAGAATTTCTCGACAAGCGCCTCATCCACCACAAACTTCTTTGTTTTGGCCAGCCGCTTATACACGGCGCTTTTCCTCATCTCTTCCGGCTTCGACGTGCCGGCCTTCGTCCCAACTTCCGTCACAATCTCGGTGGCGAGTTTGCGCAAGATCGAAGAGAGTTCTCGTTCAACATTACGGACGCCGGCTTCACGCGTGTACTCGCGTACGATCTTCAGTAGAGCCGAGTCTTTGAATGTGATCTTGAAGTCAGACAGGCCATGTTCCCGAATAAGCTTCGGAAGAATATGTCGCTTCGCGATCTCCACCTTGTCCGGTTCGAGATAGCTCGAAAGTTGAATTACTTCTAGCCTGTCCAGCAGTGGTGCTGGAATGTCGTACATCACGTTGGCCGTTGCAATGAAGAGCACCTTCGACAGGTCGTAGTCCACTTCGAGGTAGTGATCATTAAAGCCTGCATTCTGCTCGGGGTCGAGCACTTCCAGCAATGCCGACGAAGGGTCGCCACGGAAGTCCATGCTCATCTTGTCGATTTCATCCAACAAGATCACGGGATTCACAGAACCAGCGCGTTTCATGGCCTGCACGATCTTGCCAGGTTGTGCACCAATGTAGGTGCGACGATGTCCGCGGATCTCGGCCTCGTCGCGCACGCCACCAAGCGAGATGCGCACAAAGCTCCGACCTGTTGCTCTTGCAATGCTTTTGGCGAGCGATGTTTTTCCAACGCCGGGAGGTCCGACGAAGCATAGGATCTGTCCTTTCATGGACCCGATCAAATTCAACACAGAGATGTATTCAAGAATTCGTTGCTTGGGTTTATCAAGTCCATAGTGGTCGGCTTCGAGAATCGATCGAACATGTCGCACATCCAGATCGTCTTCGGTGCGCTTCGTCCATGGAACGTTCGAAATCCATTCGAGCCACGTGCGGTTCACACTGAATTCGGGGGACATAGAATTGGTCTTCTTCAGTCGGTCGAACTCTTCCATGACTTTGTCGCGAACAGTTTCCGGCATACCTGCTGCATCAAGAGAATCCTTGAGAGGCTGCAGTTCCGGCCCTGCCTCCATATCATCATCCCCAAGTTCCTTCTGAAGGGTACGGATTTGCTCTTGGATGAAATACTTGCGTTGTGAACGCTGTATCTGGTCTTGCACCTTGGTATCGATCTCGGCTTCAAGCTTCAAAAGTTCGAGCTCGCCGGAGAGCATTTGCACGAGTTCGAAATACTGGTCTTTGAGTTCCGTTTTGTCCAAGATTTTCTGTTTTGCGTCTACCGTTTGCTGCACGTTGGCCGCGGCATAGTACAGCTTGCGCACTGGCTCTTCGATATTCTCGAATGCTCCAAGTACCTCGGGTGGGAGATTGCGGTTGTCTTTGACGTACTCTGAGAACAGTTCAGCAGAATGACGGACCATGGCCTTGAGTTGTCGGTCGCGTACATTATGCAGCACGTTCACCGTTTTAATCTCGGCCTCTAGAAAGGGTGTGGTCTTGCCCGGCTTTTCGATTCGGGCTTGGAGCATGCCCTCTACCAACACTTTTAGCAAGTTGTTTGGCAGACGGAGCACCTGCAGAATCTTGGCCACGGTGCCATACTCGTACACATCGCCAAATCCGGGCTCTTCGACGGTGGGATCGCGCTGAGCCACAAGGAAGATGTACTTCTCTCGTTCGAGGGCCTCTGCCACTGCTTTTAGCGACGAGGCGCGCCCGATCAGCACCGGGAAAATCATGTGCGGATAGATCACAATGTCGCGCAAGGGAAGGACGGGAAGGGAGGAAGGGATGGTGGTTCCACGCTTTTCCGCCTCTTCGATCGATTGGAGCAAGTCGTCGCTAGATGTCATACTATCTGATGTTGGTGGTGCAAGTGGAATCAACCGCGTTGACGAACGCAAGACGGAAAAATTACGAAGACGCGCCCTAACGTCTTGATTTGTTTGCACCTCGTTGTTTCCTGCCGTATCTTTACCGTCTTTGGAATCCGTATCAATCATTACACGAACGGCCCCGCTTGAGGAGACCCTTTACCCCGTACAATGTGCCGCGTCAGGAGACGCAGCGCAAGCACAAGATCAACGACGAGATCCAAGCTCCGGAACTCCGCGTTGTAGATGCAAAAGGAGGAGCTCTCGGAGTTCTTCCACGTCGTGAGGCCTTGCGTCTTGCACTGGAAGCCGAGATGGACCTTGTAGAGATCGCGCCGCAGGCCAAGCCGCCTGTGTGCAAGATCATCGACTATGGGAAATTCTCGTACGAGCAGCAGAAGCGAGACAAAGTTCAGAAGAAGGCGCAAAGCCACCAGCTTCTGAAAGAGATTCGCCTCAAGGCAGGTACGGATGTGCACGACTTCGACTTCAAGACTCGCCACGCGCGGGGGTTCTTGGAAGAAGGGCACAAAGTAAAGGCCACCGTGTTCTTCCGCGGACGTGAGATCATGCACCAGGATCTGGGACATGTGATCTTGAACCGTTTCGTGGAACAGTGTGCGGATATATCGAAGATCGATCAGCCCATTCGCTCAGAGGGTCGTACGCTTAGCGTAACGCTCGCGCCAGAGGCGAAGAAGCCGATCAAAAAGGAAAAGTCGTTGGATGGATCACCAGACGGCGTCGCTCCTTCACCTGAAACAAAG
>Ga0105044_10007405_pt1 | contig 15099 bp, 17 predicted proteins | sample MAT01_FD_78092 | JGI IMG/M metagenome (GOLD analysis project Ga0105044, IMG submission 78092) | Freshwater microbial communities from Lake Fryxell liftoff mats and glacier meltwater in Antarctica - MAT-01 | ecosystem: Environmental > Aquatic > Freshwater > Ice > Liftoff microbial mat | place... | reverse complement strand
GTAATTGCATTGGTCTAAAATCCCCTCCCTTTCAAGGGGAGGGCTAGGGTGGGGATGGGTTTTAACTGCTGCTAACCCGAAAATCTACCCCATCCCCCTCCTAACCTCCCCCTTGGAAGGGGGGAGGGACAAAGGCTTCAAAAAGCTAACCGGACACTGGTGAGTTTGACTATGCATTTTTGCCATAATGAGAGATTTAACGGAATATAAATGCGGCTGTTCCCTTGACATTCTGGATTGCGACATTATCTTTTATTAGTGGCAGAAATTTTGAAAAAGTAACCCGAAGGAGGAGGAAAAAGTCATGGCACTTGTCAAGTACAATCCATTGAGAGAATTGCGCGGCATGCAGGAGCAGATGAACCGGCTCCTCAATCTTTCATGGAACCACGATCTGGCTGGAGAGGATATCAAAGAGGGGATCTGGCAGCCTCCGGTTGATATTTATGAAACCGAGGACAATATTATTATCAAGGCTGAACTGCCTGATGTGGATCAGAAGGATATCGAGGTACGTATCGAGGATAACACTCTGCTGCTCAAGGGGGAACGCAAGCATGTCAGTGAGGTTAAGAAGGAAAATTATCACCGTATAGAGCGTTATTTTGGTTCTTTTCAGCGTAGCTTCAGTCTGCCTGCCAATGTGCATCAAGAAAAAGTCTCGGCTACATCAGACAAGGGGGTATTGACCATTACCTTGCCCAAGAAAGAAGATTCCAAGCCTAAACAGATCAAGGTGGAAGTCAAGTAAAGTTCAGTTTGAGGTTTATACAGTTTTAAAACCTAAGTGCGCACATAAAAAAAGAACCGGTTTTTTGCCGGTTCTTTTTTTATTTATTAGGTAAAATTTAATCAGGAAGGTTTGACATCCTTTTTGATCGCCTCTTCTGGTTTTGCCTCGGTAGCTGCTGCTGTGTCTACATGAGGTTTGTCAGTTGAAGCAACATGTTGCGGAGTTGCCGGTTTTTCCGGTTCCTTGGCGGCTTCCTCGCGAATATTATTCTGAAAGTCATCCGATGCTTTTTTGAATTCAGCCAGTCCTTTGCCCAGTGACCTGGCAATGTCCGGCAATTTTTGAGGGCCGATAACAATTAGTGCGATTACAAGAATGATGATGAGTTCCGGCATTCCGATTCCAAACATATTAAACCCCTTGCAGATAAAAAATGGTAATAGAACTTACATGGTGAAGATGTATGTATTAAAGCCTTAAATGATGCTATTGGCAATAACAATTTTGTGTTACTGATTTTCTGGCATTTTGTTTGTAATTGGTATTTTAAACTTGCCATTTTAGTATGCTATGTTACTATGCCTAAAATTTAGGCATAGTTGCATCGATTTATCCCATCCCGCTTTTAATTACTCGTGTGTAAAATGCTGAAACCATTAAAAATAGGTTCTCTTTCTCTGGCGCACAACGTCGTGCTTGCCCCACTTGCTGGAATTACAAATCTGCCTTTTCGTCTGATGTGCCGCCGTTCAGGTGCTGCTCTGGCATATACAGAGATGGTTAGTGTCAATGGTCTGGTGCGTGAAGGGGCCAATACCCTGGCACTGTTAAAGAGCTGTCCCGAAGACCGCCCATTGGGAATTCAGCTTTTTGGTGACAGTCCTACTGACCTGGCAGAGGCGGCCCGCATGGTTGATGGTTCAGGTGAGTTGCTTGATATTAACATGGGTTGTCCGGTACGCAAAGTTGTGGGAACAGGTGCAGGCAGTGCATTGATGAAGGATCCGCTCAAGGTGGCTGCCATTATTCGGGCTGTACGGGCAGTGACAACAATGCCTCTTACGATCAAAATTAGATCCGGCTGGCATTGTGGTGACAACACTTACTTGGAGCTGGCTAGGATTGCCGAGGCTGAGGGATGCGATGCTATTACGCTGCATCCACGCAGCCGTAGTCAAATGTTTTCCGGGCATTCCGACTGGAGTCATCTCAGGGAGATGAAGGAACAGCTTGCGATACCAGTGATCGGTAGCGGTGATCTGTTTACTGCTCAGGATTGTCTGGCCATGTTTGCTGAAACCGGTTGCGATGGCGTCATGATAGCCCGTGGTGTGCTGGGGGCTCCCTGGATCTTCAGGCAGCTGCTCGAGTTGCAGCAGAAAGGCGAGGCTGCTCCGGTCACAAATTCAGAACGCGCCTCTGCAATTCGAGAGCATTTTGCGCTTTATATCCAGGAGTTCGGTGAAGCAGTTGCGACCCGTGAAATGAAGAAGCATATCGGCTGGTATGCCCGTGGATTTAACGGTGCATCCGATATTCGACGAGAGACAAACGGTGCGCGTTCAGCTGCAGACATCAATGCTATTACAGAGAGGATCGGCGAAATTCCCGATACCAAAAATGCAGCCAACTGATATTAAAATAGAAAACCAGAACAGCCGTGACGACTACTACGCAACTGTTATTGACAGTGTTGGCGATGGTGTGATTGTTGTCAGTCAGGAAGGCTTGATTACGCTCTGCAATCCAGCTGCAGAAGAAATTACCGGTTTTTCCCGGCGTCAGGCGGTAGGGACCTCCTTTGAAAAATTATTTTCGCTGGAAACTACTCTACTGGAAATGGTTACCAAAACGATCAGAACCGGATTGACTATCTCCGACCATGAAAATGTAGTTGTACGCAGTACCGGCAAGGTGAAGCCTGTCTCAGCCACTTGTTACCCACTGTTGCTGGCAAATGGTGATAATATCGGAGCTATCCTTGCATTGAAGGATATCACCTATATCCGTGAGCTTGAGGCGGCTGTTCGCCTGTCGGACAGGCTTTCTACCCTGGGGGCGCTGGCTGCCGGTTTGGCCCATGAGGTTAAAAACCCCTTGGGAGGCATCAAAGGGGCGGCGCAGTTACTTGAAAGAGAACTGTCGGAAGGAAATGATCTCCTTGAATATACGAGGGTAATGATTCGTGAAACAGAACGAATTGACCTGATTATCCGTGAGTTGCTGGAGCTGGCTTCCCCGCGTGGACTGAAGCTGGCGCCGGTCAATCTTTATATGATTCTTAACGACATCCTGCTGCTGCAGAAACAGGCCGTTGCCGGAAAAGGAATTTCCTTTGCAACCGATTTTGATCCAAGTATTCCGGATATCATTGCTGATGAAGAGATGCTGACACGATTGTTTCTGAATCTGATCCGCAATGCGATCGAAGCCATGGGAGAAACCGGGCAGCTGACAATCACCAGCAGAGTTATGTCAGATTATCATATGTCGCAGAATGAACGTCGCTCACGCATGGTCGCAATTGAAATCTGCGATGACGGACCTGGCATACCGCAGGAAGACCTGGAAAATATCTGGACTCCGTTTTTCAGTACCAAGTCCACAGGTACAGGGCTTGGTTTGACAATCTGTCACAAAATTGTGGCTGAACATCGTGGTATGATCAAGGCGGAATCGGATACATGCCATGGTACAAAATTTACGGTGCTGTTACCGTTGATACAGTAAATCAGTGATTAGCGTTTAGGGGTTAGCGAGTAGTAAATTCTAAACGCTATCCGCTATTCGCTAAACACTAAACCACTACAGAGGTGAATATGTCGCTAAGCAGAATTCTTGTGGCTGATGATGAAGAGAGTATGCGCTGGGTACTTTCCAAGGCACTGAAACGCAAGGGGTTTAATGTTGATCTTGCGGTTGATGGTCGTCATGCCTTGGCTATGATCCAGGAAAACAGCTACGATCTGGCTATTCTTGACATCAAGATGCCGGGTATGAGCGGACTTGACCTGCTGGACCGCGTGCGTGAAATGAAGAGTGATCTGCTGGTAGTAATCATGACAGCTGAGGCCAGCATGAAAAATGCGGTCGAAGCTATGAAACGCGGGGCTTATGATTATATTACCAAGCCATTTGACCTTGATGTGATTGATGCCATTGTGGAAAAGGTCGGCCGAGCCAGAGAGATCGCCTGTCAGGTGTCGACCCTCAAGCAGGAGCTCAAGGAACGCTACAAGGTTGAGAAAAACATTATCGGCAATTCTCCGGCCATGCAGAACATTTACAAAACCATTGGCAAGGTTGCTGACAGCGATGTGACGATTCTGATTCAGGGTGAGTCAGGCACAGGCAAAGAGATGGTTGCCAGAGCCGTGCATTTTAACTCCAGCCGCCTGGCAAAACCATTTGTTGCCATCAACTGTGCAGCCATACCACGTGACCTGCTGGAAAGTGAACTGTTCGGTTCTGAAAAAGGTGCTTACACTGGTTCTACCGAGCGTAAACAGGGTAAGTTTGAGCAGGCCAATCTGGGAACGATCTTTCTGGATGAGATTGGTGATATGCCTCTGGATCTTCAGGCCAAGATTTTGCGTGTACTTCAAGAGCATGAAGTCACAAGGATCGGTGGAACCCAGAATATTCCGGTTGATGTGCGCATCGTAGCTGCTACAAATCAGGAGTTGATAGAGAGGGTCCGCAAGAAGGAGTTTCGTGAAGATCTGTATTACCGCTTAAATGTCGTACCTATTAATCTGGTGCCGTTGCGGGAACGCCGTGAGGATATTCCTGAGCTGGCCCAATATTTTCTTGAACAGACCTGCAAAGAACTTGATATTCCGACAAAACAAATTTTCAAGGATGTCATGTCGTTGCTTTCTTCCCATTCATGGCCAGGTAATGTGCGTGAGCTGGAAAACACTATTAAACGTGCTGTCATTCTTTCCAATGATCCATTGTTGTCAGCTGCCGATTTTGAAGGACTGCAGATTTCAACATCCACCAGTGCGATCAATACTGGTGATGCCTCGCTGGAAGCAATCGTAGAGGCCAAGCTGAGAACCTCTTTTAATGGGATAGAAAAGCTGGATAAGGGTAATATCTACACCATGGTAATGGAGCAGGTTGAAAGGCCGCTGATTCGTTTTATTATGGAAAAAACTCGCTGGAACCAGGTTAAAACAGCAGATCTTCTGGGAATCAACCGCAATACCCTGCGTAAGAAAATTAATGAGCTGGGGATAGAGTTAAAGAGGGACTAGGATATCAGGGGCCCGGAACCCGGAACTCTGGACGTCAAAGGCTTTTTCTGGTCCCGGTTCACGGACCCTGATACCTGGTCCCAGGTCCCGGTTAAAAAAAGGAGTTAATATGTCAATCAAGAACAAATTTTTTCTGGAACCTGAAAAATCAATACTGGTAGTAATCGATGTGCAGGACAAGCTTTGTGTTGCCATGGATGAAAACGTGTTGCGTCATTTGATTAAAAATACCGGTATCCTGCTTGAAAGCGCAGTTGAGCTTGCAATGCCTGTGATTTTTACCGAGCAGTATGTAAAGGGACTTGGCTCCACCGTGGCAGAGTTGAAGGAGAGGGTGCGTGAGGCAAACTTTTACGAGAAAATGGCTTTTAGTTGCTGTGGAAACGAAGCTTTTGTCAGACAGTTGAAAGAGAGCGGCAGGACCCAGATCATTATCAGCGGTATGGAAACACACGTTTGTGTGTTGCAGACCGTGATTGAACTACTGGATTCCGGTTTTGACGTACATATCGTTAAGGATGCGGTCATGAGTCGTGATAAGCGTAATTGGCAGACCGCTATTGAAGCAATGACCCAGGCAGGTGCCGTACCAACCTGCACAGAGTCAGTTATGTTTCAATTGATGAAAGTTGCCGGTACGGATTCTTTCAAGAAATTGTCCAAACTGGTCAGATGAGCATAGGTAGATTCAATGACAAAAAAAAGGCTGATCCGTGTTGGGTCAGCCCTTTTTTTATTGGGATCTGTTTACTTGTTTAAGTTATTCGGATATTTTTTCACAAAAATACGAACATTCAGATTTTTTGATGCCGTCTGGTAGTGCGCACCTTCTTATGTCACCGCCTCCAAGTCCGCAAAAAACCAAATTGCTCTGCGCTTTTCTGATGGAAAGTGTCCGACTTATAAGTTTTGATCGGGTTTGCTCAATTACTCGTCTGTTTGCGTGCAATTTGTTGCCTCCAAAGTAAAATTAAAAAAGTCTGCGACTTACTAATATTTTGTAAACAAGTAATCCTGTCGCAGATATAAAAATAAACGGAACTATAACGATTGAAATGTAATCAGTTGACTGGAAGCCACCAGCAAGAATCTTGCTATGGACATAGGTATAATAATTCACTGAAATTATTGTAGCCAGTAGCCAGAAGCAAACATAAAATGACAGTTTCATATTATCTCCTTTAGGTATTACATTATTTGTGTTTGTTTTGTTTGTTGGCGACTGAATTCGCGCAGGTATTTTGCAAACCGCAATTTGGCTTCACTCATTTCCATCCTGGAATTACAGGCACCAGGTAGAGCGGTCCAGATAGTGCTGATTCTGTTTATGGCACTTTCCACATCGCCAATTTCCACATATTTTAATGCATTTTTCGAGATCATTTTATTAACTGCAAGTCTGTCCTGGGCTGCTGGTGAAAAATCGGAAACAATGCCCTTGTCATATGCTTCTTCCCAGGTCTTCAGGTTGTGGTGATAAGCACCGGCAATATCGATGCATTTCCCTCTGGCATTAAGTTTTAGAATCGGATGGGAACTGGTGTCATACGATTTTAGTTTGCCGCCTAATATGTAAAAATAGACATCATCATCCTCGCGTTTGTGTTCGGCGTACCTGATCAGCTTAAGAAATGCTTTGATGTTGACGTTCATTTTTAGATCATTTTCAAATATATTAGCTCTCATTTACGATCCTCCTGAAAAAACTGTTACTCATATTTTTTGCACCTATCTAGTTGATTGTTCTGAAAATACATCGTATACTCACGCAATAAAGGTGAATTTAATTTTTCAATAGGAAACTATTAATACTCAGGTGAAAGGAATAACCGATAATGAGTAAGAACGTCAACAAAAAAGTTACGCACATGTGTGATGACTACATCAAAAATGGTAACGCATCCCAGGAAACCTCCAAGCTTAGTGTGCCTGGAGGTCATGTGTTGATTAATACAAAGGATGCGTTGGGCCGTCTTAAAGAGGAACTTGGAATACATACCGATATTGAGCTGGCCGAAACAATGTCTGTCGGCATACGTAGAATACATAACTGGAAACAACGCAATACCGTTCCTACAGAAGCAATCGTTGCCATATGTGGTTCCGAGGGGCTTGATCTGGAGTATATCCTGACAGGTAATAAGGTCAGTTCAGGCAGGCAGAAACAGGGAACTCAGGTGAGTGAGCTGGACCTGACCAACAAGGATCAGCCAAGAGTTTGCCCTCCTTATAAAAGATTTGTTCAGCGTGATTCTTACGGTAACGAAGTCTGTTCATTCGAGTCTCCACAGATTGTTGATGTTCTGGCACCCGGAACAAATTGGCTTATTCACGCTTTGGGTGTACAGCCGGAAGACCTTTTGCTGATGAAGATTATCGGTGACAATATGGTCCCCTGGGTTCAGGATGGTGACTTGGTATTCATTGATACATCCTATAAAAGTACAATCAACGGCGGAGTATTGGCCTTACGGTACCCTGATGGCACAATGGTTGTGCGTCGTGTTTTTCGCAATACGGATGGAACGCTGCATGCCAAATGCGATGCTGTAGGTTGTGAGTCAGAAACTCTGGATATCAGCAATGAGGATATGTATCCGCTTGTGGTGGGTCGTGTTGTCAGGCGGCTTGTGAAGTAGGAGTATTTGCGCGGTTATATTTAGTGGGTCTAGTATTCAGCAGAATCATTATAATGGGCATAACAGATCTTTTCTAGATCGTTATGCCCATTTCTTATACCAATTTCAAATCAAAGCACTACCTTCGTTGGTTCGTCTTCGGCTCCTCAACGTACTATTTGTACGCCTCGCCGCCTTGGTTTCATCTTTGATTTGAAATTGGAATTATTTTTTATTAACTATGTTTGACATCCGTAGTTTCGCTTGTGTGAGCACGTGCCCCAAGTCTTGACTCCATGCATGGATATTGTTGGTGTCATGATTCCAAATATAAATTGTTTCTTCAAGTACATTATCGATATTTTTTAGAACAAGCTGATTTCCAGTGTTGGTGCCTGCAATTGAAACAAGTGACTTGTCCATATGAGGCCATCGTCCCTTCGTGTTTTCATATCCGATGTGGTTAGCGGTATTTTTGGGTTTTTTAGGATCAAATACTGGATAAAAATGCCATCCCCCAGGCAATTCAAATCCATTTGCCTTGCGCCACACAAGTTTTAATCCTTCTGGAAAAATGACACCCATTTCTTGCTCAGTTTCAGAAATTGCTTCTTCAGAAGTACCAGTGTTGATCATTTACCCCTCATGTGTGGCTAATTTAATTTTAATATCATGACTCTAATACACTGAGCTGAATATATGAGTCAAGAATTTACATAGATTTAGTAAGATTGATGGCTATAAATTGACTTGATAACAATTTCATTCTTTGTACCTGATGCTGGCATTCAGGAGAGAAGGGAACAGAATAAAAGCAGAACAAAAAAAAGTTTCAAAAATAACTCCATTAACTTATTGATCAACGATTAGAAGGTGCAGGCCCGTTAGGATCTGCACCTTCTGTTTTTGAAAATATGGTAAATGCGGTTTAAATCTCCGGCGCACTGTTTGGAACCAGGCAGACAAAGGTCAGCTTTTCACTGCCAGTGTTTCTGATCTGATGTTCTTCATTGCCCGGCATCAAGACAACATCGCCGGCCTTGAAACTGTTCCACTGCTGGTTGCCGAAAATTTCTCCAGCGCCGCCGTGTACAAAAATCTCATGTTCCCAGGCATGGGAATGTTTGGGGGTGTGCCCACCGGGGGCAATCTCGAAAACACGCATGCAGAAGTTATGGGCACCGTCAGCTTTTCCGATAACAACCCTTCCCGTAATGCCCTTGGCAACATCATTGTTGATTTCAATGAAGCTGGCTTCCTGATACTGCTGTTTATGCATGGTTAACCTCCTGATTGGTTCTATCGCCTAAGCAGGCGCAAAAATATGTTCCAGAATTTCGCTATGATGACCGATATGCGCCATAGCTTGTACTTGTGTTTTGTAGGCGATAAACGGTATTCCGGCACCTTCAGCAGACTGCCGGTCAACCTCGGCATCGCCAATGAATAACGCTTCACCAGGCTCTATTCCATAATGTTCCAGTACTTTCAGCAATGGCTCCGGGTGCGGCTTTGGGAAGGTTACCTTGCCAGCGGTCATGATACAGGAAAAGTAGCCTTCCAGGCCGAAATCTTCAATGATCATCTCCATGGATGTTGCCCGGTTGGTACAGATCGCCAGTGAGACATGCTCCCTGATCTGGTCCAATGTCTCTTTGAAACCGTCTTCCATGCGCATGTACTGAACCAGGTCGCGGTAGCGGATGGTTTTGGCAAATGTCATGGCCTCATCGGCCTGCGGATCGTCCTGGAAAAAATAGTTCATCACGTTCGTAAATGAATAGGTGTGCAGCACTGTGCGCGATTTGATATCGTTGCGGTCCAGTTTTGGTCTGCCCAGATGTGCCATAATGCTGTCGTAAAATACATAGTTGGATTCAATTGAGTCAAGCATGACTCCGTCACAGTCGTAGATAACGACCTTGTAGCGGCTTTTGTTCAGTTTCAATTTAAAATTACTCCGGTTTTTCTTGACGGTTCAGATATTCTTCCCACTCAATAGGTAGAAGGTACTTCTTTTTATTATTGCACTCCTTGCAGGAGGGGACAACATTGTTTCGCGATGCTTTGCCGCCGCGCGAGACCGGTATGATATGGTCCATGGTCAGCTCATCCGGCAAAAAACAGCAACTGCACCAGTGGCAGACACCCAGGGCGATTTTGTTCTGCCACCAGCGGCTGCGTCGCAGTTCGCGCGACTTATCCCGTTCACGCTTGATTTCCTGTTCGCTTATTTCAACTATGAAATGGGTCATTGTGGTTCCTAATCCCTGATTTTAACAACCGTTGCTCCATCGCGTCCCTCGTGCGGCTCGCCGGATCGGAAATTTTCCACCAGTTGGTGATGGGACAGGTATTCCCGGACCGCCTGTTTGAGCTTGCCTGATCCCAGACCGTGAACAATTCGTACTTCACCGATGTTACTGAGCGAGGCCTGGTTCAGGAACGGTTCCAGCATGTCAAGTGCCTCTTCCACCCGCAAGCCGATCAATTTAAGTTCGGCCTGTTCGCTTTCAACGGTATCAGTCTTCCACTGTCTTTGTGGAATATGTGATTGTTTTTTTACATCGGCCTTGCGCCTTGCTGCCAGGTCACTGATTAATACGTCCAGCTCCATGCTGCCGACCCTGACTCTTGCTTTGCCCCGCTTGCTGTCAACCTGCAACACCATAGCGTTGTTATTGATTGAGCGGACATGTACTTGATCTCCAGGCTTGACTTCTTTCAGCGGCAACAAGTCGTCGTTTTCTTCCAATCGGGGTTTGAGCTGAGTAGTTAATTCAGTTTCGGTTTTACGGATTTTTTCGATGGTTTCGCTTCGCTTCTCGCGCTTTAACTCGTCCAGTAACTCGTTCATGCGGCGGCGGGTGTTGGAAATGACTTCTCTTGCCTCGCTCCAGGCTTTTTCCGATGCCTCGCGTTTGGCTTGGGCAATGCCTGCGGAACGGGCTTCAACTTCCTTCTGCATGTCATTGATTCGTTCCTGCTGCTGTTCGAGACTGCGGGCGGTATCATCCAGTTCTACACGTTTGCGACGAAGTTCCGCCAGTAACGAGGTGAACTCGGCACCGGCTGTGCCGATCATTTCACGGGCAAAAGCAATCACCCTTTCCGGCAGGCCGAAACGGCGTGCAATATCTATGGCATGGGAATGCCCGGGTTCTCCGCTGATTAATCGGTAAAGCGGAGTGTATGTCTTTGAGTCGTATTCCATGCCGGCGTTTATCATGCCGGTGGACTTGTGCACAAAGCCGATAATGTCGGACAGGTGCGTGGTGGCAATGACCGCTGCTCCCTGGTTTTGCAGCTCTCGCAGGACACCACAGGCAATGGCAGCGCCCTGTTGCGGTTCTGTTCCCGCGCCCAGTTCGTCCAGCAGGGCCAGTGTGCGTGGACCGGCTTGTTCCAGAATGTTTGCAATGCGGGCCACATGGGCGGAAAAAGTGGAAAGGCTCTGCTCGATGGACTGATCATCACCGATATCCACCAGCAGCGTATCCAGCAACGGTAGACTGGTCTGCACGCCGTTGGCCGGAACGGGTATGCCGCAGAGTGCCATCAGGATCAATACTCCGGTAGTTTTCAGTGCAATGGTCTTACCGCCAGCGTTGGGGCCGGTGATGACCATGACCCGGCCTTGTTCACCCAGCTGCAGATCCAGCGGCTCAACCCTGGACAGGCTGCCCTGGCGCTGCAGCATCAGCAGCATCGGATGGCGTGCTTCGCTGAGTTTGACCATTCCGTTTTCGTTCAGTTGAGGTTTTTCCAGGTTATAGAGGTCGGAAAAACTGGCGATGCTGTTAAGTTCATCCAGTAGTACCAGTGTGGCAAAGCAGTTCGCTATTTCAGCAGTATCTTCACGAATCCAACTGGAAAGCTGCTTTAGGATGCGAATTTCTTCGGCCTTTTCCTCTGCACTCAGGTTTTCCAGCTCATTGACAAAGGGGATAATCTCCAGCGGTTCCATAAAGGCGGTTTCACCGGATGAGGATACATCGTGGACAACGCCCTTGACCATTCCTTTTGAATCCATCCGCACCGGAATCACCCACCTGCCGGAACGTTGGGTAATAAAGTCGTCCTGCAGAAAAATCTCAATATTGTTGTCGCGGACAATTTCTTCGATCTTTTTACGGATCCTGGCGGCCAATGTACGTTTGGCGCGCCTGATTTCGCGTAATTGTGACGATGCGCTGTCCATTATGTTGCCTTCATTGTCGATGGACGCGGACAGCGGTTCAAGAATGTCTGGAAAAGCCTTGAGCGGGTTCTCGAATGATGCAAGCAGCGGGATATCGCTGCGTGGTGCAAGCTGACGGGTAATGTCTCTGAAGACAGCCAGGACCGGGATAAACAGCAGCAATTCCTGCGGAGCAAGGAAAGCACCGCTTGGCCTGAGAGTATCCAGCAGGAGACGGATGTCGTCAAAGGTAGATAGCCGCAGGCTAACACCTGCCATGGAGAGTCGGCGGATTTCTTCCACACGGCCGGAGATTATGCCGATCTGTTCTCGATCTGTCTGCGGAACTGTTTCCTGAATACTTAGGCGGGTAACATGGCAGTGAACATGTGAGGCTATTTCGGTCAGAATCTTGTCGAATTCAAGGCGTTTAAGTGTTTCGCGTGTAATCATTCTTCCTTCTTTTCCGTTCTCCTGCGCTTGCGGTCTTTTTGTTTGCGCAGTTTGGCAATTCTTTTCATTTCCGGAGTCACTACCCCGTTTTTAGCCTCAATACGTTCCAGCAGTTCCCGGCGTGCCAGAAAACGGTTTATGGACTGGCTCCGTTCGCGTGATGCGCTGACACTGATGCCGGTTGGTTTGTGCAGCAGTTGAACGCAGCTGGAGGTTTTGTTGACATGCTGTCCGCCGTTGCCGGATGAGCGGACAAAGCTTTCCTGCAGATCCTCTTCCCGCACATTCAGCTCGGCCATTTTCAGTTGCAGCCAGCGGTTTTTTTCTTCGCTAACGGCAAAAACAGTCATTTTTAGCCCCTGTGGTAGGCAGGTTAAGGTCGAGGTTTAGGATTAGATTAACATTAACCTTTACCTGACTCATCTCATCCCGCCGCGCCAGTTATAAGCCTTGACCTGAGCAGCCATGACAACTTCCTGGGACAGTCCAAGCTCTTCAAACTGGATCGTAGCTTCCTTGAAATCCAGCTGTTCAAAAAGTTCAGACAGGCTCAGCAGTTTGCCGAAGATGCCGCTGCGATCAGTCAGGGCTCCCTTTACATCATCGGACAGGTCCAGGTTGACGATGATCTCTTCCATCTTTATGTCATAGATCCGTTCTAGCAGTGAGAGAATCCCGGTCATGAATGCCTGATCGGTTGATTCAATGTTGCCACGTAATTCCGGCAGATTTGCTGCCAGATGCTCCATGAAAGCAGCACGTACAGCCGCCATTTCCACCAGCGGATTTTCCAGTCCGGTGTCACCATCAGACGCAAACAGGGCCAGCTGCACCCACCGTTTAATCTGCTGACGTCCCAGGGCTGATACAGCATGACGTACATTTTGTATCTTCATGCGCAACCCAAGCGACACTGAGTTTACCAACATCAGCAGTTTGTAGGTCAATCCCGGGCTTTCCTTGAAAGCCTGCTCCACTTTGTTAATTTCGGCATCTTCCGAAAGCAGTCGCATCAGTTTTAGCAGGTTGGTACCGGAGTCATCAAAGCGCTTCTTCTCCATGACAGATGGTTTCGCAAAATAATATCCCTGGAAATATTCAAAACCCATGTCGCGACAACGGAGGTATTCATCTCTGGTTTCAACCTTTTCTGCCAGAAGTTTGATCGGGTATTTGCGGAAACGTTCGATCATTTCAGCCAGTTTGTCAAGCGGTGAAACAAACAGGTCCACCTTGATTATGTCCACAATTTCGTATAGTTCTGCGTAAATAGGATCGTATTCATGGTCATCAAGAGCCAGAATAAAACCTTCTTCCTTAAGGAATCGACAGCGTTCAATCAGTTCAGGTGTTACCTGCAGTGTTTCCAGCAGCTCTAGCACAACCCGTTCTTTGGGTAGGATGCTGATGGAATCGCTCATCAGCAGATCCAGTTCAAGGTTGATAAAACCCAGGTGGGGGCCAAGTATATGGTCAAGTCCGAAACCGGACAGGGTGTTGATAATTACGCTGGCCGATGCATGGGAAGCGTCTGTTACGTTGGCTGCATTGTCAAACTCGGCGGACCGGAACAGCAGCTCATAGGCAACAACCTCTTCATTGCGGTTCAGTATCGGCTGTCTGCCGATCAGGTGGCTGTTGCTTGGCATGATAGCTCCCATCTTAAAATTGCCGCCATAGTCTTTGCATCACAGATTCGACCATCAAGGATCATGGTGTGTACTTCAGTAAATGACATGCGGATTACTTCAATTTCCTCATCCGACTCCGGTTGTGCAGCGCCCTGAGTAAGACCTGTGGCAGCAAAAAGGTGAATAATTTCGTCAAAAACACCCGGTGAAGAGTAGGTCATTCCCAGTGGAATCAGTTTTGTTGCAATAATACCGGTTTCTTCCAGTAGCTCTCTGGCCGCACAATCCACAGGCGGTTCCTGGTGACCGAGTCGACCTGCCGGTATTTCTAACAGCGACTTGCCTACCGCCGGCCTTAGCTGACGGATTAGGGAAACCGTGCCATCATCATGAACCGGCAGCACCGCAGAGCCGCCGGGGTGACGGATAATCTGGTATTTGTGGTATCCCGAAGAACCTATTTCAACATCCATTTCTTCTATATTGATCACCAGCCCGTTAAAGATAGTCCGGCGATTTACAGTATTCATTTATATAGGGCCTTTAGGTTGCTGATGTTTTATGGAAAAGTAAGGTCTAACAGACTTAATTTTTTAATAATATACCATAAATAACATTTATTAAAACAGTTTCCGTCTGGAAAGGGCGCTTTTTCCCCCTTGCTACGTCAATCTTCAACTTTGCTTGTGCGCCGTACCTGTGTACGTCTCCGCGCAAATCCTCGCTTTCCTTGCCAGGAGAAAAAATCCCCGCTGTCCAAATCGGAAACTAATAGTTTCCGTCCGGAAAGTTCAGGTTTCCCCGTTCCCAGTTGCCGAACAGTATCAAGAAGTGATATATAAGACCGATCATGTTGTCTTAAATATGAAAAACTCAAGGTGGCTACACAAGTGAAGATATCATTTTTAAGAAAATTCTGGGTTACATTCTCCTGTTACGTCATAGGGAGTTATGCTTCGCTGTTGAACCGGTTTGTTGTCAAAGGCTCGGAAAACATACCAAAATCGGGCGGGGTATTGCTGGCTTCAAATCATATCTCTGCCTATGAAACCATTTTTCTTCCCTGGGCAATAATCAAATATCAGCCGTTCCAGATGGTTTGGGCTCCAGCCAAGGAAGAGCTGTTTGAAAAAGCTTTTACCCGTTTTCTGTACAGTTCATGGGGTGCGTTTCCGGTCAAGCGCAAGCGTGATATCAAGGCCGCCAGTGTGTTGGAAAACCT
>Ga0105044_10007403_pt1 | contig 15100 bp, 17 predicted proteins | sample MAT01_FD_78092 | JGI IMG/M metagenome (GOLD analysis project Ga0105044, IMG submission 78092) | Freshwater microbial communities from Lake Fryxell liftoff mats and glacier meltwater in Antarctica - MAT-01 | ecosystem: Environmental > Aquatic > Freshwater > Ice > Liftoff microbial mat | place... | reverse complement strand
GCCGGGAAATCCCATCCTCGCCGATGTAGCCTGCATGGCCGCGGACCTTCTGATCGCCGCCGGAGCAGAAGGCGAGGTCGCCAGCGCCGGTGAGGATGATCGCGCCGACCTTGGGATCTTCATGGGCGAGATCGAAAGCGACCAACATTTCCTTGACCGTGAGTGGGCGGAAGGCGTTCCGCACTTCTGGCCGGTTGATCGTGATTTTGGCAATACTTCCCTCATCCGTCGTTTCAAAAAGGATGTCTTCAAATTCGCGCACTGTGGTCCACATGGCGTGACTTTGGATGATCCTTACGCAGCCCGCAACCCCTGCTTGTGGGTAAAAAATTAGTTTGCGGAAATTTTTACACCTTGATGGAGATAGGGGTATTTCCAAGCTCCGTCGCTATGTCACTTGCAGACAGCAAAAATTCTCGGAACTGCTCGCATACCAGAAGGCCCACAAGGAGTATCAAAGAAGAATGGAGAGCTTTATGAAGCTGCCTGGCGTTCAAGATCTTGGAAACGGGCAATTCCGTTATCCTGCCAGTCTCACACCTCCGGCTGCCCCTAAAGCTCCAATATCAACCCGGGATGAGATGCTTCACCGCGTCGCGCTCTTCCCTGAGCTCGGCGATGGTGGCATTGATTTTTTCCTGGCTGAAGGCATCGACAGGCAGGCCTTGCACGATCTCCCATTTACCATCGGATCGGGTGCGGATGGGCATTGAGGCGATGAGACCATTTTCGATGCCGTAGGAGCCGTCCGAACATACCGCGACGGAGTGCCAGTCACCGGCGGGAGTGGGGGTGGTGAGGCTTTTCACCGTGTCGAGCGCGGCGTTCGCGGCAGAGGCGGCAGAGGATGCGCCACGGGCCTTGATGATGGCGGCTCCGCGTTGTTGGACGGTGCTGATGAAGTCTCCCTTGAGCCACGCGACGTGGGAGATGACGTCGGTGACGGGACGGCCATTGATCTTGGCGTTGGTGAAATCAGGATACTGGGTGGCGGAGTGGTTGCCCCAGATGCAGAGGTTGGTCACCTTGGATTGGTGCACGCTTGCCTTCCGGGCGAGTTGGCTTTTGGCGCGATTTTCATCCAGGCGCGTCATTGCGAAGAAGCGGTCTTTGGGGACGCCTTCGGCATTGCTCATGGCGATGAGGCAATTGGTATTGCACGGGTTGCCGACCACGAGCACACGGATGTCCTTGGCGGCGTTACGGGCGATGGCTTTGCCTTGGCCGGTAAAGATCTTGCCATTGATGCCTAGCAGATCATTGCGTTCCATCCCGGCTTTGCGCGGCACGGAGCCGACGAGAAGCGCCCAGTTGGCCCCTTTGAACCCTTCATTGAGGTCCGAGGTGCCGACGACGTCGTGGAGAAGTGGAAATGCGCAATCGTCGAGCTCCATCATCACACCGGTCAGGGCGGGCATTCCGGGTTCAATTTCGATCAAGCGGAGATTGACGGGTTGGTCAGGGCCGAAAACAAAGCCTGAGGCGATGCGGAAAAGCAGTGCATAGCCGATCTGGCCAGCGGCACCCGTGATGGAGATGGTGATGGGAGCTTTCATAATGCGGAGAGCGTGCGGGTGAGGGATTTATTTGACGGCGGCGAGGATTTGGTCGGTGAGTATTTGGACGAGTTTTTCGGCTTCGGGATCAAGCTTGGCGCTGCTGGAAGCGGCGGTTTTGTCAGGAATCTGGCAGATGGTTCCCGGGTTGAACTCGGCGTTGTCACAGAGTTGGCATTCCTTCCAATCGGCGCGCTTGTCGTCCATGCCAAGCACCTTGCGAAGGGCGATGAGTTCCTGGGCCTGGCCGCCGGTGATGGTGAGGAGTTTGCCACCGTTGAGCTGGGAGGCGACCCAGATGGTTTTGCAGTAGGACTCGACGTTTTCCATTTTCCAATAGGAATCTTCGATGTCCTTGCCCCAGGTGATGACGCCGTGATTGACCATCAGCACGGCCATGTGATCCACCGCGGCATCTCCCACGGCGACGGCATTGGCTGGGGTTCCGGGAGTTTCATATTTGGAGAGTCCGATTTGACCGAGGAAGACCTCGGCTTCAGGGATCATGCACGTCGGCGGCTGGACACCGGCGACGGCGAAGGCGGTTCCGTGGGGCGGGTGAGCGTGGCAACAGGCCTTGGCCTTGGGCTGGCGCTTCATGATCGCGAGGTGGGTCATGCACTCGGAAGTGCGCTTGTATTTCCCGGCGCGTTGCACCCCTTCCATGTCCACCAAGCACATTTGTTCAAGGGTCATGAAGCCCTTGGAAACGAGAGTGGGGGTGCAAAGAACCAGATTGTCGCCGACTCGGATGGTTAGATTTCCACCATTTCCATCGGTGTATTCGCGCGCCCACATGCGCTTGCCGATATCGACCATGCGCTGCTTGAGTTCGACAATGGGAGGGGAGTGGAAAAAGGCATGGATCTCGGCGGGGGTCTTGGGATCTTTGCCGGGGGTCCAGTGATATTCGTAATCCGGGAGGATGGGCTCGACATGGGTGGGCGATGCGGCAGGGGCGCTTGCCGCAGTGCCGCCGGCGCGGACCGGGCCGATCCCATCGCGAAGAACATCCTTGGCCGAAGGCGTGAGGATAGCGCCTTTGGGAATGTCTGCGACGGTTTTACCCGATTTCAAATGGGCCTCGATATCAGCGGCAGTGAAGACTTTGTTACTCATGTGGTTCAGCGGTTAGAAGACGTGTAAACAGGTGGTTCGTAAAAAAGAGAGTCGAAGATGGCGACGGTGATGGCGTCGATGGGAATGGGAAAATCAAAAGGTGCAGTGGCTTCGGCGCCTTCGACGATGCCGACGATGTCACCGTCGCCCGCGCCCATGTTGTCGTATGCGACGAAGGTCGATTGGGCGGAGATGGCTGGAGCGTTCTGGCAGGCATCGTTGAACTGCCCGGCATCGAGAGGATTGACCATGAGCCAGCGGCCCCCTTTGAAGGAGGGATCTTGGATGCTCAGGGTGACTCGACCGACGACTTGGGCGATGCGCATTGTGAGATTTGAAAATTGAGATTTGAGATTTGAGATTCAATCGACGACGCCTTGGATGAAATTGCGGATCGGGGATGTATCGTCGTGGACCATGTGGCGGGCACCGAGGCCGTCGGTGGAAACCATGACTTTGGAATGAAGGCCTGCACCGAACAGGTCGATGGCAACCAACGGTGCTCCTGATAGACCGTGCTCGGGATCGAACGCCTGGCAGAGCATCATCTTCTTTCCCTTGAGTGAGGGATGGCAGTGACTGCTGACCGCGTGGCCGACGACTTGGGCAAGAAACATTTGGTTAGATGATGCGAAGGTTTTCCACCAGCACGCAGCGGCGGACGCGGGTGAAGGTCTTGGGAGTGGTGATTCCCTCACCGGTGGTGGTGGCGATGGAGTAGGAGAGGTATCCTTCACCACCGAGGCCGAGACCGGCTACGGATGCGCCGTTCTTGACGAAGATCGTGGTGTCCATTTCCTTGGCCATGTAGGTCATGTGATCGACATCCTTGGTGTGGATGATGGCGGAGTGGCGGTAGTTGTGCTCGGCGCGCTTGGCCTCGCGGACGCCCGTCTCGAAATCAGGGACGGAGACGATGGGCATCATCGGCATCATTTGTTCCTCTTGCACGAATGCGTGGTCGGCATCGGTTTCTGCGAAAAGCAGTTGGGTGCCTGCCGGGATGGATGCCCCGGCATGTTGCGCGAGCACACTTGGATCAGCCCCGACGAGGGCGCGATTGACGGAGGCATGGGAACAGCCTCCGCCTTCGCCGGGTTTGAAGGTAAAAGCAGCGGCGGTTAGGCGTTCGAGCTGCTGGGCATTCAAGCGGGCGGCGCCTGCCTTGGTGAGCTCTTCGCAGAAACGGTTGAATACCGAGCCGACGACGAAGACGACTTTTTCACCGATGCAAAGCAGGTTGTTATCAAAGGCTCCACCCTCGATGACGTTGCGGGCGGCGCGAGCGAGGTCGGCGGTTTCATCGACCACGACCACGGGGTTGCCCGGGCCGGCGCAGATGGCACGTTTGCCGGATTTCATCGCTGCATTGACGACTGCGGGACCACCGGTGATTGCGAGCAGGTTGACTAACGGGTTTTTACAAAGAAGATCGAAGGACTCGATGCTGGGTGACTCGATGGTGGTGATGATGTTGTCGATTCCGATTTCACGGAAGATGGCTTCGTTGTATGCGCGGACGGCCATCGCCGCGCTGCGGGCGCCACCGGGATGGGGATTGAAAACAACGGAATTTCCAGCAGCGACCATGTTGATGACATTTCCCGTTAGGGTTGGGACGGAGTGGGTGACGGGCAGAATGGCACCGATGACGCCGAAAGGGGCGTATTCCTCAAGGGTGATGCCGCCGTCGCCACTCATGGCGTAGGGCTGCAACCACTCGGTCCCCGGGACGTTCTTGGTGATGAGAAGCTTGCCGATTTTATGATCGAGGCGACCGATTTTGGTCTCTTCCATTTCAAACTTGCCCCAGGGTTCGGCGTTGGCGACTGCCAGGCCCTTGACGATTTCGATGACCTTGGCGCGACCGGCCACTCCAAGTTTTTTCAGCTGGAGATGCGCGTCGGTGGCGGCGTGAGCGGCCTTGTCCACACAAGTGAAGACGCCGCGTTGGCCAGACTCGCCACTGCAACCGCAGCCGCAGGAGCCTGCCTTACTGGGAGCGGGTGAAGCTGCCGGAGCACTGGCTATCCCGGTGGCTGCGAGACGGGAAATGACGGATTCTACGACGGAGCGCAGCGTTTCTGGATCGAGTGTTTTCATTCGGAAAATGGAATAGGAATGTGGCGCGAAGCCGGATCAATCAACATGGAGGGCACCGGCCTAGCCCCCTTTGTAAACGGTTTTGCCGAGGACCTCGACGCGATCAATGATGGCGACGATGGCGGCATCCACAGGAATCAATTTCAACCCTTGGGCGGCACGCGCGGAACTTCCTTGGCAGAAAAGGACAAGCTCGCCCTCACCCGCGCCCACGGTATCGATGGCGACGATGGTGTTCTGGCCGTCCTTGAATTTCGACGGGTCCTTGTCATCCACGAGTTTGGGACGGAGCAGGAGAAGTTTCCTTCCGACCATGAGTTCGTCTTTTTTCGTGGAGACTACTTGTCCGATGACTTCTGCTAGAAACATCTGGGAGTGGGGTTATCCCGCCCCGGCGATCGGTGAGAATCGCAGAGGCGGCATTGCGGGATTATTTGCGCGGGGCGCGTGCGGCGGCGGATGGATCCTTGGGAAGCACGCCGTCGATGGCTTCGTCCGGGCGGGCGATGACATGGGCGCTGACGACTTCACCGGATTCGGCGGCGGCGGCGGCCCCTGCGTCGAGCGCTGCCTTGACGGCGGCGACGTCGCCAGTGACGACTGCGTTGCAAAGTGCGCTGCCGACTTGTTTCATCGGTCCGACGAGTTCAACGTTTGCGGATTTGAGCATCGCGTCAACGCCGACGACGAGACAGGCGAGACCGCGGGTTTCTAGGAGTCCAACTGCTTGTATGGCCATGGTAGTATTTGTTTGGTGTGAGTTGTGAGAATATAACAGACTAGGAAAGTTTCCGATAGACCTCGCGCGCCAACACGAGTTCTTCGTTTGCGGGGATCACCATGATTTTCACGGGAGAATCATCGGTGCTGACGATGGCCTCGGTGGCCTGGCAGGCTGCGTTTTTCGCGGGGTCGAGATGAACGCCGAAGACTTCGAGATTTTTGCAAACCTCAGCGCGGGTTCCGCTTCCATTTTCGCCGATTCCTGCGGTGAAAACGATGGCATCCACGCCTCCCAGATCGACAAGAAAAGCACCGATCCAGTGGCGGATCGCGTGAATATTGGCATCGATTGCGAGTTGGGCATCCGGGTTTCCGGCAGCGGCGGCGGCTTGGATATCGCGGGCGTCGTTAGAAACGCCGGAGAGGCCGAGAAGGCCGGATTCCTTGTTGAGTTGGCGCTCGGCTTCATCCAAAGAAATACCAAGGGTCCGCATGGCGTAGGGGATGGCACCGGAGTCCAGGTCACCCACACGGTTGTTTTGAGGGAGGCCGCTTTGGGGAGAGAATCCCATGCTGGATCCGATCGCGACGCCGTTGCGGATTCCAGTCACTGAACTTGAACCGCCAAGGTGGCATGAAATGACCCGGAAAGGCTTGCCATCGATACCTTGAGGGCCATCCAGATAGAGGCGGCGGGCGATCTCCGCCACATCGTCACGACCGGCAAGCTCGGCGGAGCGTTCCGCGATGAATTTGTGGCTTGCACCGTGGAAGCCGTAGCGGCGGATGCCGATGTCGCGCCATGCCTTGGGAATCGCATAGCTGTAGTAGGCGGGCGCGGTCCACTGATAGAAAGCCGTTTCGAAGAGGGCGACGAGGCGGGCCTTGGGGAGTGCGGTTTGAAATTGCCGGATCCCTGCCGCATACGGCGGGTTGTGTGCCGGGGCGACAGCGGTGAAGCCATCTAACGCATCAATCGCTTTTTGATCGGCAATCACACAACCGCTGAGATCCTTGCCCAAAACGGTCTTGAATCCCACGGCATCGACCTCATCGGGGCTGCCGATGATCCCGTCCCGTTGCAACGTTGCGAGAGCATCTTCGATCACCGCTGCGTGATCGGTCACCCGCTCATAGCCGCCTTTGGCCACGACTTCCCCATCACTCTGATCCATGCGGAAGAGGCGATATTTGAAGGAAGTCGAGCCAAGATTGGCGACGAGAACGAGCATAACGGGATTTGAAATTTGAAATTTCAGATTTGAGATCTCGGATCAGGCAATCCAGGTTCCGAGCTTCGACAAATCGTCGTGTGGACGAGGAATGACTTGGACGGAAGTGACGGTGCCGATTTTGGCACCTGCGGCGGCGGCGGCGTCGAGGCCGGCTTTGACAGCGGCGACGTCGCCGGTGAAGAAACCGGTGACAAGGCCGGAGCCGATTTTATCCCAGCCGGTCATTTTGATATCAGCTGCCTTGAGGGCAGCGTCCGAGGCTTCGATGAGGGCGACGAAACCTTTGGTTTCGATGATGCCGATTGCTTGCTTGGCCATGGTGGTGTTAGGTTGGATTGGTTGGATTGAAAGGATCAAGCGATGCCGAACTGGCTGAGAAGCTCGGCGTGCGGGCGGGCGATGACGTGTGCGGATACGAGTTCGCCGACGCGGCCTGCCGCTTCGGCACCTGCGTCAACGGCAGCTTTTACGCTGCCGACGTCGCCCTTTACCAGGACGGTGAGGAATCCTCCGCCTGTTTGAATTTGTTTTACAAGTTCGACGTTTGCGGCTTTTGCCATAGCGTCCGTGGCTTCGACGCTGCCGACGTAGCCTTTAGTTTCGATCATGCCGAGTGCAGTGCTCATAGTGTTGTTTGGTGATGTAGGATTGGATTGAGATTATTTGGTGAGTTCGCAGAAAGTATCAGGCTTGAGACCGCAAGCGTTGCCTTCGTCCGTGTCGATGTGAACCTCCAATTTGAACGAAGGATCCACGCGGACGACCAGGTGATCGAAGGTCATGCCGAGGGGACCATGGATTTTCAATTTCATGGTATCGAGGTGTTTGACTCCGTAGTAGGCGGCATCATTCGGGTGCATGTGAGCGTGCGGCTGGGCGCGGATAACGCCTTCGTCCATTTGGAAATAGCCATGAGGTCCCATGAGCATGCAGCCCGGAGTTCCCTTGATGGCACCGGACATCGCGACCGGAATATCGAAGCCCAGCGAAATCGCATCGGTGTAGGCCAACTCGACTTGATTCAAATCGCGGCAAGGACCAAGGATCCGCAGATTGGAAATGATCCGGCTGCGGGGCCCAATCAGGGTGATGGACTCCTTGGCGGCGTATTGTCCATTTTGGTAAAGCCCTTTCATGGGAGTGAGTTGGTGCCCTGGCCCGAACAGTGCCTCCACAGCCGCTTGAGTGAGATGGCAATGTCTGGCAGAAATATTGACCAGCAATTCGTTGGGTGCCTTGGAGGCGGTGGGCAGCGAGAGACCCATGCTGGCATAAACCTGCTCACGAACGAGATGCTCGATCACGGCTCTTGGAGTGCTTTGCGAAATGGATGAGGCCATGGGATGGCGCGACTTTTCACCGAATCCGATTGACATGTCAACCCGAAAACCAATTATTTCCTAAAAAACAAAGAAAAACACAAAAAATCATGCTAGCCATTGATCGTCAACGCAGGATTATGGAGCTTCTCAATCTTTTGGGGAGTATCCGCACCATTGAAACCGCCGCCGAACTCAGTGTGACGGACGAAACGGTGCGGAAAGACTTCGAAACGTTGGAAAAACGGGGTGAGTTGATCCGGATTCATGGGGGAGCCAGTAAACTCCAACGAATTCGCGAAGATTTGCCGTTTAATGAACGACAAGCGGTCCTTCGCGAAGAGAAGTTGGCGATTGCCCGGATCGCCGCTCAACGCATCCAGCCGAATGAAACCATCTTTCTCGATGCCAGCTCGACTGTCCTGACCTTGACCGAGTGCCTCCCTGAAATTCCCCTTACGATTTTAACCAACGCGCTCAACGTTTTCACCGCCCTATCAGACCGTCCGAATCTTGATCTCATTTGTACGGGTGGTCTCTACGATCCGAAATCGCGCTCGTTTATCGGCCTAACAGCCGAAAAATCGCTCCAGCGTTACAACATCCACCGCATTTTTTTCTCAGGAAATGGACTCCACCTGGAACGCGGAATTAGCGAGAGCAATTCAAGGCAGGCAGCATTTAAAGAGCGAGTTATCCAAAGCGCCCAAGATGTCGTCTTCCTTGGAGATCACACCAAACTCGGACAAAAGGCCTCCTTTTTCTTTGCGGGAGTTTCGGACCTGAGTTGTGTCATCACAGATCGTCTGGGTGATCCCGAATTCCTTGAGCAGATCCAAGCCTGCGGAGTGGAGGTCTTGCTTGGGATTTGAAGAATGCTTTGGGATTACGCGAGCGAATTGGATGCGTTTGCCACCACCCAATCCCTTGCGAGGGCGCGCGTGATTTCAAATTGTTGCGGATCAGCGTTTTTTTGGTGGCAAATTTCAAGAGTGACACGAACAGCCTTGGCGGTGTCGGCCAGCGCGTTCTCCAGATCTGCCGCTACCGGGAGGCCGACTTTGTAATACGCATGCAAAACACCAATGGTGCCCCCCTGCGATTTGAGTCATTCAATCGGGATTGGAGCCCCTTTGTCCTTTGAATGCTCAAATACAGTGATCCATCGCGGGTGTGAAAGCGAATCAACGGAAGATCTCGCATGAACGATGAAACCACTTGATGCCTGAAGACATTTCCTAATAATAGGACCGTGACGACTGACAAGTTACCAGATGAAGCGGGATCAGAGGGGTTTGTCACGGAGTTGACCAATCACCAGACTTCGATGCTTGCTTACATCCGTTCGCTCGCGCCCGGTGGCTCCGGTGCGCGTGATCTCTTGCAGGAAGTGAACATCACCCTTTGGAAAAAGAGGGACACCTTTGAGCTTGGCACCAATTTTAAAGCCTGGGCGTTTCAGACGATTCGCTATCACCTGCTCAACCACCGGCGGAGATTGGCGTCACATGGGTGGTTGGTATTTGATGATGATCTCATCGAGCGGATGTCGCCGGAGTTCGAAGTCGAGCCGGAGGATCTTGAGGAGCGGCACCTCGCGCTCAGGGTTTGTCTGGAGCGCTTGCGTCCACAGGATCGGGATTTGATCCACCATCGGTATGCCACGGACTCCTCGCTGCAGGATTATGCTACCGCCACGCAGCGCAGCTCGGGAACCTTGAAAGCGATCCTTTTCAATCTTCGTGCCGCACTCAAGCGCTGCATCGAACGCCAACTTCAAGCCACAGCACGCCACTCGGGATGAAGCGCAGCGACCACCAAATGATCCAACAGGTGTTGGATGGATCGATCTCTCCTGAAGGCTTTGAGCGCTTTCAAGAGCGCTTGCGAAAGGAAGCGGAGTTGGGAAAGCTTTACGGTGAATATGCCTTGCTTCATCACTCGTTGTGCGAGGAATACGGAGGCAAGTCTGTGAGTGCTGTCACCATCTCGCCGCCCCCGAAGACGTTGCGGTTTTCCAGGATGGCAACGGCACTTGCCATCGCCGCGCTTCTTTTGTCAGGCCTTTTCATTTTTCGGAAAACCCTGGTGGGGGGCAAGTCCGACCCAGCCATCGTAGCGGCACTCGAGTTTTCCCCAGACGCGGTTTGGCAAATTGATGGCGACACGCAGGGAGGGGGGAAATCTTCAAAATTGTTGCAAGGTGGCACCTTGCAACTGATCCACGGCCAAGCAAAAATTTCCCTCAACCCTGCCGCCTGGGTGTGGATTGATGCGCCTTCCATCGTGACTTTCTTGACCAGGGAATCCCTCCATCTCGCCGAAGGAAATGGGCGGTTTCAACGGGTAGATCATAAGGCCAAGTTGCAAGTTACCACTCCTTCCATTTCTGTGTCGGGTTTCGGAACGGAGTTTGGCATCACCACCCACCAAGGTCTGTCCGATGAATTGCATGTATTCGAGGGCCAGGTCAACATGCGCCTCAATGGCCACCGTGAAGGGGAAATTCTATCAAAAGGCGAAGCCGGGCGGGTGGTCGCATCGGATCGCATTGAACGAATCCCCGCCGTTGCCACTCGTTTCATCGACCGTCTTGGTGAATTCGAGCCCGTGGTATCAGGACCGTTTGTCAAGGCAAACTGGAGACAAGAATATGGGACTTCCTCGATTTCTCCAGACCGGATTGAGGGGCTCAACTACTCCGTCCATCTTCCACTTCCTCAAGCGGAGCCAACGGGCAAGCACTCGATTCTCCTGGTCACTCTCGGAGTCGCGCAATCGTCCGGTGATCTCTTTCACACCGACGGTTGGGCAGGCATGAGTTTCTTCTATCAAGGCACTGAGCTGCTCTTTTTCGGCGATGCATTCGGCCCGGAACGCACGTGGTCGCTCGATGTCAAACAGCAAAGCCCCATCATCTTGCCCGGCAATCCGTTGGTGGGGCCAAGGACGGTGACCTTGCGCTATGATCGGAAAACCGGCGAGGTCAGCCTGCACGAGGGGCGCATCCCTTTGCGCGCTGCCTTCTGTGCAGGGAAACTGCCAGCGGGCACTGTCTTTGACGAACTCCGCATCGGCGCTTCATCCATCGCAGGCCTGACGGTGAGAGATCTGACGGTCCTCGCAGGGGGTGAGGCCCCGTGACCGCCTGAGACTTAAAAATCAAACCACCCAGTCGGCTCGTGCTGTCCCGCGCAATGTAAGCCGATTTGATGATGCCCGAGCTCGGTGAGGCATTCCCGCAGCCGGGCAAGGATGATTTCCGGCGTGTTGCAATCTGAACTCAAATGCCCAAGCACCACCTGCCCAAGCGCCGGATGGGCGATGTCCCGGACCAGTTCGGCGACTTGGCTGTTAGAAAGGTGGCCATGCCGCGAACTGATCCGTTGCTTGATGGACCACGGGCGCTTGACATCGGCCTCAAGCAAACCCTCATCGTAGTTCGCCTCCACGAAAAGTCCGTGCAGCGCGCGCAGGCGTTCCGTCATGCTGCGGGTGACGAAGCCCGCGTCAGATAGAAATCCGAGCCGCCGTGTGTCGAAACCCACCACGAAGCCCACCGGGTCCACTGCATCGTGCTGGATGGCGAAGGTTTCCACCGCGATTTCACCGATGGTAAACACCTGCCCAGCTTCAAAAGACTTCCACTTTCCACCCTCGATTCCCGTTTCCCGGACGACTCGTGCGGTGGCCGGAGTCGCAAATACCGGCACCGGAAATTGTTTGAGAAAGACCTTCAACCCTCGGACGTGGTCGCCGTGCTCATGGGTCAGCAAGATCCCATCCAGCGAAGCCGGATCGATTCCCACCTGCTGCAGCCGCAGCGACAACTGTTTGGCGCTCAGGCCTGCATCAATCATCAGCCGCCGTCCGCCGCATTCGACGACCGCCGCATTTCCCGCACTCCCACTTCCCAAAACCGCAAATCGCATGACGGGCAGACCATGCAGCCATCCGCAAAATCAAGCAAGGACTTCGCAACGATGGGTCCGCGTTAGATTGCGGCAGCATGTCACCGGCGGTCCCAGCCCCGGGGGGCATGGAAAAAGAAAACCGCTGTGCCGTCCTTGGCGCTGTGAGCCACGTTCCGTAAACTCAATAGGTGGGGTCGTCCGGCGCTTTTCCGTCTTCCTACAAAGGCATGACATATTACGTCGGAAGATGACCCCGGTTCAATCATATCGGTTCGGGCCAGCTACCAAAAATGGGCGTACACAGCAGTCGTCATCAAGTTAGTCAGAACCCGCACATCCGCAACTGAAAACATAAAAAAGAATGTGCTTGTTTTCAAATCAACGGGAAATCAATTGCCGAGGGAACTCGAAAGTTCGCCCATGGAAAGCCAGCGGTCTTTGTTTTTGTTAAAAGTGGTAAAGCGCTTGGTTGCGGCTGCGGGGTCTGCTTCACCGTCGATGAATTCCTCCAACGACAGGTTTCCATCTTTGTTTTTGTCCTTTGCTTCCATCGCGGCTTTGGCGGCTTCCCGTTTTTGACTACGGGCTTCTCTTTCCTTTTGTTTTTCAGCTTCTTTTTGTTTGCCTTTGTCATCGCCGCCTTTGTTGGCTGCATTTGCATCAGCAGCGGCAAACAACATCAGGGCGCTTAGGGAATAGATGAATCGTTTCATGGGAATCGGTGGTTTTTGAGTTAGGTTGTTTTTGATCAATGTGGATTTCTGGTGGTGAAAGAGTAAGCTCTTTGTGGGATATTGCCACCATTTGATTCTTGAAAATCTTTCAAAAATCTTCCCGAAGAACTTGGACACGCCGGAGGGGACATGGGAAGCATGAATCAAAAAAATGTCGTAACATTTCAGGGGATCAAGGAAACTTGATCACCTGAGCCTCGGCCCCATCATTTGAGGTCGCCGTCCAAGGCGCGTGGATCCGCTGCCCGCGACCGATTTTTGAAAGATCTGATGAGCGCCAACGGTAGGGTGTTCCACATGAACCTCAAAACGATTGCCGTGTCCTTGTTGTGCCTGTTTGGTCAATCAGCCTTAGTCTTCGGAGACACCGGAAGCATCACATTTTCAGGTAGGGATGGTCCCGGAAAAACCAAAACCGTGGTTTTGATTGCCGGCGATGAGGAATACCGCTCCGAGGATGTGATGCCCTTGTTAGGGAAGATTCTTTCACAACAACATGGTTTCACTTGCACCGTCCTGTTTTCAGTCTCACCGGAAGGATTGATCGATCCCAATGCGCAGACCAGTCTCACCAATCCCCAAGCACTGGATTCTGCAGACGCAATCATCATGCTGACCCGTTTCCGCAAGTGGTCGGACGGGGCGATGAAGCATTTTGACGATGCGATGCGTCGCGGTGTGCCCGTGATCGGCCTGCGCACCAGCACTCACGCCTTCCAGCTTCCGCACACGAGCAGTTTCAAGCAATATAACAGCTTTGGGAAAGACGTGCTTGGTGAAAAATGGGTGAGTCACTGGGGGAAACACAAAGTCGAAGCCACTCGTGGAGTGATCGAGGCCGCGAATGCAGGCGATCCGATTCTGCGCGGCGTGAGTGATGTGTTTGGTGATTCTGATGTTTATGAGGCAGCACCGCCAGCAGATGCGAAAATTTTGATGCGCGGCCAAGTGCTCTCAGGAATGAATCCGGACGATCAGCCGGCCAGCTACTCGAAGAAACGGGCGGATGGCCAGAAGCAGCCGATCAATGACCCCATGATGCCGGTCGCCTGGACTCGCGAGATCAAAAATGACTCGGGAAAAATCCAGAAGATTTTCTGCACCACCATGGGAGCCGCGACGGACATGGCAAGCGAAGGCCTCAGACGTCTCGTGGTGAACGGTCTTTATTGGTCGTTAGGGATCGACGTTCCCGCCAAGGCGGACGTCACCCCGGTAGGTGATTTCAAGCCGTTGATGTATGGAAATAACGGTTTTCACCAAAACGTGAAACCTGCATCCCATGCCTTGGCTGCCGGTTCCCAGTAGTCTCCGCTAGATGGACGGCTTCATTTCCCGTCGTTAAAAAAAACGATGGGAACCTGTATTTTGAACTTTCCTCCATCTCTTTTCATCCCTCCACTTCTCCCATGTCCTTGAAAATTGTTCCCAAGTCCAAGATCCAACTCGGAGTCGTTCCAACCCATCTGCGCTTTGTCGGGGCTTTGGTTCCGGACGCCGCAGGAAAATTGCCACGCAATGACGACGGCGATCTAACGGTCTATGCCGGGATGAAAAGTCTTTGCGCACTCGCTCCTGTGCCGCTCGACTGTATTCAGATCCCGATGTTTCCAAACACCGATACGGATGATTTCAGCGAACTCGTTCGAAAGCTGAAAACCTTGGGGCTTGAGATCTACTTCATTATCACGGTGGGAGGCGCGAATCCGCTCAACCCGGCAGATGAGGATGCGGTCGTTGCCCAACTGGTGGCGGCTGTTCGGACTGCCGTTGCCCACGGAGTTCGGCATGTATCGTCCACCTCCGTTGAGGAATGGATGAATGCTGCCGACGGCGGTGACTTCGAGAGCGCCATTGCCCAAACGGTGAAAATCCATCATCGGGTCTATCAGGAGTCTGGACTCGAAGGATCTTGTGTGGAGAACTGGCACATTGAGTTCCTTCGTCCCGGTGAGTTTAAAACCTTCACCTCGATGGAAAAGGGTTGGGCCTTTGTAAACGCAGTCAATCAGGCACTGGGAAAAACCTTTTTCAAACTTCTCGTGGACGCGGCCCACTGTGGTGACTCGGGCGTTTCCATGGCTGAAAACGAGGCACTCATCGCCCGGATCGCGGATGCGGGCGAACTCGGGATGTTTCACGCATCGGCCAAAACGACCCGGGGTTGCCTAACCACCGATGACGGCTGGATTGGTGCGCTTCTCACGGCGGCGGCAAAGACCGGGCAACTTCGCCATGTCTTCGTGGAAGTTTTCAACCATGAGGATCCGGCGCTGGAACAGCTTCGGAACTTGGAACCCGGACATGGTGTCGATACGCGGGATGGACGCAGTTACACCGAGGTCGTTGCAGATGGCCTCGGGGATGTTGCCCACCGGCTGAACAATCTCGCTGCTC
>Ga0105044_10007399_pt1 | contig 15104 bp, 9 predicted proteins | sample MAT01_FD_78092 | JGI IMG/M metagenome (GOLD analysis project Ga0105044, IMG submission 78092) | Freshwater microbial communities from Lake Fryxell liftoff mats and glacier meltwater in Antarctica - MAT-01 | ecosystem: Environmental > Aquatic > Freshwater > Ice > Liftoff microbial mat | place... | reverse complement strand
GCGATGAGATCGTCGCTCTCGCGGCCGAGACCGAAGAACAGGCCCAGGACGCGATGCGGGCCATCAAGATCGACTTCGAGATATTGCCGTTCTTCGTCGATGAACTCGATTCGATGAAGGCCAAGGTCCGAACCGTCGGCGGCAAGGGTGATAGCAACCTCACCAAGCCGCAGACGTACGAGAAGGGCAACGTCGAAGACGCTTACAAAACGTCTGACGCTGTTGTCGAAAACAGCTACGGTGCCAGCACGATCTGCCATCAGTGCCTGGAACCGCACGGCGTCATCGCGGAGTGGGATGCCGACGGCAACCTGACCGTCTTCGCTTCGACGCAAGCCGTCTACGGTATCAGCACGCAGTTGGCGACCAAGTTCGACATGCCGGCGACAAAGGTCAAAGTCATCACCCAGCACATGGGCGGCGGCTACGGCAGCAAGTTCAACGCGGGGCCGGAAGGCGAAGTCGCCGTCTCGCTGGCGAAGATGACCGGCCGACCGGTAAAGATGATGCTCGACCGCTACGACGAAATCACCGTCGGCGGCAATCGGCCCAGTGCCTTCGGCAAGGTGAAGATCGCCGGCAAGAAGGATGGCACGATCACCGCGTTCGAAGTGTCGTCGTTCGGCACACCGGGCTTCAAGGGCGGGGCGACCGTCAATTTCGGCCTGCTTCCCTACGTCTATCTCGATGCGATCGAGAACATCAAGCGTGAACACACGGTCGTGTTCACCAACGGCGGCCCGGCCCGCGCAATGCGTGCCCCGGGACACCCGCAGAACTGCATCCTGACCGAGTTTGCCGTCGAAGAACTCTCCGGCAAGCTTGGCATCGATCCGCTGATCATCCGCCGCAAGAACCTGCCGCCCAACCTCGACCCCGAGAAGCAGGAGAAGAAAGACCGCAACGACTGGCTGACCCGGCGCAACACCATCTACAACCAGCAACTCGACATCATTACCAGGATGTGCGGCTGGAAAGAGAAGTGGCATCAACCCGGCAAGGGCCCGAAGAAAGGCCCGTGGTTGCACGGCGTCGGCATGGCGCTGCACACCTGGGGTGGCTATGCCGCCGGTGGTGATCCGAACGAGTGTACTGTTCGCATCGCGGCCAACGGCTCGGTGACCGCGGAGTCTTCAACGCAGGACCTCGGCACCGGCCAACGCGGCGTCACCGCCATCATCGTCGCGGAGATCCTCGGCCTCAACATCGAAGACATCACCATCCGCATCGGTGAAAGCAATCTCGGTAAGTCGTCGGGCTCGGGTGGCAGCACCACCTGCCCGTCGCAGGCACCGGCAGCGCTTCGGGGCGCGGTCGGCGCGAAAGAAGACCTGTTCAAGCGTGTCGCACCGAAGCTGAAGGTAGACCCCGCCAAGCTGGAGCTCGGTATCGGCAAGGTGATCGACACCGAGAGCAAGAAGGAATGGACCTGGAAGGAATTCTGTGCCCGCCTGGGCATGGAGGAAGCGAAGAGCGTGGGCGATTGGTCGCTGGCGATGGCCAACGACGACAAGATCCCGAAGCTGTCCAGCGGTCAGGTCGGTGGTGTGCAAGTGGCCGAGGTGTGGGTCGATGTCGAGACCGGCGTGGTGAAGAATACCGAGTTCTGGGCGATCCAGGACTGCGGGCTGCTCATCAACAAGCTGGCTTGCGAAAGCCAGGTGACCGGCGGCGTGATCATGGGCGTGAACTACGCTCTGTTCGAAGAACGGATCATGGACCGTCACACCGGCCGGCAGACCAATGGCGACATGGAGTTCTACAAGCTGGGCGGCATCGAAGACATGCCGAAGATCAACGTCTACATGCAGGACATGCCCGAGCGCGGCGTGATCGGCATCGGTGAACCGCCAACGATCTCGACCGCCGCGGCGATCGGCAACGCGATCTACAACGCGATCGCCGTGCGCGTGCCGGTGATGCCGTTCACGCCGGATCGCGTTCTCGAAGCTCTGGCGAAGAAGGGAGCAAAGGGTTAACCATGAAGAACTTCACCTACTACCAGCCGAAGACAGTGGCCGGGGCCGTCGGCCTGCTGGAGCCGAAATGGGGCAAGGTCGAACTGCTGGCCGGCGGGACCGACCTGCTCGACTTGCAGAAAGAATATGTCGCCCAGCCGGAGAAGGTCGTCAGCCTGACCGGTGTGGCCGGCATGGGGGCAATCGACATCACGACGGCGATGCTGGGGTCGCTGGTCAAGATCGGCGCGAACGTGAAGCTCGCGGCCATAGCGGAACACGCGGGCCTGAAGGCGATGGTTCCAGCGCTGACAGAAACGGCCGGGATCATCGGCGGTCCGCAGATCCGCAACATGGGCACGCTGGGCGGCAACCTGTGCCAGCGCAACCGCTGCTGGTACTTCCGCGATGAGCATGTCAACTGCCTGCTCAAGGGCGGCGACAAGTGCTTTGCACTGCCGGCCGATGCGGAGAACCGCTACCACGCCATCTTCACGCAGGGCAACAAGTGCGTGATGGTCAACCCGTCGACGCTCGCCCCGGTGCTGATCGCGCTCGGAGCAACCGCCGAGGTGCAGGGGCCGAAGGGAAAACGGACGATCGACCTGGCGAAGTTCTTCCAGGCTCCGTCGACCGCCGCCGAACGCGAGCATGTGCTGAGCCCCGATGAAGTGGTGTTATCGGTCTCGTTCGGCGTGCCAACTGGAACCGCAACAGGTGCGTACGAAGTGCGGCATAAGCAGTCATACGATTGGCCGCTGGTGCAGGCGGCCGTGGCCCTGAGCATGGTTGACGGCAAAGTGGACAAGGCCAGCGTCGTGCTGGGCCATGTCGCCCCGACGCCGGTCGTCAGTGCGGCAGCGGCAAAGTCGCTGATTGGCAAAGCGAGCACCGAGGAATCGGCCGGAATCGCGGGGCAGGAAGCCGCCAAGGGGGCAAAGCCGCTGGGCCAGAATGCCTACAAGGTGAAACTGGTCGAAGTAGCCGTCAAACGGGCGCTGATGGCGGCTGCGGGGAAGAAGTATTGGGAGTGAATCGCCGCTTGCGGCGTCGCCCTCGGGATACTTTGAAGGCGACGCCGCAAGCGGCAGGAGACAGTTAATGACCGAACTGCCCCAGACCGATACCCCCCGTTGCAAGTACATCCATTGCAAGTCGATGATCGTGTACGGGGAGGATTTCGCAAGCGACCCGGACTACCTGGCGGGGATGACCGACTTCTGGTGCCTGCGCACCTCCAAGAGCCTGGGGCCCGATGATGACGTGGTGAATATGGAAGAGTGCAGCACCGCCACGCGGCCGTGCTATCAGGAGTATTGAGCTCGACGAAAGACCCCGAAGTGCATGCGCCGGCGTGGCGAACGCCGGTTTTTTGCCGCGGATGACGGAACTTCGTCGGTTACAATGTGATCAGTAAGGTAGGCTTACGGGTGATGTCACCGTTCAGACATGATTCTCACGTTTGGACATGATTCTCGCCTCAGGTCGCCGTATGATGAGAATCAATTCGGTGGAACCGGAAACCTCTCCATCCCGTCCGTGGATGAATTCAGTCGGGAGCATGTAACATGAAGCCGGCCGTTCAAATCAACTGCCCGAGTTGCCGCAACGTGTTGCGTGTACCGCCCGATATGGTCGATGTCTCGGTGAAGTGCAAACACTGCGGCCATATCCTGCAGTTGAAGAAGAAGTCGACCGCGACCGCCGGGCCCCCGCAGGCTGCTGTGCAGCCCCCGGCAGCGACATTTCAACAGCCGGCCTCCGCCTGGGAAACCCTACCCGAGTACACCCCGCCCGCTACGCCGACAATGCCGCAGCGGCCGTTGCAGGCATCCGCTCCGCAACTTCGGCCGATCGTGGAGGAGCTTCCCGCTGCCGGGCCGTCCGACTATAACCCGGCCTTCGAGAGGGCTGGCTCGCTTCACACCGGCCGGGGCAATTATAAGGGCCCGAGGGGCAGTGGCGGCGCGGCGAAATGGATCGCGGTAGGTGCTGTCGTGCTCCTCGGTTCCGGGGTCTTCGCCGGGTCTTGTTCAAGCCCGAATGGTTCGGCAACAAGCCGGCCGTTGTTGAGAAAGATGCGGACAAGGGCAAGATCGCCAGTGCGGGCCCCGGCCCTGCCATCCCCGGCCACCCGGACATCAACGGCACACGCCCGACCAAGGCCGAGGACCAGACCAAGCCGATGCCCCGGCGGCTGCTGGCGATGAACATTTCAAACTATTTGTACGCGAATGCCCTGCAGTACGGCGAGTCGCGCGTGCCGCAGGAAAGTGAACGACGCGACTTCTACAAGGCTGTCGAACGCATGGCCGACGGCTGGCGCGTTCCGAAGTCGCAGCGGTACTACGTGACGGATGGGCCGGTTGAAGAAGGACGATTCGACTACAAGCACCCGCCGCTGAAAATGGTCGTCAATGGGACGATCGACTCATTCCTGAACTCCTCGCGGGCACAGGATCGCATCGTCATCATCTTCGCAGGGCATGCGATCGAACAGGAAGGTGAGGCCTATCTCGTACCGCTGGAAGGCGAATTTGAGGATGTACCGTCGCTGATTCCGGTCAAGGATTTCTACGAGAAGCTGGCCAAGTGCCCTGCCCAGGAGAAGCTGGTCATCTTCGACGTGTGCCGCTTTGATCCGGGTCGTGGTGTCGAGCGCCCCGCCTTCGGCGCGATGACCGAAGGATTGGAAAAGGCATTGCACACTGCACCGGCTGGCATCTCCGTCTGGACCTCCTGCTCCAAGGAAGAATTCTCCTACGAGTACGAGTACTCCCAGGTGGAACTGGTCGGGGTCGGCAAGCGCGAGATGTTCGGCAGCATCTTCTTTTCCATGTTCTTCGCCGGCGATTCACGGGTCAGTATCTTTGGCAAGCGACCCGGCGGCTCGGCGGGCATCCACCACCCTGCCGACCCATTGCCGGTCGCACCGGTAACCGCCTGGATCAACGAGAAGACCACCGCCGTCATCAAGGACCTTGAGCGCAAGCCGCAGACCCCCAAGCTGACGGTCAACCCGCGCAAGGGCGAATGGTTGGTCTACAACGGCAGCGAACCGCTTGCGGCGAAGGTCGAGTTAACAAAGCCGCCACCGACCGCTAAGCGGGAAGAAGTCGTCGCCATGTTCAAGGAGATGGAACTGCCCGCCATCAAGGCGATCCGCAAGGATGATGGTCGTACGATCAAGCTGGCCGACAGTTTCCCGTTCACCGAAGCACAGGTGAAGGACTTCATGAACGATGTTGGCCCGAGCTTCGAGGCAGTTGCCAAGGAACCGGAGAAGTTCGTGAAGACTCACCCGATCCGTGCGGCCACAGTGATGGCGTTCTTTGAGATGCGCAAGTTGCGGCAGGAGAACGCCGCCGACGAACTCCCCGAAGAGTTCAAGTCGCCGATCAGCGACATGACCAAGAAGCAGATCACCGACAAATTCCAGCGTACCATCGCGGAACGTCAAACGATCCTGGAAGAACAGCGCGATGCGCTGGAAGCGGTTGCATCCAAGAAGGAATCCGAGAAGTCGAAACGCTGGCTGGCGATGTACGATTACGCCACCGCCCAGGTGAAGGCACGCTACGCCTACATCTACGAGTACAATCTGGCGATGGGCAACGTAAAGACCGACAAGCTGCCTGAACTGGCAGGCAACCAGAAGGGCTGGAAGTTGTCTTCGGTAAAAAAGATGGTCAGCCCCAAGGAAATCCGCGACGTGGCCGAGGCCGCGAAAGAGGGTTTCAACGAGATTGTCACCAACTATCCCAATACGCCGTGGGCGGTGATGGCCAAGGTTCAAAAGAACATGGCATACGGCCTGAAGTGGGAAGCGGCCGGCATCGAAGCCGGCAACGACGATGCAATGCCAGCCGCCGGGCAGTAGCCTTCGCGCCGGATGCCTCTTGCGGGCAGCCGGCGCTTCGTTCACAATAACGGGATGTTGTTTCCGTACACCCACCCCTCGCCAGGAGGCTCACTCATGGCTCGTTGGTTGATAAGTTCGGCGATCCTTTCCTTCAGCATGCTCTCTTCCGCCAAAGCGGCCGAGATCAAAGGGCAATATGTCGAGGCCCGCACCTGCGATGTCTATACCGGTGCTTGCTTCGCGAACGCGGATACCAGCCTGACCGGCCGCAATGGCGTGATGGCCTGGCGCGTCGAGCAAGGCGAAGTTGATGGCATCCGTGTGGATGGCCTGAGTATTGTCGCGGTCATCTCCGCAAGCGAGACTCTGGGCTTGAAGCAGAACCGCTTGGCCAGATCGGTGCTGATCATCGACGAGAAGGCCAATCCAACCCAGCGCGAGGCGCTGGTGAAGATGGCGCGCGATCAGTCGGGCGGCTTGCTCGACAACGTCGTGGCAACGCGGTCGGCCCCAATCGAACTGACGATCTGCGACTGCAAGGAAAACTCTTGTGCCGTCCTGAAGGCCGGCGATGTCCGTATCGAGACACGCTGCCTCGACAAGAAACATGACGTCGGCTGCGGTAACGACATCGCGTTCTACCCGCCCCTGGGCAAGGGAGTGCAGGCTCGGCCGGCCATCGCATCCGAGCATATCTTCACGGGCAAGGATTTCCGCGAAACATGGAGCGATGCCGAACGCCGTGGTGCGTATGTCGGCACGTTCGCCGTCCGCTGAAGCATTGATCATTCAAGCCGTGCGCGGGCATCCGTGCGCGGCTTTTCCGTTGAAGGAGCACACATGCGCACGCTGGGTCTGCTGGGGGTTCTGCTGTTCGCCATGCCGCTGTCGGCCGCGGATGAAGCAGTGAAGGTCAAAAGCGAGAAGCTGCCGCCCCCCGCTGAACTGAAGGGGCCGATCAGCGAATTGATCGGCGACGACGCCATCGTGATTCAGGATGCGAAAGGGAACACGCTCAGCACCATCTGGTTCCGCAAGGAGATCCCGTCGAAGGCCACTCCCGAACAGGTAAAGAACGGCACCACCTACCGCGAGATCGCTTCCACCACGCTGGTCGGCGCATTGCAGCTTCCGCAGAAATGGACCGACTTCCGCAAGCAGGAGATCCCGAAGGGGGTCTACACGCTGCGGCTCGCCATCCAGCCGATGGACGGCGACCACATGGGCACGGCCCCGCACAACGAGTTCCTGTTGCTGTGCCCCGCGGACAAAGATGTGAAGCCCGACACCATGGAACTGAAGGCGGCCCATGAACTCAGCGCTGAGTCACATGGGGCAACTCACCCCGCAGTCCTCCTGCTGTTCCCGAACGCCAAACCCGCAGACGCCCCTCGCGTCGTCAGTAAGGGTGCCGGCATCTTCGTGCTTAACATCAAACGGCCGATCAACGCCGGTGGAATGAAATCGACGCTCGGCTTCGGCATGACCGTTGCCGGCCATACTGCTGAGTGAGCGGTCACTCGAACTTCAACGCGACGCTCGGCAGCAGTTCCTTGATCTTCGCCTGCATTTCCGGGGCGAACGGCTGTTTCGGCTGAGTTAGGCGGAGCGACTTGAGGAAGCCGAACTCCTTCAGCAGCGGCAGGCGGTCTTCGGTCAGGACGATGTTGCTCAGTTCCAGGTTCTCCAGATGCTTCATACCGGCGACGCTCTTCAGGTCGTCGTCAGTGGCCTTCAGACAATTCGTCAGTGTCAATCGCTTCAATGTCTTGATGTCCTTGACGATGGCGATGCCCGCCGAGGCGTCGAGGCCATCGCCCAGTTGCAGGTACTGAAGCGGCAGGCCGGCGATGTGCTTCAGGCACTGCGGCGTCGCTTTCGGTGAACCGATTTCCAAGGCGGTGAGGTTCTTCAGACTCGCCAGGTTGGCAACCGCATCATCGGTGTAGAAGCCATGCGCGAGGATCAGCGATTCCAGGTTCGGAAACGCCCGGCACAGCGAGGTCAATCCGTCGCTGGTCATCTTGCTGCCGCGATGGCTTGTTCTCTTCAAGCTGTTCCAGCCGATGAAGTCCTTGAACGGTTCACCGGTCATTGACGTGCCGATGTACGCGAACGACTCGAGTTGCTTGAGCGGCGCGAGCAGTGCCAATCCTTCGTCATTCAGTTTCGCCTGGTTGATGATCCTCAGCGATTTCAGCGACTTCATCTTCGCCAGTGGTGCCAGCCAGGCGTTCTGGCAGACGGTGTGCAAGATGATGATCTCGCTGACGGTATCTATCTGTCCCAGGCGTTCATAGAAGACCTGATCGAACGGATCGATATCACGCTTGGCCTTGATGCCCAGTTCCGTGCTGCCCAGATTGGCGATGCTGAGACTGTCAAACAACACGCTTGGCCCGCCGAGTGCCTTGGCGAGCGCCTCGGGCGTCGTGTTGATCCTTTCAAAGCTCCCCTTGGCGTTAGTCAGCACCTCTGCAACGAAATCCACATGCGGCTTGCGTGCAGCGGCAGCGGCTATTTGCGGCACGTGAACTTCGATCGCTTTGCGTACTTTGGCATCGGTGGTCGATCGGATCACCGCATCCAGGTCCGTCTCGTTGCGAACCTTCGCGAGCGGATCGGCGGCCGACAGCAGGGGTGTGACGAACAGCATCATCATTAACGTTGCAAATCGCATGGGAAGTCTCGCACCGGGAGGGATGAGGAGGGTGAAGTGTAAACTCCCGGCCTCGCAAAAGCACTCCGGAAGATCGATTCTTCAGTTGTTGTCAGATGAGCGCTGTTGCCGGTTAGTATTAAACACCAGTACACTATATGAACAGATGTTTACACTGTCGGGGTTCATGATGCAACTGATTCGGAAACTCTCCATCCTTGCTGACGCTGCAAAGTACGATGCCTCGTGCGCGAGCAGTGGGTCGAAGCGGGCCGGCACGAGGGATGGCATCGGCAATGTTAACGGCATGGGCATCTGCCATAGCTACGCGCCGGATGGCCGATGCATTTCACTGTTGAAGATTCTGCTGACCAACTACTGCATCTACGATTGCCAGTACTGCGTCAACCGCGTCACCAGCGACACGCCGCGGGCACGGTTCTCCGTTGATGAAGTGGTGAAACTGACGCTCGACTTCTACCGCCGCAACTACATCGAAGGCCTGTTCCTCAGCAGCGGCATCATACAGGATGCCAACTACACCATGGAGCAGTTGATCGCCGTCGCGCGGTCACTGCGCGAGGAACACCAGTACCACGGCTACATCCACTTGAAAACGATCCCCGGTGCCGACCCGCGCCTGATCGACGAAGCGGGCCGACTGGCCGACCGGCTGAGCGTGAACATCGAACTGCCGACGGATGATGATCTGCGCGAACTGGCCCCTGACAAAAAGCGTCCCCAGATCGAGCAATCGATGACCGAGATCGGCCTGCGCATCATCGAATCGAAGGAGGATAGCGCCAAGGGGATGAAGGCCCGCTTCGCCCCGGCCGGGCAGAGTACGCAAATGATCGTGGGAGCGACGCCGACGACCGATCGGGCGATTCTCGATACGTCCACTCATCTGTACACCCGGCAAAGGCTCAAGCGCGTCTACTACTCCGCGTTCAGCCCGATACCGCATGCGGACGCACGGCTGCCGTCAGCCGCGCCGCCGATGGTTCGCGAGCATCGGCTGTACCAGGCCGACTGGCTGATCCGCTTCTACGGCTTCAACGCCCGCGAGTTGACGACGCCGGAAGTTCCGAATCTCGATGGACAGTTTGACCCCAAGTTGGCATGGGCGTTGCGGCATCCACATCTGTTCCCGCTCGACGTGAACCGGGCATCGCGCGAGGAGTTACTGCGGATCCCCGGGTTGGGCGTCCGCAACGTCAATCGACTACTGCAGGTGCGCAAGCACCATCAGCTTCGTTTGGCTGACTTGAAGCGATTGCGGCTTGCATGGAACAAGGCGCAGTGGTTCCTGGTCGCGGTCGATCATCACCCTGGAATTCGCGAAGTGGGGCCGGAACTGTTCGCGCCGGAGCCCGACGCCCGCCCGGTGCAGCGATCGCTGTTCGATTGAGGAACATCATGTTCGACATTGTGGCCGATGACTTTGTGCACTGGCGGGACGCCGCCCGGCAATTGCTGGGCCAAAGGGTGCCGCCCGCGGAGATCGCCTGGCGCGAATCGACACAGGCCGCATCGATGTTTGCCGATACGTTCATCGAAAGTACGAAACCGGCTGCGTTTACCGTACCGCCGAAGTTTGTCGACATGGCCCGGCTGGTGGCGTGCTGGCGCGGACCGGAGAAGTGGCCGTTGCTCTACTCGCTCCTCTGGCGGCTGAAGCATGGCGAGAAACACCTGCTGGAACTGCCGACTGACCCGCAGGTTCACCAATTGCTGATGATGGAGAAAGCCGTTCGCCGCGACCGGCACAAGATGACCGCCTTTGTCCGCTTCCGCCAGCTGATCGACAAAGACGAGGAATGGTACATCGCCTGGTACCAGCCTGATCATCGCATTCTTGAATTGACGACTCCGTTCTTCCAGAAGCGATTCACCGCGATGAACTGGGCGATTCTGACCCCCGATGGCTCCGCGTATTGGGATCGCGACGAGCTGCGATTTGGACCGCCCATGCCGCGACAGTCGGCCCCGGCGGGGGATGAGCTTGAGGATGCCTGGAAGACCTACTACCGGGCGATCTTCAACCCGGCCCGCATCAAGCTGAAGGCCATGAAGAAGGAAATGCCCACTCGCTTCTGGCACACACTTCCCGAGACGGAGATCATCGGCGACTTGCTGCGCGAAGCGCCGCAGCGTGTCGAAGCCATGGTCGCGCATCAGGAGGGTTCCGCCATGTCTGCCCGCAATTTCATTCCCGAACGCCGTACTCTGGAAACGCTGCGTGAGGCGGCCGCATGCTGTCAGGGATGCGATCTGTACAAGCACGCTACGCAGACGGTTTTCGGCGAAGGGCCTGCCGCTGCACGGCTGATGCTCGTCGGCGAACAACCCGGCGATCAGGAAGATCGACAGGGGCATCCGTTCGTTGGTCCCGCGGGCCAACTTCTTGATCAGGCGCTCACCGATGCCGGGATCGATCGTGACGATGCCTATATCACCAACACGGTCAAGCATTTCTCCTTCACCGAATCCGGTCCGCGCCGGCTGCACAAGAAGCCGACCGCCCGGCAAACGTCGGCCTGTGTGCCATGGCTGGAAGCAGAGATCGAAGCTGTCAAGCCACAGGGGATCGTCTGCCTCGGCGCAACGGCGGCACAGGCTTTGATCAGCAAGGAGTTCCGCATCACCAGACAGCGCGGCCAGATGCTCGATTCCGAACGGGCCGACTGGATTCTCGCCACCTGGCATCCGTCCGCCCTGTTGCGTGCCCCTGATGCGGCTGCCCGAAACCGTATGACGGATGAACTGATCGCCGACCTTCGACTGGCGGCGGCGCGGTTGCGATGATGCGGCGAATCGCGATCATGCCATGTCCGTCGTGCGCTTGCCGCTGTAAACTGTGCATCTGGCGGAACGCATCCTCTCCCGGGAATGATTCATGGCGGAAGCACTTCTCGCGAACATGTTCTTCGAGACCGTAGCCGGGCCTGATCCGGGTTCGCAGCGCACGCTCCTCCGGGCGATGCCGGTGATGGTCGGGGCGTTATGTATCCTGGCGATCGCCTTCCGCTATTACAGCGCCTTCCTCGCGGCCAAGGTGGCTGCATTTGATGATACGCGCATCACCCCCGCCCATCGCTTCAACGACGGGCAGAACTATCACCCGACCAACCGCTGGGTGTTGTTCGGGCACCACTTCGCTGCAATCTCCGGAGCCGGGCCGCTGATCGGTCCGGTGCTGGCGATGCAGTACGGCTTCGCCCCGGGGTTGATCTGGTTATTGGTCGGCGTCTGCCTGGCCGGGGCCGTGCAGGACATGCTGGTGATGTTCGCCTCCGTCCGCCGCGACGGTAAGTCGCTGGCTGAGATCGCCCGTACCGAGTTGGGCAAGCCAGCCTCGTTGATCTGTTCCATCGCCATCCTGTTCATCGTCATCATCGCGCTGGCGGGGTTGGCGTTCGTCGTCGTCAAGGCACTGGGTGGCGAAGAAGCGAAGCTGCCGCCCGGCATGTTGATCGAACTTCCGGGAGGAGAAAACCTCTCCGAACAGCCGGGCGACGACGGCAAGACGATCTGGCAGTTCCCGAAGAAGTGTTCGATCCGCTACTCGCCTCGTGAGCAGCCGAGCAACCGGGCCGAGGCGTTTCGCGTGTCGGTACCAACGAATACGCCTTTGGAAGTGGTGAACGACACGGTCATCATCCCCGCCGGCAGCAAGCAGATCATCCCCGGCAGCAGTTGGGGAACGTTCACGATCTTCTGCACGATTCCGATTGCGATGTTCGTCGGCTTCTACATGTACCGCGTGCGCAAGGGGCGGATCGTCGAAGCATCGATTATCGGCGGGATCATGGTACTCGCGGCGGTGTTCGCGGGTGCGTATATTCCCAACTCGCCGCTCGAAAAGATCTTCGGCCTGTCGCGGGAGAATACCATCATCGCGCTGTGCACGTACGGCTTCATAGCCGCCATCCTGCCCGTCTGGATGCTGTTGACGCCTCGCGATTATCTATCGAGCTTTCTGAAGATCGGCACGCTGGGTCTGCTGGTGGCCGGCGTCATCATCGCCAACCCGACGCTCAAGCATCCACCGCTGAACGAAACCTGGGCGGCCGGCGGGCCGACGTTCCCGGGCGGGCTGTTTCCCTTCGTGTTCATCTGCGTGATGTGCGGGGCCATCTCAGGCTTTCACGCCCTGGTGTCATCGGGCACCACGCCCAAGATGATCGACAAGGAAAGCGACATCCGCACCATCGGCTACGGAGCCATGCTGCTCGAAGGGCTGGTGGGACTGGTGGCGCTGATTGCGGCTGCGTCGATGCCGCTCGACATCTACTACCCGATCAACGTCGATGTCGAGAAAGAGCCTGAATTCCAGGCTCGAATGCAGCAGATGTACCTCAAGTACGGCGAAACGCCGGAAGCGAAGGATAAGCTCCACGAAGCGGGCGTCCGCGATGTGCACAAGTTGGATCTGGCGCAGCTTGAAGAAAGTGTCGGCGGCGAGTCGCTGCGCGGGCGAACCGGCGGGGCCGTCACGCTGGCCGTCAGCATGGCGATGATCTTTACCGACGCGTTCAGTTGGGCCGATCAGGAACTCAAGGACCTGATGAAGTACTGGTACCACTTCGCCATCATGTTCGAGGCCCTGTTCATCCTGACGACCATTGATGCGGGAACGCGCATCGCGCGTTACCTGTTTCAGGAAACGCTCGGCAAAGTGCACCCGAAGTTCGCCCGATCCGACTGGCTGCCCGGAGCGCTGCTGGCGACGACGCTGGTCACCGGCGGCTGGGGAATTCTGGTCTACACCGGTCAGATCAACACTATCTGGCCGATGTTCGGCATCGCCAACCAGTTGCTTGCCGTCATGGCGCTGGCGCTGGTGACCACGATGCTCATCAACTCCGGCAAGGGCCGCTATGCGCTGGTCACGATGCTGCCGATGCTGTTTGTGACAACCACCACACTGACCGCGGGCCAGATCATGGTCAGAAATCAACTGACAAACATCGAGAACGGCACACAGGTGTCGATCAACGCGATGAACATGGGACTGACACTGTTCGTGATCATCTCCGTCTGTTCCCTGCTGATGATCGCCGCCGCACGGTGGATCACCGTCGCCATCAGCGGCCGAGTACCGGGGAAAACGACTTGATGTTGCCGGCACAGGGTCTGTCTCACGTCTCTGCGACCCGAGGGGAGACGAGTCGACTTTGGTGAGACTCGCGCTCTTTTGGTGAGACAGGTTACTCACGGTCAGATTGGAAATGCCGCCGACCGCAAAGAGACGGCAGAAGAAGAAAAGCCAGCCACTGATGAAGACAGGATGAATACCGGATAAGAGAAACCAGGCGGGGACCAAGGGCAGAGTTAATATTCGCAGAACCACGGTTTCAACAGGGCGTTTGAAGACAACCACGAAAAGCTCGAAAAACACGAAAGGGAGATGGATCATCCACGATGAAGACAACATCACATCGATTTTGCCTTCATTTCGTGTGGTTCGTGCCATTCGTGGCCAATCTGCTTCTTCGCGTTGAAACTGTTCGCAAAAGGAGCGGCTGCCCCCGCTCCCTTGCGTTCGCGGCTCGTTGGACTCGCGGTAGCCGAAGCGTTTAATTCTGCCCGGGCCCTCAGTGTCAGCAGCTTTTATCCGGCTTTCATCCTGTCTTCATCCGTAGCTATGTTTTCCTTGCTTTCATCAATCTGCCACATCCCTGTTGAAGTTGCAGTTTGTCGTGTGTCCCTGCTGCCCTGTCAGCGATTGATCGTAAATGCGGCTTCCGCGCCGGAAGTAAGCGACGGACCAGAGATACATCCGTCGCTTACGTTCCCGGCTCCGACGCAATTCAGCACTACCGACATATCCGCTCCTCCTGCCGCCGGCTATCATTTCCCCACATCCAACCCCGTGAGCCCGTTCATGAAGAAAACCACGAAGTCGGCGGATGCCCGCGTGTTTCTCGGCTGGGACGAGCCAGCGCTGCCGTCGGCCGTCGCGCGGATCATCGCCAGTTACCGTGAGTGCGATCCGCTCGACCTGTCGCGCCTGATTGTCGTTGTTCCCGGCGAGCGTGCCGGCAGGCGGCTGATCGAACTTTTCGCTTTTGCCGCGGATGACGCCCGTCTGTTGCTGACTCCGCCCGATTTGACAACCGAAGGCCAACTGCCGGAACTGCTGTACGAGCCCGCATTGCCGTTTGCCGACGACCTGACGCAACTGCTCGCCTGGAAGCAGGCACTCGTCGAAATGCCCGAGCATCAACGGCGGGCATTTGTCCCTGTTCCACCGGCCATTGATGACTCGCTGCGCTGGCTCGACCTTGCCCGGATGTTCGGTCAGCTTCATCTCGAACTGGGGGGAGACGCACTCGACTTCGCCGCAGTTCAGCAGGCGGGGCGGAACGTGCCCGGCTTCAACGAAGGACCCCGCTGGAATGCACTGGCCGCGTTGCAGGCACGCTATCGGCAACTGCTCGAACGCCAGAAACTGATCGACATGCAGGATGCTCGACTGCGGGCGATCGAATCCGGCAGCATCCGTACCGATCGGCAGATCGTGCTGCTCGGCACCGTTGATCTCAACGGCGTGCTGAAGAAGATGCTGGCCGCGGTAGGGCCGAACGTCACGCCGTATGTCTTCGCGCCGGCCGACATG
>Ga0105044_10007398_pt1 | contig 15105 bp, 12 predicted proteins | sample MAT01_FD_78092 | JGI IMG/M metagenome (GOLD analysis project Ga0105044, IMG submission 78092) | Freshwater microbial communities from Lake Fryxell liftoff mats and glacier meltwater in Antarctica - MAT-01 | ecosystem: Environmental > Aquatic > Freshwater > Ice > Liftoff microbial mat | place... | reverse complement strand
CGGTCATTGATGCCAAAGATCCAGGCCGTCTGCTCTTCCTTGGGGCGGTTGGGCAGCATACGCCCAGCGCGCATGGTGAATTGATCGAGCCAGTTGAATTCGCGAATACCATTGAGCACGGCCGCGACGGCGATTGGTTTATAATCATAGCCGACATGTGCCATGCCCACCGTCACCAGCATATCCCAGCCACCATTCTTAAAGAGGCGCAAATTGGCGTGGGCGTTGCTGTCGTCCGAAACGGCCAACAGGCAGCGTGCCCCCAGCGATTGCAAATATTCTAGCACCTGGCGCGCATGTTCTTGATTGGCGCACCCCGCAATGCCACAGTAGCGCGGCCACAGTTCTTGTAATTCTTTCACCTTTTCAAAAGCATGGCGCGCCGCTAGCTCCCAAAATTGGGGATCTGTAGCGACCTTGGTCAACTGTTGTGCCGTGTAGCGCAACTCGATCTCTTCGGTGACATACCGGGCGCGGCCATCCGCTTGGCGGCGGCGTGTCTGGTAGAGCTTGCCATCAAAGAGTGTTGCATCCAGCGGGCGCAGAAAGCCCTGGGCCACACCGTCACCATAGGTCAGCTCGACATCGGCCAGAATGTGCCCTTGCTCGCTATAGTCGGCGAAGATAATCGGATTGTCGTCAGAACGGTAGGGCGTGCCAGTCATCACAAGTTTGAAGGCGGCATGTTCGACAAGCTGTGCCAGAAACTTGGCGGCTTGGGTTGTGTCGCCACTGCCATAGAGCTTCTCGCCCAGATAATGGGCTTCATCGCAGACAATCGCCAGGCGACCATGATAACGGCGTGCAAAGCGTTGATGGGCTTCGGGATCAGCACAGAGCGATTGATAGCTGGATACATAGCCAAAGCCGCGCAAGCTGGCAAGGGCTACATTTTCACGGTGGACGATCACGCCCATGGCGCCCGGCTGAAAATGATTGCGCACCGCTTTCCAGTCCAGCTCAAATTGTGAACAGAGCCCCAGGCGCGGCGTAAATACGACGGCAGCATCGATCCGGCGCGCCTTATACAACGCATCAAGCACCGACAACGCCAAAATCGTTTTGCCGCCGCCGGGGGGAATGACTGCGGTGAGCGTGCCACCGTGCGTTTTACCCAAGGCCGCTGCCAGCGCTTGGAGTTGATGTTCGCGTAAACTAAACATGCAATCGACTAAACCGATGGCTGCGATTGTGCTTTGGCCCATGCATCATCGGCTTGCATGGTGAGGACGCGAAAGACTTCGGCATTGGCCATTTCCTTGCCCGCGCCATTGCGCGCGCTCCAATCGCGAATGCGATTCTCCAACCCTTCCATCGACCCTACCTGACTGACATGGGCCTGGAGTGCTTTGATTTTCAAGTCAATCGTGCTGCTAATGTCCACATAGGTATCGCCTTCGCCGCGCGATGAAATGTAAACCTTGCGGATCTTGTGGGCATAAAAGCCCTCTTCTTCCAACTCTTGAAAGAGATTGGGCTGGCCGCTGGCCGGAAAGATCGCATCCATGGTTGCGCCACCCACCGCGCGGTGATCAGGATGGTTGATGCCGCCCAGGGGGGTGTACATGACGGTCGGATCCATAGCGAAGACAACTTCGGGCCGGAAGCGGCGGATCTGGCGCACCAGTTCCTTGCGCAGTTCCAGGGTGTTTTCGACCATGCCGTCGGGCTTGTGCAGAAAGGTCACATCCTCGACGCCGACGATTTTGGCTGCCGCCCACGTCTCTGCTTCGCGGATCTCGGCGGCTCCGGCCTTGGTCATGCCTGGCTCGGCAATACCGACATCGCCACTGGTCACCAGCACGTAGGCCATCTTGGTGCCAGCCTTCACCCAACGGGCGATGGTACCAACAATGCCAAATTCAATATCATCGGGATGGGCGACGATGGCCATTGCGCTATGGGGAATATAGGGTGTGTTGCTCACGTGTGAACGCTCCTTACCGTGTATGTAAATTTTTTAGAGAGGACAGTTTTCTAAGTAGAGCATAGAAAGTTCTTAAAAACCTTAGTCACGAATGAACCGAATAAACCGAATTTTGCCTTGAGCATTCGTGAATTTTGCGCAATTCGTGACTGGTAGTTTTTGCAAAGACTTTCTCACTTTTACTTAAACTACTCAAGCGCTTGCTCGATGGATTGGGCGCGTGCGAGTAGCCGTTGCGCCGTGCGGATCACAGGCATATCGACCATCTTGCCCGCATAGGCAAACGCGCCGGTCCCAGCCGTTTGGTGAACCTCAAAGGCGGTGATCAACTGGCGCGCCGCTTCGATCTCCGTTGGCGATGGTGCAAAGATGTGATTGGTCGTCTCGATCTGTGCTGGGTGAATCACGGTTTTGCCGATGAAGCCGAGTTGGCGGCCACTGGTACATTCAGCTTCCAGCCCTGGTTGGTCATCTAGCCCGGTAAAGACCAAGTCAATTGCTTGTAATCCGTAGGCTCCTGCGGCCGTTACAAGGGCACTGCGTGCATAGAATAGTTCCGTATTTGCGCGCGTACGCACTGCGCCAATACTGGCGGCAAAATCTTCGGCCCCAAAGATCAGCGCGTCCAAGCGGGGGGTAGCCTGGGCAATCTCGCGCAAATTCATGACGCCCAGCGCAGTTTCGATCATGGCGAATAGACGAATGTGGCCGGCTGGCCAACCATTGGCTCGTTCTTGGTCATCCAAAAAATTGCTGACTGCCAGCAATGTCGCCGCGCTTTCGACTTTGGGCACGACATAACCATCGGGCCGCCCGTCAAGCGTGCTGGCTAGGTCCGCTTGGGCCAGTGAACTTATCTGATCATTAATCCGCACCAGCCGTTCGCGCGCACCAAAATCTAGCGTGCGCAGGGCGTGCTGAACCGTGGCGCGCGCCTCCGCTTTTTGGCTCGGGGCAACGCCATCTTCCAGGTCGAGAATCAGGGTGTCGGCGGGCAGGGTGCTGGCTTTGGTCACCTTGCGTAGGCTATCGCCAGGCACATAGAGCAACGATCGGCGCGGTGAGGATACCATAGCTGTCATGATTGGCTGCCTTAGTAGCGCTCAACATAGGTACGAAATAGGTCAACCAATTTCAGTGTGCGCGGCCCGGGCTTGCCATCGCCAATTTGTAGGTCATCAACTTGCACGACAGGCAAAATCTCTTTGGTCGAACTGGTAATGAACACTTCGTCATAACTGGCCAGCTCGGTATAAAAAATATCGCTTTCCACCAGCTCAAAATCATCCTCGGCAATTTCCAGGACCACAGCACGGGTGATCCCCTTCAGCACTTCTGTCCTGGGCGTGAACAGTTGGTTGCCGCGCAAGACAAAAAAGTTGGCGCGCGTGCCTTCGGTGAGCCGGCCATCGGCAGTCCGATAGATCGCCTCGACTGCGCCTTGGCGCTTGGCCGCTTCCACCGCCATCACCGCGCCCATATAGTTAATACTCTTGACCGTGGGCAGAATGCGATCCATCGCCACCGTAGTCACCTTGACACCTTGCGCTTGCTGGACGGCTATGCTGCTTTTGATCGGCGTGATCATTACGACGATGCTGGGCGGATTGTGCGGCGTCATGAGATCATCGGATGGGCCACCGGTGACCACAATGCGGATGCCGGCATCGGGAAAGCCATTGCGGTCGAAGGTTGCTTGGACAATCGCTTCCAATTCGGTGGTGGACCAGGGCAGGTTAAGCTCAATCGCTTGGGCAGAGCGTTCCAGGCGCAAAATATGTTCGTGTAACTTAAACGGCTTGCCATGATAGGAGCGCGTGTAATCGAAGACCCCGTAGCCGCGTACAATGCTCAGATCGTTGACGGGCAGAGTTGCCTGATCCGCGGGAAGAAAATTACCATTGACATAGTAAATTGGTTGCGCCATCGCCATCATCTTCTTTCTTGCTAGTAGATCCCGGCGTAAATAAGGCACCCTATTTTTGCTAGGATGTACACGAGTAAACGTGCCTTATTGACTGCCGTGGTATCTACGCCCAACTGTACTAGGTAAATAATTCCTCTCTACTTTACCACAAAAGTACACTGGATTTGTAATCAAGCCGCGGTTGTGGTGAAAACGCAACCGCATTCCGGGATAGCACCGGAAGCTGTTTTCGTGGGAGAATAGATTTGGTGCTATCCCGGAATGTTATCAAACATTGACGTTGCGCAATCTTGCTATTTTTGAGACGAAGTCTCATTTACTTGGCTCCCGCGCAAAATATGGTATACTTAGCCGACATGAATAAAGGGAAACGAGTGCAGGAATGAAACCAATGAAGCAATTTTTGCCGGATAATTTACATAGTGAAGCGGGGCGTTGTCTTCCCTCTGATCCAACCATGCCGAGTGTGCAGTTGCGACAGGTGACGGCAACCTACGAGGGCGTGACGGCGCTGGAGAATATTACCTTCGATCTGGCGCAAGGCGATCAAGTGGCGGTGGTAGGTCCCAATGGTGCGGGCAAGAGCACGCTCTTTACCCTGATCGCCGGTACGCTTGCGCCGGTACAAGGCACTGTCAATATTTACGGCAGTGGCGCACAGGGGCATCGTTGTGTGGGCTATGTGCCGCAACGCAACCGCATTGACTGGAAATTTCCGGTTACAGTGGCCGACGTAGTGATGATGGGGCGAGTGGGCAGGATTGGTCTCTTCCGCTGGCCGCGCCGCCAGGATCGGGAGATGGTAGCACAAGCGCTGGAACGGGTCCACATGCATGATCTGGCGCGCCGTCAGATCGGTGAACTGTCGGGCGGGCAACAGCAGCGCGTTTTTCTGGCGCGTGCCTTGGCGCAAGAAGCCAATTTGTTATTACTAGATGAACCACTAACGGGGCTTGATCTGCCCAGCCAAGAAGCGATCCTGGATCTGTTGGCCCAACTGCGGCAACAAGGGGTAACGGTGTTGGTCGCCACCCATAATCTGAATCAGGCGGCGTCTCATTTTGCCAAGGTGCTATTGTTGAATCGCCGCTTAATTGGTCTTGGCACGCCCCAGGAAGTATTGACACCATCCTTGTTAAGTCAGGCGTATGGCAGTCAATTGCATATTATTCGTAGCACACAAGGCGATCTGCTCCTGGCGGATACGTGTTGCGACGAAAGCCATGTGCCCTATTTCGAGGAACAACCGCTCCCGATCCCAAAACCCGCGCCAGCCACCGAAAGCATCTTTTCATGAGCGGATTGGATTGGCTGTTGGAGCCATTACACTATGGTTTCATGATGCGTGGGCTGTTGGCGTCGATGATGGTCGGTATCATCTGTTCGACGCTGGGCGTCTATGTGATCCTGCAAGGGATGGCCTTCTTTGGCGATGCGCTCGCCCATGCGATTTTGCCGGGGATCGTGCTGGCTTATTTGTTGGGCTGGCCGCTGGCTGTGGGTGCACTGATCTTTGGCATTCTAACCTCGATTGGGATTGGCGCGTTGAGCCACAAAGGCGAGATCCGCGAAGATACGGCGATTGGGATTGTCTTTGCCGGCAGCTTTGCCCTGGGTGTCGCCATGCTCAGTACGGTGGGTGGCTACGCCGTGGATTTGGCGCACATTCTCTTTGGCGATGTGCTGGCCGTCTCGGTACAAGATCTGTGGGTGATGTTCGGGCTGAGTGTCTGTGTGTTGTTGATCGTTCTGCTTTTTTACAAAGAGTTGCTGGTGCTCATCTTTGATCCCGTGTTGGCAAAAGTGTTGCGTCTGCCCACAACTTTTCTGCGCTATTTATTGTTGATCTTGATTGCGCTTACGATTGTCATCGCGTTGCAGACGGTGGGGATCGCGTTGGTGCTGGCCATGTTAGTGACACCTGCGGCCACTGCGCAACTGTTGACGCGTCGCATCCCGTCGATGATGCTGGTATCGGCGATCTGTGGGATGGCTGCCAATGTGATTGGGCTCTACCTCAGCTATTATGTTAATATTGCGTCTGGCCCTGCGATGGTTTTGGTGGCGACCTTGTTCTTTATGCTTGCTTTTTTGTTCGCGCCCGAACGTGGCTTGGTCATACAGAAATGGAAACCCCGCCTTCAGCAAGGATAAATGAACCCACTTTGGACTAGCGCAGAAATAGGAAAGTTATGTCGATTAAGCCTGATCACTGGATCCGCCGCATGGCAGTAGAGCACCAAATGATAGAACCCTTTCAGGAAAAGCTGATGCGCGACGGGGTCATTTCCTATGGATTGAGTAGCTTTGGCTACGACATTCGCGTGGCCGATGAATTTATGATCTTCACTGCCTCTACCGGTGAGCTGACGGTGGTTGATCCCAAGGCGTTAGATAATCGGGCGATGATGCGCTACCAGGGTACGGTCTGTATTATTCCGCCGAACAGTTTTGCCTTGGCGCGCAGTGTGGAATATTTTCGGATGCCGCGCAACGTGCTTGGGATCTGTCTGGGCAAAAGCACCTATGCCAGATCGGGCATTATCACCAATTTTACCCCCTTTGAGCCGGGCTGGGAAGGTCATGTGACCATCGAGATTTCGAATACCACGCCGCTGCCCGCCAAAATCTATGCCAATGAAGGCATTGCCCAGGTGCTCTTCTTTGAAGGCGAAGAGCCAGAAGTCTCCTACGCCGACCGCAAAGGCAAATATCAAGCCCAAACCGGTATTACTTTGCCGCGTCTATAAGGTGTGTTGCTAACGATGTACCCCGCCAAACGTGAGTAGCGTTGTGAATTCCCTGCGCGTGCTGATCTGCGGCCCCGATCTGTTTGCGCGCGTGGGGTTGGCGGCTTTGCTGGCCGGCCAGCGCGCCGTAAGTGTCGTGGGACAACTGGCGTGGGATGCGGAAGCGTTGGCCCAATTCGCGGTCTACCAACCTGATGTGATCCTCTGGGATATGGGCTGGGCCGTCGCTGCACACGTGGAAGATTTGACGGCAGTTGGCGAAGCGGGTTACCGCACGCTGGTCTTATTGCCCGACGCCGAAGCGGCGCGCACAGCCAACGCGAGTGGGGCCCAAGGTATGTTGTTGCGCACCAGTGATGGCGCAGCCTTGGTCGCTGCGCTGTGTGCTGTGGGCGCTGGATTGCGCGTTTTTGATCCGGATCTGCTCGCCGCATTTGTAACAACGATTGATACCCCCGCAGCAACCTATGGCGGCGAATCGCTGACGCCGCGTGAACAAGAAGTGCTGCAAAGCATGGCACAAGGGCTTTCTAATAAATTGATTGCCCGCCACCTCAATATTAGTGAACACACCGTCAAATTTCATGTTAATGCGCTCCTCGGCAAGTTGGGCGCACAAAGCCGCACCGATGCCGTCGTGCGTGCCACACGCGCAGGTCTGATTCTGCTCTAATAGACGCATCTGTTGCGCACGTTGCTGCGCTGCATGGATCACAGCCCGCTTGTCCAAGTGGGTTGTTTGCATTGGGGCACCTAGCCTTTTTGCTAGGTACGACCCGCGCTTTCGAGGGAAGCGACAGCCATGCTTTGGTGTCATACTTGGGGACAGAGCGCGGTGACAGACAAGTGTAGCGTACACCGCAAGTACCCTTGATAGAATAACTAACTTATAGAGAGACGTAGAAATAAAGGAGTTCGTATGACAGCGACATTACAAGATCTTTCCCAGGGCATGGCTGGTCTCGTCGAGCAGAGTGACGCCAAGGTGGTACGCGTAGATGCGCGCCAACGCCTGTCCGGCAGCGGCGTGATCTGGTCGGCAGCGGGGCTGATCGTAACCTCGAACCATGTAGTCGAGCGTGACGATCAAATTCAGATTGGCTTGGCCGATGGCAAAACGTTGGACGCCACCTTAGTCGGGCGCGATCCGGGGGTTGACATTGCGGTGCTGCGTGTGAATGCCAGCGGCTTGTCTGCCGCAACCTGGGTGGATGCGGGTGAACTCAAGGTCGGCCATCTCTTGTTGGCTTTGGGTCGTCCTGGCAATCGTATTCAGGCAACACTCGGTATTGCCAGCGCACTGGGCGGCCAATGGCGTACACCGGCGGGCGGCGAGATCGATCATTACTTACAGACCGATGTTGTGATGTATCCGGGCTTTTCCGGTGGCCCACTGGTGGCCGCGGATGGGCGCTTTGCCGGCGTCAATACCTCGGCACTGGTGCGTGGGGTGAGCATGGCAATTCCCAGCGCTACCATTCAAAAAGTTGTGGAAACGCTGGTTGCGCACGGGCATGTACCCCGCGGCTATCTGGGCATTGGCATTCAGCCGGTGCGCCTGGCCGACACACTACAATCGTTGGTGGGCCAAGAGACTGGGTTGATGGTAATGTCGGTGGAAAGTGAAAGCCAGGCTAATTTGGTCCAGGGCGATGTGTTAGTCAAACTGGATGGCGCACCAATCCGGCATGTCGATGAACTCCAGGTTTTGCTAAGCGGCGATCGCGTCGGCAAGACGGTAGAGGGCCAGGTAATCCGGGGTGGTCAACTCCAGACGTTGTCGGTGACGATTGGGCGCGGGAAATAACTTTGTGTGGCGTTGGTACATAAGCTAGATTGATACCAGGAAGAACATGGATTGACTCTATGTTCTTCCTTTTGCTTTCGGGTAGGAATGACAACATGAATAACATTTTGACGCACTTTAGTGACGACATTGCGGCAGTCAGCGCGAGCGTCTTGGCGGCTGTGGTACAAATTCGCAATGGACAGCATGGGGCCGGCGCGGGCACGATCTGGCAGGCGAACGGCTTGATAGTGACTAATGCCCATGTGATTGGCGAACAGCCCGACAAGCGACACGGTAGAAATCAACCACGCGGCCAGACAAGCTTGATCGTACGTCTCGCCGATGGTCGCGAATATACGCCCCGCTTACTGGCGGTAGACACGGCCCATGATCTGGCCGCCTTGCAGATCGATGCCCATGATCTGCCGACGATTGCATTGGGCAATTCAGCGCAGCTGCGCCCTGGACAATTGGTCTTTGCCTTTGGTCATCCCTATGGCGTAACCGGCGGGGCCACCGCCGGCGTCGTGATAGGTGTGGGCACACAGGTGTCCGATCTCGGCGCGTCTGGTCAGGAGTGGGTGGCGGCGAGTTTACACCTGCGCCCTGGCCATTCGGGTGGCCCCATGGTCGATGTGGCGGGTCGCCTGATCGGGATTAACACCTTGATGAACGGGCCAGATGTCGGCGTGGCCGTGCCAGTGGATGTGGCAAAACGCTTTATCCAAGCGATCTATGCCCAAGTGCCACAAACGCAGATTATCCATGTCTAGTACAGTTGGGCGTAGATACCACGGCAGTCAATAAGGCACGTTTACTCGTGTACATCCTAGCAAAAATAGGGTGCCTTATTTACGCCGGGATCTACTAGCGGCTATCATCGATCAATCTTGGGCCGGAAGTGCAAAACCGCGTCGGCCACGCGCCCTAGATCGGTGGCGGTCATGTCGGTGTAGAAGGGCAGCCGGACGAGCCGATCACTAACCGACTCGGTGACTGGGCAATCACCGAGTTTCCCCCCGAACGTTTGCCCCATGGCCGAGGTATGTAATGGTAAATAGTGAAAGACGCTTTGAATACCTTGGGCTTTCAGATAGTTGATAAAGTCGGTACGCGCCGCCAACGAAGGCATCAGCAGGTAAAAGAGATGATAGGCTTGCTCACAATGGGCCGGCACAACGGGCAGTTGGATGCCGTTGCTTGCGGCCCAGGGACGCAACAACTCGGCATAAGTTTCCCATAAAGTTTGGCGCTTGTACTGAATTTGGTTGCGCGCTTCTAGTTGTGCATACAAATAGGCGGCTAACAGATCCGAAGGCAAATAGCTGGAGCCTACATCTACCCACGTATATTTATCAACCTGGCCACGGAAAAAGCGACTGCGATTGGTGCCTTTTTCGCGAATGATCTCCGCCTGTTCCAAATATTGCGGATCATTAATAAGCAGCGCGCCCCCTTCGCCACAAGTGAAATTCTTCGTTTCATGGAAACTTTGCGTCGCCAGCACGCCAAAGGTGCCCAGGTAGCGCCCCTTGTAGCGACCATAGAGGCCATGTGCGTTGTCTTCCACTACCGGAATGCCATGTTGCGCGGCGATGGCGCAGATCGTATCCATCTCACACCCCACTCCACCATAATGCACCGGCACAATCGCCCGAGTACGCGGCGTGATCAGGGACGCTAACTTGGTTTCATCTAGGTTTAGGGTATCCGGTCGAATATCGCTAAAGACCGGGCGCGCCCCACGCAACACAAAGGCATTAATTGTGCTGACAAAGGTAAACGAAGGCACAATCACTTCATCACCGGGTTGGATATTGAGGAGCAGCGCGGCCATTTCCAGGGCATGAGTGCAAGAGGTGGTGAGCAATACCTTGGGCACACCCAGCGTCGCTTCGAGCAATTCGTGACTTTTCTTGGTGAACATCCCGTCGCCAGAAATGCGCGTACTCTGGATCGATTGGGCAAGATAGCCCAATTCGTGTCCGGTTTGGGTTGGCACATTAAAGGCAATTGGCTGTTTGATCTCTGGTTTGTACATGACCTCGGCTGGAGCCAACGCACCATGCTTATGACCATTACTCTGGTGACCATTACTCTGGTGAGTAGTGTTATGATCGTTGGTGTGATCACTATTTTGGTTGACTGTCCAGGCTGTCATCGTATCCCCTCTGCTTGATCCCAAAAATCTTATCCTAAAAATGTAATCGCTTTTGGCTTCACTTTGTGCTGGCAAACTGTTTATGAAAAGCTATCCCTGCCAAAGCTTACAGCCACATGAATTTTATTGTATCTTTGTTGTATACATCCTAATCAAAAAGGATGGCTTATTGCGTTACATATTGCTGACAGATCAATTTGCCAGTGTAGGCAACCGAATGTGGTTCACTAACTGTGTGTAGGTGAGCTTACTGATGACTAACTTGGCCATCCATGTGGCGTGCCTGCGTTGGGTGATTGCAAGATTAATTTGCTGCTTGTACATGAATGGCAAAATCAAAGTTTGCAGAGTTTGTGAAAAGTGGTTACAATGCCTTTCCAAGAACACCCCTGTTCATCGCCGCTGGGGATTCCCTCCCCATAACTACGCAGGTATACTGTAACTTCGGTAACGTGTAGGCGAACGTCAACGGGCAAGTGAACACTATACAGCTTATCGGGGAACTTGTGTGTGGCAGTCCACTACATGCCACTACAGAGGCGTCTAGGCCAAGTGACATTGTTGAGCGTGTCCATCGGACATAGTTACTATCACTTGTACCAAACTGCATGGCGCAATTGCTCAGGTACGCACCGCTTGAACATGGACAAAATCGGCCTGCTAATTTGCGTTAGCGTCGACTGGTCATCTGCTCGACCACTGACTACACCTACATCACTACCTTGTGTTGCGCTACTCGCTGTACGCACGAGCAGCACAAGCCGGTATTCGGTATTGCTGTAAAACGTCTACCTGCTTGGCGCTCGTTCGTATATACACAAGTCTTAGTTGCTCTTTCATTTATTTTAACGCTACAGGAGGATGCTTTGAGTAAGTTCAGAATCTATCAACGCTCTGCTGCTGTTTTGCGCTTGTTGCCGCTTTTATTAGTTGCGGCGCTTGTGTTAGCAGCTTGCCCAGCCCCCACCACGGCCCCTGCCGAAGCCCCAGCCGCTGATGCTTCGGCTGCGCCAGCAGAAGAAACCGCTGTTCCCGCTGAAGAAGCGGCAGCCCCCGCAGACGCTATGACCACCATTTATGGGGTGGCGTTGCCAGAAGACGCTGCACCCTATGAAGAACAGGAAATGCGGAGTGCCTGTTCGAACACGGCATCTGCCACCACCTTTGACTTTCAGGTCTCGGTCTATACACGTTACTGTCTTAGCGATCAATTTAGCGATTCATTGACCGAACTCGACAAAGATTTCAACGTGGTGCCCGCTGCCGCCGAAAGTTGGGAAGTTAGTGAAGATGGCCTGACGTGGAGCTTCCACCTGCGCCCAGACCAGGTTTGGTCTGACGGTACGCCGTTGACTGCGCATGACTGGGTGGCCACCTATCAATATCTGGCCGAGCCGGACCATGCCTGGGACTTTGCCTGGTTCTACAATGGCGTTATCAAGAATTGGGAAGAAGTGATTGCTGGCGAATTACCCAAAGAAGAATTGGGTGTTGCTGCGCCCGATGATCTGACTTTCCAGATCACCACACAAGCACCTTTCCCGCCCATGCCCGGCATGATGAAGTTCGGCTGGACACTCCAGAAAAAGGCCATGGAAGAGCATGGGCCTCTCTATAACAGTGACCCCACAACCCATGTCTCCTCGGGTCCTTTTATTCTGGAAACCTTTGAGCCAGGCAAAACCATTACGCTGGTTGCCAACCCCACCTATAATGGTTATCGCCCAGCACGCTTAAAGCGCATGATTGGTATCTATATGGATCAAGGTACCGAATTTGCCGCCTTCCAAAATGGCGAAGTCGATTCGATTGGCTACGAAGCCCTGAGCCCGGCAGATCTAGAAATTGTTTTGCAGGATCCCATATTGAGCGAAAATTACTTGCGCCATTTTGGTGATTTCCGCACCGACTATCTGCTTTTCGATACTTTCAATGCTCCGTTTGACAATCTAGATGTGCGCAAAGCTTTTGCCCATGCCGTAGATCGCGAATCGATCGTGACGAACATTTATGGCGAAGTGAAGTCGATGCCGGCCTATGCCATGTTGATGCCGGGCTTCCCTGCTTCCTCTACACAAGGGGAATTGAACGAATATCAGAACTATGACTGTGATGTGGCCAAAGAATACCTGGCAACTGCCGGTTATCCCGATGGTGAGGGCTTCCCGCCACTTGAACTCTGGCTGCGCAATGAAGGTGCTGCTCTGCAAGCGGTCTTCCAGGCCACGGCGCAGTCAATTGTGCAATGTCTGGGTGTCAGCATTGAAGTGTCGAATAAAGATAACAAAGTTTACAACGATGCCATGAATGCCAAGCCAACCGGCCTACAATTCGGCGCAGTCTCCTATGGCATGGACTATCTGGATCCCGCCAATATGTTGGGGATCTGGCTCTTTGGTGGTCGCCATTCGTGGAAGAATGATGAGTTTGATCGATTGATTACCGAAGCCATCCCGCTGGTTAGCGATGCTGCTTTGCGCGATCAGATGTTCCGCGATGCCGAGAAGATTCTCGTCGATGATGTGGGTGGTATCTTCCTCTTCCATCGCTGGCAGGGTACGCTCTATCAGCCTTGGGTACAGGGCGATTGTCTGCGTGAACCAGATGCGATTGGGATCACCGGCCCACACTGGGGCAATGACTCTTGCGGCAGTATTCAATATATTGCCAATACGAAGTAAGTAAGGATCGACAGGTGGCAGGTATGAAATTTCATGCCTGCCACCTGTTTCATAAAGCTGGGTTATATTGTACGAATTTATTTCACTTGAGACTGAATTGATGTTATGGCGCGATACATTTTAGGTCGTCTGGCTGCATTGCTCTTTGTGCTTTTTGCCGTTTCGGTGATCAATTTTACGATTATGCACGCAGTACCAGGCGGGCCTTTTGACGAAGACAAACAGCCTTTAAGTGGGGCTGCCAAGGCGAATATTATGCGCAAATATGGTTTAGATAAACCAGCTTGGCAGCAGTATGTAAATTATATGAGCAATGCCTTACGTCTAGATTTTGGCATTTCTTTTCAGCAACCAACAATGACTGTGATCGAGCTGATTGCTTCGCGGTGGCCTGTGACAATGCAAGTGGGACTCATGACCCTGCTGATTGTCTTTGGCTTCGGCATTCCGCTTGGGATTACCGCGGCCTATTATCAAAATTCATGGATCGATAATGCGTTAACCCTCTTCTCAATGTTGGGGATCACCTTGCCCAGCTTTGTGCTGGCCTATTTTCTGCTCATGCTCTTTGCCGTACAACTCGATTGGTTCCCCATGCGTGGTTGGGGGGATTCTACCTGTTTGCTTAATAATGAACAATGGAAGACCGGCTATTTCTGTTCAGATTGGGTTATGCCGGTCCTGGCCTACTCGCTCGGCCCTATGGCCGTCATTGCGCGATTTACGCGGGCAAGTGTCGTTGATACGATTCGTTCCGATTTTGTGCGCACCGCGCGTTCTAAAGGGCTGGGCGAGCGCATGGTTATGACGCGCCATGTCTTTCGCAGTGCGCTGATTCCGGTGGTGACGGTTGGCGGACCAATGATTCCCGATCTGATGACCGGCAGTATTTTCATTGAATCTACCTTCTCGATCAATGGGCTCGGGCGCTTTTTTGTGACTAGTGCCTTTAATCGCGATTACCCGATGTTAATGGCGATTGCGCTGCTAATTGCCGGATTGTGGGGGCTCATGAATCTATTGACAGATATTGTCTACACCTTGGTCGACCCACGCGTGCGATTAGGGACAGAAAGAGGCTAGCAGTGGCAGAAGCAAGTAGTGAATTGCGTGTAGCGATCCACCCATCTGGACAAAAAAATCTGGATGTCAAGCCTCATCGCACTTTGTGGCGTGATGCCATGCGCCGTTTCTCGCGCAATCGGCTGGCGATGCTTGGGTTGATTGTTGTCATCTTCTTTCTCTTTTTGGCCATTTTTGCCGATGTGATTGCCCCATATAATTACGATGAGGCTGACTTTACCAAGCCCGTACGGCTTTTTCCTTTTGTAGATCCTGCGCACCCCTTGGGAACTGATGAAATTGGGCGTGACTTTTTGAGCCGCCTTATCTATGGCGCGCGTACGTCTATGAGTATTGGAATTATCATCCAGATTGTTGCCCTGAGCATTGGGGTACCCATGGGTGGATTGGCTGGTTATCTAGGCGGCAAAACGGATTTCTTTGTCGTCCGTCTCATTGAAATTATGACGGCCTTCCCTGGTTTGCTCTTTACGATCTTGATCGTCTCCAGCTTTGGGGGTGGATTTGGCATGGTCGTCTTTGCCCTCAGTGTCACCAGTTGGGTAGGCATGGCGCGTTTGGTGCGCGGCCAGGTCCTTTCGATTCGCGAAAAAGAGTTTGTGGAAGCGGCCCGCTGCTTGGGCGCAAAACAGAGCGATGTGATTCTTCGCCATATATTGCCGAATATTCTATCACCGCTGCTGGTTGCCATTTCGTTTGGCATTCCCGGCGCGATTTTTGGTGAAGCAGGGCTGAGTTTTCTTGGGATTGGCATCAACGATCCAATTGCCAGTTGGGGCAAAATGGT
>Ga0105044_10007397_pt1 | contig 15109 bp, 17 predicted proteins | sample MAT01_FD_78092 | JGI IMG/M metagenome (GOLD analysis project Ga0105044, IMG submission 78092) | Freshwater microbial communities from Lake Fryxell liftoff mats and glacier meltwater in Antarctica - MAT-01 | ecosystem: Environmental > Aquatic > Freshwater > Ice > Liftoff microbial mat | place... | reverse complement strand
GGAAAAAATCTATACCAAAGAATTGCTCGCAGAGATCATCCATGTGCTGCCCGACAGTCCTCCATTCTTTCCAAAGGATGAAATATCAGATCGTACCACGCGCTTTTTTGTGGCTGAAATCATTCGTGAGAAGATATTCTTTCTCTATGATCGTGAAATCCCCTACAGCTGTGAAGTCAGCATAGAGGAGTACAAAGAAGAACCGGAAATCGTGCGTATTTCAGCCGTGATCGTCACCGAGCGAGAAACACAAAAACGAATCCTGATCGGCCATCAGGGCAGCATGCTCAAGCGAGTAGGCACACTCGCCCGCAAAGACATTGAATCGTTCATAGGCAAAAAAGTGTTTTTACAAACGTTTGTAAAAGTGGATGCAAACTGGCGCTCTGATGTAAGGCGTCTGAAGCAGTTCGGTTACTGGGAATAGACCATCCACCGTTAAACGCGAAGGCTCAATCGATTAATCGAACTAGTTATGATCGTCTTTCCCTCTTGTAAAATCAATCTCGGATTGTTTGTGACAGGCAAACGTCCAGATGGATTTCATAGTCTGGAAAGCATTTTTCTTCCTGTCCCATGGTGTGATGTGCTTGAAGTAATTCCGTCGGAAGATTCTGAATGTTTCTTTCAAACCACCGGTATATCTATTCCGGGAAATAACAGTGACAATATTCTGCTCAAAGCATGGCGCTTGCTTCAAGCGAAGTATGCTATTTCTTGTGTGAAAATTCACTTGCACAAAGTGATTCCAATGGGTGCCGGTCTCGGCGGTGGCTCCTCCGATGGTGCATTCATGCTCAAGGTGTTGAATGACATATTTCAGTTGAAATTGAATGTTTCTGATTTGGAGCAGTTAGCGGCTCAGCTTGGAAGTGATTGTCCATTCTTCATTCGCAACCAACCTTCGTTTGTATCTGGTCGAGGAGAAATTCTCAACCCATTGGAGGCTCCAATTTTCAGCGGATGGCTGGCTATTGTTGATCCTGGTGTTCACGTGAGCACTGCCCGCGCGTTCTCACTGATCACTCCCAAACCCGCAAATTTTGAGCTGCACACTATTCACACACTTTCGAAAGAAATGTGGAGTAACGGGCTCACGAATGATTTCGAAGTCGCCGTGTGCAACGTATTTCCTGAGATTTCACAATGCAAGCAACAACTGCTCGATGCAGGAGCGTGCTACTCATCCATGAGTGGCAGTGGAAGCGCTGTCTTCGGTTTATTTGAGGACGAACCAAAAATCCCGGGAGCATTCATGACATGGGTGAATTGGTAGCTTGACAGGTCCGTGTTCGAATCGTCCGTCTTCACTGCAGTTACATTGCAGATTTCCTCTACTCTCCTTACTTTTGCGGCCGCCTAGGTCGATGTGACCGCGCGATTCTTCCTCGGAAGAATGTGTTCTGGCTCTGTAGTTTAATGGATAAAACGAAGGTTTCCGGTACCTTTGATGGGGGTTCGATTCCCCCCGGAGCTACAATGCCCGCCGAAGAATTCCTTCGGCGGGCCATTTCTGCAAATGAGTATGTTGCCGCTAAACCTCAACCAAAACAAGCTCTCTGCAGAGAGAGACCAACTCTAATCATTGACCGACAGGCTTTCAAATGCAATTTGACTCACTTGATTTTGCCCTATTTCTGCCTGTAGTCTTTCTGCTCTACTGGTTTGTGTTTCAGCGAAACCTAAAAGCTCAGAATTTTTTCATTGTCATTGCGAGTTACCTCTTTTACGGCTGGTGGGACTGGCGTTTTCTATCGCTCATTCTGTTCAGCACCGTGCTCGACTACAGCATTGGTGTGTTTTTGGAAAAACTGGTAGATCCTCTAAAACGAAAGCGCCTGCTCTACGTCAGCCTAGCCATTAATCTCGGGTTCCTCGGTGTATTCAAATACTTCAATTTCTTCCTAGAGAGCTTTGTGGATGGGTTTGCTCTTTTCGGATATCATCCCACGGTATCCTCGCTTGAAATTATTCTCCCTGTGGGAATCAGTTTCTACACCTTTCAATCACTGAGTTATACCATCGACATATATAAGCGTAAGCTAACGGCCACGAAGGACTTCGTTGCGTTTACGGCATTCGTTTGCTTTTTCCCCCAACTCGTAGCGGGCCCCATTGAGCGAGCCACCAATTTGCTTCCTCAGTTTTATACTCCTCGTCGCTTCGACTACCATCAGGCGGTTGACGGACTTCGCCAAATTCTTTGGGGGCTTTTCAAAAAAGTGGTGATTGCGGATAACTGTGCTGAATATGCCAATCTCATTTTCAATAACTCTGCCGATGAATCCGGAAGTACTTTGTTTCTTGGCGCAGTATTCTTTACGTTTCAGATTTATGGCGATTTCTCGGGCTATTCAGATATCGCCATTGGCACTTCTCGCCTGTTCGGATTCCACCTCATGCGCAACTTCTCCTTCCCCTATTTTTCCCGAGACATCGCGGAGTTTTGGAGGCGGTGGCATATCTCATTGTCAACTTGGTTTCGCGATTATCTCTACATCCCTCTTGGCGGCAGCAAAGGCGGCAAATGGATGAAGGTCCGCAACACCTTCATCATTTTTCTGGTGAGTGGATTCTGGCACGGAGCTAATTGGACGTTTGTAGCGTGGGGTGCGCTCAATGCCTTGTATTTTCTTCCTTTACTATTATTGGATCGCAACCGAAGCAACCTAGATACGGTGGCTCAGGGAAGACTTTTTCCGGATGCGCGTGAGCTCTTTTCCATGCTCCTCACCTTTGGAATGACGGTGCTGGCCTGGATATTTTTCCGGGCAGATAGTCTAAAGCAAGCATTTTCTATTATTGGAGAAATACTCTCTCCTTCTTCATTCTCCATTCCCCAATTCGACGGGCGACAAGGTGCTGCTTTCGTGCTTCTCGGGGTAGCGATATTCATGACAATCGAATGGCTCGGCAGAGAACGTTCCTTCGCCATTCATCAGATCGGATTGAATTGGTCTAAGCCTTTGAGGTGGGGGTTTTACACCGCATTGGCTCTCGCCGTATTTCTGTTCTCGGGAAAAGAACAACAATTCATTTATTTCCAATTTTAAATGAAGCGTTTCCTTTTTCAAACCTCCTTGTTTCTGCTACTCATCTTGGTGGGATTGTATGGAGTGCTTATGCAGGCAGATGGATTTACAGATCCTTACTACATCCGATTCACCACATCTCGTCAGAGTTCACTGATCGTGGGAAACTCGAGAGCTGCTCAGGGTGTTCAACCCGCCATTCTCAATCGGAGTCTTGGGCGCAGCGATTTTTTCAATTATGCCTTTACCTTAGGTCACAGTCCTTACGGCCCAGTCTACTTAGAAAGCATCAATCGCAAGCTTGATAAGGGTACTACAGACGGTCGCTTCATTGTCACCGTAGATCCTTGGAGCATTTGCACCAAGGGCAAGAACCCTAATGACACCACGCAATTTGCCGAGAAAAATAGACTATTGGGTAAACTGAAATACGTCAATCTGAACCCGAACTTCTTTTATCTGACTGAAAACTTTGAACGGCCACTGGTTTCTTTGCTGCGCCACAATCCTAATAATATCACCTTCCTCCATGAAGATGGCTGGCTGGAAGTATCGCCTCCGAAAATGGATTCTGCGGCGGTCGCAGAGCGCACCAGTGAAAAAATACTGGACTACGAAAAAAGCAATCTTCCTTTTTTCAAGTATTCCGAAGCACGGGTCAATTCACTCAAGCAAATAATTCAAGCCCTTTCCGCACATGGTAAAGTGTATCTCGTTCGGCTTCCTGTATATGCCGACATGCTCGTGCTGGAAGATCGGCTGATGCCAGATTTCGAGCGGCGGATGAGTCAGCTCGCGCTGAAAAATCAAATTCCCTATTTGAGTTTTGTGCAAACGGGCGATTCCTGTGTATTCACAGATGGCAATCACCTTTACAAAGAATCCGGAGCAAAAGTCACAAAGCGAATCGCATCGTGGATGCTTGAAAACGACAAATGAGGTGTGGTAAACTGGGGAATGACCGTGAATTACTGAACCATCACTCAGAATCTCTATCTTTCCACCACAGACCACAGCACATTACCAATGGCCTTCAATTCACTTTTCGCATGGTTTATCAAAAAGCGCGTTCATCAGATCGAGCTTTTTATGAAATACCCCTCGGAAGTGCAGCAGGAAGTGTTTCAAAAACTCATTGACGAGTCGGCACTCACGCGCTTCGGACTCGAGCATGGCTTCTCAGCCATTAAGAGTATCAAAGAATTCAAGGCAGCTGTTCCAATCAGGAAATATGAGGAGTTTAAGCCGTATATCGATCTGCTTCGCAATGGCGAACAAAATGTTCTTTGGCCTTCGCGTCTAAAGTGGTTTGCAAAGAGCAGTGGCACAACCGACGACCGCAGTAAATTCATTCCAGTTTCCAAAGAAGCGCTGGAAGACTGTCATTACAAAGGCGGAAAGGATCTTCTTGCTTTGTACTGCCATCAAAAACCCACCGCGCGATTGTATGATGGAAAAACCCTTGTGCTCGGTGGTTCTTCTAAGATCAATACATTCAACGAAGAAGGATACACTGGAGATCTCTCGGCGATTATTATTCGCAATCTTCCGATGTGGGTTGAATTGCGCCGCACGCCATCGCGTGACATTACACTGATGGACAATTGGGAGGAGAAAATTGAAGCGATGGCCCAGGCTACTCTTCACGAAGATGTAACTGTACTGTCCGGTGTGCCAAGTTGGACCCTCGTTCTACTAAAGCGTATACTCGAAATTAAAGGAACAGAAAACATTCTTGATGTGTGGCCCAATCTCGAATTGTACATGCACGGCGGTGTGAGTTTCAAGCCCTACCGCGATCAATATAAACGCATCATTCCGAGCAGCACGATGAACTACATCGAAACCTACAATGCTAGTGAAGGGTTCTTTGGGATTCAGGATCGACTTCATAGCGATGATATGCTTCTGATGCTTGATTACGGAATCTTCTACGAATTCATGCCTCTATCGGAATTGGATTCTCGCAGTCCAAAAACGATTGGACTGAATGAAGTGGAAATAGGTGAAAATTATGCGTTGATCATTTCGACCAACGCCGGGTTGTGGCGATACATGATAGGAGATACCGTACGCTTCACTTCCAAATACCCATTCCGCATTCAGGTAAGCGGCCGCACACGGCATTATCTCAATGCCTTTGGAGAAGAACTGATGGTTGAAAATGCGGATCATGCAATTGAAATTGCATCCAATAAAACTGGTGCATCCGTTAGGGAGTACACAGTTGCACCGATTTATATGGATGAAACAGCGCGCGGTGCACATGAATGGCTGATTGAATTTGATCGCAGTCCCAGGGATGAATCGATGTTTAATGAAATACTTGACCAGGAATTGCGCAAAATCAATTCTGATTACGACGCGAAGCGAGCGTTCGATCTAAACCTCAAAAAGCCTGTAGTGCGCGAGGTTCCTCAGGGCACTTTTTATTCTTGGTTAAAAAGCAAAGACAAGCTGGGCGGGCAACATAAGGTGCCCCGACTGAGTAATGACCGTAAACATGTAGAAGAGGTACTGAATTTGCTTGCCACCACAGCATGAATCTATTTTTCTTGATACTGTTGAGCGTTTCATCCGGATTCGTTTTCGAGCGATCTATTCCCACCTCCGGCGCTCAAGTCGATGTGGATGAGTTGGGGAATGTGTATTTCGTTCAATCGCGAAGAGTAGAAAAACGCGACGCCACAGGAAAGTTGCTCTTTCAAACAGCTGATCTGAACTTTGGCGAAATCACGAATTTGGATCTTACTAATCCGTTAATGCCTTTTTTGTATTACCGCGAGCAATCCAAATTAGTCTTCTTCGACAATACGCTGAGTCAGCAGGGACAGGCCCTCGATCTGTTTGAAAAAGGATTTTTACAGGTTGAATACGTGTGCGGCTCTCGCGGTGATTCGTTCTGGCTGTGGGATGCGCGAATGTCCGAACTAGTGCGAGTGGATCGCCAGTTTGAGACCCTATCCTCTACCGGCAACCTGGGCGTATTACTTGGTCTAACGCTTTCACCCTCTCAACTCTTCGAGCGAGGCTCCTCAGTGTATTTGATCGACAAAGAAAACGGCGTGCTTGTATTTGATGTGTATGGCAATTACCGCACCCGACTTCTGATCAAAAGTCCGTATCCCATGAAGGTGTTTGACGAGAGTCTTATTTACGTATCCGACGACCAACTTCATATTCTTGATCGCGGTTGGGTGGAAGAAGAGTCAGTTAATCTTCCCGAAAAAGATTGGCAAGCATTTAGTTTTTGGCGCGGAAGGCTATACCTGGCGGGCAAAGCAGACACTCGAGTATTTCGCTTCAGTGAAACTGTGAAAAACTAGACAAGGCTTACACGGGCTGTTTTTCATACTTTCGGAACCGTATTCTACCTGAACAACCTATGCACATCGCTATCGCGGGAAATATCGGCTCCGGCAAGACCACTCTTACCACTCTGCTAGCCAAACATTACAAGTACCAACCACACTTTGAAGAAGTGGATGATAATCCATATCTCATTGATTTTTACAAAGACATGCAGCGCTGGTCATTCAACCTGCAGGTGTATTTTTTGAAGAATCGATTTCGGCAGTTGCTCGAGCTGCAGCGGTTGGGTAAAAAGATTGTGCAGGATCGCACGATCTATGAAGATGCGTTCATTTTCGCACCTAATCTTCATTCGATGGGATTGATGACCACGCGTGACTATGAAAACTACGTGGATCTTTTCGGGCTCATGGATGAATTTATCACCCCGCCGAGTTTGCTGATATACCTGCGCGCCTCTGTGCCTGCACTGGTAGAAAATATCCAGAAGCGAGGACGTGCCTATGAAGAAGCCATCCGTCTTGATTACCTCACGCGTTTGAATGAGCGCTATGAAGCGTGGATAAGCACCTATAACAAGGGTAAACTTTTGGTGATTGACATCGACGACAATCGCTTCCATGAGAAGCCTGAGGATCTTGGCAAAATCATAAGCGGCGTGGATGCCCAGCTTCACGGATTGTTCAAGTAAGAGCTGAGGATCACTTTTATTGAGCCATGCTGTAACGAAATCATTCTCTCGATCGTCCTTCAACAAAAACACTTTACTATCTATGAAATACCTCTACATGACCCTCGGGCTTCTGCTTTGCGCGCCATTCACGCGCGGGCAAGAGTTTCCTTACGTCTTTTCTGCCTTTAACGAAGCCTATGTTCCTCTAAGCGAGGCCACAACAATCGAAGATGGCGTGATTTGGGATGATCCCGAATGGGTGGTTCCAATCGGGTTTAATTTCACCTACATGGATGAAACCTTTAGTGAATTCCTTTTTATTGGAACGGGGTCTCAACTTATCCCAGCGGTTCCAGAGCAAGAAGTTGCTGTGCTGATCCCGTATTTGGCAGATATCATCAACGCCAGCTTCGCCAATTTCGTGAGTCCTGTCCGCTACACACTCGAAGGTGCCGAAGGATTCCGGGTATTTAAACTGGAATGGTCCAATGTAGGCTTCTATGAGGAAGGATTTGGCTTTGAAACGTTCAGCAATACCACTAATTTTCAACTTTGGTTGTACGAGTCCACCAATGATTTCGAAATCCGATTCGGCCCGAACACCATCAAATCGCCTGAGGTGGTCCATGTCTATGGAGTGCCCGGTGTAATTCTCGCCAAAAACTTTTCGTTGGAGGGAACTGCATGGGAAGGGCTTTGGACGTTAACTGGTGACCCTGCATCACCAACTGTTCAAGTGGCTGTTTTGGTTGATGAAGATATCACTCCCGCTCAACTTCTCACCGGTGAGCCCGCGGATGGCCAAGTCTATCATTTTGATTCCGGCATTGTAAGTGTGCAGGAAGAAGAACAAAGTCGTCAAGGACTAATCGCCTATCCTACCTACGTGAACGAGTCAATTAATCTACGTTCAAATCAAGAGCATGCCATAGTTGCCCGAGTGTATGACATCACAGGGAGAATTGCGCAGAACTGGATCATTAACCCAGGCACATCTGTTCAATCCACTCATGATCTCGCCTCAGGATCTTATCTGCTAACGGTTGAAGGACAAGAAGCTATTCGCTTCATCAAGGAATAAATTTTCTCTCACGAAAAAAGAAGGCCTTTACGATTCTGTATAGGCCTTCTTTTTTGACAAAATTCAACTTACACTCCTTAATCAGGGTGCGAGCCGATTCATAAACCACTCAAAATCTTCATCGACTCGATAAATCAATCGGTCGTGAAGGCGACTCGGACGGCCCTGCCAAAACTCAAAATAGTGTGGGATGATGCGATAGCCTCCCCAATAATCAGGACGAGGCACATCGCGTCCCTCAAATTCATTGGCGAAATGAGTTATACTCTGCTCCAGTTCTTCCCGCGTGCGCACTTCGCGGCTTTGAGGAGAAGCCCACGCAGCAAGTTGATTTTCTCTCGGACGCGATCTGAAATAAGCTTCTGATTCTGAATCGCCCACTTTGCGCGTTACACCGTAAATCCTGACCTGACGCTCGAGGGTATTCCAATAAAAATTCATACACACCTTGTCGCAGTCCGCCATTTCATTGGCCTTATTGCTTTGATAGTTCGTAAAGAAAACGAATCCTTCGCGATCGAAACTACGCAAAAGCACTATTCGACAGTGCGGAAAACCATTCGAGCCGATCGTTGAAAGCGTGAAGGCATTGTAGTCCATCACCTTCTCTTCCTCCGCTTGCTTGAGCCACATTCCGAATTGGTCAAAGGGATTCCCTGCTGCATCAGATTCCAAAAGAATCGAACGCTGATATTCATTTCTTGATTGAAACAATGGATCATTCATAATCTGTGTGTGTGTTTTGATCGTTCAACTGGCAGCATACCTTCCGCTGATCATTGCAGTGCAATTGTAAGAACTGTTCCGATAGGCCTAAGTTCTACCCGGTAGAATCAAATTCCAAATTTCTCTTTACGATTTTTGTCAGACCATTCCCAAAACAGCCTTGGCGTAGCGATCCCAACTCAACTCCCGTGTGGCTATACCCACATTCTCACGCGGAATTGGATGATCCAAAAAGCGCAGCATTTGTTTCGCCATATCGTCTGTGTCTTCCGCATTGGCCAGATACCCGTTGAATCCTTCGCGAATGGTTTCAGGGAAATGGCCCACTCGTGTCGCAAGGATAGGAAGTGAAAAATTATAACTGAGTGATTCGATACCAGAAGGCGTAGCCGTGAGGTAATACAGCACCACTACATCGCTCACCTGAAAGTATTTGTGCACGTCCTCATTGGGCACAAACTGATTGAAAACCACGCAATCCTTTTGCAATCCGAGTTCCTCAATCAATCCAAGGGGATTGTAATTGCGTTCATCATCGAATTTCCGAAGCACTAGTTTTTTTGCGGTGCCAAATAATACATTCTTTAGTCGCGTGGACCACTTCGACTGATCGAGAGTATTCCAAAACGATTCCCCGCAAATCAACAGACTGACATCATCCCGCTGATCGCGCACTTTGCGAAATGCAGCAATGGTGTGGTGCAAGCCTTTATATTTCCGAATAAATCCAAAAAACAGAAAGACATTCTTTTTCAATCCATACTTCAACTTAAAAGCTTCCACATCGAAAGATGGGTCAGGCTTGAAGAGATCATATACCGGGTGAAACAATTTAATCACCGTTTGACCAAACTCCGTACGCCGGCCATTTTCCGAGAGCACTAATTTTTTTTCTGGAAAAAGCTGAGTGAGTTCTTCCATTGTTTTTCGCGCATGAACGACATAGGTATCCGCATGTGCAATCCCCATCGCAGTGAGTTTGCGGTCGAGTGAACTATTTTCTTTTTGAACCACGAAATGAAGATCCACAATCACTTCAGGTCCGCCCTGTTTCTTTAGTCGTTTAACAATTCTGCCGAGTGGTAACCCTTGCAGGGCGATACTCCACTGAAAGATCACTTTTTCCGCACCGAGCGAAAGAATGAAGTCAGCAGTTTCCTTCCATGTAGAAGGCTTGTTGTAGTTGGTGAGATACGTGACTTTGACGCGGCTACCTTCAAGCAAATCCGACTTGCTACTTTTATCTACAAACTCTCGTGGTACGATAGCTGGATATTGATGCGTCCACGAAACGATATGGACTTCCGTGTCAGGCAATCGATCCAATGCCAGTGCAAGAGACGTATTGTAATTCTGAATTCCGCCTTTGAAGCGTGGGCCCGGACCGAAGCAAACGACTTTCATGCGTTACTCCGCATTGATTCGTGCCACCGCGGCATGATACACTCTGCGCATCCCTTCTTCAGTCGAAATCTTTGCCTTCCAGCCGAGTTTCTCTTCTACAAACGACATGTCGCAGTACCTCGAATGCACGCCTACCGGCTTATCCAGCAATGGTTTGATGGTCGGCTTGTATCCGGCGAATGAACAAAATACTTCAATTATTTCGAGGAAACTGGTGAGTTTTCCCATTCCGATATTGATGGCAGTGCCGTCATGAATATGATCCATTGCCAAAAGTATGCAGTCAATCACATCATCAATATGCACGAAATCTCTGCCCTGATTTCCGCTTCCCCACACTTCAAACGGATCTTCCTTTTTCGCGGCACGCGCAGCAATAGCGGGAACAGGGTAAGTCAAATCTTGGTCTTCGCCATATCCGCTGAACGGACGAATGCACGTCACTTTCAGACCATAATGTGACGCTGCAATTTTCGCAAGAAACTCTCCAGTTAGTTTGGTCCAGCCATACGTCATGTCGGGCTCGCCCATTTTTTTGAAATTGATGTCACTTTCTTTGAGCGCAATCGCTCCCGATTCAGTTTGAAGATCTACCGGATAAGCTGCAGACGAACTTGGGTAAAGCAACCTGTCCGGTTTATATCTGCAAGCCCAATAGAATAGCTCCGCATCGATGGCAAGATCGAGTGCCACTGCCATTGGGTCTCCATCAATCTTTGCCCGACCACCTACGATGGCTGCGAAGTGAAACACATCACTGATGCGCTCGAAAGAATAATTGTACTTCTCTTTAAAAAAATTCAAGTCATCTGAAAACGAGCGCATGATCCGAAGAGCATCGGCATGAAGGAACAACGCCCGATTTTCATACACGGCAAACCGATCACCACTGCCCGTTTGCGCCAATGGCATCCAGGTATCGGGATGGGTTCCCACGGATAAGTCATCAATAAAAATGACTTGGTCAGTGGTGGTGGCGAGGATTCGCTTGACCATGTTTCGTCCAACAAAACCGCAACCTCCGGTAACTAAATGAGTTTTCATACGGGAGTAAAAGTATTAACGCTTTCGCAACCACACGCACAATTGCATACCCGTGTTTGTGGATCGCATAATTGGGCGCAGAATCCTGTCCATCCAGTGCGGCATATAGGTGTCGCACACGTATTGCTCGTGAAAAGCCACTTCGTATCCTGCTTTTCGACCGTGCGCCTGAAACGATTCAAGACTAAATTCATACAGGTGAAAAGGCTGATGCATGGGTGAGAGATTGGCGACATAATCTGTCCCACGCATCCGATAATACGCATTGACCAGGCGATGAATCAGCCAGCGTGAAGAGGGCACTTCGATATGAATGAGTCCACCCGGTCGCAACCATCGCAATGCCTTTTCAATTCCAGCCCCAGGCCGATAAAGATGTTCGAGTACCACTCCAAAAGTGATGAAATCGAATGATTCAGTGGGATATTCAGCTTCTTCTAAGCTCGCACACAAGAGGCGCGAAGGATCGATTTTCATTTTCTCCAACGCAAACCGATGAAATGTAGAGGACGGCTCGCATCCATAAGTTTCGAATCCTGCGCGCTCGAGAGCGATCATACACTTGCCCACACCAGCCCCGATATCCAATGCTTTCATTCCTGGTGCAATGGATCGGAGTTGATTCAAACGATTTATTTCAAGAGAAAAATAATCCTCCTTCAGCGCGAAATACTCTTCCTTCCAATACGCATCGGGCGCTACTCCATAATGATCTTGAATGGATTCAGGTATTGCCATAGGGTCTGAACTAATCAGGCCGCATTGATTGCATTTTACCACGCTAACCGCAATTCCCTTTTTCTTCCAGGGAGCTTTCCCCTGAGATTTATTGAGTCGTCTTCCCAGCACAGAATGAGAGGATGAAGTGGCTCCACACATCACACATCCGGCAGAAGGTTGAAACGTATAAACAGACATTCGATTGAGGTAAAAAGAAAAACCCCGGATACCGGGGTCTTTCCACAGAGGTTATTAAGGCTAAGGCGCGCGATTAGCGCTGAACGATTATTGTCTTTGATTCGATGGTGCCATTTTGAATGAGCATCACACGGTAGGTGCCTTGTGCGAGATCTTGATCAAGGGTCATGCGGTTTCCGGGAAGCATTGCTCCGGCTGAAACGGTATGCGATCCCACCAACTTTCCGTTCATGTCGATAATGTCAATTCGCGCGGGCTTTTCAGAATCCATTACTGCATTGCGAAACTGAACATGTACGAGTGATTCACGCACGGGATTCGGGAATACATCCCAGCCCATTTCTTCGTTCGATGCGGCAGGCTTCAATGCGACGGCTGGAGTATTCGAGGTCGCAATTCCGTCACAAGTGCCATTATCGAATGTGGCGTTCGGATTGAAATTGGCAGCATCTGCATTCATGCATCCGAACACTTTTGCATCAGTTGTAACAAATGTGGCAGCGCGCACGCGCCATGGTTGCTGAGGAGCTTCCCAACCTTGTAAGTTCATTGTACCACTTGCAACACCTGTGGTGGTGAACTGTCCGATGAGCACGAGCCCATTCTGAACAGGCGTGCATTTCTGATCTGCCGGAAGAAGAAACCAGGCTCCATTGGTTGCGGAGATTTGACCGCCCTGATTGAATGAGGTAAAATCGACTCCAAGTTCCCAGAGGTTATTTCCACCGGATCGGTCATATCCTACGGTGATGTATGAGTCAAATGCGAGCGATGGCTGCAGGTTGATCACTGTTTCATTCATACCAAGCGAAGATTGATTGCCGAGCGCATGCTGGTAGAATGGGGCTGTGGAGGAAATCTCCAATGGGTTCTGTACATCACCCCATACTAAGTGCAAGGTGTGCGATGGATTTTCCAGATGAGCCCACACACGATAGGTTTGACCGGGAACTTGTCCGCCGTTTTCTACTTTTTCTACGATAAGGTTCGCTTGCTGAGCTGTTGCAGTAACAGAAACGAGAATAGAAAATGCAAGTAGTGATTTCTTCATGAGAAAATTGGTTAGGGAAATTGCCCAGTACAAGTTTAGGCATTATCTCATGAAATTGTACTGCGTTGGAAAATTTTCATTGCACGCGAATTACATTGGTTAGTATGAAACAATCGGTTGAGTTTGATTCTCAAATTGGTCAGTTCTCTGATGCCCCGGTGGGACTGAATATGCACTCTCAATGTGTGCCCAAGAATGTGATCGCTCAATTTCAATCCTCCCTTCCAGCGCAGTTTGTTGTTTTTCTTCTGGAGGGAAAATGGCATGGTACGGTGATGCCGAAAGGGGACGGATAAGGATTCGTAATGCTGAACAAAGCATTAATAAAAAAATTCATCTGGCTATTGGGAGCAAGGTGAGGGTGCGACTCGAACGAGAAACCAATCTATATGGCATGCCTATTTGTGACGAGTTAGTTGAGGTTCTGCATCAATATCCGGAAGCCCGGGATCGGTTTCATGCTCTTCCACCTGTTAAGCAGCGTAACATCATTCTTTAAGTCGGTAAAATCAGGAGTTCTCAATTAAGGATCGATAAGTGGTTGACCTTTACGGAAAATTTAAAGCATCTTCCTAACGGGAAAGAAGAGGTTGGGCGTATTCTGGGGATGAAAAAGGATTAGTACTAGGTTACGAGCCGTTCGCGTTGGAATCTGCTTCGGCAATGTACTCGCCTCCTTCGAGAAGTACCTTAAAATGTCCATTCAGCAACTTATCGTGTGTGACTGTCGGCCGAAATACTCTTTTTGAGTTCTCGGATCAGATACTAGTTTGAAAACTTGGGCTAGATCGAGTCCATAAATTATAGGCACTTCGCATTTGTTATGGCTTGCATTGGGGCGGCTTATTCTGGTAGGTTTGGCAAAAACAAACGAACGATGAACGAATACAGAAACTTAGACATTTGGCATAAGGCTATTGAGCTCGGAGTGATCATTCATAGGGTGACCGAAGCTTTTCCAAAGGAGTGCAATCGTCACCTGAAGGAAGATTTGATGCGCAGCGCATTGAAGATTTCCACGAAGATTGCGGAAGGATACATAAAGGGCTCAGAGTTGGACCTGGCACAGTACATTGAATATTCCATGAGAACTTGCGGGATAGTAGATAGTTTGCTTTCTCTAGGGACAGATTTAGGGTATTTGACTAGGGAAGAATTGGAGATTGTGCGGGCTAAGATTTCGGTTTACATGGATCATGTGGAGAACAGGCAGGTTGTTCCATGGAGTCCATTGGAGGAGGGTTGGCATTATGAGCCGGAGGCGGAGGGGGAAGAAGGAAGCGAATAATAAGCATAAAAAAAGCCGCTCATTTCTGAGCGGCTTTTTGAAGATCGGCGACGACATACTCTCCCAGGTGTTACCCCAGTACCATCTGCGCAAGTGGGCTTAACTTCTCTGTTCGGAATGGGAAGAGGTGGACCCCACCGCAATAGTCACCTAAAGCTGGTAGATATTTATATCTAAAACGGTAGATATATTGATAGAGTTTTAAAACTTTAAGCATTCGAGTAATTAGTACTACTTGGCTTTGACATTGCTGCCTTTACACCTGTAGCCTATCAACGTCATCATCTTTGACGACTCTCAATGAAGTCTCATCTTGAGGTGAGTTTCACGCTTAGATGCTTTCAGCGTTTATCTCGTCCGCACGTGGATACTCTGCACTGCAGCTGGCGCCACAACAGATACACCAGAGGTGCGTCCTTCCCGGTCCTCTCGTACTAGAGAAAGGTCCTCTCAAACTTCAAACGCCCACAACAGATAGGGACCGAACTGTCTCACGACGTTCTGAACCCAGCTCGCGTGCCACTTTAATCGGCGAACAGCCGAACCCTTGGGACCTTCTCCAGCCCCAGGATGTGACGAG
>Ga0105044_10007396_pt1 | contig 15110 bp, 17 predicted proteins | sample MAT01_FD_78092 | JGI IMG/M metagenome (GOLD analysis project Ga0105044, IMG submission 78092) | Freshwater microbial communities from Lake Fryxell liftoff mats and glacier meltwater in Antarctica - MAT-01 | ecosystem: Environmental > Aquatic > Freshwater > Ice > Liftoff microbial mat | place... | reverse complement strand
GACTGAAGCGCCGCCGCTGCCGGTGATGCCGGGCGCGGCAGTGGCCAGCCCGGCCCCCGCCCCCGAGCCGCCGGCCCCGCCGCCGGTGCAGGAAACCGGCAGCCCGGTGCCCACCTGCGCCGCGCTGACCGACCGTGCGATGGCCACCGACCTGGCCGCCGCCAACGCGCAGGCGCAGCGGCTTGACGCGGCCGACCAGGCGCGAATGCTGGACCAGTCGATCAGCCTGTGGATCCAGGCCGGTGAGTTGTGCAGCGGCCGGGCGCAGGAACGCGCCCAGCGCAGCGTGCTCGACAGCCGCCGCCAGCGCCAGACCCTGCGCGAGATCGAAGGCTCGGGTGCGCAGTGCGCCTCGAGCCAGAAGGACGCCACCGCGGTGCAGGACCTCGCGTCGCGCGCGATGGCCGAGCGCCGCTGGCCCGACGCCGCGATGATGTTCCGACGCGCCGAGACCTTCTGGGATCTGGCCAGCGAGCGCTGCAGCGGCACGCAGCAGCAACTGGCGCTGCAGCGCCGCGCGCAGACCGAGGTCGACGCGCACAACGCGGAGCACTGCGCGCCGCTGTTCGACGGCGCGCGCGAGTTCACGCAACGCCTGCGCAGCGGCGGCGCCGCGCTGCCGCCGGCAGAGCGCCAGGGCCAGCAACAGACCGCCGAGACCTTGTGGCGCGACGCGGCCACCGAGTGCAAGGGCCCGGCGCTGGAACTGGCGCGCAACCAGGCCCAGGCGATCGGGCGCGAGCGCGGCACGCCCTGGGTGGCGAACCGCCCGCCGCCCCCCGCGCAGGCGGTGGCGCGGCCACCGACGATGGCCGAACGTGGCGACACCCGCGCCGCTGCACCCGCAACGACGGCCGCAACGACGGCCGCCACGACGCCCGCCGCACCTCCTGCGGCGGTGCGCCCGCAGCAGGCCGCACCACCCGCACCGGCCCCGGCAGGCCCGGCCCGAAGTGCCGCCGCGCCCCCTGCGGCGCCCGCGCTGGCAGCCATCAACACCGCAGCGGCCGCTGCCGCCGCCGCAGCGCGTGCCATCGACGTGCTGCTCGATGGCGGCACACGTTTCGTCGGCAGCTTCGCGCTCGACCCCGTCACGCGCACCTACAGCGGCCAGGGCCGCATCCTGTGGGCCAATGGCGATACCTACGACGGCACCGTGCTCGCCGGCAAGCGCCACGGCCAAGGCGAGTTCACCTGGCCCGACGGCCAGCGCTACCGTGGCGACTGGCTCGACGACCGGCCGCAGGGCCGCGGCACGCTGCGGTTCGCCAACGGCAACCAGTACGAAGGCGAGATCGCCGACGGCCAGCCGCAGGGCAGCGGACGCATGGTCTACGCCTCGGGCGACCGCTACGAAGGGGAGATGCAGCGCGGCCAGCCGCATGGCCGCCTGGGCAGCTACCAATGGGTCAACGGCCAGCAGTACCGCGGCCCGTGGGTCGACGGCCGCGCCAGCGGGCAAGGCACGATGCGGTTTGCCAACGGCAACGCCTACGAGGGCGAGGTGCGCGACGGCCGGCCGCATGGCAGCGGGCGCCTGGTCACCGCCGGTGGCGACGCCTATACCGGCGAGTTGCGCGAGGGCCTGCCGCACGGCATCGGCAACTACGTCTGGATCAGCGGCCAGCGCTATGAAGGCCCGTGGCAGCAGGGCCGCGCGGTCGGCCGCGCGAAGATGCGCTTTACCGACGGCAACCAGTTCGAGGGCGATGTGGTCGACGGCCTGCCCGCCGGCGAGGGCCGGATGCTTTACGCCTCGGGCGACGGCTACGAAGGCGGCTTCGCCGCCGGCGTGCCCGACGGTATCGGGGTCTATGTCTGGAAGAACGGCGACCGCTACGCCGGCGCGTGGAAGGGCGGCCGCAAGGAAGGCCAGGGCATATTGACCTGGGCCAGCGGCGACCGCTTCGAGGGCCTGTTCCGCGACGACCGCCAGACCACCGAGGGCACCTTGGTGCGCCGCCGCGTCGAGGCCGCGCCGCGCGCCGACGCTGCCGCACCCCGTCCCTAGAATCGGGTCGGTGCACCACCACCTGACCAACGCCGACCTGCACTGCCACTCCACGGTGTCCGACGGCACGCTGGAGCCCGGCGCTGTAGCGGCGCGCGCGGCCGCCCAGGGCGTCGAGCTGTGGGCGCTGACCGACCACGACGAGCTGTCCGGCCAGACCCGGGCCCGCGACGCGGCGTTGGCGCTGGGCATGGCTTATCTGGCCGGCGTCGAGGTGTCGGTCAGCTTCCTCGGCCAGACCGTGCACATCGTCGGTCTGGGGGTCGATCCGCTGGACGACGCCTTGCTCGGCGGGCTGGCCGCCACCCGCGGCGGCCGCGACGCCCGTGCCCGGCTGATGGCCGAGGGGCTGGCCGGTGCCGGCATCAGCGGCGCCTATGAAGGCGCGTTGCAGTACGTCGGCAACCCCGAACTGGTCTCGCGCACGCACTTCGCGCGCTGGCTGGTCGAGCGCGGCATCTGCGCCGACACGCACGAGGTCTTTCGCCGCTTTCTGGTGGCGGGCAAGCCGGGCTACGTGCCGCACCGCTGGGCTGCGTTGGGCGACGCGGTGCGCTGGATCACCGGGGCCGGCGGCGTCGCCGTCATCGCGCACCCGGCCCGGTATCGCTTCACGCCGACCGAGGACTTTGCGCTCTTCACCGAGTTCTGCGGGCACGGCGGGCAGGCGGTGGAGGTGATGACGGGCAGCCACAGCGCCGACGAACAACGCCGCTATGCCGACACTGCGCGCGAATTTGGCCTGCTCGCCAGCCGCGGCAGCGACTTCCACGCACCCGGCGAGAGCCGCACCGAGTTCGGCAGCCTGCCCGACCTGCCCGGCCACCTGAGGCCGGTCTGGCTGGCGCTCCAGCAGCGCGTGCAGCGCGCCTCCTGACCCCGACTGAAAAGCCGCGATGGCGCAGCGTTTCGAGGTCCATCCGCAGAACCCGCAGCAGCGGCTGCTGTGGCAGGCCGCGCAGATCCTGGGCGTCGGAGGCGTCGCTGCGATACCTACCGACTCGAGCTATGCGCTGGTCTGCAGGCTCGACGACAAGACCGCGGCCGAGCAGTTGCGCCGCATCCGCCAGGTGGACGACAAGCACCACCTGACGCTGCTGTGCCGCGACCTGTCAGAGCTGTCGAGCTACGCGCGGGTCGACAACCGCCAGTACCGGCTGCTGCGCCTGGGCACACCGGGCCCCTACACCTTCATCCTCGAAGCGACGAAGGAGGTGCCGAGGCGGCTGAGCCACCCTTCGCGCCGCACCATCGGCCTGCGTGTGCCCGACCACCGCGTGACGCAGGCGCTGCTGGCGCAGTTCGGCCAACCGCTGCTGGCGACCACGCTGATCCTGCCCGGCGACAGCGAACCGCTGAACGATGCCGACGACATCGTCGAGCGGCTCGACCGCCAGGTGCAGGCGGTGGTGGACGCCGGCGCCTGCCCGGCTCAGCCGACGACGGTGATCGACCTCAGCACCGACGAGCCTGCGCTGGTCCGCCAGGGTCGCGGGGACCTGGCGCGGCTGGGTCTGGCGGGCTAGAGCCGCCAGATTGCCCCAGGCGCCTCATGCCGGGCGCTGCAGCGCAGCGCGCAGCCTTTCGGGCACGAAACCCAGCTGAGGCTGGCCGCGCACGAAGAGCAACGGCGTTCCCGGCGCACCGGCGGTGCGAAAGCGCTCGGCGCAGTCAGCGTCGCGCTCGATCGAACATTCGGCAAAGGCCACCTTGTGCTGCTGCATCCACCGCCGCGCCGCCAGGCACGGCGCGCAGATGTCGGAGGACAGCATCACGATGTCGCCGGGCGCCGCCAGCGCGGCCAACTGCTGGCCCACCTCGCCGGCCTGCTGCTGCGACCACCACTGGCTGGCCAGACTGACGCCCAGCACCAGGGCGAGCAGCCCCAGCACGCTGCGCAAGGAGGTTCGGCCCGCCATCTCAGACGGCCGCCGTGACCACCACTTCGATCTTCCACTGCGGCCGCGCCAGCGCGGCCTGCACCGTGGCACGCGGCGGTGCGTCGCCCGCGGCGACCCAGGCGTCCCAGACGGCGTTCATGGCCGGGAAGTCGGCCAGATCGGCGAGGAAGATCTGGCACATCAGGATGCGCGTCTTGTCGGTGCCGGCACGCGCGAGAAGCGCATCGACGGCAGCCAGCACCTGCTGCGTCTGGCCGCTGATGTCGGCGGTGGCATCGCCGGGCACCTGGCCGGCCAGCCAGCAGATGCCGTTGTGCACCGCCATCTCGGACAGTCGGGGCCCGACATCGAATCTCTGCACCATGTTCAGTGGCCTTTGCGCTGGGAACGGGAATGGGAAGCCGGCGTGGCGCCGGCGGGCGAAGGGGCCTTGTGGCCCAGGCGGGACTCGGTGCCGCCGAGCAGCTTGCGGATGTTGCCTTCGTGGCGCCAGACCAGCAGCAGGCTCATCACGATGATGAACAACAGTATCGGCTCGGTGCCCCACATCAGCATCTGGAAGAACGGGGCAAAAGCCGCCGCCACGATCGAGGCCAGCGAAGAGTAGCGCATGAATCCGGCGACGATCGCCCAGGTGAGCAGCGTGGCCACACCCAGCACCGGGTTGAAGGCCATCAGCACACCGGCCGCCGTGGCCACGCCCTTGCCGCCGGCGAAGCGGAAGAACACCGGCCACAGGTGGCCGACAAAGGCCGCCAGCCCGACCGCGCCGGCGGTCCACTCGGGCAGATCCCACTGCGGCGCGTAGAGCAGCGCCAGCAGCACCGGCACATAGCCCTTGAGCGCATCCAGCGCCAGCGTCAGCACCGCGGCGCCGCGGTGGCCCGAGCGCAGCACGTTGGTGGCGCCCGGGTTCTTCGAGCCATAGCTGCGGGGGTCGGCGATGCCGAACAGACGGCTGACGATGACGGCAAAGGACAGGCTGCCGATCAGGTAGGCGGCAACGATCGCCGCGAGGGTCCAGACCCATTCCATGCGTGGAGTTTATGTCGCGGTCAGGCCAGCGCACAGTCCACCGGCAGCGCGCCGAGCACCTCCGTCAGCACGGCAGGGGCCAGCCCGACGAGGAAGCCGCGCCGTCCGCCGTTGATGTGGATGCGCGGCAACGCCAGCACGCTGTGCTGCACGTAGACCGGCATCGCCTTGCGCAGACCGAAGGGCGAGGTGCCGCCGATCAGATAGCCGCTGTGGCGCTGAGCAACCTCGGGCTTGCACGGCTCGACGCTCTTGGCGCCGATCGCGCGCGCGAGGTTCTTCGTGCTCACCTGGCGGTCGCCGTGCATCAGCACCAGCAGCGGCTGCGCACGTTCGTCCTGCATCACCAGCGTCTTGACCACGCTGTGCTCGGCCACGCCCAGCTGGCGTGCCGACTCGGCCGTGCCGCCATGGTCGACGTAGTCGTAAGAGTGCTCGCTGAAGGCCACGCCCTGCGCACGCAACCACTGCGTGGCCGGGGTTTCGCTGACATGCTTGTCTTTACGAGCCACGGGAGGAGCGCTCAGTCGCCCAGCCAGCCCGCGGCGGCCAGCGGCATCCGATGCGGGCCGATCAACGCCGCCGGCAAGCCCGCAAGGCAGAGTCGCACGGCCAGAGCAGCCCCGCGGCCGCCGTTCAGTGCAGCGCGACGCCCGTCTTGGACTGCAGTTCCTCGGCCGTCACGCCCGGCGCCCGTTCGATGAGCTTCAGGCCCTGCGGGGTGACGTCGATCACCGCCAGGTCGGTGATGATCCGGTCGACGACGCCGACACCGGTCAAAGGCAGCGTGCAGCGGGGCAGGATCTTCAGGTCGAAGCCGCCGTCCTTGCGCCGCGCCACATGCTCCATCAGGATGACGACGGTCTTCACGCCGGCCACCAGGTCCATCGCGCCGCCCATGCCCTTGACCATCTTGCCCGGGATCATCCAGTTGGCCAGGTCGCCCTGCTCGCTGACCTGCATCGCGCCCAGGATGCTGAGGTTGATCTTGCCGCCGCGAATCATCGCAAAGCTGTCGTGGCTGCCGAAGATGCTGCTGCCGGGCAGGGTGGTCACGGTCTGCTTGCCGGCGTTGATCAGATCGGCATCGACCTGGTCTTCGGTCGGAAAGGGGCCGATGCCCAGCATGCCGTTCTCGCTTTGCAGCCAGACCTCGATGGCCGGGTCGACGAAGTTGGCCACCAGCGTGGGCAAGCCGATGCCGAGGTTGACGTAGTAGCCGTCGCGCAGTTCGGCGGCCGCGCGTGCGGCCATCTGGTCGTGGGTCCAGGGCATGGTCAGGCTCCTTGCTTGTCGTTCGGGTTCGGCGCCTTGCTCGCGCCGGGGGTCTTGCTCTCGCTGAGCGTGCGCTTCTCGATGCGCTTCTCGGGCGTCGCGTTGAGCACGATGCGGTGCACGTAGATGCCCGGCAGGTGCACGCTGTCAGGATCGAAGCTGCCGGTCTCGACGATGTGCTCGACCTCCACCACCGTCAGCTTGCCGGCCATCGCCGCCGCCGGGTTGAAGTTGCGCGCCGTCAGGCGGAACTGCAGATTGCCCGCATGGTCGGCGCGCCAGGCCTTGACCAGTGCCACATCGGGCACCAGCGCGCGCTCCATCACATAGGTCAGGCCGTCGAAGTCGTGCGTCTCCTTGCCCTCGGCCACCAGCGTGCCGACGCCGGTGCGCGTGTAGAAGGCCGGGATGCCTGCGCCGCCGGCACGAAGCCGCTCTGCCAGCGTGCCCTGCGGCGTGAATTCGAGTTCGAGTTCACCGGCCAGGTACTGGCGCTCGAACTCCTTGTTCTCGCCGACGTAGCTGCTGATCATCTTGCGGATCTGCCGCGTCAGCAGCAACTTGCCCAATCCGAAGCCGTCCACCCCCGCGTTGTTGGAGATCACCGTCAGGTCTTTGACGCCGCTGTCGCGCACCGCGTCGATCAGCGCCTCGGGCATGCCGCACAGGCCGAAGCCGCCGACGGCGAGCATGTAGCCGTCCCGCAGGACGCCGTCGAGCGCGGCAGCGGCGCTGGGAAAGATCTTGTTCATGGGCGCACCTTTGGAGAATCTGGACGGCGCGGAGCGTACTACGAGTGCCTGCAGGGCGACCGATCCATAGAATCAAACACCGCGTGAACCCCGCTGCCCTGGCCCACCGCATGGAACCCTCCCCCGCCGTCGACCCGCAGATGCTCACCGCGGCGCTGACCGAAGTCTTCGCGCCCTGGGTGCAAGAGCTTGACCTGCGGGTGCTGCACGCCAGCCCCGGCGAGGTGGTGCTGACGCTGCCCGTGGCGCCCAGGCATGTGCACGGCGGCGGCGTGCTCTGCGGCCAGACGATGATGGCGGCGGCCGACACCGCGATGGTGCTGGCGGTGATGACGCGCCTCGGCGGCTTCAAGCCGATGACCACGGTGCAACTCAACACCAGCTTTCTGCGCCCCGTGGCCGGCCACAGCGGCACGGCGCAAGTCAAGGCGCGGGTGCTGCGCATGGGGCGCTCGCTGGTCTTCGGCGAGATCCACATCACCGATGCGAAGGATGAGTTGGCCGCGCACGTCACCACCACCTACATGCTGATCTGACCGCCGGGCCGGCGCTGGCCGCCGGCTCGCCGAACCTGGGCCCACCATGATCACCGTCCATCACCTCGAGAACTCGCGCTCGCAGCGCGTGCTGTGGCTGCTCGAAGAGCTCGGCACGCCCTACGAGGTGCGTCTGTACAAGCGCAACCCGAAGACCCAGCTCGCGCCACCCGGGCTGAAGCAGGTGCACCCGCTGGGCAAGAGCCCCGTGATCAGCGACGGCAGCGTGACCGTGGCCGAGACCGGCGCCATCGTCGAGTATCTGCTCGACCGCTTCGACGCCGACGGCCACCTGCGCCCGCCGCCCGGCAGCGAGGAGCGACGGCGCTTCACCTACTGGCTGCACTTTGCCGAAGGCAGCGCGATGCCGCCGCTGCTGATGAAGCTGGTCTTCGACAAGGTGCGCACGGCGCCGGTGCCGTTCTTCGTCAAGCCGATCGTCAAGGCCATTGCCAACCGCGTGACCGATGGCTTCATCGCCCCCAACATCGCCAGCCAGCTGGCCTTCATGGAGGCCGAACTGGCGCTGCGCCCGTGGTTCGCGGGGGCGCAGTTCAGCGCCGCCGACATCCAGATGAGCTTCCCGCTCGAAGCCGCGCAGGCCCGCGCCGGGCTCGACGCCCGCTACCCGCGGCTGACCGACTGGATTGCCCGCATCCACGCCCGGGCGGCTTACCAGCGCGCGCTCGAACGCGGCGGCCCCTACCGCATCCTCGATTAGAGCGAGGCGTGAGCTGTCGGGGCGGCCGGCGGCGTCTCCAGGAAGTCGCAGGCCAGATTCGCCAGCAACCGCACGCCGGTGACCAGCGCCGCCTCATCGATGAAAAAGCGCGGCGAGTGGTTGGGCGCCACCTTGGCCGGCTCCAGCCCGGCCGGCGTGACGCCCAGGAACACGAAAAGCCCGGGCACCAGCTTCTGGAAGAGCGAGAAGTCTTCCGAGCCGGTGACCTTGGGCACCATCTGCAGCCGGCCATCGCCCGCCACGCGGGCCAGCGTGGGCAGCATCGCCTCGGTGAGCTCGGGGTCGTTGACGGTCACCGGGTAGCTTTTGCGGATGCACACGGTGCAGTCGGCGCGCGAGCCGCGCGAGATGGACTGCGCCAGCGTGGTCACGCGCTCGTGGATGTCGTCGCGCATGGCTTCGTCGAATGTGCGGATGGTGCCGCGCATCTCGCACTGGTCGGGGATGATGTTCTCGCGCACGCCCCCCTTGATCATGCCCACCGTCAGCACCGCCGGCTCGCGGCTGATGTCCTGCGTGCGGCTGACCACCGTCTGCAGCCCCAGCACCACCTGCGCCGCAGTGACGATCGGGTCCACGCCCAGCCAGGGCGCAGCGCCGTGCGTCTGCCGGCCCAGTACGGTGATGCTGAAGCGGTCAGAGCTGGCCATCGTCGGGCCCGAGCGCCAGCCGATGAAGCCGCTGCTCTGGCGCGAGGTGACGTGCAGGCCGAAAATCGCCGCCGGCACCGGGTTCTGCAGTGCGCCTTCGCGGATCATCATCTCGGCGCCGCCGTCCTCGCCCTCGGGCGGCAGTTCCTCGGCCGGCTGGAAGATGAACTTCACCGTGCCGCGCAACTGGCTGCGCAGCCCAGCCAGCACCTCGGCCACGGCCATCAGGATCGCCGTGTGGGCATCGTGCCCGCAGGCGTGCATCACGCCGACGGTTTCGCCGTTCCACGGCGCACGCGCCTTGGACGCGAAAGGCAGATCGACCTCCTCGGTCACCGGCAGCGCATCCATGTCGGCGCGCAAGGCCACCACCGGCCCGGGCAGCGCGCCGCGCAGCAGGCCGATGACGCCGGTGTGGGCCACACCGGTGTGCACCTCGTCCAGACACAGCCGGCGCAGATGCTCGGCGACCACGCCCGCGGTGCGGAACTCGCGGTTGCCCAACTCGGGGTGCTGGTGCAGATCGCGTCGCCAGGCGATCAGCTGCGGCTCGATGCGCGCGGTGGCGGCGTCGATGGCCTCGGCCAGCGAGTTCACGGGGACCGGGGCGTAGTTCATTCGTCGGGATCCGGGTTGCCGCGCTGCGGCGTCAGTCGATCAACGCGCGCAGCCAGTCGGGCAGCGGCACCGACCGCTGCGCCTGGTAGTCCAGCCACACCGTGGTGCTGCCGCCCTCGGCGTCGATGCGCTCGGGCGTCTCGGTGCGCGCCAGCGTGATGTAGGTGTCGAAGCTGCTGCGCCCGGGGTTGGTCACGTAGTGCCGCGCCAGCAAGTCGCCCGGGAACTCCAGCTGGCGGATGAAGTTGCAGAAGGCGTTGACGACGACGGCGCCCTGCCCCGAAGGATTCGGCGGTCCGCCCACGCGGTACAGCCAGTCCAGGCGCGCGATCTCGAGGTAGCGAAAGTAGATCGTGTTGTTGACATGGCCCATCATGTCCATGTCGCCCCAGCGCATCGGGATCACCATCTCGTGGGTCAGCTTCTTCTCTGCGGGAACGACGAATCGCATGCCTGCGCGTCCTTTCAGTTCAGTCGACACCCAGTTCACGCTGCAGACGCTGGAGCATCTCGCGCAAGTCGTGCAGTTCGGCGCCCTGGCGGGCCAGCTCGGCGCGCAGCGACACCAGTTCACCCACGCTGACGGCCTCCTCGTCGCTGCCCACTGCCGCTGAGGCGGCCGTGGCCACCACCTCGCCGCACAGCAGGTGCGCCCAACGCGGCTCACGCGCGCCCGGCGCGCGCGCCAGCCGAACGGCTTTGGGCGGCTCACTCGCGGCCAACTCTTCAAGGAAACCCTCGACCGAGGCGATGTCGGCGAAACGGTGCAGCCGCTCGCAGTTCAGCCGCAGTTCGGCCGCGGTCTGCGGGCCACGCAGCATCAGCACCGCCAGCAGCGCGGCCGCAGCGCCAGGCACACCCAAGGCCCGCGCGGCGTTGTGTTCGAAGCGCACGACCCGGTTGCCGCTGACCTCGAACACCAGCGACAGCGTCTTCAGCCCGGCCACCGCGGCCAGTACCTCGGACTCGCTGGCACTCAGCACAGGGTCGCGTGCGGTCTTTTGGTTGCAGCCGGCGACCAGCGTGTTCGGCGACAACGGGTAGGTGTCAGGCACCGTCGCCTGCTTTTCCACCAGCACACCCAGCACGCGGGCCTCGAGCAGGCTCAGCGCTCGCACGGGCGGGCTACAGCGACTGGCCGTCGTCGGCCGAGATGACGGCGCCGTTGATGAAGTGGCTCTCGTTGGCGCACAGCATCATCAGCAGCACGTCCAGGTCGGCCGGCTTGCCCACGCGCTTGCGCGGCATCGCCTGCACCATCTTCTGCCCGGCGTCGGTCTGCCAGACCTGATGGTTGATCTCGGTGTCGATATAGCCCGGGCAGATCGCATTCACATTGATGCCGAAACGCCCCCACTCGAAAGCCATGGCGCGTGTCATGTGCACCACCGCCGCTTTGCTCATGCAGTACACGCCGAGCCCGGGGCCGACGACCAGCGCGGCCATCGAGGCGATGTTGACGATGCGCCCTCCGGTGAAGGTGCCCGGCGCCTCGCCCTTGCTGCGCGCGATCATGCGCTTGCCCACCGCCTGCGCGACGAAGAAGGCGCCGCGTGTGTTGGTGTTCATGATGTAGTCGTAGCTGTCGGGCGTGACCTCGGTGAGCTTCTCGCTGTTGCCGACGCCGGAGTTGTTGACCAGGATGTCGATCACGCCCATCTCGGTCTCGGCATGCGCCACGGCCGAGGCGATACTGTCGGGGTCGGTCACGTCCAGCTCCACGACATGCGCGTCGCCGCCTTCGGCCTCGATCTCGGCGCGCAGCGTCTTCAGCCGGTCCATTCGCCGCGCGGCCAGCACCACGCCTGCGCCGGCCTTGGCCAGCGCGCGCGCGAACTGCTCGCCGAGGCCGCTGGAAGCGCCCGTGACCAGGGCCACGCGGCCCGCCAGATCGATGTCATAACCCATTCTTTTCGCTCCCGCCTGATGCACCACGAGGCTGCCTGATGGCGTCTCTTCGGTGGCTTCCATCTGCCAAGTCACGATAGCACGCGCCCTCTAGAATTCAGGTCTTCCGAGACCCCCGAAAAGACTGATGACGCCCGCCGAAATCCTTGCCCTGCACGGCCCGCGCGAGGCCATGGCGTACGACGTCGTGGTCGTCGGCGCCGGCCCTGCGGGGCTGGCCACCGCCATTCGCCTCAAGCAGCTCAACCCCGAGTGCTCGGTGGTGGTGCTCGAGAAGGGCTCCGAGCCCGGCGCGCACATCCTGTCAGGGGCCGTGATGGACCCGCGCGCGATCAGCGAACTGCTGCCCGACTGGCAGGCCCTGGGCGCCCCGCTGAACCAGCCGGTGACGGGCGACGAGGTGCTCTTCCTCACCGCCGGCGGCGCACGCGCCACGCCGCAGTGGCTGATCCCGCCGTGCCTGCACAACCATGGCAACTTCGTCATCAGCCTGGGTGCGGTGTCGCAGTGGCTGGCCCAGCATGCCGAGAACCTGGGCGTGGAGATCTTTCCCGGCTTCGCCGCGGCCGAGGTGCTGTACGACGAGGCCGGCGCGGTCTGCGGCGTGGCCACCGGCAATCTGGGCGTCGGCAAGGACGGCCAGCCGCACGACGGCTTTCAACTGGGCATGGAGCTGCGCGGCAAGTACACCGTCTTTGCCGAGGGCTCCCGCGGCCATCTGGGCCGGCAGCTCATCGAGCGCTTCAGCCTGGATGCCGGGCGCGATCCGCAGAGTTATGCACTCGGCGTGAAGGAACTCTGGGAGGTGCCCGCCGACAAGGCGCGCCCGGGCCTTGTCGTGCACACCGCCGGCTGGCCGATGGACGAGCACACCTACGGGGGCGGCTTCCTCTATCACCTCGAAGGTGGCCGCGTGACGCTGGGCTACGTGGTCGGGCTGGACTACCAGAACCCGTGGATCAACCCCTTCGAAGAGATGCAGCGCTGGAAGACGCACCCTGCCATCCGCGCCCACCTCGAAGGCGGCAAGCGCATCGGCTACGGCGCGCGCGCCATCACCGCAGGGGGCCTGCTCAGCCTGCCCAGGCTGGTGTTCCCGGGCGGCGCGCTGGTCGGCTGCGAGGCGGGCACGCTGAACGCCGCGCGCATCAAGGGCAGCCACGCCGCCATCAAGACCGGCATGCTGGCGGCCGAGGCCATCGCAAGCGCATTGGCCGCCGGTCGCGAAGGTGACGAGCTGGTCGCCTACCCCGAGGCCTTCGAGAAGAGCTGGCTGCACGAAGAGCTGAACGCCACACGCAACTTCAAGCAGTGGTTCAAGCAGGGCAACACCGTGGGCACATTGATGACGGGCATCGAGCAGTGGCTGCTGCCCAAGCTGGGCCTGAAGAGCCCGCCGTGGACCATCCACCGCCACACGCCCGACCACGCACGGCTGCACGCGGCCACGCAGGTGGCGCCGATCCGCTACCCCAGGCCCGACGGCGTGATCAGCTTCGACCGCCTGAGCTCGGTCTTCATCAGCAACACCAACCACGAGGAAGACCAGCCCGCGCACCTGACGCTGAAGGACGCCAGCGTGCCGGTGGCGGTGAACCTGGCCCTCTATGCCGGCCCCGAGAGCCGCTACTGTCCGGCCGGCGTCTATGAGTACGTGCCCGACAGCCACGGCGGCGAGCGGCTGCAGATCAACGCGCAGAACTGCGTGCACTGCAAGACCTGCGACATCAAGGACCCGACGCAGAACATCGTCTGGGTCACGCCAGAAGGCGGCGGCGGGCCCAACTACGCCGGCATGTGAGGCCGCAGGCGGCTACAGCACGCGGCCGCGCAAGGCGACGATGTCGTCGCGCCAGATGTCGTCCGGGCTGATGTAATTGTCGCTGCGGCGAAAGCGCACCCCTGCGGCGCGGTAGCACTCGTCGACCAGTTCCGAGCAGATGAACTTGCGGTCACGCGTGCTCCGGCCCTTGCGAAACAGGATGCGCATTGCGATGCGCAGGATCTCGAAGTTGTCGTAGGGCTTGGTCAGCAGGTCCATGCCGTAGTTCACCGCCTGCAGAAAGGCCCGCGGGTCGTCGTAGGGCAGCAGCGGCAGCCTGCGGACGCCCCGCTTGTCGATCGGCGCGGCCACGCGGCTCAGCGCCAGTCGGGTGCGCGCTTGTCGATGAAGGCCTGCACGCCTTCCAGCGCGTCGGCGTCCATCATGTTGCAGGCCATGGTGCGCCCGGCGTCGGCGTAGGCGGCCTCGATGCCGGTCTCGAGCTGGCGGTAGAAGAGCTGCTTGCCCATCGCGATGGCGGCACGCGGCTTGGCGGCGATGCGCGCGGCCAGCGCATGCACCTCGGCGTCGAGTTGCACCGCATCCACGACGCGGTTGACCAGGCCCTTGGCCAGCGCCTCGTCGGCGCTGATGAAGTCACCGGTGAGCAGCATCTCCATCGCAGCCTTGCGCGACAGGTTGCGGCTGAGTGCCACGCTGGGCGTGCTGCAGAAGAGCCCGAGGTTGACGCCGCTGACGGCGAAGCGCGCCTCACGCGCGGCCACCGCCAGATCACACATCGCGACGAGCTGGCAGCCCGCGGCGGTGGCGATGCCGTGCACACGGGCGATCACCGGCTGCGGCAGCTTCTGGATCGTCATCATCATGCGGCCGCATAACGCGAACAAGCGCTCGTAATAGCCCAGCTCGGGCGCGGCACGCATCTCCTTCAGGTCGTGCCCGGCGCAGAAGGCCCGGCCGGCGGCAGCGATGACCACCACGCGCGCCTGCTCGTCGCCGCCGACGGCATCGAGCGCGGCCTGCAGCGCATGGAGCATCGATTCGGACAGCGCGTTGAAGGCCTGCGGCCGGTTCAGCGTCAGCGTGACGATGCCTTCGGCGCTGTCTTCGCGCAGGACAAGGGGTTCGGCGTTCATGACGGTCTCCTCATTCGATGGCGGCGGCGGGCGGCCACGACGCTTTGCATCGGCCTCAACCGCAGGCCCGTGCCAGCGCCTGATCGATGTCCCACAGGATGTCGTCGATGTGCTCGAGGCCGACCGAGATGCGCACCATGTCGGGCGGCACGCCAGCGTCACGCTGCTGCGCCTCGTCGAGCTGCCGGTGCGTGGTGCTGGCCGGGTGACTGATCAGCGTGCGTGTGTCGCCGATGTTCACCAGATGGCTCATGAACTGCGCCGACTCGATGAAGCGCACGCCGGCGTCAACGCCGCCTTTCGCGCCGCCTTTCGCGCCGCCTTGCACGCCGCCTTTCACACCGAACGCCAGCAAGCCCGAGGCGCCCTTCATCTGGCGCATCAGCAGCGCGTGCTGCGGGTGCTCGGGCAGCCCGGGGTAGTTCACCCACGCCACCGCCGGATGGTCGCGCAGGAACTGCGCCACCGCCAGCGCATTGCGGCAATGCCGCTCCATGCGCAGCGGCAGGGTCTCGACGCCCTGCAGGATCTGCCAGGCGCTCATCGGGCTGAGCGCGGCACCGAACACGCGCAGGCTCTCCATGCGGCAGCGCATGGTGAAGCCGAAGTCGCCGAAGGTCTCGTAGAACTTCACGCCGTGGTATCCCGGCGAGGGCTCGGTCATGCCGGGGAACTTGCCGTTGTCCCAGGGGAACTTGCCAGCCTCGACGACCACGCCGCCCAGCGTGGTGCCGTGGCCGGCCAGGTACTTGGTGGCGCTGTG
>Ga0105044_10007395_pt1 | contig 15111 bp, 10 predicted proteins | sample MAT01_FD_78092 | JGI IMG/M metagenome (GOLD analysis project Ga0105044, IMG submission 78092) | Freshwater microbial communities from Lake Fryxell liftoff mats and glacier meltwater in Antarctica - MAT-01 | ecosystem: Environmental > Aquatic > Freshwater > Ice > Liftoff microbial mat | place... | reverse complement strand
TCGGCGCGGGGCCCGACTTCGGCGACCGCCTGCTCGCTCCACGGCCGGGCTGGCCCGCCGTTCCCGCCAGAGCCGCTCCCCGATCCCGAACTGCCCGAGCCGGAGCCGTTCGAACCGCCACCGGACGACCCTGAACGACTCGACGCGGAGCCGCCAGCGGTCGAACCGGACAAGCCCGCGCCCGACCGGGCCGAAGCCGACCGGACCGAGGTTGAGCCACCCGAACCGCCGCTGCGGGCACCGGACTTCTTCGTCGTCTTCTTGCCGGCCTTCTTGCCCGTCTTCTTGCCCGTCTTCTTGCCAGCCTTCTTCCCGGCCTTCTTGGAAGCCTTTTTCGAACGGCCGCGGCCCGCGGTCCCGCTCCGTCCCGAGGCCGAACCCGCGCCGGATCGGGAGGCGGAGCCACCGCTGCGGGAGGCCGTCTTCTTGGAGGCCTTCTTGTTCCCCGCGGCCTTTTTGCTGGTCTTCTTGGAAGCCTTCTTGCTCCCCGAAGCCTTCTTGCCGGTCTTCTTGGCCGTCTTCTTTCCGGTCTTCTTCGCCATGGACTGCTCCTTCCGAAAGAGGGGTTGCCCCACGACTTCCCGGAGCGCCATCACGGCCGCTCCACCAACCCGGCACGAACCGGGCGACCGTTCCGAACGATCCCGCCGCGAGGGTCCTCGCGGCTAATCGACCTTGGGGAGCGTCAGCCCGCCCTGGTCCTGGTACTTCCCGCCCTTGTCCGCGTAGCTCTTCTCGCACACCTCGTCGGCCTTGAGGAAGATCAGCTGCGCGATCCCCTCGTTGGCGTAGACCCTGGCCGGCAGCGGCGTCGTGTTGCTGATCTCGAGCGTCACCTTCCCGCGCCACTCGGGCTCGAGCGGCGTCACGTTCACGATCAGCCCGCAGCGGGCGTAGGTGCTCTTGCCCACGCAGATCGCCAGCACATCGCGCGGGATCTCGAGGTACTCCACCGTCTCGCAGAGCGCGAACGAGTTGGGCGGAATCACCACGTGATCCACCCCGAACTCCGCCGTGTCCACCTCCACCATCAGGTCGTCCGTGAAGGCCTTGGGATCGACCACCGCGATCCCGCCCGTCCGCGGCGTCGGGGTGAAGATCTTGAACCGCGTCCCAACCCGGACGTCGTAGCCGTAGCTCGAGACGCCGTAGCTGATCCGCCCTGCCCGCTTGACCGCCGCCTCGAAGGGCTCGATCTTCACCAAGCGGCGAATCTGTCCATCGGAAAGCACGCCCACCACACGCTCCAGTCGCGGGCTCCCTCGCCCGCCCTCCGCCCGCCAGCCGCGGCGTTCCGCACCGCCCGCGATACACCCCACCATGTGAATCCTACCAATACCCGATCGATTTCCTAATGAAAAGATCAACCGAGGTACTGGGCTCGGGGACGAACGCCCCGCTCGGACCAGCCTACAGAACTTCCCTTCCCGACCCCGGATCCGTCCCCCGCCGGCACCCCTGCCCGACGACGGGTGGAGCATACCACACCCTGTAGTGTGAACAATCGTCGCAAGGCCCAACAGGATGGGAATAAATTGTGGGCTCCCTGTCGGATAGGCGCAACCCCAGTGACCGCCGCTACTTCCAGCAATCCAAAAGTTCCATGATGGGAAAAACACCCCACCCTCCGCTTCCCGTTCATGGATCCCGTTCGGGTGTCCCGCCACCGGGTCGAACCCGGGTGCCAGACCCTGGTCATCCCACCTCGGCGCGGCGTTCCAACGATCGACCTCGCCGCTCGTGCGGGCCCGCGACTGCACCCAACCCCTGTCTTTGCCGTACATTGGGGTCGTCCGCCGCCCCGTCCGCGACGCGGCCGGCCCCCTTGGAGCCTCCTTGATGCCTCCCCGCCCCCCGTCGGCGTCCGCCCCGACGTTGGCCGTCATCCTTGCCGCGTCCCTCCTCCTCGCCGCGGCGGGGTGCTCGTCACCCGACAAGCCCCGCCCGCGGGCCGTGGTGCCGGTGGTCCGCGATGTGCCGCCGCTCCTCCGCAACACCGTCGGCAGCGAGGTCACGTTCCGCAACATCGAGCCCCGCCTCGTCTCGGGGTATGGCCTGGTCGTCGGCCTCAACGGCACCGGCGGCGACGTCCTGCCCGACTCCATCGCCGCGACCATGGAGCGAGAGATGGGCCTGCGCGGCATCGGCAAGGCCGCGGACTTCCGCGGCACCGCCATCGAGGGAATGTCCCCCCGCGAGATGCTTCGCGACAAGAACGTCGCCGTCGTCCTGGTCCAGGCCGCGGTCGCCCCCGGCGCTCCCGGCGGGTCCACCTTCGACGTCTATGTCCGCGCCATCAACGCCAGCAGCCTCGAGGGGGGCACGCTCTGGACCACCGAGCTGCGCATCGGCGAGGCGAGCGTCTTCGGGGGCACGCAGACGCGAGCGCTCGCCATGGCCAAGGGCCCGGTCTTCATCAACCCCTTCGCCGACGCGGGCTACCGTCCCGCCGCGAACGGCCCCTCCGCGGCGGACGCGAGCCCCGCCCAGAGCACCAGCGTCACGCAGACCACCGGGCGCGTGCTGGCGGGCGGGGCGGTCACCAACCCCTTCAACATCGAGGTGACCCTCGACAACGAGTCCGCCTCGCGGGCCCGCTCCATCGTCTCGGCCATCAACTCGCGCTTCCCCTCGGACCGGGGCGACCCCGGCCAGACGGCCCGCGGCCGCTCCTCGTCGGTGATCGAGCTGCGTGTCCCCACCCGCTATCGCGGATCCCCGTCGGAGTTCCTCGATCTCGTCCGACATCTCCCCATCGACGGGGCGTACCCCGAGGCCAACGCCCGCCGCTTCGCCGACGGGCTGACCACCGACCCCGCCCTGGGCGAGGACCTGTCGTGGTGCCTCGAGGCCGTGGGCCAGAAGGCGCTGCCGTTCGTCCGCGAGCTCTACGACTACCCCGAGCTCGTCCCCCAGATGGCCGCGCTCAAGGCGGGCGCCCGCCTCAACGACCCGCAGGCCACGGCCCCCCTCAAGCGCGTCGCGAAGGAGGGCGCGGGCTCCCTCCGCACGCAGGCGATCTCCTTCCTGGGCGAAATCGACGGGGGCCCGAGCGTCGACCTCGCGCTCCGCGAGCTCCTCGCCGAGCGCGAGCTGATCGTCCGCGTCGCGGCGTACGAGGCCCTCGCCCGCCGCGCCGAGCGCTCGGCCATCGACCGTTTCGAGCGCTTCCAGCGGGCCAACCCGCACACACCCGCCGCCCGCATCTCCCCCACCCACGCCGAGGTCCTCGCCACCCGCAACCTCACCGCGGGGCTGCAGGGAGTCGACCGCCGCTTCATCGGCGGCAAGTTCTTCCTCGACCGCGTCCCCGGCGGCGACCCGCTCATCTACGTCACCCAGCAGGGCCAGCCCCGAATCGTCCTCTTCGGCGACACCGACCGCCTCAACCGGCCCCTGGTCGTCTCGGCCTGGTCCGAGCGGCTCCTGCTCAACGCCGAGCCCGGCGCCGAGGGCGTCCGCGTCTACTACCGCCCCCCCGAGACCGACCGCCCCACCATCAGCACGGTGACCGGCGGCCTCACCGAGCTCGTCGAGTTCTTCGGCAAGAAGAGCGGCCCCGAGGACCCACGCCCCGGCATCGACCTCAGCTACTCCCAGATCGTCGGCGCCCTCTACGCCCTCAGCCAGGCCGGCGGAACCCCCGCCGCCTTTGCCACCGAGCGCGACCGCCTTCAGGCCCAGATCCTCGCGGCCTCCGCGAGCCGCCAGATCGCGGACCGCCCCGAGACCGCCGAGGATCGCGAGGTCGTCATCCTCCAGCAGCCCCGCAGCCTCGACGCGGGCAGCACGCCCACGCCCGAGCCCGACCGCCCCCCCACCATCGTGCCCATCACGCCCCCGGTCGATCCCAAGGCCACGCCCCGCGGCCGCTGAACGCTGCCGACCCTCCGGCCCCTCTCCCTCAAGCGACCCACCCGGCGCGGCCCGATACGGGGGCATCCACCCCACGCGCGCCGGGCCCGGCGAGACGCTATCTTGTCGGCGCGGGGGGTCCTCGAACGGTCGGGGTTGATCGCGTGCCCGCCCACGGCGGCCGGAGGCCGCCACACGACGCCCCGCCCAGCCGGCTCCTCACCCGGCCGCGGCGGGCGCGACAGGAGGTTGCGCGGCGATGCGATTGGCCAAACTCACCCTCGCCGGCTTCAAGAGCTTCGCCGACCTCACCGAGTTCACCTTCGACCACGCCGTCACCGGCATCGTCGGCCCCAACGGCTGCGGCAAGTCCAACGTCGTCGACGCCATCAAGTGGGTCCTGGGCGAGCGCTCCAGCAAGAGCCTGCGCGGCACCGAGATGATCGACGTCATCTTCGCCGGATCTGCCTCCCGCAAGCCCCTCGGCCTCGCCAGCGTCAAGCTCACCTTCGAGAACCCCATCCTCGATCTCCCCGTCCTCGCCGCCCTCCGCGAGCCCGACCCGGTGATCGACGAGGAGTCGGACCCATCCGCGCCGGGGGCGCCACGGCCCGCGGCCGCGGAGCCGTCCCTCGACCTGCCCACCTCCGACACCCCCGGCACGCCGCCGAAGCCGGGTGACGCGGCACCCGACCCCGCCCTCACCCAGCGCCGCCGCGCCCTCCCCTACGACGACGACATCGTCGAGATCGAGCGCCGCCTCTACCGCGACGGGGAGTCGGCCTACCTCATCAACGGCAAGCACGCCCGGCTGAAGGACATCCGCGAGCTCTTCCTCGACACCGGCGTCGGCGCCGACGCCTACTCGATCATCGAGCAGGGCAAGGTCGACGCCATGCTCCTGGCCAGCCCGCAGGAACGCCGCGTGATCTTCGAGGAGGCCGCGGGGATCGCCAAGTACAAGCAGCGCCGCGTCGAGGCCCGGCGCAAGCTCGACCGCTCGCAGGCCAACCTCGTGAGCACCCGCGAGCAGCTCGACTCGACCGAGCGCCGCCTCCGGCTCGTGCGGGGCCAGGCCGCGAAGGCCCGCCGCTTCAAGGAGCTCGACGAGGCCCTCGTCGCCTGGCGCCTCGCCCTGGCCTTCGAGCAGCACGACGAGCTCCGCGCCCGCCTCGCCGGGCTTACCTCCCGCCAGGCTGATGCCACCGCGCAGCGCGACGACGCCGGGCACGTCCTGGCCGAGGTCGAGTCCGCCAAGCAGGAGTCCGAGCTGGCGCGGCACGACCTCGCGGCCCGCCACAAGGCCGTGGAGGGCGAACGTCTCACGGCGACGCACGCCGAGCAGCAGGCCGCGCAGCGCCGGGCCATGCTCGAGCGGGCCGTCGAAGAGGCGCGCCGGCAGGCCGGCCTCGACCGCGCCCGCCTGGCCGACCTCGTCGCCCGCCATGCCGCCACCGAATCGGCCCTTGCCGAGGGTCGCGAGGGCTTCGCCGCGCTGTCCGAGCGTCTGTCCGACGCCGAACGCCGCCTCGCCGACGCCGCCAACGCCCGCGCCGAAGTGCTCGAAGCCCTGAACGAACGCCGCCAAGGGGCCTCGCAGCGTCAGACGGCCGTCGCCCGCATCGACCGCGAGCGCGTCGGCCTCCTCGCCTCCATCGGTGCCGACGCCAAGCGGGCCGATGCGCTCCGCGAGAATCTCGACCGTCTCGCCGTCAAGGAGGAGAACCTCGCCGCCGAGGACGTCAAGCTCGCCGAGGGCGTGGTCATCGTCGGAACCGCCGCGTCGGACGCCGCCCGCCGCGCCGCCGAACTCGATGCGCTCCTCAAGGACCTCGAGTCCGACGTCGGCCGCCTGGGCGCCGACCGTCGCGACCGCGCCGAATCACTCGCCGCCCTCGAGCAGGAGCGGGTCCGCCTCGATAGCCGACGCGCCACCCTTCAGGAGATGGTCCAGAGCCGCGCCGGCTTCGCCGAGGCCGTCCGCAAGGTGCTCGATCTCAAGGCCGCGGGCACCGCCTTCGCCGGCATCATCGCCCCCCTGGCCGACCTCATCCAGACCCGCGACGGCCTCGACCCCGAGGCCGCCGGCGCCGTCGAGGCCGCCCTGGGCGCCGACCTCCAGGGCCTCGTCGTCGAATCCGCCGCGACGCTCCCGCCGCGCGATGAACTCGCCTCCCTCCCGGGCCGCGTGGCTTTCCTCCCCATGACCGCCCTCCAGCCCGGGATCGGCCTCGTCCCCTCGGTGCACTCCGAAGCGACGCCGGCCCTCCCCGGCATCGGCACCGACGACCCCCGCGGCCGCGTCGTCTCCCTCCGCTCCCTCGTCCTGCCCCGCGGCGGCGACGCCGCGGATCCCCGCCTGCAGGACCTCCTCGACCGCGTCCTGAGCCGCACCTATCTCGTCGCCGACCTCGACACCGCCCTCCTCCTCGCCGCCGGTCCCCTCGCCGGCGCGCGGGCCCGCTTCATCACCAGGGACGGCGTCCTGGTCGACGCCGATGGCCGCATCCACGCCGGCATCGGCGGGCGAGCCGACGATTCCACCGGCATCCTCCGCCGCCGCGCCGAGCTCGAATCCCTGACCCTCGCCGTCGCATCCCTGGGCGCCCGCGTCGCCGCCGACCGCGACGGCCTCCGCACCGTCGACGCCGAGGCCGCCGCCCTCTCCGCCCGCGCGGGCGAGGTTCGCGCCGCCCTCGCCGTGGCCGGCCGCTCGGCCCTCCAAGAGCAGAACAAGCTCGAGCGTCTCCACGCCGAGACGGCCCGCATCGCCCGCGAACGTGCCGGCCTGGCGCAGGAAGCCGACGGGCTCCGCCAGCGCCTCGCCAAGCTCGACGAGGACCGCGCCGGCCTCCAGACCCGTGCCGACAGCCTCGGCCGCCTCCAAGAGGAAGAGTCAGCCGCGGCCGCCGCGCTCGACGCCGAGGTCCGTCAGGTCGCCCTCCGCGCCGACGCCGCGTCCGAGGAGTCCACCGCCGCCAAGGTCGACGTCGGCCGCCTCTCCGAGCAGGCCGCGTCCGCCCGGCGCGAGCTGGCCCGCCTCGACCTCGCCCGCGACGAGCTGGCCCGGCACGCCCGCGACCTCGCGGCCCAGGTCGACCGCCTCGACGGCCGCCTCGCCGAGCACGCCGCCGCCATCGACGAGGCCGCCGCCCTCATCGACGCGGCCCGCGCCGACGCCGCCCGCCTCGGCGCCCTCGCCGCCGAGGCCCACGCGGCCCTGCGTGAATCCGAACTCGCGGCGTCGGGCTTCGCCGAGCGGGTCCAGGCCGCCCGCGCCCGCTTCACCGCCTTGGAGCGCGACTGGAACAGCCTCGAGATCGCCCGCCGCGAGCTCGAGGTCAAGCGCGAGGCCCTGGAGGAACGCACCCAGCAGGAACTCTCCCTCGACCTCGCCGTCGAGAGCGCCGACTACGCCGCCATGATGGCCGGCGGCGACGTCGCCCGCATCGACACCGCCGAGGCCGCGCTCCAGATCGACACGCTCCGCGACGCCGTCAAGCGGCTCGGCCACGTCAACCTCGACTCTCTGGCCGAGGAGCAGACCCTCGAGCGTCAGAACGACGAGCTGGTGCGTCAGGTCGCCGACATCGACGCCGCGTGCGCCCAGCTGGGCGGCCTCATCACCCGCCTCGACGAGGTCAGCCGCGTCCGCTTCGCCGACGTCTTCGGCAAGATCCAGCGGAACTTCGGCGACCCCGACGGCATGTTCCGCAAGCTCTTCGGCGGCGGCAAGGCCGAGGTCCGCCTCATGCCGCTGATCAAGGAGGTCGAGAACCCCGACGGCACCACCAGCCGCGTCGAGACCGACCGGACCGACCTGCTCGAGAGCGGCATCGAGGTCGTCGCCAAGCCGCCGGGCAAGGAGCCCCGCTCGATCAGCCAGCTCTCGGGCGGCGAGAAGACCCTGACCGCCGTCGCCCTCCTCATGTCCATCTTCCGCAGCAAGCCCAGCTGCTTCTGCGTGCTCGACGAGGTGGACGCGGCGCTCGACGAGGGCAACGTCGGCCGCTTCAACGCCGTCATCCGCGAATATACCGACCGCTCCCACTTCATCGTCATCACCCACAACAAGCGCACCATGCAGGCCGCCGACCGCCTCTACGGCGTGACCATGCAGGAACGCGGCGTCAGCACCCGCGTCAGCGTCCGCTTCGAGGACGTCGGCAAGGGCGGCGCGATCAAGCCGGCGCCCGCCGCCGAGCCCGCCGCCGCCGTCCCCGAACCCCCCGCCATCGAGGCCCCGCGTCCTCTCTCTCTCCGCCGCGCCCTCGCCGCGATGCGCGAGGAACCGGTAGCGTCCGCGACGAACTAGCCTCGCCTCCATCCCCCCATCTCACCCGCGATCTCTTCTTTTCGCCCCGCCGGGGCGGAAGAGACGAGCCGCCAAATGAAAAGGGCGGAGCTTTCGCCCCGCCCCGCACGCGCACAGGCGTCTTCCCTACCGCGCTTCGCTCACCCCAGCTTCCGCAGCGCGATGATCCGCTTCTCCACCGGCGGGTGCGTCGCGAACAGGTTCACGATCGAGCTCCCCGTCAGCGGCTCCACGATGAACAGGTTGTTCTGCGCGGGGTTGGGGTTGTGCAGCGGGATCCGCTGCGAATACACATCGAGCTTTTGCAGCGCCGAGATCAGGCCGTGCGGCGAGCCCGCGATCGCCGCGCCGTCCGCGTCCGCCACGTACTCGCGACTCCGGCTGATCATCGACTTGATCACCGCCGCCCCCACCGCCGCCACGATGAACGCCACGATCGCCACCAGGGGGTTGCTCCCCTCGCGGTTGCCCCCGCCCCCGCCCAGCAGCATCCCCCACTGGGCGATGAACGCGAGCACCCCCGCGATCGTCGCCGCGATGCACGAGGTCAGCGTGTCGCGGTTCTTCACGTGCGCGAGCTCGTGCGCCATCACTCCCCGCAGCTCGTCGATCCCCAGCACCCGCAACGCCCCCTCCGTCACGGCCACCGCCGCCTTCTTGGGCGACCGCCCCGTCGCGAAGGCGTTGGGTGCCTCGTGCGGGCAGATGTAGACCTTGGGCATCGGCAGCCCGGCCCGCTGCCGCAGCTCGTCGACCATGTGATAGAGCTCTCCCGCCGCCCCGCCAGCGTCGGGCCCGACCTCCTTCCCCTGCATCGCAGCCAAGGCGATCTTGTCGGAGAAGAACCACGCGAACACGTTGGCGATCCCGCCCATCGCGAGAGCGATGACCATTCCCTGCTGCCCATAGAGGCTGCCCACGGCCAGGAACAGCCCCATCAACCCGCCCAGCAGCAGCGCCGTCTTGACGTTATTGACCATGCGGCCCATCGACAAGCATCCTTCTTGGCCCCCTCCCGCGGCCGATGAGCACCCCCCCACGGGGAGGGGCTCCGGCCGAACGGCGGTGGCCAATCAGCGTACGAACCAACTGGAGCCGGAGTTCGTCGCAGGCCCCTTGGCCGTTCTCGGACCCCGCCCATCCACTTTAGACGGCACAGCTCCTTCACCCTGACCGCAATCCCGACAGTTCAGCTACCTCTCCTCGATCTTTCTCCGCGGGGTGGGAAACTCAAGCGTTCCCACACGGAGCGAGCTACCCTGACAGCTACCGATCGTCGGTCCGAGTCCTCGGGTGGTCCGAGAGTGCCCGCGGGGGCGTCACTCTTCTCGGCCGGATAGGATGTCCGCTCTGGTGGAAGCCTCGGAAGGGCTTGCGACGTCGGGGGTTCTGGCCTCCGGCGAGATGGGCGTGGTGGCCCGTCTTCGAGCGAGCAACGACGAGCACAGGTGGAGTTCGCACAGATGCAGATTCGCGTCGCCGCCGGGGCCCCCGTTCCGTTCGCGTCCGACCCCACTCCCGCCGACCGTCCGCCGACGACGGCGGAAGCCACCCTCCATGGAGTCATGGTCGCCCGGCGTGCCGCGGCTGTCGCCATCGGCACCCTCCTCGTCGCCCTCACGGTCTGGACTGCCGCGCTCGCCAAGGAGGCTCGGACCGCGCCCGCGCTCGCCCGCATCGACCTGAGCCCGAGAGCCGCGTCGGCCGCCGAGGCCGCGTCCGCGCTGCCCCGCCCGATGGTGACCGAGGTCGTTGATCCTGTCTCCAGAGTCGCCGTTACGACCCAAGTTGCCCAAGCCCCCGTTCTTCCCGCGGCGCCGGTCCGCGCGTCCAAGCCCACGGACAAGTACGCGACCGATCCCAAGGTCCGCTGGTTCAACGGCCGGCCCGTCAGGCCGGCCAAGACCATGTGGATGACCATCACCGGGTACTCCCCCGACGCCCGCTCCTGCGGCGACTCCGCCGATGGCCTCACCGCCACCCTGCACTCGGTCGACACCAACGGCCACCGCCTGGTCGCCGCGGACCCCCGCATGCTGCCGTACGGCTCCATGGTCTCCGTCGATGGGTACGACTCGGGGCAGATCGTCCCGGTCTTGGACTGCGGCGGGGCGATCAAGGGGCGTCGCCTCGATCTGCTCTTCCCCACCCACGAGCAGGCCCGCAAGTGGGGCGTCAAGAAGATGAAGGTCACGCTCTGGCAGTACGCCGACGGCAAGCCGGCGGACAACCCCCGGAAGCTCCGGTGAGCCGCGGTGGGCACTCCCGGTGATCGCGGGCCTCTCCAATCAGCCCCCGCGCACGCTCGATGAACTCCTCGGGCCGACCTTGGCGGCGAGGCTGGAACGCCTCGATCTTCTGAGCCGCAAGATCCTCGCCGGGAAGCTCCCGGGGGAACGCCGTTCCAAACGCCGCGGCAGGTCGGTCGAGTTCGACGACTTCCGGCAGTACGTCCCCGGCGACGACCTCCGCCACATCGACTGGAACATCGTCGCGCGGCTAGACCGCCTCGTCGTCAAGCTCTTCCGCGAGGAGGAGGACCTCGCCCTGAACCTCGTCGTCGACGCCTCTGCCTCGATGGCCGTCGGCGATCCGGACAAACTCGTCTACGCCCATCGCCTGGCGATGGCGCTCGCGTACGTCGGCTTGGTCAACCAGAATCGGGTCACGCTGGCGACCTTCGGGGCCCAGGGGGGCGAGGGATTCCGGCAACTCGCTCCCATGCGCGGCCGCGGCAGCGTTCGCAGGGTCTCGGGGTTCCTCCTCGAGAGCCTGGGCGAGTCGTCTCGGGGCGGGAGGAGCGCGGGAAGGGACGGTGCGGGCGACCCCGCGGCGGGGTTCGCCCGGGCGATGCGCCTGGTGGCGCGGGCTCGGGCCGGACGGGGGATCACCGTCGTCATCTCCGATTTCCTGATCCCCGGCGGGCCCGCGGCGGGGCTAGCCGTGCTCGGCGCCTCGGCCGTCGGCGGAACCTTCGACACCTACTGCGTCCAGACGCTCTCACCCGGCGAGTTCGACCCCGCCCGGGAGACCGCCCGCGGCCTGATCGGGGACCTCCGCCTCACCGACGTCGAGAGCGGAAAAGGTGCCGAGGTGACGGTCACGCCAGCGTCGATCGCCGTGTACCGCCGCAACTTCGCCGTGTATCAGGACGAACTGAGGGCCGAATGCCTCAAGCGGGGGATTGCCCACTTCCTCGTCCTGACCGAGACGCCGGTGGACGAGCTGGTCATGGGGTCGCTCCGGCGCGGGGGGCTCTTAAGGTAGATGGCGCGACCGCCGCGTCAGACACCCACCCGGACTGGGTCTGGGAAGTCGCGGTATAGGGCGGACGTGAAGTCGGTCGCCATCGAGTAGACCGGCCGATGCAGGCTCTCGATCTCGCCGTCGCGGGTAGCGACGACGTTGAACGCCGCGTCGAGCTGGGCGAGGTCGTCCGTCCAGACGGTGATGTGGAACTCGCCCATCCCCGGGGGGGCGAAGCCGAACTTGCGGCGGGTGAGACGCCATCCGGCGATCTTGCCGCGGCCCTGAAGATGGCCCAGATAGGCGTCGACGGCCTTGGCGAACTCGACATCGCGGTGCGACTCGCGGAGGTTGCACCACATCTCGTAGTACTGCATGGCCGGATTATCGGCGTCGGCGACGCAGCAGGGCGAGCAGACCCATCGGGAGCGCGGCGGCCGGGGCGGGGGCGGTGACGTAGGTGACGGTCACGGTCCCCTCGAGGAGCCGTCCCCGGATGGAGTGGGTGAAGCCCAAGGGGGCGATGAACCGCGGGTCGAAGAAGGTCTCGGTGATGACCATCGTGAAGAAGCCGTCGCCCCGGTAGAGGGGGGGGGGGGCGTCGGTCACGATCCGGGTCGCCAGCTGGCGGCGGCCGTAGTCGTGGAAGTCGGTTCCCGAGCCGTTGACGCCGTCGGAGGCTGTGTAGGCATGCTGCGGAAGGACGTCATAGAGCCGCGGGGTGACGGTGCGGCCCGGGGCGCTGATGTCGAGGTCGACCGCGACCCAGGCGGGCGTGGTCGGCGACGCGACGCTGCTGCGGTTCTCGGCGGTGAGGTCGTAGGAGTAGCGGATGTCGATGGTCAGCCCCACCGCGACCGGCTCGTCTGGGGCACCGACGAACTTGGGAAGACGGACGTCGAGGGACGAGGATTCGAGGGTCGGGTCGAAGGAAAAGGGGACGGTGTAGGAGATGACGTCGGCCGCGGAGGGAACGGCGGCGACGAGGGTGATCAGGAGGGGGACAAGGGACGTTCGGGAGGGCATGCGGGTCCTTCGACGAGTCGACGGGCACTGATCGCCAAGACTACATCGAGGAGGTGATAGGGCCAGTAAAACAGACCTTGAGGATCCTCATTGGTGGAAAACCCGGCGGCTTTGGACACCTCGATCGGGGAGGGGGCGGGCTCAGCCGGCGGGAGCCGCGGCGAGCTTGGCGTGGAGGTCGTCGTCGATGCCGAAGTACTCGCGCATGTGCCGGTCGTAGGTCAGGGCGTCCTCGTCGCGGGAGAGGTCGAGTCGGAGTTCGTTGATGACCTTGGTGCCTTGGGCGACCCAGGCGGCGAAGGTCTCCTTGGAGATGTTCTCGTAGATCCACTGGCCGATGGGTCCCCGGAACGGGGGGCGCGGGAGTTGATGGCCGGGCTGGCCAGATTGACGGCAGAGGAAGGTACCCTGATCGGGGGATGGCGGCGGAGCGAGCTTGAGGGCGACTTCTGGCAGGCGTTCGCCGAGGCTGGAAAGAAGTTCGCCGATGGCGGCGTGGGGCTTGCGGTCGCCGCGTTCGGCGGAGACGGCGTAGCCGCGGGAGAGGACGTCGACGGCGGCGGCCCGGTCGCCGGCGTCGAGGAAGGCCTTGCCGGCGAGTTCGTAGGCCTTGGACATGGCGGGGTTTCGGGCGATGCAGGCGAGGTAACTGGCGGCGGCGTCGGCGGGGCGGCCGGATTGGGCGTAGGCGCCGGCGAGGGAGAAGTGGGCCATGTCGTTGCCGGGGTCGGCTTGGACCATGTTCTCGAACTGGGCGATGCGCTGGGCGGTGTCCATGAGCGGGAATGGTATGAGGGCTGGACGACCCCCGGGCGTGAGCGCGCGGGAACGCGGGGCCCCGCTCGCTCACGCTCGGGGCTCGTCCGGTAGTGGGCGTCGACGCCGTATATTCACGCCGTGGGACGCGACGATGATGCGGTGGTGGCGACGGACCTGGCGGGGATCGCGCTGCGCACGCCGGTGATCCTGGCGGCGGGGACGGCGGGGATGCTGGACGAGATGGCGGACGTGCTCGACCTGTCGCGGGTGGGTGCGCTGGTGACGAAGTCGATCACGGCCGAGCCGCGGGAAGGGAACGCGACGTGGCGGATCCTGCCGACGCGGCGCGGGGAGGGAATGCTCAACGCGGTGGGGCTGGCGAACCCCGGGTGGGCGGGATTCCTGAGGGAGTATGGCGGGCGGGTCGCGGCGGTGCCGACGGTTGTGATCGGGTCGGTATCGGGTTTCTCCATCGACGAGTACGTGCAGGTCGCGGCGATGCTGGACGGGGTTCCGGGGATTCGCGCGGTGGAGGTGAACGTGTCGTGCCCTAACGTGGCGCACGGGTGCGAGTTCGGGTCGGACGAGGCGTTGCTGGCCGACCTGGTGCGGGCGCTGCGGGGCGTGCTGAAGCGATCGCGGCTGCTGGTCAAGCTCAGCCCGGTGGTAATGGGGCGGCCGGGGATCGTGGCGATCGCGCGGGCGGCGATCGACCCGCCGCGGGGCGTGCCGGGGGGGCCGCTGGGTCGGCCGGGGGCGGATGCGCTGTGCATCGCGAACACGGTGCCGGCGATGGCGATCGATGTGGTGACGCGGAGGACGCTGCTCTCGCGGGGGAGCGGTGGGCTGTCGGGGCCGGGGATCCATCCGATTGCGGTGAAACTCGTGCACGACGCGTACGTGGGGATCTGCAAGGAGACGGCGACTCCGATCGTGGGGATCGGGGGCGTGACGGACTGGGAGGACGCGGCGGAGTTCATCCTGGCGGGGGCAACGGCGGTCGAGATGGGGTCGGCGCTCTTCGCGGACCCGCGGGCTCCGGTGCGGGTGGCGAAGGGGCTGGCGCGGTGGGCGCGGTCGCAGGGCTGCACGTCGCTGCGCGAGTTGGTCGGGGCGGTGGAGATGGACTACTGACTGCGCCCTTCGCGGAGGCGGAGCAGGTCGCGATGAAGCGCATCAACCTCGCGGGCGATGCGGGCGAGGGCCGCGTCGGGGCCGTCGCGCATGAGTTCGTCGTAGGGGATGGGGCGGCCATACTTGACGAGGACGCGGGGGCCGATGAGCGTGGGCAGCGTGCGGGCGCGGGGCCAGCGGTCGAAGGCGCCCTCGATGGCGACGGGCAGGACGGGGCAGCGGGCCTTCTTGACGAGGAGGGCGACGCCGCGCTTGAAGGGGCCGATGGCGCCGGTGTCGGAGCGGGAGCCTTCGGGGAAGATGAGCACGGCGGCGCCGGATTCGAGGGCCCGGACGGTGGCCTTGATGGCCGCGGCGTCGCCCTGGTCCTCCCGGACGGGGATGGCGTTTAGCCACGAGATGGTGCGGGCGAAGGGAGTGAAGCGGAAGAGCCCGGCCCGGGCGACATAGGTCATCTGGCGGGCGGTGATGAGCGAGCCGATGACGGGGGGGTCGAGGAAGGACTGGTGGTTGGCGGCGACGAGGAGCGGCCCCTCGGCGGGGACGTTGGCGAGGTCGATCGCGCGGGCGCGGAAGACGGCGAGCACGACGAGACGGATGGTGCGGCGGAAGGCCTCGTAGAAAAGGAAGCGCGGAAGGCTCGTGCGGGGCGGGCGGTCTCGGAGGCGCATGGGGGTGGAAGGTAGCAGCGCGGGGCGATGGGGCCAGGGGTTGACGGCCTCGGCGGGGGGCGCCGTTACTCGGTCGGCGCGGCCGACGCGGGCCGGGCCGACGGC
>Ga0105044_10007391_pt1 | contig 15115 bp, 12 predicted proteins | sample MAT01_FD_78092 | JGI IMG/M metagenome (GOLD analysis project Ga0105044, IMG submission 78092) | Freshwater microbial communities from Lake Fryxell liftoff mats and glacier meltwater in Antarctica - MAT-01 | ecosystem: Environmental > Aquatic > Freshwater > Ice > Liftoff microbial mat | place... | reverse complement strand
TCCTTCTGGAAAGTCCTGTCAAAGCTGTCGTAGGCGTGGATTCGTGAGCTTAGCATTGCAGCGGGCTGTTGTTTAAAAAAGGGGTCAGGAACCAATAGTGCGGAGCACCCTCTGGGCCATTTGGCTATTGGTTCCTGACCCCTTTTAGCCTGACAAAGCACTTGATTCATGTTTTGCGAAGTGGCAACCCGAATTGCCTTTGCAGATGTCGCAGTCGGGAAGAGACTGATGATCCTGGATCGCTGCAGCGTTCCTAAGGCAGCGTTCGATTCTGTCAGTGATGATGGCGTTCATATCAGGATGCAGTCCGAATGGGGCTGTGACAAGCCATTCGACGTTGGGATGATTCTGAGCAGCCTGAGCCACGAGCGCGGGAATATCGTCGGACCAGTGCCGACCGGGTGACAGGAAATAGGGAAATACGATGACCCGCTTCGCACCGCGCTGAACGCAGCGATCGAAGGCTGTGGCGATTGAGGGTTCTGCCAGTTCCATGTGAGCGGGTTCAACAATCTCGAAGTTCGAACCAGCTGCGAAGCGTGTGGTGGCGCGATGCAGCGTTTCGTTGCTCTCCGTTCGTCGGGAGCCGTGATCGACAATAATGACGGCAGTCTGATTGCTGGCCGATGGCGTCTGAGCGTCTGTCACGTTGGCACCCCAACGCTGTCCATAATCATTCGCAGGATCTGTGTCGCACGCTGGCGATGACCTTCCCGCAACGCGCCTCGGCACACGACGCGATGGGCGAGAACCGGCAATGCGGTCTCTTTGATGTCATCAGGAATGACGAAGTTGCGTTCCGAAACCAGCGCCAGTGCCTGAGCGGCACGGTACCACGTCAGCACACCGCGCGTACTCACGCCAAGCGTCAGTTCACTGTTTGCGCGTGTCCGTCCAATGATCTCCAGCATGTACTCAGCAAGCGACGTATCGACATTCACCAATTGAACCTGGCGCTGCAGATCCTGAACCTGAGCGGCGGTGGCGGAAGCTGTCAGCGCATCGACAGGTTGACCGTCGCGATGTCGCTTCAGGATTTCCAGTTCGGATTTGCGATCCGGATAGCCAATACCCAGGCACATCATGAAACGATCCAGTTGATTCTCCGGCAGCGGATACGTCCCTTCGAATTCAAACGGATTCTGCGTGGCGATGACCAGAAACGGGTCGGGAAGTTTGTGCGTCGTGCCTTCAATAGACACTTGCCGTTCGCTCATCGCTTCCAGTAACGCACTTTGCGTTCTGGGAGTTGTACGATTGATTTCATCCGCGAGCAGCACGTTTGTGAAAATCGGGCCGGCGCGGAATTCAAACTCACCGGTCCCTGGTCGGTAAACATTGCCACCCAGAATATCGCTGGGCAGCAGATCCGGAGTGAACTGCATGCGTGTGAATCCGCAGCCCAGCGTTTTCGCAAGGGCTCGGGCCAGCGATGTTTTCCCAAGTCCCGGAGCGTCTTCCAGCAGAATGTGGCCACCTGCCAGGAGTGTGACCACGGACAATCGCACAATGGCAGATTTGCCGAGCACAGCGGATTCGACGTTGGCTATGATTTGTCTGATGACTTGCTGACTCACAATTTCCTCATCGACATCACGGTGTGTTGATTTCGGGTTCACTGGACGGTGTTTCCTGGGACGCTGGCGTGTCTTTTGCTGAATCGAGTTCGGTCGCAGACGACTGTCTGGAATCATCCCAGATTCCGAGGTCGAATCTTTTCCAGAATTCGTCGGCTGTCTGATTCTGATCAACGGCCGTCTGAATATAGACAAGGCTCTTCATATTTCGAATGGCTTCAATTCCTGTGCGAATTCGTTCCGGCGAAAGTACGATGCGTTCAATGCTCAGACTGGCCAGAGGACTCAAATCCGTCACCGGCGTATTCGCGATATTCAGCCGCTTCAAACGAGACATTGTTGCGAGCGGAGCGAGATCACTGACCTCTGTGCGTTCAATGTCCAGACTGACAATTCCCGAACCGGACAACGCCGCAAGATCGGTCACTTTTGAACCGGTCAGCCACAGCGTATTCAGCGGCATCTCCCGCACGGTGTTCAGATCGCTGAACGGCAAATTCAGGACGTTGAAGTGCGTCAGCTGCATGCCTTCCAGAAAACCGAAATCGGTGACTTTGGTGTTTTGGATTTTCAAAACCGTTAAAGCCATGCCCTTCAGCGGTGACAGATCGGCGACGCTGGTGTTTTCGAGGACCAGGCTCTCGAGTGGCATGCCGGTCAACGGCGACAGATCGGAAACGTATGTGAAGCCAAGATCGAGATCTCGTAAAGGAAGGCCCTTGAGTGGTTCGAGGGACCGCAGCCCTGATCGAAACAAATTCGCTTCCACGACATCATTTCCTTCCACGAGAAATTCTGCCATTTCGTTGGTACCCAATTGCTGGCGGAGGGCCTTTGGGTCCGCACGCAGAGTCGTTTTGTCATTTTCAGCTGCGCGCCGCGCCTGCTCGGCGGGGGTCAATCCGGATTGTTGTTCGGTTTTGCCGCATCCGACGCAAGTCAGAACGCAAAGCAGTGCGATGTGTGTCTTAATGTTGAACGATCGTTGAGTCATGTGTCCGGGCTCCAATCCCTTGCCAGAGCGGAGAAAAGGTCTCCGCGTTCTCGAAAATCCTGAAACCATCCGTAGCTCGCGCACCCAGGAGAAAGCAGAACAATATCGCCTCGCTGGCTGAACGCAACCGCACTCCGAAATGCCTCGCGAAAGTCTGTCGCAATTCTGATCTGCAGTTCAGACGGCATGTCAACCGATTCACGGGTTAGTAATTCATGAAGTTTGTGTGCCGTCTGCCCCATCAGGACTGCGACCGCGACGCGCGACCTGATCTCGAATGCAAAGGCGGAAAGGTCCTGACCTTTGTCGTATCCCCCGGCCAGCAGGATAATGCGTCCGGGAAAAACGTGCAGCGCCATTGTGGCGGATTCCGGTGTTGTGGCTATGGAATCGTTCCAAAATTGGCGGCCGGCATGTTCTGCGACAAGTTGCAGGCGATGTGGCAACGCTCGAAATGTCTGCAGGGCAGCGGAGAATTGTACTGAGTTGGCTCCCGCGAGCCATGCGGCACATGCTGCGGCCGCAACGTTGAGTTGATTGTGTTTACCGGGAAGTTGTGAGGGCACGGTGAACCGAATGGCGTCCTCAAAGACGTGGCTTCTCAGGATCAACGTTCCGCCTTCGAGGAAAGCGCCGTCGTCGCCGTGATCAGTTAATCCAAATCGCAATCGGCCTCCGCGAACTCGCCATGGAATATGGTTCGGGTGACTGCCTGAATGGGTGTCATCGGGAATGACGGCAGCATCGTCTGACGTCTGAGCGTCAAAAATTACCTGCTTGGCTTTGCGATAGTCGGCTTCCGATCCATGCCAGTCCAGATGATTGGGCGAGAAATTTGTCAGCACAGCGATATTCGGGCGGAACCCCTTTTTTCCCAACAGATGCAGTTGAAAGCTGCTCAATTCGAGAACGACGATGTCCTGTGGCTGAATCAGTTGGACCTGATCCAACAGGCTGATTCCGATATTTCCGCCGAGCCAGACGCGGCCTTCGAAATCCGAATTCGCATGCAGAAGTAAGTGATGAATCAGTGCTGTCGTCGTCGATTTTCCGTTGCTTCCCGTGACTGCGATGACGAATGCAGGACAGTGACGCAGGAACAGTTCGATTTCCGTTGTCACATCGATCTGCCGGGATTCAGCCAGAGCCACAAGCGGATGGTCGGGCCGAACGGCGGGATTGACGACCAGCAACTGGCAATCCGCGAGCACATCGTCCGGATGACCATCCAGCGCAAATCGTGCGATTGGCAGATCAGACAACATCTCGATTGAGCCTGCCAGATCTTCGGCACTGCGAAGATCTGTGACCGTAACGACCGCGCCGTGCTCAGTGAGAAATCTGGCAGCTGCGACACCACCAGCGAATCGCCCCAGGCCCATGACCGTTGCGTGCATGCCGTCGTACGTTGAGAGCGTGAATGGATTCGGCACGATCGATCTTTGTGCTTGAGGTTCTCTTTGTTACCCATCGAGGCGGGGATAAATCAGTTCAATTGCTCCTGGCACGAATGCCAATACAATAACCGCCGTGAGCTTCGGCTCGGATGGCCCTCAACACGATGAGCCCACTCCGCTCAATCCTGGTCCGCGCCGCGAAGCAGCGGCCTTTTCGCGTACTCCATAGGTATCGTCGTGAATGGGTCGAGCAACTGAGCCTCAGCCCGGCGGCGGCCCACGGCTCGGACGTAGCCGAAGTAGCGGCCAGCGTCGGTTTCCAGCGCACTGATCTCTGGCTCATTCGTGGGAGCGACGAGCTTGAGCCAGTCCCGCCAGAACTGCCATCCGTCGGGCAACGTATCGGCCACCTCGACCTCCAGAGTGCGACTCCGCTCCCAGTGTCTACGCCACCAAGCCGCCGAATGCAGGCTGCACGGCGCGTCTGCGGCCCACCAATCGGCCAAATGCTCAGGGATCGGATCATCAATCTCGCTAAGAAACCCAGCCTGGGCGATGCCGACCTGACCGCCAGGCTTGACGAACCGCGCGAGGTAGTTCAGGAACGGGTCATCGGTGCCGTAGTACATGAACGAGTCGATGGAGACGATGGCGTCGAAGAACCCCTCGGAGAACGGCAATGAGTGAGCGTCGGCGCGGATCGGGAAAACGCCGTCCTCGACGCCGGTATCCCGAATTCGATGGATGTTCTCCGAGGCGCTGAACCAAAGGTCAGCGGCCCAAACCTGCACGCCGGACTCACGACGGAGGAACACCGAAGACAGAGCCCGCCCGCAGCCGAGGTCCAGCACCCGCATGCCAGGCCGCAAGTCCATTGCTTCGCTGAGCCACTCGGTCAGCCAAAGAGGATTGGCTCCGCCGCTTACGCCAGCGAGCACCCACTCCGGATTGTATTCCGAGGAACGCGGGAATCGCGAAGTCACGCACTCATCCTTGCTCATATGATTCTCCTGGCCGAACGCCAACGGTAACCCGGCGACGGCCAGGACTTGTTGTGTTGAAACCAACCCGATCCGCCGTTCGGGTTGAACCGATCGTTTAAGCAGGCCACTGCCGCTGCGGACTCTTTTTTCAGGTGTGATCGTATCGGGATGTTGCAGCGTTTTGCAAGGTGGGCTGGTCAAACTGTCAATCAGAGTGCGTCACTACATTCATCAGCACTCATAAGCAGTCATTAATTGGGTTCAGCGGCAAATGAAGTGCGCGACTTAGATATCAACCTGGGGCGTCGTTCATCCGCATTCGCGGATTCTCTTGCCCCAGGCTGATATGCGCGAGCCTTTCAGGCTCAGTCGCAGCACGATCATCGTCGAGCAACGCCAACACATTGAATGCACAGATGTCACCGCGCACTTCAATTTGTCGATGAACCATTAATTGAGCTCTGGTCTGTCGTTGAGGTATCGCTGGATGGCTGCCTGTCATTCTCGAGTGAACGAGCCGAACTCGGCCCGCATGCACCACTCAGTCAGGTTGTGACGCCGAACCGAGGCAATACCCAGGCCTGCAGAATGAACCATAGAACCAGAACGCCAACGGGTATCAAGAACTCCATCGTCTTACTCTCTCGTAGTGGTGTTTGAAAAGTCATGATTCGTTAAATCGCCAGGTAAACGTGATCGGTGGTCCAGAGCATTTTCTTCTTCTTCCTGACCATCGAGAATGTGTGCCACGCGACCAAATCTGCCTGTGAATGACCAACATTGCGGGCTGGCGTGGTCGCGGATTGTGTCTTTGCCGCAGCGGGAGTCAGCGGAGAACCTGCTCACTTCACTCGAGTCAAATAGGCACTGATGCGGCGGGCATTGGTGCCGACGTCGCTCTTGCCCACACGCGACACCGAACGCACGTCGATGCGACTGCCGGTCGGAGTTGGGCTGAGGCGTACAACAACGTCATCCTTGAATCCAAACCAGGGAGTCGTGTCGGTGGCTTCGATTCGCAGAGATGTCGGTTCCGACGCCACAATCTTCCAACCCATATCCTTCGCCGCCTGCAGAGCTTCTGGGTATGCCGCAGCGGGTGGACGACTCACAAAGCCTGGCTTCAGGTCGGGGTATCCCTGCTTCTGTTGCCTTGCAATATCTGGTCCACCGTATGCGGCAAAGTTTTCCGCACCGGCACGCAGCGGCAGCACGGCTTCGAAAAGAGGCGGATTCTCTGTATCGGTGGTGATGTCGTGAATATACGGCACGCTCGCCAGGTTGGATTTCCACTTGAGCGTCAACCCAAGGACAGCAGATCCGATCACAAGGCCGACAGTCGCAGGAATCACTCCCTGCGGAAACACATTGAGTTGCCAGACGGCTAAACCGGCAAGGCAAACGATCACTGCAGCCACGCTGATATACCCAGCAGCTTTTACCAGACTGATCCCGGTTTTGAATTCCCACAATCCCAGACGATAGCCCGGACCGGAAGCAAATAGACTCAACAGACCGGCTACCGCCAGGCCCAGTCCCGACACGCTCACGAAATTCATCACGATCTCCTCAATCCTCAGGCAATAAAAAAACCGATGTGGCGAAATCCATTGAAGGATTTCACCACATCGGCTTACTCTTTAACCCGCGAGCTGCCAAATGGCGGCCCGCGATTTAGTTCGTCTTCCGGAATTTTCGTCCCGTTACAGAACCCATATGGAATTCCTGCAGCGTGTCTCATCAGGATAACATCGGTGATGCCCGCAACAATTCACATTCTGCGTAACATCTCAAATTAACTTAAACTGATGCGACTCTTTGGTCCGAGTCAATTCTGATGAATTTTCCATAAAGTCAGATTCCGCCATTGTCATTCGCCCGGCGCGTGTTAGAGTCGCCTACGAACGGATTGCCTTGCTTGTCATGCATCGCGATTGGATCATTTGAGTATCGGACGACTAATTACAGGGCAGCGCGAATCATCTTAATGATGAGTTTCGGGTGGCTTGATAAAAAGTAGGCCGGTGTGCGGGAATACAAAACAGTATTCCCGCACACCGGCCTTTTTTTGTTGCGCGCCTGCATGAGTATGGCGAGGCGAAAGGCGCGGATTGCGCATTGGCAGACGTTCTGCGCGGTGCGTTCAGGGATTCGATTCAGGCATGGCATCAATGGAGATGCACTCACAAGTACAGGGGTTAACAAGTGTCGATCAGGTCGAAGCTAGCTATAGGTCTTGCAGTCTCTGCTGGATTCCTCATTTTTCTGAACCATTCAATTCCGCAAGCTGATTCGGAAGACGCTGCGAAGCCGATCGGATCGCGTTCGCAATCGTCAGCAGACAAGGAAGACCCACGGCCACCTCTGCATCCAGTTGCAGATTCGTTTTCGAACACGCAGGAAGTCTTCACGAGTATGCGGGCGGCACTCGCGACCGCAAGGTCGCGAGCTCGCGAGCTGACGAGCTACACCGCGATCCTGGAAATGCAGGAGGAAGTGAATGGGAGTCTAAGGGCAATGGACAGCATCCAGTTCAAGCTTCGTCAGCAGCCTTTCAGTGTCTACATGCGTTGGACTGACACCAACCAGGAGGCGCTCTTCGTGCGAGGCAGGAATGAAGATCGTTTGCTCGCAAAGCCAGCCAGCGGTCTGGCTTCTTTGAAGCGGCTCTGGCGACTCGATCCGGAGAGCCGGATGGCAAAACAGTCGTGCCGCTATGCAATCACCGAATCGGGCATGGAAAATCTCGTAAATCGCTGTGACGATTTCTACGCCGCGCGTGACGATTGGTCATCAGTTGTGAACTGCAGTGTATCAAAGTCGTCGGCGGCGAATAACGTCGTGACCGAATACTGCATGCAATTCCGCGATAAGAGTGTTTCACCCGAGTATCTGAAGAGCCAACTCAGCTTCGACGAGGCATCAGGACTACTGATCGTCGTTCAGAATTTTGGTTGGAGCGATGATAAGTCTCCAAGAATGGTGGAACACTATGCCTATCGCGGGATCGATCAGGCTGCGACGCTGAGTGACAGCGACTTCGATGAGAAGAACTCAGACTACGAGTTCGTTGCGCGATGATCGAAGGTATCCCGTGAGACAGAAGTTCAGGTCAGTGCAGCATGTCACCGGTCCATCTTTCGACAACCGCGAAAAAGAACATTGATGCGATTGCCCAGGTCGAGCAACGGTCGCATGGTCGCCGATCGCGCGTGGAGAGGCTCGGAGACGGAATTGCGACATTCTTCGGGAGTCTGTGGTTCATCGGCGCTCACACCGCGTTTCTGACCCTCTGGATCTTATTGAATGTCGGACTATTGCCGGGGCTCAATGGATTCGACCCGTACCCATTCCCATTTCTCGGCTTAATCATCGGCATTGAATTCATCTTCCTGACCACGTTTGTGTTGATGAATCAAAACCTGCAATCCAGCCGCCAGGAAAAGTGGGGCCACTTGACTCTTCAGGTGTGTCTGCTGGCTGAGCAGGAGGTGACAAAGAACATGCAAATGCTTCATCAGATCTGCCAGCACTTGAAGTTGAAGAACCTCGGGACCGACGAGGAGTTGCACGATCTGACCCAAACAACGCAGGTCACAACTCTGGTAGAGGAGATCGAAAAGGCCGGCGAAGTTGGCGGAGAATTGATCGAACACCTGGATAAGCTGCAGGAAGATATCAATCATGCGCACGCAGCACCGGGCTGAGTTGAGGCGCTTGACTGAACCTGGGCCCGACGCAGGGACCAGCCCGACCGACCGTCATCGCAATGGAAATGGCAGGATATTGTGCACTGACGAATGTCCTGCCCAGTGCGATTCGTGAATGTCCGGAATTAAAGAGCAGGGAGTTGAAACAATGGCCAGCTTAGTCTTGTTGCGGGCTTCGCCCGCAACCCAATTGTGCTCCTCACGCTCCGCCGTGAAGTTCGCGCCAATCCATGGAATCGCCATCAGGGGCAGACACAATCAGGGGACTGACGTCCCCCGCTCGCCGAGAATCGGCGAGCCGCGAGACGTCAGTCTCCGGTTTTTGCGATGCTGTTGTTCCGAAATCTTCTCAGAAAAGCAAAATTCGGAACGATTGCCGAACAGGGATTCAGGATACGGGCTTTCAGTTGATTCAGGAGCAGGATTCGCTTTTTTTGAGCGGGCTTTTTGCATGACGCCATGCCGTTGGTGAAATGCGAGCTGGCCTGCATGAGCGGTGGCTGTGGCGAACCCGACGGGTTCGTCTTCGGTGAAAACGCCTGGATGCGGAGAGTGGGCGTCGATCGCCCAACGCGGCATGGCATAACCAGATTCCTGTGCCGCACCGTGAAGCTTCGTGTGTTCACACCGTTCATCGCAACACTGCACGAGCCTGACGCTCAGCCGCAATGGTCCATTCAGCGTCAAAATACTCCCTACCCGACGACACCGAACATGCATCCGTCTTCCGCACTCCGGACAGGCTCGATCCTCTCGATCGAGAGTCAAATCATGTACCGCCGATTCTTCCACCGAATGCCGCGACATGCAGGATCCCTTTCCTGAATGAAGAAAGAATCCTCCCACATTTCAACAAAAACGCCTGTGCCAATTCCCAGCAACGAAGCGGGGCATTGATTTTTAAGGCCTGACAAAGCGCTGGCTGAATTAATCCTGTTCCGCACTGAACACGCGAATCTCGACGCGGCGATTCTTCGCGTGGTTCAGGGGATCCCTGGGATCGACCGGACGGTCCCAGCCAATGCCGACTGCGTTGAACTGATTCGGATCAAGCTTGTATTTCTGAATGAGGGATTCCTTCACCGAATTGGCGCGGTTTTCGGAGAGCTGTTTAACAAGTACATCATCCGGCAACAGCGCTTTCATAGACGCATCGGAGTGTCCTTCGATCACGATCCGAGCAGCTCCGAACTGACCTACGATCTTTGAGATTTCTTCCAGAATGAAATCGACGTTTGGATCATACAGTTCCTCGATTTCTTTGCCTTCGGCATCCTTGCGAATGACTTTCTTCATCAGATCAGAATTGTTGGGAGCGAAATGGATGATGACGGTGTTGGTCAGCACTTCATCCGATTCCGCGATGATCTGACCAGTTGTCTTCGGAGCAAATTGAGCCTGATACTCGTCGCGTTGCGTTGAGTATTTTGCTTCGCTCTGTAAACGCTGCAGCACGCTGAAATCTGCGACCTGATCGAAGGGGACTGGCTGATGCGTTACCGAACGGATGCCGCGGTAGATATAATACGCCTGCTGCCAGACAGATTCGAAGCGTGATGGATTGTTTTGATTCAGGAAGAACTGGCTGTTTTCTGCGAAATTTGTCCAATGCGCATCGCCCAGCATTCCCAGACAATCGCTGGCAGGGATCGCATAACCTGCAGACATCCATTCGGCGACCTTCTGCTTCTCTTCCTGAGTTTTCAGAGATTCGATGGAATCAAAAATTCCGCGGACAATGCCTTCGATAAGGTCCGGATGATCCTGAGCAAAGTCTGCGCGGGCGAACCAGACGTCTGCGATGAGTTTATTGGCCGTCTGAGTATCAACCAACATCCGATTGCCTGGCTGTTCAGACAGCTTGTAAATGTCCGGTGCCCAGGACACGCAAGCGGCGATATCTTTCTGAGCATTGAACGCAGCGGCTGCTTCAAACGCATCATTCGTGTACTTGAAAGTCACTTCCCCCGGCTGCACGCCACCCGCCACCAACATGCTCAAAGCGAAGTATTGCGATGGTGAATTCTGTGCCAGGACGATAGTCTTGCCGCGCAGATCCCGCACAGTGCGAATGGTGTCGCGCACAACGATTCCATCGCCGCCATTGGACCAGTCTACCTGCTGAAAGATCCGCGGCATAATCCGACTGTCGCGCGGCTTGCCGCTGGCATCCACAAATCCTTCCATGAACAGCGGAAGCATATCGACGGTTGCCCAGCCAATATGAAAGTCGCCGGCAGCATACTTATCCCGCATATCAACCGGATTGTCGGCCAGCACCAGCTGGATGCGAAATTCTTTGCCGTCTTTTGTCTTCCAGACCTTCTTTGGCTGAAATCCTTCGTTGGCGTGGATGATCGGTGCCCAGCCGGCCCACACATTCAGGGCAAACTGCACGGTGTTGTCTTCCAGCTTCGCATAACCAGCGGTGCCTTTCACAGGAGGCAGGCGATCGGCAGGTACGAAACCGTATTCTTTCTTTGTCGTGATGATGTCGTCCGATGAGCCCTCAGCCGCCATCTCGCCACCGGCTTGACTTCCACCGACATTGATTTTGTTGGGGTCAAGCTGTGGAGCATCACCGCCCTCTTTGCCTTCGGTCTTGTTTGCTGCAGGATCGCCACCCGCGTTCCCAAAGAACCCAGCCTGCTTCCCCGCGAAATAGACAAGGCCACCGACCACCGCCAGGACGGCCGCGTAAAACGCAAATGTTGGACGCCCGTTTGACATTTTGAACTCCCTTTGACTATTAATTCTCTACAAGTATGCGAAGTATCCCGAAACGGATGAGGATCGCAAATGGATCAACCAATTTTTTTCGCTGGAACGATTGGTCAGTTCAGTCTTTCAAGGTTATCCGACGGACATGAATGTCCATCCTACATGAAATTCCTGGGGGACGGCGTCAATTTCTGGTAATCACTTCATGCAGATTCAGAATTGTACGCGCCACACTTGTCCAGGCAGCCAGTTCGGGCCTTGAAAGATCCTCGGGACCTGGTTTAGCGCCGACTGAAAGCACTTCTGCGGCGACTGCTGGATTTGCTTCGTACTCAGCAAGATGTGTCTTCAACAATTGTGCGAGGATGGCAAGTTCCTCGTCTGTCGCGCGACGCGAGACGGCGCGGCGAAAGGCGAAGTTCAGTCGATCGTTCGTCGTCGCCCCGCCCTGACGCACGATCAATTCCGCAAACGCACGTGCCGCTTCGACATAGCTGGGATCGTTCAGCAGCACCAATGATTGCAGTGGCGTGTTCGATCTTGCACGGTCAGCCGTACATTCTTCGCGGCTCGGAGCATCAAACGCCAGCAGACTCGGGTGCAGATACTGACGTTGCCAGTGTGTGTAGAGCCCTCGATGATACAACTTTTCGCCGACATCATTCTGCCATTCCCGCGCCGGAAAATTCAGATACGCCCAGTAGCCTGCCGGCTGATAAGGAAACACACTTTTTCCGCCGACGGAGTCCACCAGCAGGCCGCTGATGTCCAGCGCGTTGTCGCGCACAAGTTCGGCATCAATGCGAAAGCGCCCCTGGCGCGTGAGCCAGCGGTTGTATGGATCGGCTTCGCGCAGGGTTTCGTCCGAGAGTGATGACTGCCGATACGTCCTGCTCATCACCATTGCTTTGATCGTGCGTTTGAGATCCCAGCCGTGGCTGCGAAAATCGTCGGCCAGAAAATCGAGCAGCAGCGGATGGCTGGGCCATTCGCCCTGAGCACCGAGGTCGTCGAGTTTGCGGGAGATTCCAGCCCCGAAGTAGATCTTCCACAATCGATTCACGACGACGCGCGGCGTCAACGGATTCTCCGGAGAGACAATCCACTTTGCAAGATCGAGTCGATTCAGTCGTTGTTCGGCTGGTGGTCCAGAGGACAGCACTGCCGGGAAGGCCGGGGTCACCTCTTCGCCACTGTCGTCCATCCAGTTGCCTCGCGGAAGAACCCGAACCATTCGCGGTGCTACGGCTTCGGTGATCAGCGACGACGGAATGGACGCATCGAGTTCGCCACGTTTCTTTTCGAGCACGGCCAGTTCATCCCGCACTGGATTCAGCAGCGGAGCAATCGACCGATAGAATGTCGCCAGTTCAGCCTTTTGTGATTCCGTGCGTTGGTCCGCTGCCACGGCCAGCACGGCGTTGAGACTTGCCGGTGGAGCGTCAGTTGCTTTGATGGGACGCGATGATGTGGCTACGGAAAGGCGAAAACAGCCAACATTGTGTTGAGGATTGTCGAGATTCTGGGCCATCACGATCTTCAGCTTTGCGCCTTCGTTGAGCGTCAGATCGGCGGCAGTTTCGAACACAGCGAAATTCGGCTGCCCGGCTTTCTCCATGATCGCCCAGCCCCATTTCCTGCCCTTGGCATCGCCGTCGATCGCGGCTTCGACCGCCCATTTGCCGTACGGATTGTCACCGGCGGCTCCGGTTTGTTCATAAGTCGCTGTCGCATTCTGGAGCAGAACGGCGATTTCTTCGGCGTTTTGCTGCGGCTCCGATGTCGGTGGCAGGACCTTCACGATGAATTCCGACAACACAAAATTTCCGTTGCCCGCGCGGCCAGGCCCTTTATTCGGCAGTGAATCATCCGGCAGTACTTCAAGCCGAAATGCGGTCACGTTGGGTGGCAGGTTTGAAAAAGTAAGTTCGTACGTGTCGGTTGCTGGATTCTTGTCACTCACCAGAATCGCACCGTCCGCCCGCAGTGCCAGTTTCGCACCTTCAACCGACACCATGGAATCTGCATTCAAGGCCGTCCACGGAATCTGAATCTTCTCCCAATCGGCCTGGGCCGCAACAAGTTCCGGGCTGTCGGCTGCGAGGACAATTTTCCTGGCCGCAATCTCCTGATCCACTGCCAACAAATCCGCCGCCTGCTGTTCGTCGGGAACTTTGACAAACGGGCCCCAGTCGCCGTCCGAGTTCGCTCCGGAATACAGACCGCGTTCCTTAATGTCCGCAAAGAACGCCTCAAATCGATAAAAGTCGCGCGTGGTCACAGGGTCAAACTTGTGATCGTGGCATTCCGCGCATCCGAGTGTAATCCCCAGCCAGGTGCCGGAGGCATTGCGAACTCTTTCGGCAATATACTTCGCCAGATACTCCTTATCCTGGACACCACCTTCGGCACTCATCATTCCCAGTCGATTGTAGCCGGATGCAATCTGCTGCGATCGCGTGGGCTCCGGCAGCAGATCACCGGCAAGTTGTTCGACTGTGAAATCATCAAACGGTTTGTTGGCGTTGAACGATTCAATCACATATTGCCGAAATGGCGAAACGCTCATCATCTGATCCCCGTGATACCCCACGGTGTCAGCGTAACGTACGAGGTCCAGCCACCACATTGCCAGTCGTTCACCAAAATGCGGAGACGTCAACAATCGGTCAACAACCACTTCGTACGCACCCGGTGACTGGTCGGCCAGAAAACCATCGACTTCTTCGATTGTCGGCGGCAGTCCGATCAGATCAAAGCTAAGTCGTCGAATGAGCGTGATGCGATCCGTTTCTGTGGATGGCTGCAGTTTGTGCTCAGTCAGCGATTGAGTGATGTAATGATCGATCCGCGAACTTGTCGCGTAGACGTGATCGTGCCCGGCAGGAACGGTATCGGCACTGTTCGTTCGAATCGGAAGGAATGCCCAGTGTCCTTCGTACTGACCTCCCTGCTCTATCCACTTTTTCAACAACTGAATGTCGAACTCTGACAACGACTTTCCCGACTTGGTCGGTGGCATTTTCTTTTCTTCGTCTGTGGATATTATGCGCTGGAACAATTCACTCTCTTCCGGTTTTCCAGGCACCAACGCACCCCCAGTGCCGTCGCTGCCGACCAAACCATCTTTCGTATCCAGACGCAGTTCGGCCTCGCGCTTATTCTTGTCCGGGCCATGACAGAAGAAGCATCGGTCGGACAGAATCGGACGAATGTCGCGATTGAATTCGATCACGTCTGGAAGGCCGGCAGCCGAAGCGGCAGACTCCTGCGCGAAAGACGCGCCGGGTGCGGTCAGCAAAAATCCGGCAAATGTCAGTCCGGCAACAACGGCCAGGACAGATCTTGAATATTTGCGACGCATATCGATCCTCGATCAGGACTTTGACGACGGCTTCCATAAAAATACGTCGAAAAGTGGTTGGAATTCAGAACCGCGAAGGAAGCAGTTCGGCGGGAGTCACGTTTTGTATCACCACACACTTTCGCTGGAACAGACTGATCCGTCAACTGACCGACCGTGTGGTGTCAGACCGTAGGACACACGACCGCCAGTTTGTGTAACACCGTGATTCTTGGTGCGGGCTTCGCCCGCAACCTAAAGTAGCCATCACGCTCCGCCGTGAAGAGCCTTGAGTTGGGCCACATGACAAGGAGCCCCCGCGCGGATAGTCCTTCAGCCCCAGGCAACGCGGCTGACTGTGGAGCCCTGCCTCGTTTGATGAATGTCGAT
>Ga0105044_10007390_pt1 | contig 15115 bp, 15 predicted proteins | sample MAT01_FD_78092 | JGI IMG/M metagenome (GOLD analysis project Ga0105044, IMG submission 78092) | Freshwater microbial communities from Lake Fryxell liftoff mats and glacier meltwater in Antarctica - MAT-01 | ecosystem: Environmental > Aquatic > Freshwater > Ice > Liftoff microbial mat | place... | reverse complement strand
GGCGCCCGACAAGGCAATCAAGCCTTCGCCCAGCTCTTGCAGCCAATCCCACTGCGCCCAGGCCTGCGTGCGCTGCGTGTTGCGGACCCAGGTTCTGGCCAGAATTTCGCTCAGGTTCAGGTAGCCCTGCTGGTTTTGCACCAGCAAGAGCAACCGGCTCGCCTGGCGCTCGGCGCCGCCGAAGTCGGCGTGCGGCGCCATCATCAGGTCGCTGCCAATCAGTGGTTTGACGCCCGCCTGCCGGCAAGCCAGATAAAACTTGACGGTGCCAAAGAGGTTGTTGAGGTCGGTGATGGCCAGCGCGCCTTGCTGGTCGGCGCGCGCCGCCTCGGCAGCGGCTGGGATGCGCAGGATGCCGTCAACCACCGAATACTCGGTGTGGGTGCGCAGGTGGACAAAGTTCATGGGCCGGGGGACGTTGGATGACAAGGCACAGAAGATACCGCAGCGAGCCGGTCGATGCGCTGTGAAGCGCGGCAGCGCTGCGAAGCGCCGGCGCCACAGCGTCCGCGCCTGCCTACAATCTTCAGGGTGAATTCGCTGCAGATCATCACCGGTTACCTGTTTGTGGAGCTGAACGATTGCCGGAGCTTGCGTATGAGGCTGTTGGCCAGCGCGCAGGCTGAGTCGCTCAAAGGCACGGTGATCCTGGCGCCTGAGGGCATCAACCTGCAATTGGCCGGGCCCGCAGACGCCCTGCAGCGATGGCTGGACGGGCTGCAAGTTCTGCCAGCCTTTGCAACTTTGCGGGTCAGGCGGCAGACCACGGCGCAGTGGCCCTTTGCCAAGCTGCTGATCAAGTGCAAGACAGAGATCATCCGCATGAACACCGCCGGCATCCGGCCTGCTGCCGGCCGCGCCCCCGCCCTGGCACCGGCCGTGCTGCAACGCTGGCTGCAGCGAGGCCACTGCGACGAAGGCCGCCCTTTGGCGCTGCTCGACACCCGCAACGACTGGGAGGTCGATGCCGGCCGCTTTGCACAGGCCATCGACTGGCGGCTGGCCAGGTTCAGCGACTTTCCGCAAGCCCTGGCAGAGCACGCCCGGGAGCTGCAGGGCAAGACGGTGGTCAGCTACTGTACAGGCGGCATCCGCTGCGAGAAGGCTGCGCTGCTGATGCAGCAACTGGGCCTGCCCGATGTCTACCAGCTGCAAGGCGGCATCCTGGACTACTTCGAGCAGACCGAGAACGCGCCGCACTGGCAGGGCCGTTGCATCGTCTTTGACGAGCGCGGCGCACTGGCGCCGGACGAGTCCGGAGCGCGAGCTTGAGGCTGCCCGGCCGCCCAAAGCCTCAGCCGCGCACACCCAGCTACACGCCCACCGGCCTGGGCGGTTGGTTGCGAAAAGCGATCGGCATCGGCCTGATCCTGACCGCTGTGATGATGGCGTTGTCGCGCGCGCCCGACCTGCCGGTCGATGCCCTGGTGGGCCGCTGGGCGCCGGCACCTTCCACCTTCATGGACATCCGCGGCCAACTGGTACACGTGCGCGACCAGGGCTTGTCAGGCGACGCGTTGCCGATCGTGCTGATCCACGGCACCTCGGCCAGCCTGCACACCTGGGAAGGCTGGGTGCGTGCGCTCAAAGTGCAGCGCCGCGTCATCACCTTCGACTTGCCGGGCTTCGGGCTGACCGGGCCCTTCACCGGCGAATACACGCCCGACGACTACCGCGGCGACACCTACGCCCGCTTTGTGCTCGACTTGTTGGACGCGCTGCAGATCCAACGGGCGGTGTTGGGCGGCAACTCGCTGGGCGGCGAAGTGGCCTGGCGCACCGCCGTGATGGCGCCTGACCGGGTGGCCAGCCTGGTGCTGGTAGACGCCGTGGGGCCCGCCTTCACACCCGCCTCAATTCCGCTGGGCTTCAGGATTGCCCGCATACCGGTGCTCAACCGGTTGAGCGAATTTGCTTTGCCCAGGTCTCTGGTGGCCGAAGGTGTGGCCAACGTCTACGGTGACCCCAGCCGCATCAAGCCAGAACTGGTGGACCGCTACTACGAGCTGACCCTGCGCGACGGCAACCGCCGCGCCTTGGTCCAGCGCATCCAGGGCATCGTCAACGGCGAACATGCAGAGCGCATCGCCACCATCCGCCAGCCCACGCTGCTGATCTGGGGCAGCCTGGACCGCCTGGTGCCGGTGTCGGTGGGCGAAGAATTCGCCCGCCTGATCCCCGGCAGCCAACTGGTGGTGCTGGACGGGCTGGGGCATGTGCCGCAAGAAGAAGATCCGCTGCGCAGTGTCGAACCTGTCAGAGCTTTTCTGGGGCTGCGCTAGCGTCTGGAGCTGGCGTCTGGAACCTGACTGTGGACCTTGACTCTGAACCAGCCTACAAGCTGAGCACCTTGCCCATGAACAGGATCAAACCCGTCTGGCGGTCGCGGATCAGGAAGATGTAGGGGTGATCGAAGTGCATCACCAGTGGCAGGCGAGGGTCAACGCTGGTGACACCGGCGATGACCACCCCGGTGGCTGCAGCCGCCTCAGTGCCTTTCTCGTCCACGCCAATGAAGGCTTGGTGCACGATCCTTGAGATATACAACTCTCGCGTGCCGTCGATGCCTGAAAAATCGGCCCCGCCGGTGCCATCAAAGGCATCAAAGGCGTCCCCCATGCCGAAGGACTGCAGCACCTGCTTGGGCTCAAAGTCGGCGCTGAACTCGAACCTCGGCATGGCCAGCTCGACCAGGCTTGGCTGCAGGCTGCGGGTGATGGCCTCCAGACGTTCACCGCTCAAATTAGCCAAGAAGCGGTCGAAGCTGCCGGCAGCCGGCATCACCAATTGCATGGCCAGCTGGCCACCCACGTAAGGCAGTTCCACGGCCTGGTAATCGGTGGTCTTCACGGCCGAGAAATCACTGCGATTGCGCATGAAAGGGACATCGCCCACGGCGCCGTTGCTTCTGTTGAACGGCATCATTGTCGTCAGTGCAACTTCGAATGGCGCCGCCCAATTGGCCTTGAACCAGATGGCGTTGGTCAGCACCACCCGGGTGTCCTCGCGGATCGCGCCTTGCGGCAGCAGGTTCTTGATGCGGTCGCGGGTCTGCTCTTCTACGTGGGCGTTGATGCTCAGACGCGAAGGCTCGGCTGCGGCCTTGAAGTCGAGCAGTCGAATGCCGGCGCCGAAATTGCGAGCGACAGTGTCGAGATACTCAGGCGACAAGGTGTAGCCCTGCTGCGCCCACACGGCGTTGGCCACTGTCATTTGCGGCAGTTGGCCGAATTGCGGGTCAACCCCGCCGCGCGTCTTGGCGGCGAGCATCAGGTCGAGCTTGTTGAGCGCCGGGTTCAGCCGCTCTTGCGGCAAAGCCAGCCCCAGCGCCTGCTCCATTTGCCTCAAGGTGCCGCCCTTGGCGCCGGCTGCAGCCATCGCCAGCGCCTGCGTGATGCTGTATGGAGAGAAGACCGCGTTCGAAGCCCCCTCAGGGTCGATACGGGCCAAGGTTTTGGCAGCGAAATCCGAATTTCCAGCCACCACGGCACGCAGATCAGCATCGCTCACCTCAGGCTCGGTGGCGCGCGGCAGAGCCGACTTGGCCACCTGCAGTGCTGAGGCCGATGCTGAGGTCGATGCTGAGGCCGATGGCTTGGGAGTGGGGTCGGCGGAGCCCGCGCCACCGCCGCATGCTGACACGCTGAGCAGGGTGGCCCATCCGGCGGCGGCGGCGACCCAGTTGCTGGTTTTTTGCATTGAATTCTTCGGTGAAGGCTGGATTTCGACGATGTGGGATTATGTCCCACATCCTGGGCTGTGTCAATGAGCCGTGTCAATGGGCGATGCAGTTGACCTGAGAGCCGACAAATGCATGAGAGCCGACAAATGCAGATGGGCACTGCACCGCGGTAAGCGGCAGAGCGTGCGGCAGAGTGTCAGGTCGCTAAACTCGCTGTCCCGTCATGCCAGCCATCCACATCACCGACATCGAAGCCGCCATCAACTGGTGGCGTGCACGCAAGCCCTCGCCCGACGGCATCACGGCGTGCGCGGAAGTACGTGCATTGGCCGAGGTCTATGCGTTGCTGGTGTACTACCGCGAAACGCTGTGTGACGAGGTCAGCATGCCGCCCGAGCCCAGAGCGGCCTGGCTGGCTTGGTATGCCACCACACCCGATGCGCCTTGCATCGCGATCTGCTCCACCAGCCAGGGAGACGAGGTGTGCAAAGGCTGCGGCCGCAGTTTTGAAGAAGTACAACTCTGGCCGGGGATGAGCCCGGCAGAAAAGCGCAGCGTCTGGCGACGCATCACACTGGACGGCACGGCATGGCGCTTCAACCGATATGCAGAACGGGCCAAGCTGGCCACTGGCCAGGATCATCCGGTTCCCCCGGATGGGCTGGGGCAGCAGGCCCCCGCTTGAGCCCACATTGTTGAGCGGCCTGGCCGCCAGCGCGCGGCGCATCCTGCAACTGGCCTGGCCGGCGTTCATCGGTCAATCGGCGGTGCTGGCATTTGCCATCATCGACACCCTGCTGGTGGCGCGCGCCAGCCCCACAGACCTGGCGGCCTTGGCAGTGGGCTCGGCGGCCTACATCACGGTCTTCATCGGCTTGATGGGGGTGGTGATCGCGCTGGCGCCGATCGTGGGCCAACTGTATGGCGCCGGGCGGGTGCAAGAGGCCGGGCGACAGGTGCACCAGGCAGTCTGGCTGGCCGTCGGCCTGTCCATCATTGGCAGCACCCTGCTGGCACTGCCCTACCCCTTTCTGGCTTTGGCGCGGGCCGGGCCCGAGCTTGGGGCCAAGGTGCAGGGCTATTTGCTGGCCTTGGCTTTTTCTTTGCCGGCCTCGCTGCTGTTCACGGTCTATCGCGGTTTCAACACCGCCATTTCACGCCCCAAGGCGGTGATGAAGCTGCAGCTTGCGGGGCTCGCCATCAAGATTCCGTTGTCTACCGCCCTGGTCTTTGGTTGGCCGGCGGTGGGCCTGCCAGCACTGGGGGTGGTGGGCTGCGGCATCGCCACAGCCGTGGCCATGTGGTCACAAGCGCTGGCAGCCTTGTGGATGCTGCGACGAGACGCTTCCTACGCCCCTTTTGAACTGCTGGGACGCGGGCTGGACCGCCCCCAGTGGCCAGCCCTGAAAGAGCAAATGCGGCTGGGCATTCCGATGGGCGCCTCGATCATGGTCGAGGTCACCGGCTTTGCGTTCATGGCCATCTTCATCGCCAGGCTGGGCACCACGCCAGTGGCAGCACATCAACTGGCGGTGAATGTGGTTTCGGTGCTGTTCATGCTGCCGCTGGCTTTCGGCAACGCCACCAGCACGCTGGTGGCTCAGCGCATTGGCGCTGCCGACCCCATAGATGCCCGGCGGCTGGCCTGGCATGGCTTGACGCTGGCTTGCGTGGTGGCGCTGGTCCTGGGCAGCGCGGTGTTTGCGCTGCGCGCTCAGGTGTTGGGCCTGTACACCAGCGACGCGGCGATTCTTGCTGCAGCGCTGCCGCTGGTGGCCTGGCTGACGGTGTTTCATCTGGCCGATGCGCTGCAGATCATGGCCGCCTTTGTGCTGCGCGCCTACAAGATCGTGACGGTGCCGATGTGCATCTACGTCGCCGCGTTGTGGGGCGTGGGCCTGGGTGGCGGTTATTTGCTGGCCTTCAATGTCAGCGGCAACGTGCCGGCCTGGCTGCAGGGTGCACGCGGTTACTGGGCCGCCAGCACGACAGGGCTGTTGCTGGCTGGCGTGGCCTTGACGGCTTTGCTGGCTTGGGTGCTGAACAAGAGCGCTTCCCAAGAGCGCCGCAGCAGAGGTTAGGCAAGACCCGAGCCCTGGCCCGCACCCGCCGTAGCTTCAAATAGAAGGCGTTGCAGGCGGCCCGGGCGGTGCGGATACAGCAGGCGGCGCAAACCCGGCCGCGGACCCCGGCACAACCCCCGGGGCAACCCCCGATAAAGGCAACACCAGCACGAAACAACTGCCGCCGCCGTTGCGCGGCACGCAGCGCACCTGGCCCGCGTGGCGCTGCGCGATCTGGCGTACCAGCGCCAGGCCCAGCCCGACGCCACCTTCGCGCTCGGCATGTCCAGGCAGACGAAAAAAGGCTTCAAAGATGCGCTCTCGATAAGCCTCAGGGACGCCCGGGCCGCGGTCGCACACCTGCAGTTCGGCTTGCCCAGCATGCTGGCTCAAACGCAACTCGACGTCCTGGCCACCGTAGCGCTTGGCGTTCTCCAGCAGATTGCGCACGGCGCGGCGCAGCAGCCGCTCGTCGCCGGCGACGATCAGGCTGTTGTTCTGCACCTGCACCTCCACGTCGAGTTGCACACCCAAGGCAGAGGCTTCCTCTGCAGCCAGCACCAGCAAATCGACTCGCTGCGCTGCTGCCGGGCTGCCTTCGACGGCTGCCGCATCCAGCCGGCTGGCCAGCAGCACTTCTTCGACCAGGGCATCGAGCTCGGAAATGTTGGTGTGGATTTCCTTGCGCAAGCTGGCGCGCAGTTTGGCGTCAGGGTCAGGGCTGCGACTCGCAGCAGCATGCTCGCGATCGGCTGCTGGCGCAGCGGCTTGGTCGTCAGCACCCAGCCCATTGCTGTCGTCGAGCATCGACACCGCCATCTTCAAACGCGCCAAAGGCGAGCGCAACTCGTGGCTGGCGTTGGCCAGCAGGCTTTGGTGCGAGCGCACCAAAGCCTCGATGCGGCCGGCAGCACGGTTGAAGCTGCTTGCCAGGGCGGCCACTTCATCGCGCCCTTCTTCAGGCACCCTCTGCGTCAGTGCACCTGCGCCAAAAGCGTCGACCCCGGCTTTCAGCGCCTCAAGTCGGCGCGTCAAACCCCGCACCACCGGCCAGGCTGCGGCAGCCACGGCGACAAAAAGCACCACCAGCAGCACCAGCACACCGCGCCCGTCGGGCAGCAGGCCCAGCCCGAACCAGCGCTGCATGGCTGAATCTGCGCCGCGCCCTGCAGCAGCGCCGCCACCGCCAGGCGCCAGGCCGGCGATTCGCCCCCCAGCCCGCCCAGTGGCACGCGGCACCCACAGCGTGCGGCCGTCTTCAAAGCGAATGGGCTGCCAGCGCAGGTCGGCTGGCACGCGGCCTTCTCTCGCCAGCAGCCGATCGCGTCTGAAGTAGCTCTCCGACTCGGCGATGCGCCGCCCTGCTGGATCGTCCAGCGCCATCGGTATGCGCAGGCGCAAAGACCAGTCCAACAAGGCTGCGGTCTGTTCTGCCGGGCTGGCCTGGGCCTCTGGCAGTGAGCGCTGCAGCAACTCGCCCCATCCCGCCATGCGCTCGCGCACCGAGGCTTCGGTGCGCACACGCTGCGCTTCCAGCTGGCGCTGCAGCAACCAGCCGGAGGCCAGCGCAAACAGTGCCAAAGCCAGCACCAGCGTGAGGTAGATGCGCAGGTAAAGTGACTTCACGGGCTCGGCTTCACGGGCTCTGCTTCAGGACAGGAACTTCAGTCCCCCGCATCTTGCTTCTTGGCAAAGACATACCCTGCGCCACGCACCGTGATGACGCGTCGGGGTGCCTTGGGGTCGTCTTCGATGACGGCGCGGATGCGCGAAATGTGCACGTCGATGCTGCGGTCGAAAGCTTCCAGCGGATGGCCTTTCAAGGCGTCCATGATGTGGTCGCGCGACAGCACCCGGCCGGGCCTGTGTGCGAGTACCGCCAAAAGCTCGAACTGGTGGCTGGTCAACTCGCAAACCTGGCCCGCCAGGCGCGCCACCCGGGCGCCCAGGTCGACCTCCAGGCGGCCAAAACGCAGCACTTCATCCCCAGAGGTGTCGGGCGCAGCCCGGCGCAGCAGGGCCTTGACGCGGGCCAGCAGTTCGCGTGGCTCGAAGGGCTTGGGCAGGTAGTCGTCGGCGCCCATCTCCAGGCCCAGGATACGGTCCATCGGCTCACCACGCGCCGTCAGCATCAACAGCGGCAAGCGGCGCGTGCTGGCCTGGCCTCGCAACTCGCGCGTGAAGTCCAGGCCGTCGCCGTCAGGCAGCATCAGATCGAGCAGCAAAGCGTCGTAGGCACCGCCCTTGAGCTGGGCACGGCCGGCCGCCAGCGACTCTGCGCTGTCGACTTCAAAGCCGTTGTGCCGCAGATAACCGCCCACCATCTCGGCCAGGCGGTGGTCGTCGTCGATCAGCAGCAGGCGACTCATGCGTGTGATGCGCGTGATGCGCGTGATGCGCCTGCTGCGCCTGCTCCGCCGCCGCCCGGCTTGCTCATCGGCGCTGGCCGTCCAGCGCTTCACGCTCGCTGCGGTGGCGCTCTTGCATGGCGCGGCGCTGCGACATCTTCTGAGCCAGCGTTGCACGCTGCTCAGGGGTCAGCACAGCAGCAATGTCCAGCCTGAGCTGCAGCATGCGCCGGCTGATCTGGTCGTGCTGCGCCAGGCCTTGCTGGCGCAGCGTCTCAGCCGCGCGGGCGTCGATGTTGGGTTGCGCAAACAGGGCTTGCTGCTGTTGGCGCAGGCTGCGCATCGTTGCGCGCCGGGCCTGCAGATCGGGCTTGGCGGTATCGACGATCTGCTTGACGGCGCTGCGTTGCTCTGGCGTGGCGTTGACGGCCTGCAACATGCGCTGCAACTGGCGACCGGCCTGAGCCCGGCCCGCGTGCCCGGCGTCCATGCCAGCACCACCCTGGTGTGCGCCGTGGCCACCTGGCGCGGCCAGCGCCGGCTGGGCGGCCAGCAAGCTCAAGCCCAGCGTGAGGCAGGCTGCCAAGGCACCTGCGCGATGCAACAAGCAGCGGCCAGAACGTGCACCTTGGGTCTTGAAGAGGTTTGAAGTCATCTGGAGAGTCCTTGGAGGTTGAAGTGATGACCGCGATCTTGGCGCCACCCCATGGCTCGAATGTGCCGCTGAGGTAAAGCTGTGTTGCTGGGCCCGTCGTGCAACCAAACCAGCGCCGCTTGCGCCTGGTGCACTGCATCTCAGAGCGCGCCCGACTCCAGCCGCAACAACCTGCGCTGCAAGTTGAACGCCGGGTTGGCGCTGCGCAACTCCAGGCGCAGCAACAAGCCGCTGCCGCGGTCGATGACGATCACACCGTCGACGCGGGTGTAGGCGTCACCACTGGGGGCGTCGCCAAAGAGCTCGATCACCGCTGCATCAAAGCGCTGGCCGGACAGCATCTGCGTGCCCAGCGCCACCACCTGCCCACGCAGGCGCGCGCGCGCCAAAGGGTCGCCTTGCACCAGCATATCGCCCACCATCACCTGGCCCAGCAGCAGCTGGGGCCGCAACAACTGTGGCCACCGCAGCGCGCCTTCGGGTGCTGCCACCAGGTTGCCCGCAGAGTCCTGCCTCCAGGCAGAATCCTGCCCGTCCGGCCCGGAAAATACCAGGCCGTCGCCGCCTTGACGGCTCACCTGCAATGGCCAATCACGCCCCGGACTGCGCGAATTGCGGCGCTCTTCAAAGACCAGTCTTTGCCCGACGTGCAAACGCTGCGCAGCGGGCATGCTGCCTGCAGGTTCCGCCAGCATGTGCGGGCAGCGAAGCCCGGTGGCCGCCGTCTGCAAGGCATCGAAGCGCGCCCGCAACCGCTGCAGATCACGCGCTTCCATGCCGCTGGTGCGCATGGCCAACAAGGCAGGCCAATAGATGCTCAACCCGCTGCCCAGGGCCAGCACGCTGCTGCCGGCATCGCTGTCGGGTGCAAAAGCCAAAGCCACGGCGTTGCGCTGTTGCAGATCAGCGTCGTCCTGGATGCGCGTGCAATCCCACAACACAAAGTCAGCCGCCGTCGGCGGCGCAGTGCGGAGCCGGACGGGGTCGTTGGCGCAAGCCGCCATGCTGGCGCTGACGCAAAGCATCACCCAGCTCAGCAGCCGCACAGCACAGACCATCCGCATCACGGCTGCGATTGTGCGCCCCTTTTGAGCTGCTGCATCCGCAGTGGCACCCACAGCGGCCCGACTGTGAGACCAACCCTGGCGATCAGCTCTGGCGATCAGCCGTGGCGGAGAGAGAGGGATTCGAACCCTCGGTACGGGAGAACCCGTACGCCGGATTTCGAATCCGGTGCATTCGACCACTCTGCCATCTCTCCAAATTTACGCCAGCGCAAGCCGCACTATGCTGCCAGGGCAGTGGTGTCACCCTGGCAGCGGCGCCGATGATAGCGGATCAGGTCTGCGGGTCGGCCGCTTGCAGCACCTGCAGTCCACCCAGATACGGCTGCAAGGCCTGGGGGATGCGTATGGAACCGTCGGCCTGCTGGTGGTTTTCCAGCAGCGCCACCAGCGTGCGGCCCACGGCCAGGCCCGAGCCATTGAGCGTGTGCACCCATTCAGGCTTCCCTGGGCTCTGGCGGAAGCGGGCCTGCATGCGGCGGGCCTGGAAAGCCTCGCAATTGCTGCACGAGCTGATTTCGCGGTAGGTGTCCTGCGCCGGCAGCCAGACCTCCAGGTCATAGGACTTGGCGGCGCCAAAGCCCATGTCGCCGGTGCACAGCAGCATCACGCGATAAGGCAACTCCAGCGCCTGCAGAATGGCCTCGGCATGGCCGACCATGCTTTCCAAGGCGGCAGCGCTGTGCTGCGGCTGCACGATCTGCACCATCTCGACCTTGTCGAACTGATGCTGCCGGATCATGCCGCGCGTGTCGCGGCCGGCGCTGCCCGCCTCAGACCTGAAGCAGGGGCTGTGGGCGGTCAGCTTGATCGGCAGTTGGGCAGCCTCCAGGATCTGCTCGCGCACCGTGTTGGTCAGCGAGATCTCCGAGGTCGAGATCAGGTACTGCTCGGTCTGATTCGGAGCGCTGTCCTGATCCGCGGGTGCGGCAGCAGCAGCTTCATCGCTTTCGCCGCTGCTGCCTCTGTAGACCCAGAACATGTCTTCCTTGAACTTCGGCAACTGGCCGGTGCCTTCCAGGATGTTGCGGTTGACGATGTAGGGCGTATAGCACTCGGTGTAGCCATGCTGCGTGGTGTGCATGTCCAGCATGAACTGCGCCAATGCACGGTGCAGCCGCGCTGCCGGGCCGCGCAAAAACGTGAAGCGCGAGCCGCTGAGCAGCGCGCCGGTGTCGAACTCCAAACCCAGCGGCACGCCCAGGTCCACATGGTCCTTGACCTCGAAAGCCAGTTGCGGTGGCTGGCCCCAGCGCCTCACCTCCAGGTTGTCCGTTTCATCGGCGCCTGTGGGTACATCGGGCTGCGGCAGGTTGGGCAGGCCCATCAGCATCTCGTGCAAGTCGCCTTGCAGCTGCTGCAGCCGTACTTCGCCACGCTTCATTTCATCGGCCAGGCCAGCCACTTCGGCCATCAAAGCGCTGCTGTCGCCGCCTGCGGCCTTGAGTTGCCCGATTTGCTTGCTGACCGCATTGCGCCTGGCCTGCAGGTTCTCGGTCTGGGTCTGGATCTGTTTGCGCTCGGCTTCCAGAGCGTTGTAGCGCTGTTCGTCCAGGTAGGGTTGCGGTTGCTTGCGGCGCTGCAGTTGCGCCAGCACTGCGCCCAAGTCGCGGCGCAGCAGTTGAATGTCCAACATGATTGAAGTCCTGAGATGAATGTGAGGTCTGCGCTTGGCGCGGAAATGTTTCAGATCCGGGGCGGTGCCCTGCATCATGAAACGGGGCGCTGCAGGCAGCGCTGGGTCACGGCAGCTTCAGGATCGAGAGTCAGCGGAAATGTCCGCAGAAATGTCAGCAGAACCCGCAGAGTGAGGGGACAGACCCGCTTCAGCCATGCTGCGGTCGCCCAGGCCACGCGGCAGCGGAAAGCGCACGTCCTCGACCACACCGTCCAGCTTGCGCACCGCCAGCGCACCCAACTGGCGCAGGCGGGCGACGATCTGTTGCACGAGAAAGTCTGGCGCTGAGGCGCCCGCCGTCAGGCCCACGCGCACCCGGCCCTCGAACCAGCTGGGGTCCAGACCCTCGGCGCCTTCGACCATGTAGGCGCGGGCGCCCAGCCGCTCGGCCAGCTCACGCAGGCGGTTGCTGTTGCTGCTGGTCGGGCTGCCGACCACGATCACCACATCCACCCCGGGCGCCATGACCTTGACGGCATCCTGGCGGTTTTGCGTGGCGTAGCAGATGTCTTGCATCTTGGGCTCACGCACATGCGGGAACAAGCGTTTGACCTCGGCCAGGATCAGCGCCGCATCGTCCACGCTGAGCGTGGTCTGCGTCACCACCGCCAGCTTGTCGCTCTGCGGCTGCACGCCTGCCACGTCGGCAATCTCTTCGACCAGATAGATGCCGCTGCTGAGCTGGCCCATCGTGCCTTCGACCTCGGGGTGCCCTTTGTGGCCGATCATCACGAACTCATAGCCCTCTTTGGCCAGCTTGGCGACTTCCACATGCACTTTGGTGACGAGCGGGCAGGTGGCATCAAAGACCTGAAAGCCGCGCCTGTCGGCTTCCTGGCGCACGGCCTGGCTGACGCCATGGGCGCTGAAGACCAGTGTCGCACCCGGCGGTACATCGTCCAGATCTTCGATGAAGATCGCGCCTTTCTGGCGCAGGTCGTTGACCACATAAGTGTTGTGCACGATCTCGTGGCGCACATAGATCGGCGAGCCAAAACGTTGCAAGGCACGTTCGACGATTTCGATGGCGCGGTCCACACCCGCGCAGAAGCCTCGTGGCTCGGCCAACAGCACTTCTTCGATGATCGGTGGTTGTTTCACAGCGCTCACATCACCCCCAGCAATTTCACTTCAAAGCTCACCGGTTGCCCGGCCAGCGGGTGGTTGAAGTCGAACAACAACCAATCGGGCCCGAGCTCACGTACCACGCCCGCGTACCCACCCTGCCCGTCAGGTGTGGGGAACTGCACCACATCGCCGAGCTGGTAGGTGGCACCCGTCTCGCCCAGCTCACGCATCAGGCTCAGCTTGACCCTTTGCAGCATTTCCGGGTTGCGCGGCCCGAAAGCCGCCCCTGGCGCCAGGTCAAAAGCGTGTTGGCTACCTTCGGCCAGACCGATCAGTTGCGCTTCGATGGCGGGCGCCAATTGCCCGCTGCCCATCGACAAGGTGGCAGGCTTGTCGTTGAAGGTGTTGACCAGGTCAGCGCCGTCGGGTCCCGACAGACGGTAGTGCAGGGTCAGAAAGGACGTGGGCTGGACGATATTCACGGGTGATCGGTGGTCAAAGGGGGCTGGCGCCAGATGCAGCCACCCCCAATCAGGGGCCTGCTTGAGCACGATCGCGCTGGGCGAGGCGCTGCAATAGACTGAGGCCAATTCTAGCCAAGGCCGTGCCAAACCTTTGCAAAGCCCTCCATCACGTTGTCACACCCAGGCCCGATGAAAGATCTGCCCCTCGCCCAGCGCCCGCGCGAAAAGTTGTTGTCCCACGGTGCAGCAGCGTTGGCCGATGCCGAACTGCTGGCCCTGTTGCTGCGCACGGGCTATCAAGGCTGCGGCGTGATGGCGCTGGCGGGCCAGGTTTTGGCTGCGTGTCAGGGCTTCCCCGGTCTGCTGCAAGCCTCGACACGCTCGCTGCAGGGCATCAAGGGGCTGGGGCCAGCCAAACGTGCAGAACTGCTGGCAGTGATGGAAATGGCCCGCCGGGCGCTGGCCCAGCAGATGCAATCCGCCCCGGTGTTCGACACACCGAGCGCCGTGCGCGATTACCTGGCATTGCAACTGGGCGGCCGCGAAAGAGAGGTCTTTGCCGTCATGTTCCTGAACGTGCAGCACCGGCTGTTGAGCTATGAAGAGTTGTTTCAGGGCAGCCTGACGCAAACCCAGGTACATCCGCGTGAGGTGGTGCGCCGTGCAATGGCCTTGAATGCAGCGGCGGTGGTGCTGGCCCACAATCACCCTTCAGGTGTGGCCGAGCCGTCACGCGCAGATATTTATTTGACCGAGACGCTGCGCAGTGCCTTGAGGCTGGTCGAGGTGCGGGTGCTGGACCATCTGATTGTCGGCCATGGGCAAGTGGTGTCGATGGCCGAGCGCGGGATGATGTGAGGGTGGGTGTGAGGGTGGATGTGAGGGTGGGTGTGAGAGTGGATGGGAGGGCCCCAGCATGAGATCTCTGGCCGATCTATCGAGTTTGCGCCAAGCCTTGGCCGCAGGCGACCGCATGCGTGCGCAGCGCCTGGCCGAGGAGCGCGCCGCCAGAGCCCACGAAGAGCGCGCCAGGCGCTTGTTTGCAGAAACCGTGGGGCCTGTGACGCTGCTGCCACCCGACCGCACCGCGTCTCTGCGCCTCAAACCGCCGGCGGCCGAGCCGCGGCAGAGTCAGCTCGATGAAAGGGCCGCGTTGGCTGAATCCCTGTCCGACGAGGTTGACATCGAGTCGCTGCTGCTCACCGACGACGGCCTGAGCTTCAGGCGGCCGGGTGTGGGCATGGACGTGGTGACGCGGCTGCGCAAGGGGCATTGGGCGATCCAGGGCGAGCTGGATCTGCACGGCCTGCGCCGCGACGCTGCACGCGACAGCCTGGGCGGCTTCATGCGCCAGGCCAGCCAACGTGGCTGGCGCTGCTTGCGGGTGGTGCACGGCAAGGGCCTGGGCTCACCGGGGCGCGAGCCGGTGCTCAAAGGCAAGGTGCATCGTTGGCTGGGCCAGTACGATTTGGTTTTGGCCTTCACCCAAGCCAGCGGGCCACAGGGCGGCGCCGGGGCACTGGTGGTGCTGCTCAAAGGCTGAAGGGTCCAGCTGGCCGCAGTTGAGGTCAGTTGACAGACAGCCTGGACGCGGGGGCTGATCCGGAAGGCGGCGCCATCACCGGTGCCGCAGGTTCACGGGGCCCTGGCACGCCTTTGCACCTGCCTTGCAGCTCAAACCAATACACCACATTGCCGATCAAGGCGATGCTGCCCGACACCACGAGGCTGGCCGCCGTCACCGCCCCCGCCGTGACGAGCAATGCCACACAGCCTTCGCCCACGCAGGCATGGAAACCCCCCAGATAGGCAGCCTCCAGCGTGATCTGGCGCGTCAAGGTGCGGCAACCGGGGTCGTAGACCTCGCGGGTTTGCGGCACCACGACGCAGGCCTGCAGCAGCAACAGCAGCACACCCGCGAGAAGGGCCCGTCTGAGGCCGCGGCTCAACATGTCAGCGGGCAAGCTTCAGAGAGCCCAAACGACTTGGAGCCAACGGCATCGCTCAGAGGCTGAGAGTTTTTCGAGCGTGACCGAGCAGCGCGTCAAAAGGCGTCCGATCCAGGCGCAAAGCACAGCCACAGCTCGGGCTAT
>Ga0105044_10007387_pt1 | contig 15117 bp, 16 predicted proteins | sample MAT01_FD_78092 | JGI IMG/M metagenome (GOLD analysis project Ga0105044, IMG submission 78092) | Freshwater microbial communities from Lake Fryxell liftoff mats and glacier meltwater in Antarctica - MAT-01 | ecosystem: Environmental > Aquatic > Freshwater > Ice > Liftoff microbial mat | place... | reverse complement strand
CGTTCAGCTAAAAAACCTATTGGGCGACGTGCTTTTCTGGAGCGACAATTTCACTTATCCCCCAGACGAAATAGCGGTGCGGTTCAAACATCGGCTTGTAAGCATTCACTGTTTCCCAAACGGCAACGGAAGACATAGCCGGTTAATGGCAGATATAATAATTGAAAAAATTTTCGGCGAAAAAGTCTTTACATGGGGTTCGGGAAATCTATTGCCAGCCGGAAATGCACGAACGGCTTACCTTGATGCCCTGAAAAAGGCCGACTCAGGAAATTATAGCGCATTGATCGCCTTTGCCAGATCATGACTGCCGAAATTTATTGCGTTCCTGACGTAAAGAACACTGCAGTTAGATACACCCATAAAAAAGAAAACAAAATATGTATGCTGGTTTCGAACTTTTTCCCTTTCCAGAGTTTTGATGAAAATCCGAAAAATTGGATCAGCAGGCGGGTAAGCCAAAAAAAACCGAGGGCGACACAAACTCTTCCTCCCAAATCTGTTTCAACTAATTCTCGTGACGAACTCAGGCAAAGCAAGCCCATTAGCAGTAGCACAAACCCAATAAAAAAAGTGTGTACATAAATCATCTGGCGGTTAACCAGACTCAACGCTGCAAATTCTTTCCCCCAATTAAAATACTTAGGAAAAGCCGAATGGAAAACGGCAAGGAACACCAGCAGCCAACCGGCAATGTTAAGATGCAACTGCATTTTTTTGAAGGATAAATGTTGAAACAAATGGGGTGATTTTGAATTCCTCAACAACGCGCAATTCGCATTTTTTAAAAGTGCGCCGCCAGGAAGACAAGGGCATGAAATGGAAAAAACCGATCGTGTAAGCAACAAAATTCGGGATGTCGCGCAGGTGTTCCGTCACAACAATTTTTCCCTCCGACTTAATAATTCTCTTCAATTCAAGAAAGAACATATCACGCTGCACCTCTTTTCGGATTTCGTGGGCAGCAAAAATTACGAAAGCAGCATCCGCAGAGTTGTCCTCCATTTGTATCGACGATGCTTCGATTTTTTTTGTTCCGGGAAATGAAGGGTATGCTTTCCTTGCCCGACGGATTGAGACTTCGGTATTTTTCGTGGGATCATAGAAATCGAACGCGCTTAGTCGGGTTGCCGGAAATTTATGCTGAATTAATGCGCTTGTTTCGTCGAACCCGGCACTGAAATTAACAAGTGTTCCATTTGCCGGAATAATTAAATTATCCATCCATTTAAGACGGTAAATTCCTGAAATGTCATAAACATAAAATGAAACGAGCAATGAAATGAGCGTTCCAGCGAGGATTAACGTAGATATAACAATTCCAATGGCTGTTAAATCAAGATAGCTAAAAGTTGCTATAACAAAACCAATTGTGGCGGCAGCGAAAAGATAAAAATGCCAGTTAAACCGGACAATATTCCATACGCCCTGGAAAGGTTGTCTCATGATTTCCATATCTCCGCTTTGCCTTTTTTCCACCAATACGGAATATTTCGGATGATAAATGCATTCGCCAACACGACGTCTTTCAGTTCTAATGAATCAATAAAAGCACTCGAATAGTCAATCACTCTGATCGGAGCCGGCGTCCAGTTTTGACGCACGCCTTCAATTATCAGCACCTCTTTCTTTGAAGCATCGTAGGTAAATGTAAATGGCAGCGGACCGGCGAATCTTCTCGCTTCTTTCCAGTCTGCGAACGGGGAATTTTGCGGAAGAGGAGCTTCATCCAAACCAGTTTCAAAACGGAAGTTAAAACCGGATTTAACTGATTTAATTTCCGTTTCGTTCCCTTTGATTAATTGCTGAATATCCGTAGTTGTGTACTTATAATGTGTGAAAATATTTCCAAAGAATTCCATCTTCTTTTTATCCGTTTCGGATTTAATAATGTACAGACCCCTTAACCTTTTGCCTGCGTTGGTAGTGTATTGCACAAAGACGCGATAACCGGTAAGAAAGAAATCATTTCCCATAAATGCAGGAAACCCTTTGGGTCTTAATCCCTTCGTCTGAACCATTGCAATGGCGATAAAGGCCCATTTGTCCTGGAAGGTGTCCAACTTTAAACATTCAGGAATCAATCGCATTAGTTGCTCTTTCGGTATCGCAAAAGTGAGCACGACAGAACTTTTAAAAAATGCTTCGACTGCGAACGGATGGTTTTTGAGAAAGGAAAGCATCTACGCAGGAATTAATTTTCGTGGATTGAATTTAAATTCATTGAAATAAATAAGCGTAATAAATAACAGGGCTACCAGGGAATTGAGTTTACCAAAAAGAAGCAGGTTGGGCACAAGAAAAAACTCAAGCGTATTCATTGTTGCTATAATCAGGATCTGAATTATTGTATTTAAGCGTGATTTAATTCCACTTAAAATCCAGGCCGCCATTGCTATTTCGGAAACCCCAATTGCTTTCGTCAGCAGCCCGGCGTATTCGTATCCAAGGATTTCTGCAACAATTTGCTGATGCCTTGGAACCATATCAAGCACTTTGCAGAAAAGTCCATTTACAAGCCAAACAAGCGCTATGAGAAATTTAAGAATAGTATGGGCGGCAGATCCCTTAAACATTGTATCAATCTCCTCATTTATTAATGAAAGATCTAAGGCGAAATTACAAGCAAATTGCTGCGGTGCAGATAAAATTTTCGTTTTTATTTAGTGTCTGCCCATATAGTCGGAAGTCTTAATTATAGAGGCTTCCGATTAGGCGCACGACAACAGTTGACTCTATAGACGAACTCCATTTATACTGTGAAGCCTAAACATTAAGATCCCACAATCCGTTTGTGATCGTACATTTGTAGCGATGGCATTATACCTCAAAGCAATACATATCATCTTTGTTGTGACCTGGTTTGCCGGCCTCTTTTACTTTCCGCGTTTACTTATTTACGACCGGGAAGCGAGAGATAAGCCACAGCCTGAAAGTGATATCCTTGTGCGCCAATTCAGGATCATGCAAAAAAGGCTATTGTTTGGAATCACCTGGCCTTCGATGATAATTACTGTAATTCTTGGTGTTTGGCTAAAAATTGAATCTGAGCATATTCTCTGGACAAATACCTGGTTCCTGGTTAAGCTTTCCTTTGTAGTTGGTTTGATCGCTTATCATCTCAGCCTTCATAAATTTTACATGGATCTGGGACAGGATAAATTAAATGTAACGAGCGATTTTCTAAGAATCTGGAATGAGGTTGCAACGATATTTCTTGTTGCGATTATATTTATTGTTGAGCTCCAGAATACGCTGCAAATGCTTTACGGATTACTCGGCATGCTGGCGCTTATTTTAGTGCTAACGATTGCTATCAGAATTTATAAAAAACAACGGCTGAAAAGTAATTGAATTATGAAGAAATTATCATAGCAATCCAGTTAATCCGCCATTTCAAGCGGGCTAAAGTTTATGATAGTTGCAAGGTGAATTGTAAAGGAAGAATTAGAATGATTTCAGAATAATTCATTAGCGGTATATCAGAAAATTTGCGACCAAACAATTACCGAAGCCAACTCTCTGAAAATCTGTGAATCACCCCCATTTAACAGACACTATGGCTAATTCTCAAATGCCAGTTTCCTAACACTGGGGACCAAAATGAGCACTTCAATGAGGTTTAAAGATGCTTCCTTCTTTTGATTTCATATTAAATTGCCGAGCCATCTCTGGTTCCAGGAAAAGGCGGTGCAACTGGCTATTACTTTAAATTATTTCCCGCTTAGCCTTTCCTTATTCTTCTTCGCCATGATAAAATCAGGCATCATCGTAAGCGCCTGATCGAAATATTGGCCTGCTTCGGTTGGCTTATTCATGTCCATCGCAATAACTCCGCGGATATTCATTGCCGCTGCCAGGATTGGGACTTTCTGGAAATTGGGATTTTCGTTAGGATAATTTAATACCACCTTTTCAGCAGGAGCCTCAGGTGAAAGCTCTATCTGCCGAAGACTCGCATCACATTCGCCATATCGTTTGAGCAAATATTGAAAGGCCGCAACTTTATATAAATACAACAGCTTTTCAGTTTCTTTATACATGATCTCGTAGGCTGCTAATGCTTCGTTGTAGGCACCCAGATTTTCGAGTGATTGTGCAAGGACCTCGCGAACCGGAAGATTCCCGGAGTTTCTTTCAAGAATTTCCTCCGATACTTTTTTGGACTGCTGAAACAATCCTCTGCCAAGATAAATAAGGCACAATGAATCATTCAGATCGAATCTCTCGGGCTTCAAAACGAGCATTGTGTGCAAAGCCTGAGTTGCGGCGATGAGATCTCCCAGCTGTCGTGACCTTTTGTAAATCTTTTCCTGTAAATCGAACTGTTGGTTAACGGCAGGTGTAGAGGTGCCGGGGCCTGACTTTAAAGCTGCCTGCGCCGGCTTCTTTTCCTGGGAGAATCCGCAAACGGCGACGAAAAGAAAAGAAAGCAGAAGTAACGCCGAAAGTTTCATTTTAGCGAATCAACAACCAGGCTTCTTCGTTGAGGCCTTTGCGGATATCCGAAAGTTCATCGGAGGCAGCTGTGATATCGCTGTAACTACCGTATACAACGCGGAAAAGTCCGGCGGGTGTGCGGTCAAGTATAAATGGATCGAACCCTTTTTCCTTTAAATAACCAAGCATTCCGTCTGCATTATGCTTAGTTGAATAACATCCGGCAACAATAAATATCTGTGCATTTTCTGCACTAAAAGCGTTGCTGCTTTCCGGCGCCACAAATGCCTTGCGGGCAGCAGAATCAAAATTACCTGAGGCTGCTTTAATCCCGACGGATAGTGCTTCACTACCGGTAGAAAAAGGATTAAGATCTGCGTAGGAAATTCTCTTTCCTGCGGGCAGACTGGTATTAAACGCGATAAGCAACGAAGCAATTGCAACAGGAGCAAGCTGCAGAACACGCTTCCATGTTTTGCGGTTTTGCCTTACCGGAGGAACAACCTCGTGATTAAAAAATACTGGATCCGGGCGGCGTTCCGGAATCGGGAAACGATTGATCGCATAAGCCTGAACAGGGTATAGGCCGTATGCTTCCGTCAGGTGGTTTTCAGAAGTATTTGCAAAAAACTGAATGTTTCGTTCAACGTCGGTGGTGAAATATCCTACAGTTTCAAGATCAAGACGCTCTCCCGCAAACAGACGCTCGTTAAGCGATTGGGAAAACGACTGAATCCATTGACGGGCATCGTCGAACGATACATTTAACGAGCTTGTTAGACGATTGATCAGCAAGCCATCATCCGTGCGAAGGTTGCGGTTAAAGACCAGCTGTTTCCTTGGAGGCTGAAAAACATGCGTAACAGGATGCGCTACGGCGGGAGCGTAATTGCCTATAAAACCGCCAAAATCCGGGATAATCACACAGTCGTGGGCCTTTAAAAGAAATGCTATCTCTTTGGCTAGCTGTTGTTTACGTATGTTGAATTCCGCAGATCCCATTACGGTAAATATAGTGCGTACTGCTTAGCTTCCGCAAACTATTTTCTGAATTATCTGATTAAAAAATGATCCGACAATCAAGCTGATGCCGTTCAATACTTTATGAAATTAAAACCGCTTGCTGAGGGCGCTGATTTCCGCTGTTGCTTTGTGCGACTATCTGCGAAACAGGAAGGAAACATCACCCGGCAGTTATGACACTGGTAAACTTTAAGAAAACCGTCTCAGCATTTTTTCGAGGTCCTCCGGCGAATCAACACTCCAGCTTTCGTGATCCGATAAGGCAGTCATTATTTTATAGCCGTTTTCCAGCCACCTCAATTGTTCGAGCTTTTCTGCTAGCTCAAGTTTTGAAGGCGCCAGAGTAGCAAGTGTGGCTAATGTTCCTGCGCGGTAGCCGTATAAACCGATATGCTGGAAATAATTCTCCGGAGAAGGATTCCCGGCATTCCCATCACGTTCAAAAGGAACTGTTGATCGGCTGAAATAAAGCGCAAAATCATCCACCGCTTTTACAACTTTGATAGTATTGGGATTCAGGATGTCTTCTGAATTGGAAAATTTTCTTACCAATGTCGCGATATTCACGTCTCGTTTTTCAAAACAGGAAACCAGTAAATCGATCTGATCGGGATCAATAAACGGTTCATCGCCCTGGATATTTATAATAACTGAGCGCTCGTCTATTTCCTCACCAAGCTTCGCTATCACTTCGGCGCAACGATCTGTTCCGCTAGGATGATCGGGACTTGTCATGATGACTTCCGCTCCATGGGCAATCATTTCGTCAGCGATTCGGTGGTCATCAGTGGCGACATAAACTTTATCCAACTTGCTAGCTGATGCCTGCTCATAAACCCGGCAGATCATAGTTTTACCAAGAATGTCCACTAAAGGCTTTCCGGGAAAACGGGTGCTGGCGTAGCGGGCAGGGATAATTCCGATGGTGGGAAATCTATTCATCAAGCGTCGAATAAAGTGCTAAGTAAGCTTAGAATAAATCAAAGTGACAGCTTAAATTAAAATAGCAATAAAAATCACAATAAAGAAAGAGATAAATGCTGATTTCCTTTCTCTTCTTTTTACACTATTAACGACCAGAAATTAAATTCAGATTTGTCATGCTTCAATAAAAAATAGTTTTGCAATCTGAGATCGCCGGAAAAACTGAAAGAAAAAAGTTGAGCGGAGATTGCACCTTTCATTTACTTCAATGCAATTTATAATTACTGGCATTAACGATCTAAATAGAGTCTGTCTATAGAGTCTCCCGACTCTATGGACACACACTAAATAGACTCAGTGGACAGACACTCAATAACGAAAACAGACATAAATTTAAGCGACTTTATTAATTCCCTGTTGCAGCAAAACGTATGTGAATTCAACTTCCGGAAACAAACGGCATCAAACCATCCGCAATCTTTCGATCATTACTCAGCCTCGGAACTTTATTCTGTCCGCCCAGCTTCCCTTGCGATTTCATGTATTTCACAAACGCATCTTTTTCGAGGCTGCGGATAATTAACGGCTGCAGCACGTTCCCTGCAATTAAATCCTTGTAATAAATATTCTTTGCCTGAAGTGCCTTATCGATCTTCTGGCGGAAACGCTCCGGGTCGGCCGGCTTTGCATTAAATTCAATAAACCATTCATGATATGGAAGCCCTGTTGGTGGATCAACCTGTGGCGCCACAGTAAATTCAATGATCTCCACGTTTTCACCCAACGACGCTTCCTTCAATGCCAGCTCAACTTCTTCTGCAATCACGTGCTCGCCGAATGCAGATGTAAAATGTTTTATTCTTCCGGTAACAACCAGACGGTAAGGATCTGTGCTAACGAATTTAACGGTATCGCCGATATTGTAAGCCCAAAGGCCTGCATTAGTCGACATAATCAAAGCGTAATTCACCCCAATCTTTACATCTTTTAAAGAAATGCGGGTTGGATTTTCATTGTAGAATTCGTCCGTCGGAATAAACTCATAAAAGATCCCGTCATTTAAAATCAACAGCAAACCCTGTGACGGGAACTTGTCCTGGAACGCAATAAAGCCTTCTGAAGCTGGAAATGTCTCCAGCGAATCGATGTCTTTTCCGCCAATTAATTTCTGAAAACGTGAACGGTAAGGCTCGAAGTTAACGCCTCCGTATACAAACAGCGAAAAATCGGTAAATATTTCACGGATGGTTTTACCGGTGCGCTCCTGCAGGATCTCAAAATACATTTGTACCCAGCTAGGAATTCCGCTTATGAGCGTCATCTTTTCAGTGATCGTTTCATCAGCGATCTTCCGCACTTTCGTTTCCCAGTCGTCTATTACGTTGGTTTCGTAAGTAGGCATCTGGTTTTTACGAAGGTATTGCGGAACATGATGATTCACAATTCCACTCAACCGTCCGAGCGGTATGTTGCTGATCTTTGTTAATTCGGGGCTTCCCGACAAAAAGATCAGCTTACCGTTAAGAAACCCGGAGTTTCCTGTTTCATGTATGTAGTTCAGCAATGCATTTTTCGCCGAGCGTATATGGTTGGGAATGGATTCTTTGGAAATCGGGATGTATTTCGTGCCGGAAGTTGTGCCGGAAGTTTTGCAGAAATATATTGGAATTCCTTTCCACAAAACATTTTTTTCACCCTTTGTAACGCGATCGATGTATGGTCTAAGCGCCTCATAATCACGAACAGGAACGTTCTTTTTAAAATCCTCGTAATTCAGGATTTCATTGAAATGATGGTCTTTACCAAATGCTGTCTTTCTTGCTCCGTCGATTAACCCTTTAAATACCTTCTGCTGAGTTTCAAAAGGCCTGCTGCTCCAACGTTTGATGGAACCGGAAATTGATTTTGCGAGGGGTTTCGATAATGCTGATAAAAGGCCCATTATGGGTGCAAATGTATAAATTGCAGGGACGTGTCTTGATGCACGCCCCGACAATCAAAAAAAATACCCGAAAACCCCTTGGGCGGGGCCTCCTCTTCCGGGTGTTAAAAACGACCAACAATTCACAATATGACGTTGACAATGCAATGAGATCCGATTTCGCTGCGTAGGATTTAATATTTACTGCTGATTGAAAGAACCCGAGCCGCGCGCACATACAACCATTGATTGTCCGTAAACAAATTCTGCCAAACTCCATTGTCATTTATCGATTGTCAATCGTCAATTGAAAATTACCTTCGCAGCATGAATAATGAATTAAAATACCAGAAGCATCTTTTTATCTGCACTAACCAAAGAACAGGAGGAACACGGCCAAGTTGCGGCCATGATCATGGAATTGAGCTTATCACAGCTTTTAAGAAAAGTATAAAAGATAAAAACATCGACTTCCCTGTTCGCGCCCAAAAAGCGGGATGCCTCGATCTCTGCGAACTTGGACCAACGGTGGTTGTTTATCCCGAAGGAATATTCTACGGAAATGTGCAACTAAGCGATGTCGAAGAAATCGTAGAACAACATATCGTAGACGGAAACCCGGTTGAAAGGTTAAGACTGCGATTTGATAAACCAGCAGAGAAATAATTATTTGAGACAGGGCATGCCTCATCAGGACGCAGAGAGTCTAATTCACTGTATAATGATTAAGAGGATTGACCCTCTTTTAACGAAGCGACAACATTTACAGTGATAATTCCGGATAACTCCATCTTCAATTGTCAATCGTCAAGTGTCCATTGCCCAATATTCCCCTACATTTGCCGTTCATAGCGCTTATCTAACTATTCTTTGTGCGTTACATTGTTGTTCTCTTTTGCTTTTTTGCAGTCATAACAGGCCTTACACTCGGCGGTTGTAAAAAAGACGAACTCGATACCGATCCCAACACCAGGCTTTCGTTTTCTGCCGACACTGTTTATTTCGATACGATATTCGTTACTCTTGGCTCAATTACCAAGCGTTTCAGAGTTTATAATAATAGCGATAAGAGAATAAAAATTTCTGATATACGGCTCGCAGGAGGAAGTGCTTCCCCATTCCGGCTTAACATCGACGGGATGCCTGTTAGCCAGACCAGCGACCTTGAAATTGAAGCAAAAGACAGCATCTACATTTTTGCCGAAGTCACCATCGATCCGAATAGCGCCCTGCTTCCTTTTGTGATTGCCGACAGCGTACTTTTTAACACTAACGGAAACGCTCAGAATGTGAAGCTTGTGGCATATGGTCAAAACGCGGACTTTTACCGCCCCACAACGTTCCTTGGAAATGGATTCCCTCCATTTTCAGTTGTTGAATGCAATACGACCTGGACTAACGCCCTTCCGAAAGTAATTATAGGTTACCTCGCGGTTGATTCGGGCTGCACCTTAACGATTGAAGCCGGAACAAGAGTTCACCTGTACAATAATTCCGGTATTTGGGTATATAAAGGGGGCACGCTGATCGTTAACGGAACAATGGCGGATTCGGTGATCTTTCAGGGAGTGAGAGAAGAAGACAGCTACAAAGAGGTTCCGGGCCAATGGGACCGTATCTGGATTAACCAGGGAAGCACCGGAAATCTTATAAATTATGCGGTAATCAAAAACGGAAACATTGGAATACAGGCCGAAAACGTTCTGGAACTTGGAACCGATATGCCGCAGAAGAACCTAAAACTGAGCAACACGCGCATTCGGAATATGAAAGCATTCGGTATTTATGGGGTGAATTATAATATCGATGCCTACAATACTGTTGTCAGCAATTGCGGATCATACGGGTTGGCGCTCATTTTTGGAGGAAATTACCGTTTCCGGCACACCACGATCGCTAACTACTGGTCGGAAAGTGTGCGTTCAGTGCCCTGTGTTTTCATAAGTAACTATAAAGCGAATGCGGACAACTCTTTTATCGTCGCCGAAATGAATTTCAGTTTTACCAACGGAATTGTATACGGCAACAAGCAGGATGATAACGAATTTGAGCTTGATAAGCTTGATGGGGCTGATCTTAACTGGAAGTTTACAAATACTGTTTTAAAGGTTGATAATCCCGACGTGGATGTGAATAATGCTTCTCAATTTCAGAATATGAAGATCAACCAGGAGCCTGCCTTTGTTGATTCCCCTAACCAGAACTATAAGCTGAAGGCCGAATCATCAGCGATTGGTGCTGCTTCGGTTGACAGCACCAATGCCTCGCCGGCAATCAGCACGGACATTTTCGGTGTTAGCTGGTCTACGGCACCTGCAGCAGGAGCGATAGAGTTTGTGCCTTAAAGAATCCCTAAGGAATTTGAAATCTTATAAAAGGTAAGCCTCTGTGTAGCTCTGTGAATCCCTTCTTTTTAATTAACTCTGAGTTACAATTCCGGGGCGCCGGCTTAAACACAGAGGTAAAATTGAGTTCTGCGCGGAGTTTCACAGAGTTACTTAATTCCCCATTGGATATCAATACACGCCCGCCCATAACTTTTTAACCAGTTGCAAAAGATCTGCGGGTGATTCCCGTAATTCGTAATTTCTAACCCGTAATTGCCTTGAAGCATATTGCCGTATTAACATCCGGAGGTGATGCCCCCGGAATGAACGCCTGCATCAGGGCAGTTGTAAGAACAGCCTTATATCATAAAATGAAGGTCTCGGGTGTAATTGGTGGCTATTCCGGACTTATCAATGGCGATTTTATTTTTATGGATTCTTCCTCCGTTGGAAACATTATCCAGCGCGGCGGAACGATTATAAAAACCGCCAGAAGCAAGCGTTTCATGACAAAAGAAGGACGGCAGCTGGCTTATGAAAACCTGAAGAAGCAGGGAATTGACGGGCTGGTTGTGATCGGCGGTGATGGCTCGTTTCGTGGCGCCGATGTTTTTTCCAACGAGTTTCCTGATATCAAAGTGGTTGGTATTCCCGGGACCATTGATAATGACCTTGTCGGCACAGATTTTACAATCGGCTACGACACTGCGATTAATACTGTTGTTCAGGCGGTGGATAATATCCGCGATACCGCCACATCGCATAACCGTTTGTTTTTTGTGGAAGTGATGGGAAGAGATGCCGGATTGATTGCTTTACGCAGCGGAATCGCATGTGGCGCCGAAGCTATCCTGATCCCGGAAACCAAAACTTATATCAACAAACTCATCAAGATTCTTGAGCGTGGCTGGCAGCGCAAAAAGACCGGTTGCGTAATAATTGTTGCCGAAGGCGATGATGCCGGAGGAGCTTACAAAGTGGCGGAACAGGTTAAAAAGAAGTTTGACAAATACGAAACGAAGGTCGCGATCCTTGGTCATATTCAACGCGGTGGTTCACCAAGCTGTATGGATCGTGTCCTGGCTACACGTCTGGGATATGAATCAGTGATTGCGCTGAAAGAAGGTAAGAGCAAAGTCATGGTAGGGCAGGTTGCCGGTCATGTTGTGCTCACTCCGCTTGAAAATGCCGTAAAACACATTTTCGAGGTCAATGAAAACATCCTGAACATCGCCGATATTATGTCACTTTAACACTCTCAACTCCCATCATCCGGGCATTTCAGCAGATTGTCAACGCGGCGGCCTTTTGTGCCGAAATAATACCTATCTTTTCGCAGTAACAGAACAAAACTTTCGATTTGAAAAAGGTCACCTTCAACAATAAGAATAATTCATTCTTTGAAACCCTGAATGCAGAAGTCCGCGGATATTTTGCAGAGAAAAAAATCAAGCAAACAGGAGATTTTCGTCTCTATCTTAAATCACTGATTCTGATCCCCGGAGCCGTCGGGATTTACATCGCCCTTTTAACAGTTAACATGCCGGTTCCAATCGCATTGCTTCTTTGCGGCGTATTAGGGATGTCTCTTGCATCCATCGGTTTTAATGTGATGCACGACTCTTGTCATGGCAGCTATTCGGAAAATAAAAATGTTAACTACATTATGGGGATGACTATGAATGCGTTGGGTGCCAATGCATTTATTTGGAAGATCAAGCACAATATTGTCCACCATACCTATACTAACATTGATGGTGTGGATGATGATATCGCGAAGTCACCCGTTCTTCGCCATTGCTTCTCTCAGACGTATAAGCCGGTTCACAAATACCAGCATATTTACATGTTTCCGCTGTATGCTATTTCTTCCATGCTGTGGGCGTTGTACACAGATTTCGAAAAGTACTTTAAAAGCAAAATTCACAATACCTCCATTAATAATATCCCGGTTAAAGAGCATATCATTTTCTGGGTTTCCAAAGTTCTTTACATAGTTTTTTACATGGCGATCCCGATTTATTTCGTGGGTTTTGGCCCTTTCCTGCTCGGATATTTTACAGCCAGCGCAGTGCTTGGATTAACACTGGCTTTGGTATTCCAGCTTGCCCACGTTGTTGAAATCACTGAATTTGTAAACAGAACGGAAAGTAATTCCGAAAAACTTTCGCTTGAAGATTCATGGGCAGCTCACCAGGTGCGCACAACTGCAAATTTTGCAATGAACAGCAAAGCGGTTTCGTGGTTTGTTGGCGGATTGAATTTCCAGGTAGAACATCACCTTTTTCCTAGAGTAAGTCACGTTCATTATCCAGCCCTAAGCCCGATCGTTGAACGCGTTTGTAAGCAATATGGCCTTCCATATAATTACATTCCATCAATGGGATCTGCTATTGCCAGCCACTTCAGAACAATGAAACGGTTTGGTCAGATCGAAGAGGAGATTGAGCTGAGAATGGCTTCGTAATTTCCTTGAACAATTTTAATACTCAAGAGCCGGCAATTCCGGCTTTTTTTGTGCGCTCTTCTTGAACGTGTTGCCGTGATTACTTCTGACTTTCAAGTGTGTTCTTGCCAACATTATAAGCATAAACGGCCGCTGGTAAATATTGAATCAGTATGTCGCGGTAATCTTTAGCGCCTGATTTGTCAATTGTTGTAACAAGTGCCTCCCTGAGGTTATTTTCTTCACAAAACGAAGCAAGACTTTTTAATTCATTTGGAGATTCAAAATAGCGATTACTCCATTTTATTTCCACCGCCCAATCTGGTCTGTTTGTCTTTCTGCTAATGTTAACCAGGTCAACTTCTCCGTTCTTCCACCTTGCATAATAAGGTATAAATGAAGTTCGTTGCATCCATTGGCTAAAAATTGCAGTTTCAACGATCGCCCCCATACCATCTGCTTCAGCAGTTAGTGGCGCGAACAAAGCGCTTCGTAAACTCGGATTTGTGAGGTAGATTTTAAAGAAATTTTCCCTTTGAAAACGTCCTGCTTTCTGGTCAACGCGTTTAACAATATGAACTAAAAAAGCTGCCTCCAGGTACGATAAGTATTGTCGCAGTGTTGTCTTCTTTACGCCACTACTTTTACTTAATTCATCAATACTACACTCCTGTCCGCTATTCCAGGCTATGGTTGTAAACAGGGAGTTTAATTCCTGGACATCCTGAATTCCATACAATCCCGGCAAATCCCTAAGTAATACTTTATCAACGATATCGGCTCTCATGAACCTTCCCGGATTATTTTGTATTTCCTGGTTAAATATTACTTCAGGATAGCCCCCGAAATTTACATAATTGATAAAATGCTTGTTTAGTTCTGAAATGTTTGTGGTAGCCGAGAAAATTGAAATATTACCTTTCCAATTGATGGTGTCGGGTTTAATAAGCGCCCCTAAATTTTTCAGGTGGATAAACTCATAAAAAGTCAAAGGAGGAAGCATAAAGTCGGTAAATCTTCCGGCTCCACTTTCATTGCTCTTAAGCTTTAATGCTGCGGCTGCCGAGCCACTTGCAACAAACCTGGTAGTATGGTACGCATCAACCAGCGTTTTTAAATGGACCTCCCACTCTTTTAAATATTGGATTTCATCAAAGAAAACATACCAGCCGTTTGAGTCTTTATCACCTGTGGCTTTCCTTGCCATTACAAAAAGGTCGTCAAGCGGTATATTGTTATAAACGGGCGTTTCAATAGAAGCATATAGAATTTTTTGCGGGGCAACACCATCAGAAATCAACTGCTGAATAGTATGATATAACATCACGGTTTTTCCTACCCGCCTTGGCCCCATTAATACACAAGCTCTGTGAACCGTCGTGTTACTAACTAAAGGATAGAACAGGTTGAAATAGAGCCTCGCCTTAAATGATTTATAATACCCATCTAAATCACCCGTTGTCCACCAAGGGTTTTCAAACTGAAGCCTTGCAATAATCTGATCTTCCGAAAAAGGATTTAGAGCCATACCAGACACAAATATAGCAAATAAGGTTAAAATAAAAACCTTATTTGACCAATATAAGGAATATAAGGTTTTTTGAGCTTTCGGGTTGATCTTATTTTCAAAACCTTGGTGCACCTTCCCGAGCAATGCTTTATCTACATCAAAGCCACAAATCTGCAGAAGGAACAGTCTAACGTCGATATTCTATGTGACAATCCCCGGCACCGGCTACTGGTCCTCCCGGCGGCAATAAAAATCCGGGATCCACGGTGACTATTAAACACGAGCGCTTCCGGCAGGCAATTTCGAACGTCTGATTCGACAAGGTCATGAAGCGTTCGTCGATCGACAAATAACTATTTCGATTTCACCCTAACAAAAGCCCTTCAGCATTGGGCCCGCGAAGCACATCCGGCAGAGATTATTAATGGTCAATCCTAGAGGAGGTCTTTCCCAATATCTTTCCTGCAATACATTCCATCAAAGCTAACTTGTGAAAGAGCTGAATAACTGCCAGCCAAAGCATCGT
>Ga0105044_10007385_pt1 | contig 15119 bp, 8 predicted proteins | sample MAT01_FD_78092 | JGI IMG/M metagenome (GOLD analysis project Ga0105044, IMG submission 78092) | Freshwater microbial communities from Lake Fryxell liftoff mats and glacier meltwater in Antarctica - MAT-01 | ecosystem: Environmental > Aquatic > Freshwater > Ice > Liftoff microbial mat | place... | reverse complement strand
GCCAAACGTAAACCAAGCGAGCGACCGTCCGTGGCCGCGGGTGACATCGATCACGGCGTTACCACCCCCAATGCCGAACCGGACGCTGCCGCGGGCACAACAACGGGCGCGGCCTGCCGAATCTCGATCTCTGGGACGAGGCGTTTCTCGAGCATCGCGTCCCACTCGGCGATCATGGAACCCGCGAGTGCCGCGTAGTCATCGGCGCCCGGGGCGCTGGGGGCGTATTCAAAGATGGTCTGCCCGAAGGAGGGGGCTTCGGCGAGTTTGATGTTGCGACGGATCGCCGGCCGCATGACCCGAGCGAAGCGCCACGGACCGTCGGACGTCCGGGCTTGGTCAAAGAACGCTTCCAGATCGCCCACCACTTCACGGCTGTGAGAAGAAGCGCTGTCGTGCATGCACAGCACCACGCCCGAAACCTTCAACTTCGGGTTCACCGCTTTGCTCACGAGCCGCACAGTTTCGAGCAATTTGCCAACACCCTGCAGCGCAAGGAAGTGGGCCTGCATGGGGATGATGATCTCGCGAGCCGCGGCGAGCCCGTTGAGGGTGAGTAGCCCCAGCGACGGAGGACAGTCCATCAGCACGAACTCGTAGGTTTCGCCCAGCGAAGTGAGGGCCCTATCCAGCCGCTTCTGCCGATCGGGCGCTGCGGCCAGTTCAATCTCCGCGGCGGCGAGGTCGGTCTGCGAGGGCAGCACGTCCAGGTTCTCGCTGCGGTGCTGAATCGACGTGCGCGGGTCGAGAGCGACGTCCAGCAGGACGTCGTACACCGAGCGTTCGACGGTTTGCGGATCGATCCCTAGGGCGAGCGAGGCGTGGGCCTGCGGGTCGAGATCGATGACGAGCGTGCGACGACCGGCGCGGGCGAAAGCGGCGGCGAGGTTGACCGTCGTGGTGGTTTTCCCCACGCCCCCCTTCTGGTTCATGAGGGCGATGAGTCGTACGGGCTTGGGCATATTGGGGGCAGTGTAAACCGGCCGTTCACGCCGCGGTGCCGGAAGAGATGCCCGGAGGGGGCTTGGCGGGCGATCGGGCTTCGCGGCCGGGCGCTCCGCTGGGACCGGGCTGGCTTTCGATGGGAGTGCGTCCGGAGGCTCCGGCATCGAAGCGTGCGGCCTGTTCCTCGATGACTTTTCGGCGCGCGATCTTGATGGCGGTGACGCCGATGTAGGCCGCGAGGATGAGGGCGATCACATAGGTGACCCTGGCCCGGCCGATGCTGATGCCAACGCCGAGAACGGCGAAGGCGGCCGCGATGGCGTAGAGCGAGAGGACGGCCCCCTTGACGCCCAGAGCCCGCTTGAGCATGTGGTGCAGATGGTTGCTGTCGGCCGAGGAGATGCTCTTGCCTTCCATCTTTCGGCGGACGATGGCGAGGGCCGTATCCATGATCGGGACGGCGTAGATGACCAGCCCGGCGACGACGAACTGGGTTTTGCCGGTGTCGCCGAGCATGAGGATGATCACGCAGGTGGTGAAGCCCAGGAGCAGTGAACCCGCATCGCCCAAAAATATGGTGGCCGGGTTGAAGTTGTGCGGAAGAAAGCCCATGCACGCGCCCAAGAGGGCAAGGCAAAGCACAAGCCGCTGAGAATCACGCGGGCCGTCGTCGGTGAGGGCGAGTGCCAGGGCGATGAACAAAAGCCCGGCGGCGGAGATGGCGTTGGTGCCGCTCAAGAGCCCATCGAGGCCGTCGATGAGGTTGGAGGCATTGCAAAGGCCCAGCACACTGATGGCGATGATCGCGGTACCGATCCAATAGATGATGTCGATGGGGACGGAATCGGCACCCATGACGGTGCCCGGTAGCGGGATCCGGAGGAGGATGGTCTGGACGCCGTCGTAGAGCGTCGTCTCGACACCGACGCTGTGGGCTAAGGGCACGATCAAACCAGAGGCGAGTTTGACGCCGACGTTGTCGACCGCGAGGGCGGCCGCGGCGATCAACTGCCCGCCGATTTTGACGCGGGGGCTGATGCCTATGACATCGTCGATGAGGCCGGTGAACATGATGAGCGTCATGCCCAGCAGGATCGAGACGGGGACCGGTTCATGCGTGAGACCGTCGACCAAGTGTGTCGACGTGTGGAAGTCGATGAGGCCGGGGATCTTGGTGGCGAGATAGGAATAGACGATGCCGCCCATGAGGCCCAAAAAGACCGCCACACCGCCCATGTAGGCGATGGGCATGCTGTGGACTTTCCTGGGGTCGCTCGGGCGATCAATTACACCGTTCTTGACGGCGAGCCGCCGCATGATCGGCGTTGCGACAAGGGCCAACAGAAAGGCGACCACAAAAACCCCGGCGTAACCCTGGAGGATCGAGGCTTTGTCGGCGACAGAATCGCCGGCGAGCCCCGCCGCGACCGAGAGCGATTCGGCCTTGGCGGAAAGGTCACCGATCTGGTCTTTAAGGGACGTGATCTGCGCGGCCACTTCGGCGCCGACCTGCGGGACCGCTTCATCGACCGAGGCACCGAAGGGAGGGATGTCGATCGGTTGGAATCTCATACCGAGTGGCGGGCGGCCGATTGGTGGGCGGGGGAGGACGCTGAACGTTCAGAGGAAGGTCGGAGGCTATCGGCCAAGTCGCGGATTGTTTGCACAATCTCGCGTGAGGGCGCGAAACCGGTGGCTTCCCGGATGCGTGCGAGGTCGGGACGGCGCTGGGCCAGGTCTTCGAACCCGGCGCCATAGACCTCGGCGTGAGGGATGAAGCGGACGGTGGAGCGGGAGCCGAGGGTTGAAATCACCAAGCGGGCGAGATCGGCAATGCGGATGGGCGTTTCGGCCCCCACGTTGAAGACGCGGCCGGCGCATCCCGGCGTCGTGAGCATGCGAGGCAGAATGGATGCGACATCGCGGACATCACAGAAGCAGCGGGATTGGCTTCCATCGCCGTGAACATCGAGCGGAAGGTTGTTGATGGCGGCGTTCACGAACCGCGGCAGAACCATGCCATATTCACCGATCTGACGCGGGCCGACGGTGTTGAAGAAGCGGGCGACCGTCACGAGAAGGCCGTGCTGAGCGTGGTACGCGAGGCCGAGGTGTTCGTCGATGGCCTTGGAGCAGGCGTAGGACCAGCGGGTGACGGTGGTGGGGCCGAAGAGGGAGTCGTCGTCCTCGCTGAAAGGGGATTTGGCGGACTTCCCGTAGACCTCTGAACTGGAGGCCAGGAGCGTGCGTGTGGTCGAGGCGTCGGGACGCGAGGCCGCGAAGCGGAGCAGGGCCGCTGTCTGCTCGATGTTGGTCTCGATGGAACCGATCGGGTCTTTGATCACGAGGGACACGCCGACGGCCGCGGCGAGGTGGTAGATTTCGTCGAACCCTTCACGCGGTCCGAAGGCGGCGAGCGCGTGCCCGAGGTCGGCCTCGATGAAGCGGAGGTTGGGGTGCGACGGCGGAAGGTTGGAGCGACGGCCGGTAGAGAGGTTGTCGACGACGGTGACCGAATCGCCCCGGGCGAGCAGGATGTCGGTGAGGTGGGAACCGATGAATCCGGCTCCACCGGTCACCAAAGCCCGACGGGATGGCGTGGATGCGATCATGAGTGACGGGAGATCAGGCTTGGCCTTGGTATTCCTGAGCCGCCTTGAAATTGCCTTTCATGTACCCGCCCGCGGAAGCCTTGACGGAGTTCACGATCACGCCGAGGAACTCACCCTTCATGTCGCTGAGTTCGTTGCGTACACGGGCGACGAGGCCGCGCTTCTCGCCGAAGGCCTTGACGACCAGAATCGCCGCATCGCAGCGATGGGCGAGCGAGATGCCGTCTCCCGCGACGATCGCGGGAGGGGCGTCCAGCAGCACAAGGTCGTAGAGGCCCTTGGCGTCGGCCAGGAAGGTCGAGGCCGCCTCGTTGCCCAATCGCTCGGGGATTCGGGCGTCTTTGGTGCCGGCGGTCAGCACCCACAGGTTGGGCGTTGATGTGGATTGCACCGCGTCGGCCAGCGGCACGGAACCGCTGAGGACGTCGGCCAAGCCCGGCGATTCCTGAAGGCCGAATACGCGGTGCATGGCCGGGCGACGCAGGTTCGCATCGACGACCAAGACGCGCCGGTCGGCCGCGGCGAAAGCGAGCCCCAGGTTCGCGACGGTGGCCGTGGAGCCCGACCCTGGGATGCCCGACATCACCATGACCGACTTATGACCGCCGCCCTCCAGGCGTTTGGTCATGGCCGATCGGATCTGGCGGTAACTCTCGGCAACGACCCCCCTGGGCCGATCACGGAACGCGGTTTCGACGGAACCTTGGCCGGCGGGGTCTTGCGAAGCATCGGGGATCCAGCCGACCAGACGGGTGCGGGGAATGACGCTGATATCGGCGGGCCCCTTGACACGCTGGTCGAGCAGTTCCTTCAGGAACAATGAGCCACCGAGCAAGCCCACGACCATGATCACTCCGAGGGGGAGCATGAAGGTGAGTTTCGGGAAGGCCATTTCGGTGGGCGCACGTTCGTTCTGGACCACGATCACCCGGTTGGCGTTGGCAAGGCTGTCGAGCATCTTGACGTCTTCGAGTTTGGAAGTGGCCTCTGCCTTGGCGGTCAGCGCGTTGCTCATTTGACGGTCAATGTCGGTAAGCGTTTTCTCGATTCGGCTCAGGTCAGTCCGGCGGGCGGTGAGGGCGGTCTTGGTTTGGTTCAGCCGGGATTCCTGCGCCTGGCGCTGCCCAATGGCGTTGCGGATGGAATCGAGTTGGGTGTCGAACCGCTCGCTCAGGAGCGTTGAACGCGTGGTATCGAGGTTCACGTTCGCTCCGGCGATCTGATCCTCAAGATCTTTCATATAGCGGTGCTCGGGCGTGTAGTCCGCCCGCATGGCCTGCTGCTGCTGCTCCAACCCCGAGATCCGCTGCTTGATATCGATGATCATGGGGTCGCGTTCGACCTCACCCTTGAGTTCGTCCGAATAGGTCACTCCGCCCGGCTTCTGGAACTCGGACTCCATCTGCTCTTGCTGCTTGCGAAGGGCCTCAATCGCCATCGACACATTCAGGAGTTCCTGCGTGACGCCCCCCAACTCCTGGCTGGTGGCGTCGACGCGATCGTCGAGAGATTCGATGCCGTTATCCTTGATGATGGACTCGCGGCTGCCCTCAAGTCGCTTAATTTCGGCGTTGATGTTGTCGAGGTTGATACGGAGCGTCGCGGTCATCGAGTTTCGTTTGGTGTTGTTCTGGTCGCTCAGTGTCAAGAGATATTTTTCTTTGACCATCCCCGCGAGCAGGCTGGCCTCGTAACGGTCGGTGAACGTGGCCGTCAGTTCCAGAAGGACGGTTTGCGAAATCACCCGTGAACTCACGGTTTTCCGCAGTTTCTTCAGGGCTTCGTCATCGTTGAAACTCCCATCGGACATAATGAAAGGGGCCGACCACTTCTTGATGTCGGTGATGTCCGGATCGTCCAAGACGCGATTGAGCACCGAATCCGACGTCATCTGCCGGGCCTCGGTGCCCATGAACCGCGTCATCTCAACGTCGACGAAGCCAGCCTCCCCGCCGACACCCGCTCCGGTGACCGGCGCTGAGCACTGAAAGAGCACGCTCGAGCGGTAGATCGGGTAGGTGCTCGCCCAAACCTTGTTTCCTACAAAGCCCAGCACCGCCCCCACCACCACCCCGGCCGCCAGAAGCCACTTGTACTTGGTCAGTAACTTGATCGGATCAAGCGCACCGAAGCCCGCCGACGACACCGGCCCGCCCGCGGGTGCGGGCGCGGCACCAGCCGCGGTGCCCCGAGGCTGAAGCGTGAGGCCGGATGATGTTGGAGAGACGGTACTCATAGACACTTCCCTTTAGACTTCGACGCCGAGGCCACGACACAAACAGCCCAGACGAGGCGACAACTCCGCTTGAAATCAGAGGGCGATGGGTTTCGCCGTCGCCTCTGGTGCTTACTTCGGTCCGATCGGTACAGGTGCTTTCCAGTGAACGTCCGAAAAGCCCTCGCTTGGTCTCACTGCTTCGGAATCGTTTCCTTTACTGCCGCGAAATCAGCCTTGATCTCCGGGGTGATCTCGTCGGGACCGACGCGGCTGAGCAGGTCGTCGAGGGTTCGGATCAAGTCCTTAGCCTCGTCGATTTGCTTGGTTTCACCAAAGATGCGGGCCAGGTGCGTACCCACGGTCATCCGGGATTGGGCCGAATCCGCGAGCAGCCACGCCCGCTTCAGCGTGGCAATCGCATCGGTACTCAGCCCGCTGCCGTGTTCCGCGAGGCCCAAGGTATCGAGGACGTCCGCCGAGTTCGGGATTCCCGCGGCCGCCCTTCTGGCCAGCGGGAGGGCGTCGTTGGGCCGGTTGAGGAACTTGACGTAGACGTACGCGAGGTTATTCGCGCTCTCAAAGTCGTTGTCGTAGGCCGTCACGGCCTCCTCCCACACCTTGGCGGCCTCGGCGTTCTTTCCGGCCGCAAAGAAGGTGTTGCCCTGCTGGCGATACGAAAGTTTCTTCACGGCTTCAATCGGCGATGATTTCACCAAATCCGCCAAAATAATCATGCCCTTTTCCGACGTCGAGGGGTCGGCTGTCAGCACGCCCGCCTTGAAGAAGGCCATCCAATCTGGAGCAATGCGGGCATCCGTCACGGCATCCAAGAACCGGATGATCTTGGCCGGGTCGGATTGGAGTTTCTGTACGTCGTTGAACCACGCGATCATGAGTTGCGGGTTGGTGGGGTCCAAGATCTTGACGCCCTCGATCGCGAACCGATCCGCCTCGGGCAGGCGTCCCTGAAGGCTCCGGACACGGGCGAAGGCCATGAGGAATCCCGGCGTCTTGGCGATGCGGGCCTCATCGAGTTCCGAAAGCACCGACTCGGCTCTGGCGATGTCGGGAGGGCTCTTGCTCAAAAGGCTGTCGAGGTAGCGCTGCGCGATTCCGTCTTGCTTGTCGAGTTCGAACGCCAGACCGTGAAGTCTCGCCGCCGCGGGCCACCGCCGGTATCGGGCGAAGAGGTCGCCGAAGATCCGCATCAGATTGGCGTCGGTTTTGCGGACCGCCAGCACCTCGTCGGCGACCGCACTGGCTTCATCGTACTTCTCGCTGCGGATAAGGTCGGATACCAGGCCCAGCACGAGTTCGTCGTTGCCCGGGGCGATTTTGACCGCCGAACGAAGATCGGCGAGGGCTGCGTTAACGTCTCCGAGCGCAACATAGGCCGCAGCCCGCAAGCGCAGGGCCTGCCAACTGTCGGGTTGCAAGCGAACGGCTGCCGCGAAGTCGGCGAGGGCATCCCGCCCGCGGCCTTCCTGGCTTAGCAGGAACTGACCCCGCTTGATAAACACGTTCGCCTCGGTCTGGTGTCGCGCCACGGCGGTATCCAGGAGGGTCCGAGCCGCCTTCGAATCCCCCTGTCCTGCCTTGCTCTCGGCCAGCAGCAGCATGGTGATCATCTCGGGTTCCTTGCCCGCCGAGATGGAATTGAGTTCTTTTTCGGCCTCGGCGAACTTGCCCTCGCGGTTCAATGACTCAGCAAGACGCTGACGATAAATACCTTTATCATCAGAGCCCGCATCGGCCACCCGCCGCGCCGCTGCGCCGGCGGCCGGGAAGTCGTTCGCGAAGAAGTACAAGTCGGAAAGCGCACGGTCGGCCTCAACGATCTTGGGGTCCTGCTTCGGACGGGCCCGCTCGAGAACGGCCACCGCATCTTCGATGAATCCGCGATCGGCGAGGAACCCGGCATATGTCAGGTAGGGACCGACTCCCGCCGGCTCGCCGCCCAGCGGCTTGTCGAGTAGCGCTTCAAACACCGCCTTGCCCTCGTCGCGCCGCCCCTGCGTCCAATACCACGAAGCGTCGAGGCCGGCCACATCCACCCCGTCGCGGGTCGTACGGATCGTGTCGATTAACTTCTTGGCGTCGTCGAACTGCTTCTCATCGGTCAACAGGGCGGCGAGTTCCATTGCGTTGCGCCGGTTGTCGGGTGAGCTCTTCGCAATCCTGCGGCGCCGCTCGATCGCTTTCGCCTTGTCGCCGTGCCGGGCCTCCAGCACGAGGTATGTCTCAAGGAACGCCGCGTCTCCGCCCGCGAACTTCTCGAACTCTTTGCAGGTTTCGAGCGCCTCGACGCCCCGCCCGGCGCTGACCAGCGTCTGCACGAGGTCGATGACCGTGGGGATATCTCCGGGCCGCAGCGTGACTGCCTCGCGGAATGACCTCACCGCGTCGGCCTGGCGTCCCGCCGAGTTCTGAATGCGCCCCATCAGACGCCACAATTCGGGAGCCGCGCCGCCCTTTCCGATGGCCTGTTCCAGAACCACGATCCCCTCATTGGGCTGGCCTCTGGCCGACATCAAACGGGCGCGGAAGGCCGCGCCGCCCACCTTGTCGAGGTTCGCGGCCACCGCCCGATCGACTGCAACCTGCGCGCTCGCGAAGTCCTGGATCTCGAGCGAACGCATGAATTGAAGCTCAATCACGCGCGGGTCGTCGGGCGCGGCCGCGATCGCGAGGTTCAGTTGTTCGGCTGCCGGCTCGCGACGTCCGTTGTTTTGATACATCTGGAACTTGGCGATCGCTCGCTCAAGATCATTCAGCCGCGTGTCGGCGTCGATCAGGGCTTCACCCTGCTTCACGGGGTCCGGGTTGTTCACGATGATGAGGTAGTTCTTGAGCGTCGCTGAGTCGGGGTTCAACTTCAGGCTTTCCTCGATCACGCGCCTTGCCTCGTCACGGCGGTTCATCCGCACGTTCTGGATCGCGCGGATCTGGGCGATACGAGCATCCGTGGGGAACTGGACGGCCTTGGCATCGATCAGCGCCATCACTTTTTCGTCACGTTTCGGATCGGTAGCCTCAGCGGAGGTCTGGTCGAGGCGGTCGATCTCGGTGATGGCGTTGACCACGGGGTCGTCGCTCGTCCCGACTCCGCCGAGCAGCGAGAGCCGCTCCTTCAGTTCCTTGGCCGGGGCGAACTCCGGGAGGATGCGGAGAATGCTGTCCACCAGTTCCTCGGCCCGGGCGTTGTTGCCCAGCGACGCCTCAACCCGCGCCAGGGCAAGGATGCCCCGGAGGTCGCTCGGGCGGATGCGCAGGAGTTCTTCGAGGGCCCGCTTGCTGGCGCCCGGCTCGCGCACCTGCTCCGAGATCACGGCCTTCAGCCAGAGGGCGTCCGGGTTGCGGTTCTTGACCTTCGTGTTGTACTGATCGATCGCCCGGTTGGCCTCTGGATACTTCTGATCGACGTACGCGAGGTACGCCGAGACGAGGGCGATCTGCGCCGATTCGGGTTCGTCGATCTTCTTCAACCGTTCGAAACGCTCCCGCGCGAACGCGATCGCGTCGGCCTTTTCCTTGTCCTCCTTGATCTGCTCCCAGTTCTTGACACCCCATAGGGCCTGCAAAAACACCGCCCGCTTCCGACGGTCAAAGAGGGCATAGCCCTCGTGCGAAATGGTCTTGGGTTTCGCGTCGATGATCCGCTGAACCGAGGCGATTGAATCCGCGAACTGCAGCCGATCGGCCAGCACATCCGCCATCATCAGCAGGTAGTCCGAGTTCTCGGGGTCGGCATCCAGAGCCGCCCTCAGCACCTCCTCGGTGCGCGAGTTCTGAGACTGGGGATCGATGATCTGTTCGAGTTGCCGCAGACGCAGCACCTTCGAGTATTTCACCCCGCCGGGCACGGCCTTCATCGCCGCGGCGGCCGCATCCAACTGCGGGCGGGCAGCATCGCGGGCCACATTGATGATCGCGATCGCGGCCGACCGGTCCGCCGGCGGGTTGGCCCGCAGGTTGACATCCACGGTCGTGAATTCGCGCCGGACTTTGGCGAGCATGGCCATGGCGTCGTTCGGATTCGCAAGAAGGGCCGCATCGATGACGGCCCGCGACTTGGCCTCAAAGTCCGTGATCTCCGCCGTCTGCGTGACCGTATCAAACCGGGAACGCTGGATCTCGTACCAGGCCTCGAGGGCGACCGCAGAGTCAACATCGGAAGGGTCTGCGGCGATCGCGGCGACGAGGTCGTCGCGTCCCTGCGCCACAAAGTCGGGCTTGAGGTCGGGCGTGCCCGCCATGATCTGCACGACCGAAAGCCCTCTGAAGCGCCGCAGCGTGTTCCACTTGCCGTCCTTGGGCTCATTCTCGTAGTACTTGAGGAAGACTTCCGTTTCACGGATCATGTTGTCCAGCGATTGGCGGCTCGCATCGTCGGCCTCCATATCCGTTCGGAGGATTTCGAGATACTCTCGCTGGGCGTCCACGTTGGTCTTCTGCACCGTGCCGACCTGCCGGGTCGCGACCACGAGGTTGCGGTACGACTCTGCGAAGCGTGTGATGTCATCCGGCGCGTACGCCTTCAGCGCTTCCCGCCACTTGTTGATGTAGACGACATTGGTCTGCTCCTTATTGACCGCCCGCGAGTAATACTCGGCCGCCATTCGCGGACTGCCCTTGGCGAGCTCCGAGTCACCCCTGGCGATGAGGTCCGAGGCGCTGTTCTTGCCGAACACAAAGAGGGCCGCTCCGACCAGCCCCACGAGGCCGATCAGCCCCGCGCTCAGCAGGACGATGAACTTGGTATTGACCTTCGACGCCATCTCAAGGCTCCTGTCAGATCCAAAGACTCCGGCTCACCACACGGTGCGTGGGCCGGAAAGGGGTTCGATGTCACTCACTCTTAGTGCCGACCGGTCCGCCGCCCGTGCGTGCGGGGTTGTCCGCCGGGTACGTCCCCGCCTCCACGTTCACCCAGTCCGGGACGCACAGCATGATGTCGGGTAACATCTCGTTGAGCAGTTGCGTGGCCGCGTCCGCGAGTTCATCGCCCGACGCCATCCCGCTGCCCGTAAATTGAAGTTTGAGGTAGTAGGCGTAATAGTCATCGAGGTTGAACGCGAGCAGTCGCACGCCCTCGGCCCGCGACACCGTCCCGCCGTTGGCGACAAAGAAGTAACCGGAATAGAAGGACTCGCCGCCGGGCTGCAGAAACTTCATCGTCCGCAAGCGGATGTCGCTGGGCGAGCGCGGCAGCCGTGCGTTCAGACCCTTCAGTTGGCTGTAATCGAACGACCGCTGCGTAAAAAACACTCGGCCCGTTCCCGCGGGATCGTGCCGGGCGACGATGTCGTCGGGCACCAGGTCGTCCTTGGCCCAGAGCGTCTGATCAAGTTTCAGCGGGATGTCGCCCACCACCTCGCCGATCTCCATGCCCGCGCCGACAAAGCAGCGGTCGGGCACGTGCGGCACCGTGTCGATCATGCCTGTGTAGTACGCCGCGTGAAACGAAACTCTTAACTCTTTGCCGTCCGGCCTCGGCTTGCGGCGGTACGTCCGCGTCAGGTAGTTCTCGGTGCCCAACACCTCCAAGGTCTCCGCGGATTCGATGTGGTCCGTGCCCTCCTGAATCCACGAAAGCGTCTCGCGTGGCAGCGATAGCAGTTTGAGACTCGTCTCCGGTTGGATCGACCGCTTTTGCAGGTAGATCTTGAAATATGAGATCGCCGCCGACACGCTCGCCGCCGCGAGCAGCATCAGCCCCGTCGCGAGGGCCAACGCGGCGAGCGTTCCCCTCGTGCGGCCGCTCGGGCCGGCGGTTTGCGGAACGGTCGGGTTCGATGTCACGGCGTCCTCCGGCCCGGCGTGCCGCTTTCAGCGGTCTTGATAGCAGCGACCGCCGGGCTGGGGTCTACCACCAGTTTGTTCAAGATCCATACGACCGTCAGGAAGAGCGCCAAGCCGGGCACCAGCAGCAACGTGCCGATCAACATGTGGGCGTCACCCGTGGCGAGCGCGGGCGTGTAAAGCGAAGCGATTCCGAGCACCGCCACGCGCACAACGTTCATGAACAACGCCACGGGGGCAGCCATCGCGAGCAGCGCCACTCGCTGCCACCACTGTTTGCACGCGAAGACGGCTACCGCCGCGCCCAGCGCAAAGAAGGCGACAACCATCCGCATCCCCGAACACGCATCCGCCACGTTCAACGGGATCTTGACGGACTTGTACAACAGCACGATCGTGTTGCCCTCGACCGTGATCGAATATCCCCAGATCGGCGCGAGCAGCGTCAGAGCGACCCCCGCGCCAGCCGAGGCGACCAGTTTCAACTGAAACGTGATCAGGTTCATCACCTGTTCGGGGAGCGTGATAGCGAACACCAGGTACGCCATCGCCACGAACGAGAGCCGGAAAATTTCCGGTCCCAGAAGCAAGATCACCAGCCCGGCGATCGTCAGGATCAGTGCGAGGCCCTGCCCAAGGTGGTTCGAGACGCCGATCAGAAAGAAAAAGTACGAAGCGATGCCGCACATAACTACGGCCAAGCCTGGCCAGAAGACCTGCCGCGGAGCCGCCCGCAACTCGTCACGCTTCAGCCACAACATGTAACCGCTGATCAGCGGGATGATGTAGGCGTGCCCCCAATCTTCCATGTAGCCGCGGCTGAACCGGTCCTGCTGCATGAACCATCGGAAGAACAGGGCCACAAACGCCAGCGACACCACCGCCCCGCCAACGAGCAACGGCCACGAAACCGGAGCGCGGGCCCGTGTGAGGCCCTGCTTCATCGCTCCTGTGGTCGCCACGCTCGACACGTCCTGTTCCTCCCCGCTTCTTCACTAACCGCCGACCCAAACGTCCACCCCGATCAGTTGTTGTTGTTATTCGAACCCGGCGGGATACCGAACACGTCGTTGCCGAAGTTTCGATCGACAATGAAGCCGTATCCATAACTCGCGCGGAAGCCGCCACGGATCACCGCGAGCGGCAACGCCCAGAAGTTCGTGCCAACATTCACACGGTCGTTCGGCTTCAGATACACGTCCGGCTGCGTCTGTTCAGAGATCGCCCGTCCGTCGAGCCTGATGGTTGCTTGGCGATCACGCCCCACCATCCGCGTTACATCTATGCGCTCGGGAATGGCGAGGTTGCCCAAACCGCCCGCCGCGTCCAAGGCTCGCAGCAACGTGAGCGTGCCGTCCGCCGGAATCTGGTATGTCCCGGGTCGCTGCACCTGTCCCGTCACATACACCAATCCCGAGGGCGGAGCCGGCACCCGCACAATATCGCCCGGCCGCACCACGATGTTGAATGTCTGCTTGCCCGCCAACAACTGCTTCAGAGGAATCCGGATCACACGCTGCGTCACAAGTTCTTCACCGGTGGCTGCCGCCCGCTCCACCTGTTTCCGTCCACCTGCAACCTGAATCCATTGATCGTTGATGAATACCCAGTTCGTGCCGCCGTCGCCCGACCGCACAGGAACCGAGCCGCCTTCCACCAGATCCACTACCGGCGCCAGCCCCTCAGGCTGCGCTCCCGAGCCGAACATTCCAGGGCTTCCCGGAGCCTCGCTCGGCGGTGTCGCAGGCCGCTCCGGAGCGATCTCGTCGATGAGGTCGATCAAATCCGCCCCGCTGGGTGACTTGGGCGGAGAAGCACCATTCTCATTGGCCCGCGGCACCGGTGCCATCGGCGTCGCATCGCCCCCGATCACCTCCGACAACGCGGCCTGCCGGATCACATAGATCTCTTCAATCGATTCATCGAAGTTGCCGCCCGCCGTAATGGCTTCCAGCAACCGATAGTCGGCCTTCGGGATGAAGTACGGGCCGGGTTGCGCCACCGCGCCGATCAGATTGAACACTTGGCTCCGCTGCGATGCCGGGACCACCGAGACCAACGGGTCGGTCACCTTGACCCGCGTCGCCTCCTCGATCACCTCGCGGGCTCCCTCGGTCGTCATCCCCACCACCGACAGACGCCCCAACTGTGGGATCTCGATCGTCCCCTTGGCATCGATAACCACCGTGTAATCCTCGGGCCGATCCGGCGTGATGATGTCGTAAATCGTTACCTTCAACTCGTCGCCGGGAGCCAGCCGATACGTCCGCGGCTGCGCGATCAGGTCATCCGCCGTCGGATCGCTGAACTCCACAAACTCACCCGTTTCATCCTCGATGCTCGATATCCGCTCCAAAATCGGCATGATGGTCGGCGTGTGCTCCCAACGGCCCGCCACCGATGGGTCGAGGAACGAATCGACCTCGCAGCCACCTAAAAATGCGATTCCGCCAGCCGCGGCCAAAAGACTGAGCGTCCGCCGCTTTCGAGAGTGTGGACCCGGCGTTTTCTCTTCGATTGGCTGCGGCACAGACGACTCCTTCGGGACGTTTCGGCGACTCTGACCCTTCGACACCGTGTTATCGGTCGAAGATCTGCATTCTGGAGGCAATAACCACATTTTGCAAGGCCGGATAACTCCGGAGCGAGCAAAAGACCGGAAGCATAGTTTCCGGACGGTCAGGATCGACCTAGACACACCACGAAGTTCAACTCGGGCACCTATTTTGCCCCGTGTGGAACCCTTCGAGGGGCCAACAGATTGTTCGGGGTGCCAGTTCTTGCGCTGACTCCGCCACCTTCCTCCGATCCCCCGTACGATATGTCTGGAAAAAAGGTTTGTTCTGGAGTGAATTTGAGATGCTGGGTCAAGGCCAAGAGCCGTCGAGTTCGTCAACCCAAGCCCCGGCGGCCATCCGTTCCCACTCACCCGGGTCACCGGTTGACGCCCCTGCACAGGCCGAAACGCCGCTCGCCCGAACCTTGGCCCGTCACCCCCGACCCTTGGGTGGTGACCCCATGCGAAAAGTCGATCGGCCCTTGGTCAGCCTTACCGAGCAGGTCCTGAACAACACCGGCGGCAAGGTCGACCAACTTGCCCCCAAACGGAAGCCCGATTGGCTTCGGGCCAAGGTTCCCGGCGGCCCCGGCTACACCCGGCTCAAGGGCATCATGGATGAGCATCGCCTTCACACTGTCTGCGAAGAAGCAGGATGCCCAAACATGGGCGAATGCTGGGCCCGCGGCGTAGCCACCATTATGATCCTGGGAGACACCTGCACCCGCGCCTGCGGCTTCTGCAACGTCAAGACCGGCCGGCCCAACGCTGTCGACAAAGATGAGCCGCGGCGTGTTGCCGACTCCCTTGCTCTCATGGGGCTCAAGCACGTCGTCATTACCAGCGTCAACCGCGATGAACTCAGCGATGGGGGCGCAGGCATCTGGGCAGAAACCATCGTCCGCACCCGCGAAACGTGCCCCACGATGTCGATTGAGGTCCTCATCCCCGACTTTGAAGGCAACTGGCCGGCCCTTCAGATGGT
>Ga0105044_10007379_pt1 | contig 15128 bp, 12 predicted proteins | sample MAT01_FD_78092 | JGI IMG/M metagenome (GOLD analysis project Ga0105044, IMG submission 78092) | Freshwater microbial communities from Lake Fryxell liftoff mats and glacier meltwater in Antarctica - MAT-01 | ecosystem: Environmental > Aquatic > Freshwater > Ice > Liftoff microbial mat | place... | reverse complement strand
GGAGCGGCGTCGTCGACGGTCCGGGTGGCACGAGACGTGGCCGACATCGACCTGCCCGACGGGGTGATGAGCTGGTCCCGGGCCCAGGCCGACGGCACGACGGCAGACTTCGACTGGGGTGACCGCTGTGATCAGACGACCGGCCGACTGGCGCTGCCCACCACGCTGCCGTCGGAGTGTTTCGCCGTCTTCGCCGGCGACAACGGGGGAGCAACTGCCACCGGGGTGACGGCAACCAGTGTGCGGATCGTCGTGTACCGGGCCGGCGGCGGCGGGATCAACGAGCTGATCTCCAAGATCTCCTCCGGTTCGCTCGATCCTGAGTCCGGGCTCCGGGCGCGGCGGGGTTACGCCGAGATCCTCGGGCGGTACTACGAGACCTACGGACGGACCATCGAGGTGGTCGAGTTCCAGGGAACCGGTCCGGCCGACGACCAGGTGGCTGCCGTGGCCGACGCCGAGGCCATCGCCCGGGAGCTCCAGCCGTTCGCGGTGCTCGGCGGGCCGCTGCTCACCGACGCCTTCGCCGATGCCCTCGCCCGGCTGAAGATCATGTGCTGGGACTGCGCACCGGGGCAGTCGACGTCATGGCACGAGGAGCGGGCCCCGTATGTCTGGAGCCTCCAGAAGAATCCGGAGCAGAGCGGCCTCATGGTCCAGGAGTACATCGGGAAGCGGCTGATGGGACGTCCCGCCGTTCATGCCGGCGACCCGGAGATGCACTCCAGGGAGCGGGTCTTCGGCTCCTTGCACATTGCGCTGGACTCATCTGCGTCAGACATCACCGAGGTGTTGGAACGGGACCGTGGTCGGTGGGGATACGAGTTCGCGGCCGACGCCGCGTTCACTGATCCCACGTCGCTGGCCACCACGGGCCGGGACCTGATCACCAAGCTCAAGGAGGCCGGGGTGACGACCGTCGTCTACACGGGAGACCCCTTCTCGCCAGGCACACTCACCAAGATCGCCACCGAGCAGAACTACTTCCCGGAGTGGATCATCACCGGGACAGCGCTGATCGACATCAACCTGTTGCCCCGCACCTACGACCAGCGTCAGTGGGCCCACGCCTTCGGTCCGGCCAACCTGTTCGTCCGGCCGCACGACGGCTACAACGACGCGGCGGGACTCTGGCAGTGGTGGTTCGACGAGCCGGCACCGCTGCCGGGAGCGTCGGCCTCGCTCGCCTTCACCCCCTTCGTCCTGCTGCACGTCGCCTTGCAGCTCGCCGGTCCGGACCTCACGCTCGAGAACTTCCGCGACGCCCTGTTCGGCGCTCCGACGCTCACCGGATCGCCCACCCTCGGTCAGGTCAGCTTCGGAGATCGCGGGCTCCACCCGGGACTGGATTTCTGTGGCGTCGATGACCAGGCCGAGGTCTGGTGGGATGCCACGACCGAGGGCCTCGACGAACTCGGCCGAATGGGTCGAGGTGTCTGGCGATGGGTTGACGGGGGGCGACGGGTGCTGCCCGGCCAGTGGCCGGAGGCCGCGCCGGATGTCTTCGATCCGACGACAGCGGTGGTCGCGGTGGCCGGCCCGCCACGCGATCCAGACCCTTACGCGCCGTTGCGCTGAGATCTCCGGCTGTTGTCACGCGCTGGTGTCAGGCCGCGCTGTCGACCATGCGGCTCGACCGAGACGCGACGCCGGGGCGACACCCTGATGGATGCCGCCCCGGAGCTGTCGGAGATTTTCCGGGGTTGTTCCGGAAGTTGGTTCCTAGAAGTTGCAGGCCACGCCTGCCTGAACGCCCGGCTCGAACAACAGCAGGTTGCAGCCGTTCCCGAGCGGGATGACGCAGCTCGACGCCGAGAACGTCAGGCCGGCGAACATGGTCACTGTCAACAACATCTTGCGTCTACGGGTCATGTGGGTCTCCCTTGGGTGGCGAAGCCCTCGACACTACACGTGACGCACGTCACCCAGCGGCCTGATCGAGCAGCGAACCGAATCTCGGTGAGCCCGTGACGGTCTCGAAGGCGTCGTATTTCTCCCGGCCCCAGGCGATGAAGTCGAAGTCGAGCGGGTTGATGTCAGCTGAGATGTGTGCCCACAACGTCCAGCCGTACCGGGCGACCAACCCCCACAGCTCCGCCCGAGCGACATCCGCTGTCGATGTCCGGCCCCAGTAGGCCGCGCACAGATCGGCCAGCTGCTGGGTGGTCAAGCCGGATTCTGCGGCCAGGTTGCCCAGCTCGAAGCTCGGCTCGTTGTTGCCCGCGTACTCGTAGTCGATGATCCAGATCCTCTGGCCGTCGTCGAGCAGATTCTCGGCCAACAGGTCGTTGTGACACGGGACGAGGGCCTCGGGCCGCGCCGCCAGCGCTGCTGCGATCCGATCGAGCGTGACCGAGTGCTCCAGATACCGGGGTGGCAGGGCCAGTCCCCGGTCCGAACATATGGCCAGGTAGCGCCTTTGGATCTCGAACATGTCGAACCGGTTGGCGAACAACGGACCGGCGTGCAGCGTTCGCAGCGCGTCGGCGATCCGATCGAGTCGGTCGCCCCGGCTGACCGCTGCCGCTGTCAGGGTCTCGGATTCGATGTAGTCGACGACGAGCACTGGCGGATCGGTCAGTCGTTCGTAGACCTCGGGCGCCACGCCGGCGCGCGCCGCGGCGCGGGCATTCAACTCCTCATGGTCCCGATCGATGGCCAGCAACGACGCGTCCGGGGTGGAGACCCGCACCACGGACACGGCGTCGTCGGTGGTGACCCGGTAGTTGGTGTTGGTGAGTCCGCCGGCCAGGACCTCGACGGTTCGGTGGCGCCCGGCGAAACGATCGAATCGATCGAGGATGGCGTCGACCTCAGGCCCGGACACGCAGCCCTTTCGGGTCGTGCGGCACGGCGGACACAGTGGCGCCCGCCCAGTCCCCGAAGACCTCGACGTCGACTCGGGAACCCAGGACGGCCAGTTCGGTCGGGACGTAGGCGTAGGCGATCGACGTCCCGGTGGCGTGGCCCTGGCCACCAGAGGTGACCCGTCCCAGGATCTCACCACCGTTCGACCGGACCGGTTCGGAGCCCATGGCCACGGTACGGGGGTCATCGAGGACCAGACATGCCAGCCGCTTGGCCGGCCCGCCGTCAGCTCGGCGGGCGAGCAGCGCCTCGCGGCCCGCGAAGTCGCCGTGGTCGAGGTTGACGCAGAAGCCGAGCCCGGCCTCGTCCGGGGTGTCGTCCGGCGTGACGTCGGCGCCCCACACCCGGTACCCCTTCTCCAGACGGAGCGAATCGATCGCTCGATAGCCGCCCGCAACCAGTTGGTGGTCGCGTCCCGCCTCGAACAACAGCTCCCACAGCGTGGCGCCGAACTCGGTCGGGCACATCAGTTCCCAGCCGGACTCGCCGACGAACGTCACCCGTGACGCCAACGTGGGCACCGGGCCGATGGAGCACCGCTGTGCGGTCAGATAGGGAAACGAGGCCTGGGCCAGGGGAGTGTCGGTCAACTGTTGGACGATCGTCTCGGCCAGCGGCCCCCAGATGCCCAGGACCGAAGCGCCTGCGGTCACGTCGGTGATGGTGGCGCCCGCCCCCTCCGCCAGGCGTGCCGCCTGACGGCGGATCCAGCCCAGGTCGTGGGTGGCGAACGCGGTGCCGGTCACGATCTGGAACTGGTCGTCGCCGAGTCGGGTGATCGTGAGATCGCATTCGATCCCACCGCGGTCGTTCAGTAACTGGGTGTACACGATCGACCCGACCGCCCGATCGATGTCGTTGTCACAGAGCCGCTGCAGCAGCGCCAGAGCGGTGGGGCCTTCGACCCTCAGCTTGGCGAAGCTGGATTCGTCGAATATCGCTGCGGCTCGTCGGCACATGATGGCCTCGGCGGCGATGGCCGGATGCCAGTGCCGGCCGGCCCAACCATGGGGACGTTGGGCCTCGAGGTCGATACCGACGTTCAACTTCGCGTTCGGTTCGAACCAGTTGGGCCGCTCCCACATTGACTTCTCGCCGAACGAACAGCCGAGAGCGGCCAGCGCCGGGTAGGCCGCGCTGCGTCGCAGCGGCCGGCCGGCCTGGCGTTCCTCGTTCGGATAGTGGATGTCGTAGTAGGTCGAGTACACCTCGACCGTCCGGTCCCGGGCGAAATCCCTACTGGAGTACGCCCCGCCGAATCGTCGGATGTCCATCTTCCAGCAGTCGATGGACGGTGTCCCATCGAGCACCCATTCAGCCATGACCCGCCCCACTCCACCGGCACCGGCGATGCCGTGAGCGCAGAAGCCAGCGGCGACGAAGAAGCCGTCGACCTCGCTCGGTCCGAGGATGAACTCGTTGTCCGGCGTGAAGCCCTCCGGCCCGTTGAGGAGCTGGATGATCTGCGCCTGCTCGATGGCCGGCACCCGGGTGATCGCCGACTCCATGAGCGGAGCGAACCGATCCCAGTCCTCGTCGAGCAGTCGATAATTGAAGTCCCGGGGTACGCCGTGCAGCGACCAGGGCGCGGGGTTCCGCTCGTATCCCCCGGCCACCAGGCCGCCACCCTGGTTGCGGAAGTAGACGAGATTGTCCGGATCCCGCATGGACGGCAGATCCGACGTGACCCCCTCGATCGGCTTGGTGATCAGGTACTGGTGGGCCATGGGCACGATGGGGACTGTGACGCCGAGCAGCGCGGCGACCTCGGTCGTGTACATGCCGCACGCGGCGATCACCGCTTCGCACTCGATCGAGCCCTGATCGGTGTCGACCCGGGTGACGCGGGTCCCGCGGCCCGAGTTCGTGGGCTGGACGCCGAACCCGGTGACCCGTGTGTGGGTGTGTACCGAGACGCCCAGCTGCTTTGCTGCGGCGAAGAAGGAGTTGGTCAGTGACGATGGATCGAGATGACCGTCGGTCGGGAGGAAGATCCCGCCGCGGACGCCATCGAGTGTCATGAGCGGGAATCGCTCCTGACACTCGGTCGGGCTGAGGAGTTCCATTCCGAGCCCGAACGTCTTGGACCAACCGTGCTGTCGCCGGAGCTCCTCCATTCGCTCGTCGGAGCTGGCGATCCGGAGCGAGCCGATCTCGGTCCAACCAGGCGCCGTGCCCAGCTCTGCTCCCATGGCCTCGAGCCGTCGGTAGGTCTCGACGCTGTGCATCATCATGCGGGTCAGGGGCAGCGAGCTGCGGAGTTGGCCCACGAGTCCGGCCGAGTGGAAGGTCGAGCCCGACGTCAACTCGTTGCGCTCGACGACCACCACATCGGTTTCGCCCAGCTCGGCCAGGTGGAAGGCAATGGCCCCGCCGCCGACGCCGCCACCGATGATCACGACGCGGGCTCGTGAGGGAAGGGCGCGTGCGGCCATGGCAGATTGCTAGCACGGGCGCGTGGGTGGTGTCGGCTGGGCCAGACTGAGCCGACGGCGGCATGCGGAGCTGATGACATGGCGGCATGGACGAGCTGGTGACTGAGACGAGCAGATGACTGACGCACCGCCAACGGGAGTCCGGGCCGCCAATCGTCTGGCCCGAACCACAGCATTTCTGTCGACTGCATTGCGCATCGTCACCGAGGAGGGCTTCGACGCGCTGACCATGCAACGGCTGGCCGACGAGTGCGACGCGGCGATCGGCGCGGTCTACCGGTACTTCCCTTCCAAGGGGGCACTGGTGGCCGAGGTCCAGCGGGAAGCCATCGAACGGCTGGCCGCCAGCTACGACGTGATCCGCCATCGGGCGGATCACGCCTGGATCGACCTGGACCCGGAAGATTCGGCGCTGGCCCGTCTGGTGCTCTTCGGGCGGTTCTTCTGCGCCACCTCGGTCTCGTTCCCCCAGGAGCTCCGGCTCATGCAGATGCTCATGGGAGAGGCCAGGCACATGATGCCGATCGAGGAGGGTCTGCGGGTCGTACCGTCCGCCATGCGGTTGCTGGATCAGATGCGGGCCGGCCTCGAGGCGGCTGGCGATTGGGGGTCCCTTGACACGGGCCACGCCATGGGTCGGGTTGTCACCTGGGCGGCATCGGTCAGCGGGGTCCTCCAGGTGAGTCGACTCGACGTCTACGACGCCAAGCTCTTCGACGGTGAGGCGCTGGCGCGCCAGCTCTGCCTCGACCTGCTGCGAGCGTGGGGCGCCGCCCCCGACCGACTGGCCCGGATGGTCGACCTGGTGGACGAACTGGCCCTCAGCGGCCCGCTCGCACCACCGCTGGCATCAGTCTGAAGCGGACGCTCGCTCGCGCTCGGCCGCGGCCATCTCCTTGCTCATTTCCCTGCCCATGGACATGAGCCCACGGAGCAGGGGCAGGACGTTTCGCGTGCCGCCGGCCAGGTCGCGGCGCAGCGGGATGGAGTAGTTGCTCGGGCGGGGGCCGGGCCGGCTCGGCATCCAGGCCGAGTGCAACAGCAACGGGGGGTTGAAGTCCTTGGCCGTGGCCCGGGCCAACGGGCCACGTTCGAGGTCGAGGGCATCGAAGACCCACACCTCCTTCGGGCCGTCGCGGTGCACGATGCACACCACGTAGCCGTCGTCGGGATCGGTGGCGCCCCGCCGGGGGACGAAGGTCGGCGGATGGGCGAAGGTGCCGGGCTCCATCTGGTACACCTCGGCCACCTTCATGGCCTCCCGATCGAACCGGGCCACGCCAGCCGGGACCGGCTCGGTCGGCAGGTCGTGAGGGTCGACCAGGCTGTGCAGCCCGGCGTCGGCGTAGAGCTGCCACCACGTCTCGGGAACCAGTTCCGGGTCGTACCCCAGCGACGTGTACCAGAGCTGCCCCTGGCGGGCTCTGGCCTTGGGGGTGGATTCGTCCTTGGTGGCCAGGACCGCTCCCCAGAATCGTTCGTCCCAGACGATCTCGGAGTGATCGATCTCGCCGGTCGGACCGTCCACCACGTACTTGCCGACGCACCCGGGCTGTACCGCGAGGGTCACCAGGCCCTCATGGTTGGGGTTCATCAGGCCGCCGGTGCCATGGGAGTAGCTGTCGCGATGGACCATGACCATCAGGTCCTGGATCGGGATGTGCTCCAGGTAGACGGTCAGCTTCCCGCCGGGGTTCGAGTGATCGACGCTGAGGTGCCCGGTGGGCATGGGGATGATCAGCTCACGGCAGCTGACCGCGCCCCCGACCGGCGTGGCGGCCAGGTCGGCCTTGGACACGATCCACATGCTGGTCGTGTCCTTGTTCGGGTGGCTCGGCGGCTTGCCCTGGAAGACCTGGGGTTCGGTGACGAACGGAAGGTCGGTGAAGACCAGGTAGTCCTCGGTCACCTTGATGTCATGGATGGAGTCGAACGCACCCATGCCCTCGATCTTCCATCGGCGGATCGGCCCGTCGAGATCCCAGGCGGCCACGTGGACCTCGCGGTTGATGGGCATCGGCGAGTAGTTGACGAACCAGAGTCGGCTCTCTGCATGGTCCGCCGCGGGATGGGCGGCCACCGAGATGCCCGGCTCGAGGAGGCCCGGCAGCGACTGGAGCCACTCGTCATTGGCCCCCACGGGCGTCACGTACTTCATGGTCTCGGGGTCGACCTCGATGGGCCGCCCGGCGTCGTACCCGATGAACAGTCGATCGTCGATCGACTGCACGTTGGTGTTGGCCAGATTGGACAGGCCGAACGGGGAGACCTCCATGAAGAGCAAGGTCTTGAACAGCTTGGGGAATCGCTTCCGGATTCGGTCGATCGGCGTCACGATGCGACGGTGCTGCACGAACACCCGGCCCTTGCGATCGGGGATCAGGTGGATTCGACACAACAGACCCTGCTGATCGAACCAGTGCCCCCCGGGCCGACGCTTGTCCGGTCCCACGACGAAGACCGAACCGGCCATGTCCGTGGGCCAGTGGCCGTCCGTGACATAGAGCCGGTGGTCCCGGTCGCCTTGTCCCCAGAAGAGATTCGTGGTGAAGCCGCTCATGGAATGCCCCCGTCCCGTGCCGACGCGCAGGTGTCGACCTGTGTCGGACACTCACCTTAACGGCGTTCATCAGATTCCGTCGAACAGCTGAACTCTGCGCCTGATTGAATCTCTGGTCAACCCCAGGCCGGGTCGCGCCGATGCTCACTCACGTGTCGGGTCCAGGCGGGATCCATACAGAAGGCGGAGAACGTGGTGCCACAGCGGCGAAAGAGGCGGACGATCGCGCTGGGCGTGGTGCTCAGCGGGGTGCTCGGGCTCGATCCTGCGGGCTGGTCCGCCGGATCAGCGGCTGCCCAGTCGGCCCCGGCCACCATCGTGATCTCGGGCGGTGGGTACGGGCACGGTGTGGGCATGAGCCAGTACAGCGCTCGGGGTCGGGCCGATGCCGGACAGACAGCGGCAGAGATTCTGGCTGCCTCGTATCCCGGGGCGCCCCTCGCCTCGATCGCCCAGGGTGCGGTCCGGGTGAAGCTGGGGGACGCCGCGACGCTGTCCATCATCGGCGCCGGGCTGTGGGCCGCGGCGGACGGGGACCCCGGCGTCGCGGTGGCCGGCCCGACCGACACGCTCACACTCAGCGTGGATGGGGTGGGCAACGTGTGGCGATCCGTCAACGGATCCGCCGCGGTGCTGTTGGCGCCGGCCGGTGGCGCCGCCACGGTGGACTGGTTGGACGGCGACGTCATCTCCGTCGCGACATTCGGTCGCCGCTACCGCCATGGGCGGCTCATCGTGCGTCCTTCGGGTCCGGCCACGCTCGAGGTCGTGCTGGTCGACCTGCCCATGCAGCGGTACCTGGACGGGCTCGGGGAGATGCCGTCGTCGTGGCCCATGGAGGCGCTGCGGGCCCAGGCCATCGCCGGGCGGACCTTTGCCGCCTACCGGTTGGCCAATCCGAGGACGTCTCGCTACGACCTGTTGGCCTCGACCTTCGATCAGGCATATGTCGGCGATGACAAGCCCGCCGGTCCACAGGGCACCCGTTGGGTGGAGGCGGTGAACTCGACCGCTGATCAGGTGGTCACCTCGGGCGGCGTGCCCATCCAGGCCTTCTACTCCTCCTCGAACGGCGGGCACTCAGAGGCTTCCGACGTGGTGTTCGTCACCCCGAAGCCGTACCTGGTGGCAGCGCCGGATCCTTTCGACGCCGCCACGGGCAACACCAACTTCCGTTGGACCCGGACCTACTCGGGCGACGAGTTGGCTGCCTGGCTGCGCGAGGCGGGGAGAGGCGATGTGGGGTCGGTCGTCGGCGTCGAGGTGGGTCCCGGGAGCGGGGTTTCCGGCCGGATCGACCGGTCGACGCTCACCGTGAGCGGCACCACCGGGACCATCTCGATCCCGGGCCGCGGCTTTCGGTCGGTCATCAACGCCCGAGCCGGAACACGCCAACTGTTGAGCACCCTGTTCGCGTTCTCGGGTGCGGTCCCCGGACCGACTGCTCCCGGAGGGGACGCCCGGGGAGCGGCACTGCTGGTGGCCCCCTGGGGTGACCGTGCCGCGCTGTTGATCGGGTGGGCCACCGATCCGGACCTCCCGACCGGATCGGTGGATGTGCTGGTCTCGGTGGACGGCCGGCTGGTGGCGCGCGTTCCGGCGAACCGGAGTGTCGCAGCGGTGGGGCGTCTGGTTCCCGAGATCGGGCCTGATCACACGTGGGCCGCCATGGTGCCGGCGTCGGGTCGCTCCCTGCGGATCTGCTCGGCGGTGGTGAACGTGGGGCTGGGCGCGCCGGTCACCCGGATGGGCTGCACCACCATCACCCGACCGGCGTCAGCGGTGAAGCGGAGCGCCGCGAAGAAGCCGGCGAGGAAGTCGGTGAAGCGGTCGGCTCGGCGCTGATTGTCGCCAGTGTCCTGCTCATCCTGGTGATCCCCGACCGACCCCGCCGGCGAACCCGTTCCAGAACCTGATCCAGTTCCTCGATGCTGCACAGCCGGCGGTCCAAGGCCTGCTGAATCGGTCCGGCGAGTCGGTCCGGCGACATCACCAGGGCCAGGTCGACCAGCGTCCGAGCGACGGTGGTGACCGGGAGCCCACTGACATCGACGCAATCGAGCCGATCGAAGTCTCGGCGGCGGTGCAACACGATGCCCTCCGGCGTGCGGCCCTGGTGACGGGGAATGGTCAAGGTGATCAGGCCCCCTACCGGGGGCCGCAGACCGTGGAGTTGGGCTGCAGCCTCATGCGACACGAGGCTGTCGGGGCCGAGGACCAGGTGGGCGGCCCACAGCTCCCGGACCCAGAGATCCCGAGCCTCCGGCGGCGAGGCAGGCGACACCGAATAGACCCCGGGTCGCACCCGCTCCCACCACCCGGCCTTCACCCGGCGGGTGATCAACGCATTGTTGCCGCCCAACTGGTGCACCTGTGCTCGTGACACCAGCCCGCATTGCTGGGCCGCCACGCACCGACTTCCTCGATCCACATCTCGTCTCATGGGATGTTTCATATCATTTCACTACATTTGAGTGCGAGCGGAACCGGCTTCCTCCTCGTACTCGTCCCCATCGAGACCGCTTTTGGTGAAGGTTCCGGACTCAGCGAAGAGGCTGCCGAGCAGGTCGAGCGTCAGGGCCAAGGGGAGGCCGATCACGCCCTGCGCCGTGCCCTCGAGGTGCCTCACGAAGACGCCGCCGGCACCCTGCAGTCCGTAGCCGCCCGCCTTGTCCAATGGCTCGCCCGTAGCGACGTAGGCCTCGATCAGGCGTTGGTCGATCGGTCCGAAGGTCACGTTCGTCTGGTCGAGCCCGGTGACGCAGTGCTCGCCGGTCACCACAGCGACGGCGGTCAGGACCTGATGGGTTCGGCCGGAAAGCCGGCGAAGCATCTCGGCCGCATCCGACTCGTTCGCCGGGGTACCGAGGGACTCGTCGTCGAGCGCCACTACCGTGTCTGCTCCGATCACGACGCTGCCGGGCCGGCGGCCAGCAACGACGGCGGCCTTCTCCGCTGCCAGTCGACGGACCAGTTCCGCCACGTGCTCGCCGTCCCGGGGCGACTCGTCGATGGCGGCGATGTCGATCTCGAACGGGATGCCGAGCAGGCTGAGTAGTTGGCTTCGGCGGGGCGATGCCGAGGCCAGCACGAGTGGTCCGGGCAACGTGGGGAGGGCGCTGGCGATGCCGGTCGTCCTCGGCGCCTGGTCGTTCACCCGCCGGACACCACGAGATCTGCGGACGGATCCAGCCCGCCCTCGGCATCGGCCAGGTCATACCAGTGTTCGGGCAGTGCGACCGGGGAGGGGCCATGGGTATGGCCTCGCCGGAGGCGTCGACCGCCGGGGACCAACTCCAGGGTCCGATCCAGCGGACCCAGGACGTCGGCCAGATGCTGTGCGGAGCGGAGGCCCGACAGTTCGCGGCGGACCTCGGACCCCACCGGGTAGCCGGTGAGGTACCAACCGGTGTGCTTGCGGAAGTCCTTCACTGCGTGGGCGTCGGACGTCCAGGCGATCAGGAGGTCCAGATGGGCGATCATGGTGTCGATCACCGTGCCCAGACGAGCCGCCGGTGGGACCGGACGGCCGTTGAGTGCGGCAGCCAGCTCGGCGAACAACCACGGACGACCCAGGCAGCCTCGGCCCACCACCACGCCGTCGCAGCCGGTGGCCTCGAGCATGGCCACCGCATCCGCCGCCTCCCAGATGTCCCCGTTGCCGAACACCGGGATGCTGGTGACGGCTGATTTGAGCTCGGCGATGGCGGCCCAGGTGGCGGTGCCCGAATAACGCTGCTCGGCCGTGCGGGCGTGCAAGGCAACGGCCGCGCATCCGGCGTCCTCGGCGATGCGCCCGGTGTCGAGGTGGGTGGTGTGGTGGTCGTCGATCCCGATCCGGAACTTGGCGGTGACGGGGATGGTCCCGGCCGCCTCCACGGTGGCCTTCAGAATGTCGGCGAGCAGTCGACGCCGGACCGGCAGGGCGGCGCCCCCACCCAGTCGGGTCACCTTGGGTGCGGGGCAACCGAAGTTGAGGTCGATGTGATCGACCCGGTCGGCGTCGACCAGCTGGCGTACGGCCCGGCCCATCACCGCCGGGTCGACCCCGTAGAGCTGAAGCGAGCGGGGCGTCTCGTCCGGAGCGAACGACGCCAGCATCTGCGTCTTGGCGTTGCCCTCCACCAGGGCCCGGGCGGTGATCATCTCGCTGACGTACAAGCCGCCACCGAACGACCGGCAGAGCCGCCGGAACGCGGCGTTCGTCACACCGGCCATGGGCGCCAGCACGACCGGCGGGTCGACAACGATCGGACCGATCCCCACCGGTGAGGCGATCCTGTCGGGCGAGGCTGGCACCACTCCAACGTACCGAGTGGCGCCGCCGCCGGACCCACGGCTCGTTAGCGTGACGGGTTCATGCGTCGTCTGGTGTCCGTTCTCTGCCTGCTGCTCGCCGGGCTGCTCCTCACCGCTGCGGTGCTGGGCTGGTGGGCAGACGATCAGCTGCTGAACACCGATGCCGTGGTCGAGGTGGCAACCGAGGCGCTCGACGACCCGGCCGTTCGCGCCGGCGTGGTGGAGCGGATCCGAAACGACATGATCCTGGCCTCGGCCGTTGATCAGATCCAACCCACGGTGATCGCGGCGACGGTGGATGATCCGGCCTTCCGGTTGATCTTCGCCGACGCCGTACGTCGGGGACACGAGTTCCTGATCGACCCGGATCAGGACTACATCACGATCGATCTCGACGGGTACTCGGAGTTGTTGAAGGATGCCGCAGGACGGATCGATCCCTCGCTCCCGGCGGCGATCGACGGTCTGGCGGTGGACCTGGGGGGCATCGACCTCTCGTTGGTCACGCTGGACCGCTCCACCCTGCCGTCATGGTGGAACCTGGCGCTCGATGCCCGGAACCTGATCCCCTTCCTGGCGGTCAGCGGGGTGTTGCTGGCTGTTCTCGGCATCGCCGCCGACCGGCGACCGGCCATGGCCATGGCGTGGTTCGGGGCGCTCACCGCCTTGCTCGGCGGGGCCGCGGCGCTGGCGGTGTGGGGTTCCTCGGGGTTCATTGCGAACGGGGCGACCACTGTGGCCGAACGGGCGGCGGTCGTCCGGTTCGTCGAGCTGTTGGACCAGCCGCTGGTCATACGGTGCGGCATCGTGGCCGTGGTGGGTGCGGCGTTGTGCGGCGTCGGCCTGTTGGCCGGCCGACTGCTCGATCCGCGCGCCCCGGTCTGACCGGGCGACTGGGCGGCCCAGTTCAGTAGTCGATGCCGCGCTTGGCCCGGATGCCCTTGGCGTACGCGTGCGAGACCTCGGTCATGTCGGTCACCGTGTCGGCCACTGCGATCAACGCGGCCGGTGCGTCTCGGCCGGTGCAGACGATGTTGACGTGCTGCGGGCGGTCGGTGATCGCGGCCACGACCTCGGCGGTGTCGATCCAGCCCCAGGTCATGAGATAGGTGATCTCGTCGAGGACGACCAGGTCGTGCTCGCCGGCAGCGATCACCGCAGCTGCGGTTGCCCAGGCGGCGCGGGCGACCTCCCGATCGTGGTCGGGGTCCTGGGTGTCCCAGGTGAAGCCCTCGCCCAACGCCGACCAGTCCACGCCGAGCTGGCGGCCGATCTTCTCCTCGCCGACCGCCCAGTCGCCCGACTTGATGAACTGCAAGACCGCCACCCTCCAACCGCGTGCCAGCGCTCGGATCATGACCCCGAAGGCGGCCGTTGACTTGCCCTTCCCGTTTCCGGTGTTGACCAGGACGAGCGACGGTGCGCTCCGCAACCCATCAGGTCGCGGGTCCTCCTGGGGCGGCACATCGGTCGGGCCGGCGTCGGCTGGGCTGGCGTGTGCTGGGTCAGAAGTGGCGTCGGTCACGCCTGTAGCCTGCCGCGCCATGACAACAGCGCGCCCATCGGTCGATCCGGCGTCGGTCGACGCGGCATGGTTCGACCGGGCCCGGTTCGGCATCTTCATCCACGTCAGCCAGGCCAGCGCTCACGGTCGAGAGCTGTCCTGGCCCATGGTCGGTGGCGTCGACTCCCTGCCCTCGGCTCCCCTCACAGCGTTCGAGGACTGGTACGCCGACACCGACGCGTTCCGGCCGGCTGCCGATTGCGCTGACCAGTGGTGCTCGGCGGCGGCCGACGCCGGCGCCGGCTACGTGGTGATCGTGGCGAAGCATCACGACGGTGTGGCGAACTTCCCGAGCCGCAGTCCGTCCCGTCAGCTCGCGGATGGCCGCGACCTGGTGGCCGAGGTGGCGGCTGCCGCGGCCCGTCACGGACTGGAGCTCGGCATCTATTTCAGCCTCTCGGACTGGGGACACGAGGACTACCCGGCATGGAACCCCTCCATGGCGCCGTACTCGTTCTTCAGTTATCCACGCCCTGAGCCCGAGACCTGGGCCCGCTTCCGGGCGCATCTCCTCGACCAGATCGACCAGCTGCTGGACCACGATCCGCGCTACATCTGGTTCGATGGCGGCTGGGAGCGGAACCCCGACGAATGGGGGGCGACCGAGATCGAGCAACTCATCAGGTCCCGCTGCCCCGGGGTGCTGATCAACGACCGACTCCCCGGTTCGGGCATCGACGTCACCACTCCCGAGCAACTCATTCCCGCCCAGGCCCTCGACGGCCGGTGGGAGGCGTGCATGACCATGAACCGATCGTGGGGGTGGGTGCCGACGGACCATGACTACAGCAGCGCCGCGGAGTTGGTGTGGACGCTCACCGAGGTCGTCGGCCGGGGTGGGAACCTGCTGGTCAACGTGTCGCCCAGCGCAGACGGATCGCTCCCGGTCGAACAGAGCGAACGGTTGGCGGTCGTGGGGGAGTGGATGCGACGCAATGCCGACGCCGTGGTCGGCGCCGGTGCCGGGCTCGAGCCCTGGCAGTGGTACGGACCATCGACCAGTCGAGACGATGTGGTCCACCTGGTGGCGACCATGGCCCCGCAAGGTCGAGTGGTCGTTCGTGGCCTGCGGACCCGCCAGGTGGCTTCGGTCGAGGTACTGGACACGGGTCGGGCCTTGAGCTTCCGGACCCGTATCAGCGCCTTGGACGAGGTCCTGGGCGGCGATCCCGTGGGCGAGGTGATCATCGACGTGCCCGATGAGGTCGTCGATGACGTGGCGACGGTGCTGGCCATCCGGTTCAGACCCTGATGCCCCAGCGCCCCGGCCCGCACACACACTGCCGAATGGCCAGCTGATGCTCTACGGTTCCTGCTCGTGACGCATCCTCCTCAGACCCGCGGTCGAATCCTCGGTCAGGTGCTGGGTATCACGCTGTTCGTCACCGGGTTGCAGAAGAAG
>Ga0105044_10007376_pt1 | contig 15132 bp, 16 predicted proteins | sample MAT01_FD_78092 | JGI IMG/M metagenome (GOLD analysis project Ga0105044, IMG submission 78092) | Freshwater microbial communities from Lake Fryxell liftoff mats and glacier meltwater in Antarctica - MAT-01 | ecosystem: Environmental > Aquatic > Freshwater > Ice > Liftoff microbial mat | place... | reverse complement strand
TGGCTCATAAAGGCTCAAATCTGTACGCTAAACCGAGATTTTAGCACTGTCAGAAATTTTGGCGAAGGTATTGTTCTATAGAGGGATGATTTAAAATCCAAACGATCTTTGATCGGGGTTTTAGCATAAAACACACCCGAATAATCGTTTGGATTTGTTTCGATTTCCCCATCAGCCCCCATTTGAGGGGAAATTGGCTGTTTTGATGTCAACACATCTCATCCATCTGAGGGAGAGATCATCCCAATTGGTATCCGATTTGGCACTCCGATTTGCTAAATTGAGGGAAGAAATAGTACCTGAGTAGTTACCAAATTTGGCTCCAAGCGTATGACTCTGTGGGGGATGGGAGTCGTGGCGTTGGGGCGCTTGGGCGGCGGGGTGATTGGCGGCCTGAGATACGCGCTGACCGGTGGATTCATCCTCAGCAGCGTCCTCGCCTGTGCCTCCGCGTTGATCGCGTGCTGGTTGGTCTGGCGCTACGTCAAAATTGAGTGATCCCTACTGTTCTAACCTCTGAACCAATTCAAGGGTCAAATTTTCTAGCGAGGTGATTTCGATGTCGGCCAATGCTTGAATCTCGGGTTGGAGGGGGAAGGCCGGGCTGGGAGCGGCGATACAGCGCATTCCGGCGGCGCGGACGGATTTAATCCCGCTGGGCGAGTCTTCGATGCCGACGGCATTAGCGGGCGAGACGCCCAATCGCGCACAGGCCGCGAGGTAAATGTCGGGGTGAGGCTTGCCGAGCGGGATGCTGTCGCCATAGACCACGACCTCGAAGACCTTATCAAGTCCGGTCAGCGCCATCACGCTCTGGATAATATCGGTGGGGGAGCCAGACGCCAGCGCGACGCGATACTGTTTTGCCAGCGCGTGAACCGATTCGATTGCGCCGGGGCGGGCGGGCATGTTCTGCTCATATTGCGCGATGACGCGGCGCTTGGTCTCGGTGATGATGTCGTCAAGCGCCCAATCTAACGCCAGACGGGTCTGCATCTCGCCCGCCCAACCGATGGTGCTGCGCCCCATCGCATGGCGCTGATCGTCTTCCGTCCAGATGTTGCCGACTGACTCGGCGATTTGCACGCGGGCATTGAACCAATAGACCTCGCTATCGACCAATACACCGTCCATATCGTAGATAATCGCTTCAATCGACATCGGGAGTACTCCAAGTTGGATGGTTTGTGTTTCAGAAGGGTATACGACCAGAGTTTAGCATAGACCAGCGAAAAATCCGATCAGCCTCCGCCGGGGGGTACAGGGCAGACGCATAAAATCTCGGCGGACGCCTCGTTGGGCGTCCCTACGAATGACGATTAAGGTAGGCGCGTCCATCACCACATACCATTTTCTTCCCGTATCTAAATTTTGATGCGTTTGCCCTAGACGAGGGTATGAAGCACGCCCTACAAACTGTCTGCCGCCGTGGTATCGTTAAGCGCATAGATTTAGATGACCATAACCCGGGACGAGAATCAACATGACCTCCAGTGAAGTGATAAAACAGCTAGAACAGGCGCAGGCGGCGACTCAAGCGGCCATCGGCGCGCTCGATGGGCTGATTGTGCCGCATGACTATCAAGATGTGGCGGTGTTGGTGGCGCAAGCCGCCCTTCAACTGCTGGGAGCCACCCACGCCTTGATGCAAAGCGACGATACCCGCGCCTTTGCCGCCATTGAACAGGCCGATGAACTACTGGACGGCGCTTTCGCCATCATTGATAGCGAATTGGATGATGACGAAGAATGAGCCATCACGAGACGGCAGACATCGCCGTGATTGGGGCGGGCGCGGCGGGCTTGATGGCGGCGTATTGGGCGGCCAAATCAAACCCACGACTGCGCGTGGTGGCCTTAGATGGGGCGGTCAAATTAGGCGCTAAAATCTTGGTGGCGGGCGGCGGGCGCTGTAACGTTACGCATGATGAGGTGAGCGAGGCCGCCTACGCCGGTTCGACTCGCCCGGCGATTCGCAAAGTCCTCAAGCGGTTTGATGTGGGGCGCACCGTCGGCTTTTTCAACGATTATGACGTAGAACTCAAGCGCGAAGACTCCGGCAAATTGTTCCCCGTGACCGACCAAGCCAGAACGGTGTTAGATGGGCTGCTACGGGCGACGGAGTCGGTGGGGGTGCGGGTCTGGCATCCGCGTCGGGTCGAACACATCACCCGTGGAGACGACCTGTTCATGATTCGTGGCGGCTGGGGTGATTTGCCCGCCCGCCGGGTGATTTTGGCGACGGGTGGCAAAAGCCTCCCCAAGTCGGGGTCGGACGGGCAGGGTTACACGTTCGCACAAAGCTTTGGGCATAGCCTGACGCCGCGCATCACGCCCTCGCTCGTGCCGCTGCTGTTGCCTAATGACCACCCGTTGACCGCGTTGGCCGGGATTAGTGCGCCGGTGAGACTCGCGCTACATGACGGGCGCGGCAAATTGCTCGTATCGTTCGACGATTCGCTGTTGTGTACGCATTTCGGCGTCAGCGGCCCCGCGCCGCTCGACATCAGCCGCTATCTGATTGACAGCCGCGCCGATGACCCGGCTGCGGCGGTGCGCGTCAATTGGCTGCCCGACATCGCGCCAGAACAATCCGATACCGCGTTGGTTGAGGCCGGAAAATTAACCCCATTGCGTTGGATTGCTGGGCGCTTGCCAGAACGCCTGACCCGCACGCTTTGCACCGAGGCGGGGATTGACCCGGCTGCGCCCCTGAGCAATCTGACCCGCCCGCAGCGTCAGAATTTGGCGCGTGCGCTGACGGCTTATGTTTTACCGATTAGCGGAGACCGAGGCTACACCTATGCCGAAGTGACGGCGGGCGGCGTGCCGTTAAGCGAATTGGACTTAAAAACATTGGAGTCCCGCGTGACTCCGGGACTCCATCTGTGTGGTGAGATTTGCGATGTAGATGGGCGCATCGGCGGCTATAACTTCCAATGGGCGTGGGCGTCGGGCTATGTCGCAGGCATTAGCGCGGCGGAGGCGTTCGGCTAAACGGTTGGGACACTTGAGGCGGACGCGACCACGTTTTGGGTGGCGTTCCATTTGACCGTCGGCTTAATTTGCCCGATATCGACGCGGTGACGATTTTGCAGCGAGAGCGTAATCATGCGCTCGATTTCGATGTCATCCAACAAATGCGGCTCTAGGCCGAGGTCGAGTAGTTTGGTGTGGACGACCTCGTAAAAGTGTTCTTCCTTCTCGACACGCGGATTTTCGATGGCGTTAATCTGCACATCTAAGCCCATCGCGCAACCGATTCGCTGTACGCGCTCGGCCAATCCTTTGACCGAGAACCATTCGGTAATCTGGTTGAACACGCGGAATTCACCCCCCGCCGCCGGGGTCTCAATCGCTAGTTCGATGCAGCGCACGGTGTCTTTGACGTGGATGCAGCCACGAGTTTGGCCGCCGCGCCCATAAACCGTCAGTGGGTGGCCGACAGCCGCTTGCACGCAGAAGCGATTGAGCGCCGTGCCGTACACTTGGTCGTAGTCAAAACGGGTCGCCAATTCCGGGTCGAGCAAGGTTTCGTAGGTATCCGCGCCATAGACCACGCCTTGATTCAAGTCGGTGGCGCGCAAGCCCCACACGCGGCAGCAAAAGTGGATGTTATGCGAGTCGTGGACTTTGCTCAGGTGATAGAACGATCCCGGCTGCTTGGGGAAGGGGAGCGTGTCGGTGCGCCCCTTGTGGGTGATTTCGATATAGCCCTCTTCAATTGGGATGTTGGGCGTGCCGTATTCGCCCATTGTCCCCAGCTTGACCAAGTGCGTTTCAGGCGCAAATTCCTTGATGGCGTACAGCAAATTCAGCGTGCCGACCACGTTGGTCTGCTGGGTGTAAACCGCGTGTTCACGGTCAATCATCGAAAACGGGGCTGACCGTTGTTGCGCGAAATGGACGACGGACTCCGGCTGGAAGTCTTGGAAAGCATGTGAGAGCGCCGCCCAATCAACCATATCACCGTGATAGTGCGTGATGGTCTTGCCGGTCAATTCCTGCCAGCGAGCGACGCGACGCTGAAGCGACGCAATCGGCACAAGGCTGTCAATGCCGTGCTTGAGGTCGAAATGGCGACGGGCGAGGTTGTCGAACACCGCGACCTCATGCCCTTTTTGCGATAGATATAACGCCTGCGGCCAGCCCAGATAGCCGTCACCGCCTAAGATGAGAATACGCACGGGAATCCCCCCCTGTCTTATGAAACCTGATGTTGTGAAAAAATACACGCATGACATCATAGCGGTCTGATTGTTAAGATTCACGCCACAAAATTCTGAGGATTCTCAGCTAAGGCCTAGAAATGCGTATTACTTAGATAAACTTCGTCAAACCTTAATAATTCCCTGAATCATCGGGCATGATATTCACCATTGCTTTGAGGGTTTGCTCTAGTAGCGGGAGGCCGCCGAGCGTGATGCCTAAATCGGCCAGATGACGACTGACCAGCATGTTTTGCGGCGCTGACGGGGCGTCTGGCGGCAATTCACCCTCAATCCCGGTAAATTGCCGCGCCAGCCGGACGACATCCCGCGTGCTGACGGTCAAATCGCTGAGATGGAGAGCGGCGGGCGCGGCTTGTGGCTGTTGAATCAGCGCGGCAATCGCACGGGCGACATCCGCGCCGTGAACTTCCGTCCCAGCGCGTGCGTTCATCACCGGCTGACTATGGCTGACGGCTTGAATGATGTCCCACCACTTTGACCGTTCCGGCGGCCACGTCAGACCGTAGACGCCGGTGGCGCGGACGCTGGTCGTTTTCATGCCACTGGTATGAGTTGCGCTGCTCATAAAGGCTTCGACGGCGGCTTTATACGCGCCGTAGTGCGAATCCGGCGCGGTAGGGTGCGATTCATCTAACACGCGCCCCGGCTCAGTCCGTGAGAACACGGCGCGGCTGGACAAGAAGATGAACTGCCCGACCTTTGCGCTTTGCGCCGCCGTCAGCAAGCGTAACGACCCGCCGAGGTTGGTGTCTAACCAGCCGGGAAAATCGTCGCCTTCACCCCCGCGATAACGTCCGGGGATATGCGAGTAGGCCATGTGAATCACCGCTTCCGCGCCATCTGTCAGCATTTTCAGCGCGGAATCCGACGACAAATCGCCTGCCACCCAGTCGATGTGGCCGGAAAAACCAGCTCGGTCAGAGTCAGGGCGCGACAACCCCCGTAGCGAAAATCCCCGTGATAATAACTCTGCGGCGACGAATCGCCCGACATAGCCCGTCGCGCCGGTCAACGCGATTAAGCGACTCACGACAAGACTAGTTCGTCAAAATGGTCAATCACGCGGTGCGCGCCAGCGGTGATGAGCGCGTCACGGCCTAGCGTGGTCGTGATGCCGATGACCGTCCCAATCCCCGACCACAGCGCATCGGCGATCCCGGACGGACTGTCCTCAATCACGATGCTCGCAAGCGGGTCAATCCCGAACAGGCGGGCGGCGCGGGCGTGGTCTTTGCGGTCAACGGCGTGATCAATGCCGTCCTCAAAGCCCATCACCACATCAAACAAGGCCGGGACGCCGACCAAATCCAATGTCCCCAACACGCGCAGACGGCGTGAGCGCGAGACGATGGCAGTATACCAACCCAGCGCGTGCGCCCGCCGCACCAACTCAACGCAACCGGGGATGGGTGAGAGGCGGGTTTTGCCTTGTTCAAAGTACAGCGTGGTTTTGCGCGCCAAGAGCATCTCTTTGATCGCGTCGCTCAGAGCATCCGGCGTCCACAGCTTGTAAATCTCATCCAGCGTCAGGCCGACCAGTGCGTGGCGTCCGGTTTCGATGCTTATCCCTAGAATCTCGCCAAACGCCAAATTCCATGTGTCGTAGTTGACTTGTTCGGTATCGACGACTACCCCGTCAAAATCGAGGATGAGGGCGCGTTTTAGGCTGTCAATTTTCATGATTTTTCGCCGATGGGTGAGGGTAAGGCTGCCAGTTCCGAGGGGAGTGTACCGGTTTCGTAGACACTCCACCACGCCTGAATCAGTGGCGCGAGGCGGTCACGCTTGGGGTTGTCTGGCTGCCACGGTTTTTCATATTGGTAATGGATGACCTTGACCCGCGCCCAATCCCAGAGTTCCGGCAGATTGAACCAGACGTATTGCAAGGTATTGAAGGTGTAGGGGAGGCCGTGCCAATCTGGAAAGTAGGTTTGCAAAAAGGTCTGGTCGGTACGGCTCCAAAATACGTCTGGTTGGTCAAGCGCCGTCAGCATTGCGTCAAAGGTTTGCCGATTCGGTTTGGCGACGAATACCCCGCTGTTGAGTCGGTGAAAGTCCGACAGCGATTCGTACAAATTGGGCGCGGCAGAGAATTCCGGGTAATCGAATAGCTTGTCGATGTTGTGGATGACCAGCGTGTCGGCGTCCAAAAAGACCACCGTCTCGAAGCGTTCCAGTTCCCACAGGCGCAGCTTGACGAAATTATGCAGCGGGTCGTGAAAGACCGGCTTCTGACCTTTGGTGAACGGGGCGGCGCTGTGCTGTGCGCCGCGACTGTGACGCGCCTTGAATCCATCAGACAGCGGCAGCGGGTCAACTTTCAAAATCTCACAGCGGTAGGCCGCCAACACCTCCAAACCCGGCAAGCTTTCGTCCAGTACCAGCACGGTCAGCGGCCAGCGCGCCCCACACATCAGCAGTGATTTCGCCAGCGCGACTGCGCCCATCAGGTAATCGGCATTGGCGATCAAAGTGACGTAACTGTTCATACCTTTGCCGCCGTCCAGCCGAATTGTTTGACCAAGAACCATGTTGGGATCGCCAGTAAGAGGAACATAATGGTATTGACCAGATAAGGCATCAGCGAAGGTCGTCCTGCGATGTTGATACTCAACAGCGGCCCCGCCAATAACGTGCCTGCGATGACGCCGAGACTTTGCGCCGAGGACGCGAGTCCTGCCGCTGCGCCGCGTGCGTTGTCAGGCGTAGCATAGCTGATGAGCGATTGCAGCGGCGGCATCATAATGCCCGTCCCAGCCGCAAAACTCATCGCACCGATGATCGCCACCCACGGTAAGGCGTCTTGACCGAACACGGCTAAGGCCAGCGGTAGACCGAGCATGAAAAACCAGAACTGCGAGAAGGCGCGCACCAATGTGCCGCCAAAAACCAGCGGAGCATCGCCATATCGTCGTAACAGACGGCGAAGCAAAAGGGTTTGCGTCAGGGTTTGGCCGAGGCCGATTGCGCCGAATAATAGCCCAATACCGAGGTTGATGGTGGGTTCATCTTTGCCGGCAAACAAGATGTCTTGGCCGTAAATCGCGAAGGTGGATTGCACCAGACCGAGGCCGAGGCTGCCAAACACGGTTAAGCTGAGGATCAGTAAAATGGTGCGATTAGACAGCATTTCCCTGAAGCTGATGTTGCCAGTGCCGCGATTCGCCATGCGCTCTTCCGGGGTAAGCGTTTCGTTTAGGGTGAAGTAGGTCATGATGGCTGGGATGAGCGCCACCAGCGCAGCGGTCAAAAATACCCCTTGCTGACCGATGACAGCCGCCAGCGCCCCGCCGAGGCTGGGGCCGATGATGAAGCCGATGCCGAACACGGCGAAAATCAAGCCGAGCGCCTGAGTCCGTCTCTCGCGTGGCGTGATGTCGATGACGTAGGCTTGGGCGACGAGGATGTTGCCGCCGGTCACGCCGTCAAGGATACGCGAGACGACTAAAATCCCGATGCTGGGCGAGACGGCGATCATCAGAAAACTGATGACCGTCCCGATTTGGCTAATAATCAAGACGGGGACGCGGCCATACCGGTCACTCCAGCGCCCTAAAAACGGCCCAGCGATGAATTGGGCGATGAAGAATGAGGCTTGAAGCAGGGGTGTGGCCTCTTTGGGCATACCTAGTTTGTTGATGGCGTATAAGCTGAGGACGGGCAAAATCATCGACGCGCTCAAGAGATTGGCGAATACGATGGCAAGGATCGTCACGAGGCGACGGTCAAGCCCTTGCGTAGGTTGAGACATGAAAGCGGTTTCCTCTAACAATGGGGAGAAATTAAAAACGACTGCACATTATTATCGCGCAGTCGTTTTGACAGGTTGGTGACGCTTGGACTTACATTATTGTATAACCGGATTACAGCGCGCTCATTGCCAGCGGGGTGGTGGTCGGCGCGCTACTGCCGCCCATCGGTTCAACCGAGATGCCAAAACCGTTCAAGGCGTCGAGGGTCATTTGCGCGTCGAACATCAAGGTCGCTCGACCATCGGAGTCCACGCTGAACGTCCCGGCGCTGATGGGCGTGCCAGACTCATCAATCAACCAAAGTTGATAGGTACGACTCTGATCTAGTATCGGCAGTGAGTGGGTGAACATGAGCGCCTCGGTCTGCCCCGGTTCCCACATCACCATCGCCCGCATCGCGCCCGCCTCGTCCATCAACTCGGACTTTGTGCCTGTGACCATCATGGTCACGGCATCGGTCATTTGCTTTTGGCTGATTTGTTGTAGCACGACCATTTGGGCTTGATTGGCTTGCTCTAGCACGGCTTGGCGGGCGCGCAGGTCGTTGACCTCTGACATCCAAAACAGATTCATGAACAGCAATATGACGGCGGCGGCGCTGGATACCCACGCCAAAATCGGGCGTTGAGCGAGCCGGGCTGACCGATTGGGCGCTACGTTACGCGGCAAAATGTGCGGGGTAAATACAGGCATGATAGGCGGAGTCATGACCGGGCGTTGGGCGTGGGCGGCGTCTAGTACCTTTTGGCGTAGCGCCGTCGGCGGGTCACGCCGTGGGACGCCGCCCATCAGTAACGCTGCGGTAGCGGTATAGTCAGCCAGCGAAATTGCCGCGTCGGGGTGCTGGCGCAGATAATCGGCAACACGAGCGATCTCGGCGGCGTCCGTCGCGCCAATCGCGTAGGCGGGCAAGAGGTCGCGGGCGTCCTCTGAGTCGGGTGGGGTTGGGATGGGTTGGGATGTCATGGCTCATTCACCTAACGCGGGGGCATTATCATCCGCGCTTAATACATTATTCGACTCCAATCCACTGTTCAGATGTGTGGATTTTTGAATGAAACTATATTCTACGACAAGGATTTGCGCCATTTTAGTCGTTGACCTCGGTCTTTTGCGACCACAGGGCGCGCAGCTTAGTGAGTCCGGCGCGCACGCGGCCTTTGACCGTCCCCAGCGGGATGTGTAATTGGTCGGCCATTTCGGTGTGAGACATATCGCGGAAGTAGGCCAGTTCCAAGACTTGGCGTTGGTCAGTAGGCAATTGATCTAATATCTCGCGCATCAACTGTCCATCCGCCCACAACGGCTCATCAATGAGGCTGTTTTCGCCTAGCGTGTTAATGATGTCTTCAAGATCAACGTGACCGCGCCCGTCGCGGCGTTGTTCGCTCCGTAGCCGGTCAATGGCGGTATAGCGAGCGATGGTCAGTAACCACGTCGTGACCTTCCCGCGACCCGCGTCCCATTGGTGGGCGCGATTCCAGATTTTCAGGAAGGTGTCTTGGGTGACTTCTTCGGCCAACGTGTCGTTTTGTAAAACATGGTAGGTAACGCTGAAAACTAAGCGCGCAAACCGATCATAAAACTCGGCCAACGCCGCTTCATCACCGGTGCTGATGCGTGCTAAAAGCTGTGCCTCAACGGATAGGGGTTCGGCAGACATCAAACGTCCATAGGGTGCTGTAGGTGTCATAGCCGTGAGTATAACACTAAAATTTACCATTCAACACGCCTTCGATGCTGTATCAGACCGGTGTATGGGCTGTATAATCAAGATGAGAAAACATTCTAGGGTTATAGAAAGGCGCGACGATGGATATTTTAGGCGTCGGTGGCGGGGAGTTGGTGGCGATTTTTCTGATCGCCTTGGTGGTAGCTGGCCCAACCCGCATGATTCGTTGGGCGTATCTCTTGGGGCAGTTTTTCGCTAAACTGCGCGTTTTGTGGGCGCAAGCGGCGGCCTCACTGCAAAAAGAATTCGACGACGCTGGGGTGAATGTGCAAGTGCCGAAAGATGTCCCGACTCGCCAGACTTTGCGCCGCGACATCGGCAATATGGTTAACCCGCTGTTGCGCGATGTCCGCGAGCCGTTAGATGAGTTCACCGAGGAGGTTCGGCGCACTCGTGCCGAGGTGCGCGAAACGACCAGTTCACTCAAATCACTGAACGGGTCAGGCAGCATGAGCGACCCGTTGGGGGTGAGCAGCCCCAAACCGTTTGCGCCGCCCGCAGCGCCGATTGTCGCTCCTTCTGATTTGGGGACGTGGGGCAAAGCGATGGGCGCTGCTCAGAAACCCGACGATAAACCAACCCGTGAGGTCTAACGCATGACACGCTTTTTGAATTGGTTGAATCCCTTCCGCCGCGCCCCGAAGCGCGATAGGGAAGGCCACATGACGCTCTTACAGCATCTCGACGAACTGCGGATGCGCGTGATGCGCGCCATGTTCGGCCTGATGATTGGGACAGCGATTGGCTTAACGGTGGCTACCCCGGTCTTGAAATTCCTACAAGAGCCGTATGGCCGCGAGTTCACGGTCTTGGGGCCGACGGGCGGCGTGGTGGCTTATTTCCGAATCGCGTTGCTGATCGGGGCAATTTTGTCGATTCCGCTGATCACCTATCAACTGATGATGTTCATCTTTCCGGGGTTGCGTGATAACGAAAAGCGCGTGCTACTCTCCTCATTGCCGGCCATCACCGGCTTATTTCTGGTCGGAGTGGCGTTTGCGTGGTATGTGTTAATCCCCCCAGCATTGGGATTTTTAGAGGGATTCGAGCCGACGCTATTCAAGCCGGAATGGACGGCAGACCTCTATTTAAGTTTCGTGAGCGCCCTCGTTTTCTGGATGGGCGTCGCGTTCGAAATGCCGCTAATTTTCTTTGTATTGGCGCTGATGGGCGTGGTCGAGACCGGCGTCTTAATCAGGCACTGGCGGATTGCCATTGTGGGCGCCTCAATTGCAGCTGCGATTATCACCCCCACGGTTGACCCGGTGAATATGGCGCTGGTGATGGGGCCTTTGCTGGCGCTGTACATCATCAGCGTGGCATTGGTGGCGCTGGGTGGGCGGATTCACCGGGCGCGATTACCTGCACCCCTCTGACCCATCCTGAGCCTGTATTGACATTTGATTTTTTTCAACATAGACTGTTGAAATATCTTAGCGGCTCTTGCACTAAGAACGAATGTTCGATATAATCACGATTATCTATTCCGCTGCGCCGAGGGTTACAACCGTCGGTGTTTTTGTCGCATAGGCAGTCGAGGGGGGTCGCAATCTATGGCACTAAAAGCGGAGTTCAGCGTACAGTCCGCGTATGTCTACAATCGCACCAGTCCAATTCGGTGGGTACTGTCGCACTTGTGGCGCACCAAATGGTTGGTCATCAGGACATTGGGGTTGTTTTTGGTGGCGTGGACGAGTTTCTCGCTCACTCGTATCTTGATTGGGCAAGCCGCCGAAGAAATCATCCACCCGACGGGCTTCCAGACGTTGGTCGGCATTACATTGGCGGTATTACTGTTCCAGATGTTGGATGCGTTTATGGCGTTGGGAGCGTCATTGTCGATTGAGACGGCGGCGCAACGCTTGGAGCATGACGGGCGTCAAGAGTTGTATGAGTCGCTCTTGGGCAAAAGTACGACTTGGCACGACCGGCAGCGGGTAGGTGACATTATGGCGCGCTCTGGCGATGACATGAAGATGATGAACGTCATGATTAACCCCGGCGTGTTGTTCATGTGCGACATGACGATGGGCTTGGTCGTCCCGATCATCACGTTTGCGACAATCAACGTCGAATTGGTCATCTTGCCGATCCTGTTTGTGCTGTCGTATATCTTCTTGGTCCGCCGCTATATCCGCCAACTCAGCCCGGTAGTCGGGGCGGAACGCGAGAGCTACGGCGTCATGAATGCTGGGCTTGAAGAAGCCATCAGCGGCATTGAAGTCGTCAAGGCCAGCGCGCAAGAACCCTTTGAGCGCGCCCGCTTCCGCACCAATGCGAAGGTCTATCGGGATTGGTTCGCCAAGCAAGGCCGGATTGAAGGGCGTTATTTGCCGACGCTGGTCTATGCCTTTTTTGTCGGCGGCATGTTCCTCCACGCGCTATCACTGACCTCGCGCACGCCGCTGGGGTTGGCGGGCGTCATCGCAGTGATGGGCTTGGTCTCGGCCATGCGTTTCCCGGTGGAAGTTTCAATTTGGGCGTTTTCGATGTTGCAAGTCGGCTTAGCATCGGCGGGGCGCGTCTTGGACGTGCTGAACGCCGAGGCCGAGATTGATGAGAACGCGGGCGGCCACACCGCGCCCATCACGGGCGAAATCACGTTTGACAATGTGTCGTTCGCCTTCGACGACGGTAAGCCCATCCTCAGCAACCTGTCGTTCACGGTTAAGCCGGGGCAGACGGTGGCGATTGTCGGGCAGACCGGCAGCGGAAAATCGACGCTGACCGACCTGATTAACCGAACCTACGACGCCACCAGTGGGCGAATCCTGATTGATGGCGTGGATGTGCGTGATTGGAATCTGTCCAGCTTGCGCGGCCAAATCAGCCGGATTGAGCAAGACGTGTTTTTGTTCAGCCGCAGTGTGAAGGAAAATATCGCGTTCGGCGCGCCGGATACCCCGTTTGAGAAAATCGAACAGGCCGCCAAAGAAGCGCAAGCCCATGAGTTCGTCAGTGGATTCAAGAACGGGTACGACACCGTGGTCGGTGAACGCGGCACGATGCTGAGTGGCGGCCAGCGCCAGCGTATCGCGCTCGCCCGTGCCTTCCTCAGCAACCCGCGCATCCTCGTCCTAGACGATTCGACCAGCGCGATTGACAGCGCCACCGAGGATGAGATTCAGAAGGCGATTCTGCGCGCCCAACAGGGACGGACGACTCTGCTCATCACGCACCGCCTCAGCCAGATTCGCTGGGCTGACCATATCCTCGTGTTGGATAAAGGTCAGGTGACGGCCAGCGGTACGCACGAACAATTGCTGCGGATTTCACAGGAGTATCGCCGAATTTTTGCCCGCTATGACGCGCCGTTGCCTCCATTAGAGCCAGCCGAGTCCGTCGCAGCTGCGGATTAAGACCCCCTCTCCCGCAAGAGGAGGAAGGGGTAAAGGCCTTTGACACACGACACAAAATAAGCACAAGGACGCCAGCGCACATGGGTTTCATTATGGACGGCCTCGACGGTGAGGCTTATGACCGCAAGTACAAAGACTCTGATCTGGTAAAACGTATTGGGGCGTACCTGAAGCCCGAAACTCGGCGAATGTCGATTATCGTGCTGACAATCGTCCTCAGTTCACTGTTGGGGACGGCGCTGCCGGTAGCGATTTCCAGCGCGCTCGACCAACTTCAGGCCAACGGGTCTGGCGCTTTAATGGGTTCGGTCACGCTCGTCATCATTTTGGGCGTCGTGGCATGGGGATTTAACGCCGTCCGTCGCTGGTTGGGCGCGATTTCTGTCGGCAATGTCACGCTCAAACTGCGTGAGGACGCCTTCGATGCTGTGATGAAGCGCGACCTGTCGTTTTATGATCAGTATCCGTCCGGCAAAATCGTCAGCCGTGTGACCAGTGACACACAGGCCATGAGCATGACTGTGCAATTGGTGGTAGACCTTGTGAGCCAACTGCTGATTGTGGTCTTTCTCATCATCTATCTGATGTCGGTCAATGTCCCGCTGGCTTTGGTGACATTTGCGATTGCGCCGTTTGTCGTGATTACGGCGTTGGCTTTCCGGCGCATCGCCCGCGCCACGGTCACGCAATCGCGCCGCGTCAATGCCGAGGTCAACGCGCACATCCAAGAGACCATCAGCGGCATCCGCATCGCCAAGACGTTTCGCCAAGAGCAAGCGATTTATGACGAATTCTTGGACGTGAATCAGCGTTCATACCGGATCAATCTGCGGACGGGCTATACCTTCAGCAGTATTTTCCCGATCCTCAACGCATTGGCGGGGTTGGGGACGACTGCGATTGTTTATGTTGGGGTGCGCTTGGCGCAGGCCGACCCGACTGTCCTCAGCGCGGGCGAGTGGTATTTGTTCATTCAGGGCATCTGGATGTTCTGGTTTCCGCTGACCAGTATCGCGTCGTTCTGGTCACAATTTCAATTGGGCTTGGCCGCCTCTGAGCGCGTTTTCGCGTTGATGGACGCCGATCCCAAGGTGGTTCAGACCGATCATAAGCATCCGGGGCGACTTAAGGGCGAAATCGCCTTCAATAAGATGACCTTCAGCTATGTTGAGGACGAGCCGGTCTTGACCGACTTCAGCCTGACGATTAAGCAGGGCGAGACGTTGGCGCTGGTCGGGCATACCGGCAGCGGCAAGTCCAGTATTGGCAAGTTGGTGGCGCGCTTTTATGAGTATCAAGGCGGTTTACTTTCGATTGACGGGCAGGACATCCGCACTTTTGACCTTGAAGCTTACCGTCATCAATTGGGGATTGTGACCCAGACGCCGTTCCTGTTCGATGGCACAGTGCGTGAGAATATCCGCTATGGCAAGGCCAATGCCACCGATGCTGAAGTTGATATGGCGGCGCTCAAGGTCGCCAATGGGGATTGGTTGAGCGTGCTGCCGAATGGGTTAGACAGTGAAGTCGGTGAACGTGGCGCGTCATTGTCGATGGGGCAGCGCCAATTGGTGTGTTTGGCGCGGGTGATGTTGCAAGACCCGTCCATCTTCATCTTGGATGAAGCCACAGCCAGCGTTGACCCGCTGACCGAGGCGTTGATTCAAGAGGGATTGGACGAGGTGATGCAAGGACGTACCAGCATCGTGATCGCGCACCGCCTGAGTACGATTAAGACGGCTGACCGGATCGTCGTGCTACGGAAGGGTGAGATTATCGAGCAGGGCAGTCATGACTCGCTGTTGGAGCAGGCAGGCTACTATTCGGAGTTGTACAACACCTACTTCCGCCACCAAAGCCTCGACTATATCGAAAATATCAAGCACCTCGTGGCTTAACAACCAGTGATGCGTGTTCAGTCCTGAGTGATGAGAGAGGATTGGCCGGGTTGGTCAATCCTCTTTCGTTGTATAGTAGGGACATGCCACTGCCGTGTCCGCCTATTATCAGCCCAGTTTGTGATCGAAAGGATAAGACAATGGCACTTCCAAGAAATC
>Ga0105044_10007374_pt1 | contig 15135 bp, 11 predicted proteins | sample MAT01_FD_78092 | JGI IMG/M metagenome (GOLD analysis project Ga0105044, IMG submission 78092) | Freshwater microbial communities from Lake Fryxell liftoff mats and glacier meltwater in Antarctica - MAT-01 | ecosystem: Environmental > Aquatic > Freshwater > Ice > Liftoff microbial mat | place... | reverse complement strand
GGTACAGAAAAAGTCACTGGTGCATGTAGAACACCTCCAGCGAACCAAGTTCCGCATTACGCAACAGGGTCAGCACGAGATACAAGCCTATTTTCCGGCACTTCTGGGTAAGGAGGGATGGCAAGGCGAGTGGACGTTCATCCTCTTCCTTTCAGCTCCTCAACAAGATCCTAGTTTTCGGTATCTGCGAACTCTTTTACTTCAGCGCGGAGCAGTCATAATTACTCGAGGTGGTTATGTGTACCCAGGTCTATTGCCTCAAGAGGTATTGTCGTTATGCCAAGAGTTGTACAGAGATGAAGTAGTCATCACACTGCTGGGGAAAATGATTCAAGGAGATATTATGGCGCTCATCTCACACACTTACTCACTATCGGACATGTTTCAAACTTACTCTGGAATTAGCAGAGAGACATCTTCACTGATAAGAAGAAAGCAACCACTTTCTGAACTGAACAATCAGCAAAAAGATTTAATTTATACGGCTTTTGATCGTTTTTTTACCGCATTGGAGCAAGACCCAGGTATTCTGAGGTATTACTACCCTGATTCTCCCGATCCTCTATCCATCCTGAATGATTTTCAGGATTTACTGGGCATCCTCTAGCTCTTTCAGCCTCTAGTAAACTCCTTGCGTACGTTTTTAGGTGTTCTTTTGAGCCGCTCTCGCCGGTTCCTCTTTCACCTATTGATCCTCTTTTGAGCCGATAAAGGCTGAGAGAGTGGTGGGTACTCGAGCAAAAGTGAGTATTACTTTCGGTTTCGTGTTTTATTAAGTTTTATTATTTCTATAATTCGATTTGATCAGTATATAACACCGAATGCTATCTTTGCAATAATATTCTACTAGAAGATGCGGTAATAATGAGTTAAATATGCGGGAGTACTTATAATTACCGTGCGTTAAATATAAGGCGAATAAAGTACGCAAGTACGCCCGATTTGACAGTTTTTAGATAACAGATGTGAAAGGGGTTAGAAGTAAAGAGAGGGGATCTTGTGGCTCATTTCTCAGTTGAAGGTATCTGCAAGTAAGATTTTTATAGGTCTTGTGTCTGCGTGAGTAATGCAGTAGAGACGCTCTACAGGCAGAGCCATAAAAGGACTACTCAGCCTGCATTATTAGATAGTTTTTGTGTCTAGTTCGGTATGATATACTCGAGAAGATGAACAAACCAATTGCCAACCCCATTTACAATCCTCAAACTTCGGAACCTCACTGGCAAGCTACTTGGGAGGATCAGCAGCTGTTTCAAGACTCTGCTAAGTTGTCCAAGACCTCAAAAGAGATTGAAGAGAAGTTATACTTGCTGTTTGCCTTTGCCTATCCTTCTGGTTCGGGCCTTCATGTGGGTCATGTGGAGAGCAAAACAGCTTTGGACATTTTGGCTCGCTACAACAGAATGCACGGCAAAGATGTTTTTTTTCCAGTGGGTTGGGATGCTTTTGGCTTACCGGCTGAAAATTATGCTATTAAAACCGGTATCCACCCCTCAGAGACAACCAAGTCAGCCATCACTACCTTTCGTCGTCAAATTAAGCGCTTGGGTATCTCATATGACTGGGCAAATGAGATTGCTACCAATCATCCTGAGTACTACAAATGGACACAATGGATTTTTATTCAACTTTTCAAAGCTGGTTTAGCGTATCGCAAAAAAGGTTCAGTAAACTGGTGCCCGCAGGACAAAACGGTTTTGGCCAATGAGCAAGTAGTCAATGGTGCGTGTGAGCGGTGTGGCACTGCGGTCATCCAAAAAGATTTAGAGCAATGGTTTTTCAAAATTACTCACTACCAAGATGAGCTCATTTCTGGCTTGGATACTGTAGATTGGCCGCAGCCAACCAAACAGCAGCAATTGAACTGGATTGGCAAAAAGACGGGAATCAACATTACTTATAGGATTAAAGATTCCTCTCAGACCGTGACTTGTTTTACAACACGTCCAGATACCAATTTTGGAGCCACGTTTATAGTCCTTGCTCCAGAGCATCCTTTGGCACAGCAAGCAGCTCAAGATCATCTCCAGGTACAGAACTACCTAGCTCAGGCCGCCTCCAAGACAGAGCTGGAGCGTCAACAAGAGGGTCGCCAAAAAACCGGTGTTTTTACTGGTTTATTTGCTCTGAATAACTTAAGCTCAACGAATGCGCTCATGCCCATCTGGATCTCAGATTTTGTCTTGGGAGGATTTGGGACAGGTGCGGTGGTAGGTGTGCCTGGTCATGACCTACGAGATTTCGAGTTTGCTCAGTTTGTTAATGCTCAGCCAGACCAGTCAAAGATAGATATTATTCGTGTGGTAGTAGGAAATGATGGTGATTCCAGTCCTATTACTCGAGCAGATCAAGTTCAAGAAGAAGCGGGAGTTATGGTTAACTCTGGCTTTTTGGATGGACTGGAGATAGCTCAAGCTACTCAGCAGGTGACGGATCATCTTGAGGCAAAAGGTTGGGGTAAATCAGTTACCACCTACAAACTCCGTGATTGGCTCATTTCCCGACAGCGTTACTGGGGCGCACCTATTCCTATGATCTATTGTGAAGCGTGTGCCCAGCAGGGAAAAGGGGAAGTAGTGCGCTCTGCGGCTCAGTCAGATCAAGCGGGTTGGTATAGCGTGCCAGCAGAGCAACTGCCGGTGCGTTTGCCAGATTTAGCTGACTTCACCCCCACCGACGACGGCCACTCACCACTAGAAAAAGCAGATACGAGCTGGTATCACGTCCCTTGCCCGGGTTGTGGAGCGCCGGCGCGCCGGGAAGTGGACACTATGGATACCTTTGTTGATTCTAGTTGGTACTATTTACGCTACACCGACTCACGGAACTCTCAAGTTTTTGCCGATCCCAAGCAACTGGCTCATTGGCTCCCAGTTGATTTCTACATGATTGGGCCAGAGCACATTGTGCTGCACTTGCTGTATTCGCGGTTCTTTACTAAGTTTTTGCGCGATCAAGGCTACCTCAAATTTGATGAGCCATTCAAGAAAATGCGACACCAAGGTATGATCTTGGGTCCAGACAATAAAAAAATGAGCAAGAGTAAGGGTAACGTCATTAATCCCGATGCCGTTGTTGAGAAGTTTGGCGCTGACACTCTGCGAGTATATGAAATGTTTATGGGCCCTATAGAAGCCGATAAACCCTGGAATGAAAGAGCCTTGGCGGGTGTGTATCGTTTCTTAAATAGAGTTCACTCGTTAGTTATAGGATCTTTAGCTACGAGCACAGAGGGTGCTCAAATCACGGCGGAAGACTCGCTGGTAGTGAGGCGTAAGTTGCACCAAACTGTGCGCAAGCTCACCTCAGATATTCCCAACCTCAAGTTTAATACCTCAATTGCGAGTCTTATGGAGTTCGTGAATGTGTGGGACAAACAACCTTCAGCGCTTTCTCCAGAAGAAGCCGAGATATGTGTCAAGATGATCGCGCCTTTTGCGCCGTTTTTGGCAGAGGAATTATTTCACGCTTTAACAGATCAGCTTACAACGAGCAGTGTTCACACGACTACTTGGCCAGAATTCAATGCTGCTTTGGCAGAAGATCAAGAAATTATTATTCCGGTTCAGGTGAATGGCAAAGTACGAGCTCAACTTATTTTTGCGGCCGGAACCATCCTGGATGAACAAGAGGTCACACAGCAAGCTCGCCAGCTGAAAAAGGTGCAGAAATGGCTGGCGGGAGCTGCAATCCACAAGGTTATTTATGTGCCCGGGAAAATCGTGAATATTGTGGTTGCTAACTAACAAGAGTGGGGAATCAGTCCTCATCAAATTCACATAATTTTCTCGTGTGCTAGCAGAGACCCTGATAGTTAGGTCTGGGGAACTTTAGAAAACAAAAAACCACCCCGAAGGATGGTTTTTCGACTGGACTTCTGCATTTTAATTGCAGCTTGCCCCGCCTAAGATAAAAATATCTTCTCACTTTTTGTTATTTTATCAAGTAAGAACTGTACAACAACCTTGACCATTCTCTTTTTTACCCAGATAATGACAGAATGGTCAGTATTCTTCATCCGATTAGCAAGTATCAGCTCGAGACACAAAATAATCCCTGGATTCTCAATAAAATTCCTCAAACTTTTGTGTTACGTGTCATGGATCATGAGAAAGTAATCTTCATCGGCAAAGTCAAAGCACTTCAGTCTGTCAATAAATATGGTTCATTCAGCATCTTGGCTGGCCATACTAATTTTATTTCAATTATCTATAAGAAGTTATTCTATTACCCCGTAGTGGGGAGTATGGAGGAAATCCCCATTGATACCGGCATGATCCGTTACCTCAATAACGCTGCCGATATTTATCTGGGAATTGAAGCTACTGACCAGTTGGATGAGTTGGAGTTGAAGGTAGTCCAGGAGCCGAAGAGTTTGCTTCAGCAGCGGACTGAGCTGGAGCAGAGCCTTGGGCAAGCTTCTGGTCAGAAATCCGGGTAATATCCTGTGAAGAACCCGGCACCGGCAAGCTCGGCCGTGGTCTTTCTTGTTCTCTTTGGGCTATGGTAGCTCGAATACTTTCCAAATTTCCTAAGAAATCTAGATCTTCTGGCTCAATTTCATCAAACTCACCTTTGACAATGCCGTCAATGTCAATGATCGTCTCTGAGAGTGGTACATACACACCAGGTCGGCCAGTTTGGGGTTCGGCAACAAAGAAACTTTGCGTCATGTAGTGCTTGAGAAGGAGTGATCGTTTGTAGATGATCTGATCTTCGTGGGAAAGTTCACTAATACCCACCAACGACACAATTCTAGTAATGGCAATGGATCGCTCTAAAATATTTTTAGATTGGAGATAGAGTTCGTAATGTTTTTCGCCAATAACAGCTGGGTCTAGGGCAGAGGAGCTGGAGCTGAGCAACTCAATAGCAGGTAGCAAGCCTTCTTGGTACACTTCTCGAGAGAAAACAACCACGCTGTCTAGGTAGGGGAAAATAGAACGGATAGCATAATCTGATAAGTCGTCTGAAGGAACGTAAATAGCCTCAATACACGTAATTGTATGTGTCTCTGTAGAGCCGAGTCTTTGGTGTAAAGTCCCGATTTCAGAGTTCAACGTAGGCTGATAACCATCTTCAGAAGGAATGGTGTGCATCACAGTAGAGAGTTCATAGCCTGCCTGGGAAAACCGATAGACATTGTCCATAAAAAACAAAACCTCACTATCACCTTCATCACGGAAGTACTCGGCAATGCGAGTGGCAGCCAGAGCAGTGTTAAACCGAATAGCTGGATTCTCTCCCATTTGACCAATTACTAGAGAAGTCCGATCTAAGACGTGAGCCTCCTCCAAACTTTCAACTAACTCTTGAGCCTCACGGGACCGCTCTCCCACAGCACTAAAAATTGACACAGATGGTGATTCTTCTTGACGGCGAATGACAATGTTATTGATCAGCTCGGTAAGTAAAATAGTTTTTCCCAAACCAGCGCCTCCAAATAAACCCATTTTGCCACCTTTGAGAAGTGGGGCAAAGAAATCCAAGACTTTAATACCAGTCTCCAAAACTTCTTGGGCAGCTCGAACAGTAGAAAGGGTGGGCACGTCACTCTTAAAAACTGATCGTTGCTCAACTACTTTGAGTGGTTTGTTATCGAGTGGTTGTCCAAAAACATCAATCACTCGCCCCAACACTTCTTTGCCCACCGGGACTTGGAGTGATTTGTGGGTATTTATAACTTGAGTGCCTCTATGTGGTGGATGGGCTGCCTGCAAAATAAAGCAGTAAAAACTGTTTGATCCAGCTGAAGAGTAGACTTGAAGTTTTACCGTAGAGTCATCTACAACTTCTAAAATGTCTTGGATATGGGGCAACTCATCAGAAAACTCAACCACAGCCACTTGGTTGACGACAGAGATAATACTTCCGTGACTTTCTTTCATGTTTTATCTTCTTGCGTTACTTCCAACTTTGCATGCCAGCCATGCGCTCACGTTGTTTGCGATTCAGTAAATGTCGCTGAGTGACATTTAGTTCTTTATTTAGTTTAGCATTTTGGGCCGAAATGTTTTGGGTAGCTGCGTCTAGATTGATAATCCTCGAGCCAAGATTGGCTAAATATGACTCGTGGACTGCCTGACGAATCAAGGAAGAGAAAACTTGAATCTCAAAAAACTCCAGCATTTCTTCCAAAGGTGGCTCAAAGAGAAAATTGCGTTTCTCTCTTTCTACCGCTTGCGTTTGTTCAAAAAAATCAGTGTCTCCAGTAATATTATTCGAGACAGGTTCTTGCGTAATTAAGCTAAAAAATCTTGAGTAAAAAATGTCTACTTGTTCGTAATCAATAGCAAATTTAATGAGGGGAATGAGTTCATCAAAATCAACCATCCGATCTGCAATTCTAAATAAAGTATACTCGTGGCCGGGAAATGCTTGTTTAAATAAACGTTCACCAATTACGCCAACAAGAGCGACGTCGCTATTTTTCCCCGTGTAGTAAGTTTTAAAATTAGCAAAAACTCGGCCAATAATATCACCAGAAAACTTGGTGTCTGGAGAGATAAAGACGACTAATGATTTGCCATTCTTCTTGAGTGAAGAGAGGCTGATATGGTGCTTCACGCCGTTGGCCTGAGCAACTTTGTTTTTCTTGGCGTTTTTTTCAATCAACTCACGCATTTTTTGGTAGTGACTTTGACGAACATCAATAAAGATATCGGATAATCCATCCATGTACCGGCGAGTTTGTAAGATAGAGTCACGAACCCGCTGCATTTGCATGGCAGCCAGCTCTTGATACGTCGACATGAACTCATTCACATTCTCATAAAAATCTCGCTCTTCAATGATTTTATTTATGTCTGACATAGTTGCATCAACCAGTGCTGTTTTTCTTTTACAATTTTGAGGAAATCTTCAAAGTTTTCTGCTTCACAGAGCTCGTCCAACTGCTGTGCGATTTCTTTATTTTCTGTGTAGGTTTTCAGCAGAGAATCTCGGTATCTTTGGAGAGTTTTTTTACCAAGAGTGCTCATCCAGCCCAGCCAAATCATAGCAACCAGGGTGAGTTGAATAGGGCTGGGCAGACTCACCTCATTTGTTTCGTCAAAGAAAGAAGCCAAGATTTTGCCTGTTTGGAGTAGCCGCTGGCTTTCTGGACTAATCTCGGCAGCAAAGTGGGTTAAGTTTTTTGTTTTTTCAAATTTGTTAAAAAAAGTAGATAATTTGCGGGTAATATCTCGCTGGAGCGGCGTTTGGGTTTGTTTACCCACACGAGTAACCGAGAGAGAGGTATGAATGGCTGGTCGTCGACCCTGCTGAAACAGGGTAGTATCAAACAAAAGATGGCCATCGGTGATACTAATTAAGTTTGAAATAATGTAGTCAGTTAAGTTGCTGTTGGCTGTTTCTGCTAGAGGTAAAAAGGTGATATGAACACTTTTTGATGAGTCTTTGGGATGAATAAAACTACCACCTCGTTCCAGCATGCGGGCATGTTCAAAAAAGATATCACCAGGGTAGGAGTCGCGGCCCGGGAAGCGTTTGCCCAGTAATGCTAATTCTCTGTAATACTTGGCGTGATTGGTCATGTCATCGAGAACCACCAGCACGTCTTTGCCTTCATCGCGAAAGTGCTCGGCAATACGAACGGCGGTGTGAGGCGTGAGGCTAATGATACTTGCGGGCTCGTGGGGGAAACTGGCTACAATAACAGTTTGCTTATCAATACCTTCTGCCTTGGTAAAGGCTTGGATGCGCTTAATTTCGTCTGTTTTCTTGGCAATACCAGCGTAGACAATGATCGAACCTTCTTGTGCCTGTTTACGCATGGTTTTTAGAGCAAAAGCCGTCTTTCCTGTCTTGCGATCGCCCACTATTAATTCCCGCTGACCTCGACCCAGTGGAAGCAACATATCAACCAAGCTCACTCCAGTTCTCAGTGGAAAAACAATCCGGGTCCGTTCAAAGAGGGGGGGAATAGGGTTTTCCAGGGGTCGTGACTCTGTCTCAACCTGGGCACCAATGAGAGCCACACCAAGTGGTGAGATGACCTGGCCCAGCAAGCCATCGCCAACCGGTACGCTTGTTTCTTCTTGAAAATGCTCAACTTGGCTGCCAACCTTAATTGCTTCCTGAGACAGAATCATAATTTCTGCTAAGTTCTGCGTAAATGACATCACTCTGCCCAGGGCTCCAGACTCAAACTTGACGAGCTCGCCAGGCTTCACTGAGGGTAGTCCTCGCACTTGGCTCAGTGGGTAGTTAACGGAATCAACTATGCCGTACTCTTCAAAAAAAGCGTTGTTTCTGGTGCGGTTCGCTGGAGAGGGTGCGCCCGAGTTGAAGCTAGGGGAAGCTGTGGTTTGATTAGACATACTTGAGTGCCGCTTTCAGGGATAGATCAACAGTTTTACCTTGATTTTGAAGTATTACGCCGCCGATAATATCTGGTTTGTAAGAAAACGAAAGGATGCTATTGGGGTTAATTTTAGCGCGGATAGTTTCACTGAGGGCTTGCACCTGGGATCGGGAGGGGATATAGGCTAGTTCAAGTTCAATAGACTCAATTTTTTGTGCAGATGCAGTCACCAAAGATACAGCTTGTTCGAGGTCGTCAGCAGATGGATGAGAAAAAAGTTGATTCAAAATATGGCGGAGTAAGTCGGCATAGTTGGTAGGTACTTTCTCAAGAATACTCTCAACTGTGGCAGACTTGATATACAGCATTTGGCCAACTTTTTCTAGACTAGCCAAGAGATGCGCACGGTCTTGTGTGGTGAAACAGAGTTCTAGAAGGAGATCGGAAATAGCTGCCGTTTTTTTCATGACTTCAGCATTCCTTTTTGCCAGGCTTCTTCAATCTGACCAAGCACTAAATTGTGCTGATCCTCGGGGGAGAGCTGTGTATGAAGCACGTTCGTGATGACTTGCGTTAAAATTGCTTCTGCTTTGCTCGCCACTTCTTTTTTCTGTTGTTCGGTAAAGCCGTCAAGATGAGTTTGTGTTTGAGTGAGGATTTTTGTGCGCTCAGCCGACAATGTTTGCAACTGTTCTTGCAAACTGGAGTTTAGAGCTTGCTCAAAAGCAGCAATGCTATGACTGAGTGCCTGATCTGTTTGCGTGGCGGTGATATCAATAGCTTTTTGAATAGACTCGGTGTATGTTTTTTGGAGTTTTGGTAGCTCAGAGCGTTGCCATGTCTTGAGAGTCTCTGCTAAATCTTGAGAATTTTTCTCTAGCGTTTTGGAGATAAGAGGTAGGTTGACCAACATTTGATGAGCTTCTGCCTGCGTATCAAGGATTAAGTTTTTACTTTCTGTCTCAACATCTCTAAAAATATCCAGTAACTGTTGTGAAAGTTTCTTGGCGGCGTATTTGAGAGCTCGCTCATCTGTTTTAAATCGTTTCCAAGAGAGGAATAGGAGTCCGGCTAGAGTGATTTGGAAAACTAACACAAGCGTAACCAGGATGGTGAGGGTGAGGATGAGTTGGGCAGTTGTCATACAAATTCTGTGTAGTAGTATTTTTTTTAAAACGAAACAATAAACCAGGCTGTAGCTACTCCGCTGCCAAGAATGACGATACTCACTATCACATTCATCACCAGCCCTAAGCTAATAGCTTTACTTGCCAAAGGATTTCTCCCTAATGCTAGGATACCATTTTGAGCGGACCTTCCGAAAGTCAGGAAACTAAAGATAATCGAACCTAGCAAGATAACGCCAGCTAGCACAAATCGAAACGCTTCTTTTGGATCGTCGAGTGTCGCAATAGTACTTAAATTAATGACATCGAGCAGTTTTGATTGGACTTTTTTTTGATCGGTAAGGTTTCGAGCCAGCGTAAACTTAATATCGATTGTGGCGATGATGATACCTTCTTGGTTTGGATCACTTGGCGCCCAACTTTCCTGAGCAATAGCCACACTAATGCCACTTTTATCGGCTAGCATAGCTACTCCAGGTACTTCTGAGCTGGTTAGGCGATCTCCCACTGCAATCGGTCCATTTACTCCAGTTACTCGCAGGGGCAGTTTGCCAGCGGTGAGTACAGCCACAGTAGTTCCATTGTCATCATAACTAAACTCAATAGCGGGATTTTGACTGGTGACACCATAAATAAAAGGGTCGTAGGCGATAGCTGAAAGTATGTATTTGCTATCGGAATACGTAATGATTGAGCCCGGAGCAATAGTGGGATCACCCAGATCAACGCGCTGGGCAACTCCCAGAGAATTAATATCACTGGTAGTTTGAGCGAAAATTGGTTGAGCTTTGAAAGTTGTAGTGAGTAAGCCCACGCCAAGCGTTGCCAGGAAAAGAAGGCGGGGAGATAGTCGCGGTAAGGTCAGCATTTTACCTCTATAAGATACTGTCTACTAGCTTACCGCATTCTCTGGCAGCCTGCCAACTATATCTTTTCTATGGGAGTGGGGAGTTTAGGTGTGGGTGGCGGGTGCGACAGGTATGGTGGCGGGTGCGACAGGTATGTGTTTGTCAGAGATAGACACATACCCTCGCTCTGTGATTTTGAGGGGGGGGTCATACAGTTCTTCCCAGGTTGGTGGGGTAACTTGTTCCTATGTTCTCAGAAATATCAGTTTCAAAATATTCAACTTGGTTCAAAAGGCAGTGGCCTTTTTCTATGCGCTTTTGGGTTGGTTTACTGTACACATGCATTGGGCTTGGAGGGCTCGGTGGTGGTGTGTGGTATTTTCGTTCTGTGCAGCTGAGCTTATCAGAACCCCACTGCGCCGTGACTGATCTGACTGATCCCGCTGACAAAAAAAGTATAGTCGTGGCAATTACGGGGGCGGTAAAAAATCCGGGCGTTGTGTACATCCAGTCAGACCAGCCTCTAGCGGATGCTTTGTCTCTAGCTGGTGGTTTGGATAGTGCTGCAGATATCCAGTATCTGAATCAAAAGCTCAACTTGGCGCAGAAAATTTCCGATGGGGATCATGTCTATATTCCTTTTGCCAATGAGGGAGGGGTGCAAGATGTGGTTGGGGAAAAATCAATGGAAGGATCAGGATCAGGATCAGGAGGTGATGCTGCAGTATCTGATGCATCAAGTCTCATTTCACTCAACGCAGCCAGTACTCAGCAACTGCAGTTATTAGCAGGCATCGGTGAAAAAAGAGCAGAAGACATTATCGCCGCACGACCCTACAGCTCATTGGAGGAAATAGTGATTAAAGCCGTTCTTACTCAAAAAATATTTGACGCAATTAAAAAAGACATAAAGTTATAGGATTTTTAGATCGTTAAAAGAGAGATAAGAGGGTTGAGTTACTACTCTTTATAAACACTGCTTGGCTTGAAAATAAATAGAAAATAAAAACTATTATTGCACTTTAGTTGCACTATGACACAAAAATATTTCCGCATATGCTTCATTTTGTTAGTTATTGTTCTATTAATACTCCAGCAAAAAATACGTTTATTCAATAAAAACAAATATAATGCGAATGATACTATCAAAATAGATCGATTTTTTATAGCAGATGCAACTCAAGGCTGTGCGTATCACAGCGGTTTCTATTTTTTTGTGCTGCAAAACTGTGAAGAACTGAAAATAGGCGAAGAGTATGAGCTGTTTGGCACAGTAGTAGAGAGTACTGACACGCTTTTTTTAAAACAAATTAGACTGAAAATTCATACAAAAGAGCTTTTTGAATCTGAAGGAGTTTCGGTAAATACATGGTTTGGGAAATTACTCTGGTGGAGAACCAAGATAAAGCTCAATATAGCTACTCACCTCTCAAGGTATGCCTCACAATCTGCTCAAAATCTCATTCAAGGTCTTCTATGGGGACAGATGGGTGAGGTAGACCCAGCTTTCAAAAAAGTGATCTCTCAGGCAGGATTGCAGCACTTGGTGGCAGCTTCTGGATACAATGTATCTTTAATTATGGTTGGATTGATCAATATATTTTCACATATATTAAAAGGAAAGAAAAAGTGGTGGCTCGTGATTATAGGGACTTGGCTGTATGTTTTCTTTGCTGGATTCAGTGAGTCATTACTACGTGCTGCCTTGATGGGCACATTCTCGGTGCTCTCAAGTCGTATTTTTGGGCGGATGTACCACATAGCTTGGTCTTTGCTCATGACTGTATTTTTTTTGTCACTCTTTAATTCCTACATCTGGTGGAGTATCTCGTTTCAGTTGTCAGTTTTGGCTACATTAGGCATCCTCATGTTTGCTCCCAAAGCGGCTACCACTACTCAGCTCTGGTTAGTAGCTCCATGTGCACATAGATCACAATCAAATGAAAATATATGGGATGTAATATGGCAATATTGCACAGAAAATACTCAAGTTTCACTTGCAGCTCTTATTTTTGTTTTTCCGTTATTATGCTTTTACTTTGAAAAAATTAGTCTATTATCGGTCGTTTCCACGACCGTTGTTGCCTGGCTTATTCCCTTAGCTACTCAGAGTTCGTTGCTGGTGTTGCTTGTTTCAGTCTTGAGCAATCATTTTTCTTGGCTGGCGCACTTGTTGGTAAAAGTATTTGTTTTGCCAATCAAATTACTCGAGAATTTGTTGTTCCTCCTAGGAGGGAGCGATGTTTTCATGATGAGAGTAACAATTTCACAAAATCAGGTGCTTTTTTGGTGGGGAAGCGTAGTCCTGATCTGGTTGATGCTCGCTCGAGCTCGGCGGAAGCACATATGATGCATAGGCTTTGGTTTGTGCTGGGAATAGTAATCATTGCAAGCATCTCGCTGAAGACTCTCACTTCACTACCACGTTCAGAGCTGCAAGTAATCGTCTGTGACGTGGGGCAAGGTGATGGAATTTTGATAGTGTATGGCTTCTATCAATTGTTGGTTGATGCTGGACGAACGCCACAGCCAATCCTAACTTGCTTGGAAAAACACATGCCGGCTGGCGATTCACGCATTGAGTCTGTAGTGATGACTCACCCGGATAGTGATCACTTTGGTGGACTGAGTGCGGTCATCGATCGCTATGCCATCTCCCAACTGCTATTACTGCCGATCCCCAAAGAAACAGCCGATTATAAGCTGCTCATGGAGTCCATATCTGGTCACTTGGGTAATAATCTTACTGAAGTGGTAGTTGCTGCTCCAGGCATGTCTCGAGTAATGGGCAGTAGCGTGGGGTGGCAAGTGCTATCAGCAGGAACGAGCAAAACTCGTCAAATCCTGGACTCTCTTCCACTTAAAATAATAGCCGAACAACAACTATGGGATGTGTATCAGCAGTTTTCACAGCAAATTGAGGGTGGGGAAATTGATACAAATGGCGAATCTATCGTTCTTTTCTTAACATTCAATGAGTTCTCATTACTCTTAACTGGAGATATTGGGGAAAAAGGAGAGCAAGCACTAATAAGCCAAGGAGTGTTACAGCGTAGCACTGTCTTAAAAGTAGGACATCATGGCTCTAAATCAAGCTCTTCTACGGACTTCTTGAAGATAGTCCAACCCGAATTAGCACTGATAAGTGCAGGACAAGATAATAGCTACGGACACCCTCACAAGCAAGTTCTCTCTAGCCTGGAGGCGTCTCATAGTACTGTGCTGAGAACAGATCTGATGGGAGAGATTGTTCTTACGAGCGATGGTTTTCGTTATTGGTGGCATACCCAAAAATAAATTTTGATACAAGTCATGCCATCAATTTCATTCTGATCTTAGTTTTGCATATCAAAGAATAGGGTGCAAGTAGTAGAAATCAGGAGTACGAATAAAAGACGAATATAATGAGAAGCGGTCTAATGTAAGCTCATTTAAAATAGATATTACGAAAATTTACTCAAGACAAAATATGTTCAATACCATCTCAAGTATGCATGAGAAAATGAATACCGCCTAGTATCTTCTCAAGAAGAATGAGTAATGAGCATTATAGGCTTTTTACTTTTTTCAAAAATACTATGGGCATATTGAGTTGTTCACTTGAGGAAGGAAGATTTATTGTCTGTTTTTTGGAGGAGCACACTGTGTAAATAAGTCACCAGAAATATTATTGGTTATTCTGAGTACTTTTAATTACTCAAGTAGAATAGAAAATAGTTTTTAAAAAAGAAAACCAAAAGGTAAAATTGTACTCAAATTTATTTGTGTTATCTTCGGAATTAAGGAGGAGAGAATTGTTGTTTAAGTTTGTGAGATCAATCCTTTTTAAGTTTATTCGCATTTCAAACGAACTACAAGCACCAAATTCCAACAACATAGCAAGTATGTCTCGTTGCTATTTTGAGAGTTTGTCCAGGTTTATAACTCATTGAGTACGCTTTTATTACACACCAAATCTGGCTAGAGGTACATACTACCTAAAGTAAGTCTGGGGAGCGATCAGATCTGGGCAGCATGTAGGGGGGTTCAAAAACGTCTCTTTGACTCCCTCAAGCTGCTTCAATACCTCTCAACTCATGTGCCTTACCTCTCAACTCATGTGCAATATCTCTCGCTTTATCTTCAATACCTCTCAACTCATGTGCCGCCCCTCACGCTTCATTTTGGATGAGATTTTTGCTTGGTCTCTCTGGCTGAGTTTGACTCTATCTGATTCTATCTGGCATACTCTACGTCTTCACTGACGCGCAGCTTGAGAAGTACTCCTTTGAGTATTTTTTACCTTATTTTCCTATGCTGATAGTTAGGCGGAACCTTATGAGTAGCCGTCTAAGTAGTCGTATGAGTAGCTGTGACAGCACTCAGGCTAGGGTAATTTTGCAGACCAGTAGTTTTTCTTTCTAGTGCAGTCTTTTGATTTATTATTTACTATTTTGATTTCTAAATATCTATTTTGACACACATCTATTTGTATAGCTAAATTATGCTTTTGATATAGTTATGCATTTTTTCCGAGTAATTGAAAAACAGCCACAGAGAAAGCTCAAGGCGTGTCGGGAAGCGGCTTTCTATAGTACAATGCTGCTCATGCTCAAACACACTCTCACCACTTTAGATTCAGGATTGAAGGTGCTTCAGATCCCTATTGATTCTGTCAAATCGGCCACTGTGTTGCTGCTGTGCAACACTGGATCTCGCTACGAAGTTGCTCATAATTTTGGCATTGCCCATTTTCTTGAACACATGGTTTTTAAAGGTACAAACAAATTTCCAACCGCCCAAAGTTTGGCGGAGGCAGTTGATAACGTCGGAGCAGACTTCAATGCTTTTACGGGCAAAGAGTACACCGGCTATT
>Ga0105044_10007373_pt1 | contig 15136 bp, 21 predicted proteins | sample MAT01_FD_78092 | JGI IMG/M metagenome (GOLD analysis project Ga0105044, IMG submission 78092) | Freshwater microbial communities from Lake Fryxell liftoff mats and glacier meltwater in Antarctica - MAT-01 | ecosystem: Environmental > Aquatic > Freshwater > Ice > Liftoff microbial mat | place... | reverse complement strand
GGGCGATGGTTGCCCATTGGGCGTCGGTCAAAGCGGTGCGGATCAAGGTTGCCTCCCATGTTGGCAACCTTGAATCAGTCAGCGACCGATTTGGGAATCCTCAAACGTCAACACGCCCTAGTCCTTTTCCGGCGTGACCGGGGCGGCGGCCTCGCCGAATGTCAGCATGTTGGGGTCGAAGTCAAAAAACCGGTCGCCCACACCGCCAGTGTTCGACCCGGCCACGCGCGCTCCCTCCTGAACCTCCTGCGCCAGGGCTTCGGCGGTGCCTTCGATCTCCTCTGTCGCCTCATCGGAAATGGAGCCCGAGACTTCTTCGCCTTGTTGAATTTGGCCCATTGCCAATTCGACCCTTCCCACGAGATCGGGGTCAGAGGGCAATGCATAGGCCCGCGGTATGCCCGACGGATAGTTCTGGTCGTCCAACTCCTCCAACCACAGAAAGATATTTCCGGGTTCACTCATCAGCAGATTGGGTTCGACAATACGCGCCCAATGCAGTTTGAAATAGTGGGGGGGAGGGCTGTCGGTCGGCAGGCCGCGCAACTCGCCGAATTGGGGATAGGTCAACAGGATCATACCGCAAGTCGCAACCGTCGTGGCAATCTTGACGAGCAGGGGAAGGCGGGTGGCAATCACGATCAGCAGCAACAGCGCCGCCACCAGCGCATAGGCCGCGGCCAGAAGCAGGATGGTGAGCGTCATTTGATCTCGTCGCCCGTGGCGGCATCGATCGGCCCGGTGGAGTTGTCGGGCTGGGCGCTGCGGGTGAGGACAACCAGATCGCGCGGATTGTTGTTGACATCCGTGACATCGGGCCCGGCCAGGGTAAAGCGCACAGCGGTCTGTTCATCCCCTGTGCCGGACAAATTGATGGTGTCGTAAAACACCAGCGTCACGCTGGGGTTGAGCTTTTCGACCTTGACCTGCACTGGCAGGTTGCCCGCATTGGCAATGTAATGCACGATATTGACCGTATATTCCCCGTCGCTCAGACCCCGCAACGAGACGATTTCCTGATTGAGCGGGTTTTCGATTGTCTGGCCGTTCAACTCAAACACATCGCGGAACATGCCTCGGTCGTCGCGGTCCAGATGCATCAGCCCCGCTTCGCGGCTGTGATACCAGACCACATTGCCTGCCGGATCGGCCACATAGGTATCCACATCATCGGTGCTGCCATCAGGCCATGTCACGGTGATCATCATTTCGGCTTTGGGATCGACCTTGCCGGTTTGAGCCTCCACGTTGATCATGGCGAAAGACATGAAGAACAAGAAGGTGATGGCCTTCAAGGAGTTGAAGAGCAGAGCCGAAAAAATCTCAAAATCCGGTTCCGGCTCTTCCTCAAACATGGTGGGCCACCGGTGGTTTCACCCGGCGGACAAGCTCGGTTTCCGTCAACTTCACCATGGTCTGTATGATGTCAGTCGAAAGCCCCTCGGCCAGATTGTAGAGCGGGCGCAACAGGATGCCGCCGACCAGCCCGGCAATGGTGGTCAAGAGCGACACCGCCATACCGCTGATCATCTTCTGCATGGCCGAGCGCAGGGCTTCCACCTCGAAACTCGTCAGGTCGCCCATCGAATTCAGCATGATCACAAAGCCGACCATCGTGCCGAGCATCCCGAGCTTGTAGAGCAGGTCGGCGCCATAAACCCCGATCTTGGTCCGCCGCCGCAGCGTGGCCGCCACGCTTTGCAAGAGCACCTGACGATCGCCGTCCGGTTCGGTCAGCGATGTGGCGGCGGTTCGGAAGTAATCCGAAACAACGCCTTGCGGCGCAAGCTTTCCGGCCAGCACCAGGATCTGCCCGGCCTCGACCGTCAGCGCGCCACTGCTTTGTCCTAGAACCTCGTATGCCACCAGGGCCTGGCGGTACTCGCGCGCCATCCAGAGCAAGATCCACAGGCTGTGTGCCGCGAAGCCCAGAAACAGAATGGCGATCACGAAGGAAATCCGGCTGGTATCGGCGCTGAACAGATACTGCAGCAGACCATAATCCCACAGGATCACCGCGCTCAGACACATAAGGGCGGCAAGCAGCACCCAGCGCATCACGGGCTCATAGGCGCCGTCTCTGGCATTGTCGCCAAGTATTCTGGTCATCACGGTCATCTAGCTCTTGTCCTAACTTGTCCTGTCAGCGAAATCCGCCGGGCGCGTTGGCCCGCCGCCAGAGCCACGGTTCCATGAATGTCGCGCCGGGTTGCCACAGGCCGACGCCTTCGCTGATGGCCTGCAACTGTTGGGGTTCATAGTCAGTGGTCTGTTCGCTGAAGGCCATCGCCACACCCAGTGCAACCATCTGCGCATTCAGATCTTCGTCACCGTAGGTGCAGACTCCATGGCGCCGCCCAAAGGGGTCAGGCTCGCCTGTCAGGATGCAGTCGATGGGACCGCGGCCTGCTAGCGCCTCGAGCGTGCGCTTGGCCACGTCGTAACAGCCCCATTCCCTGCCATCCAGACTGCAAGTCTGCGGCCTTTCCGGCGCATCCAAGCCCCACAGGATGACGCGCTGACCCTGCACGATCAGAATATCGGCATCAATCACCCGTGCCGGACCGCTGACTATGGCGGTTGGGGTTTCGGCATGAGCGGGGGCCGCCAGCATCATTGCGATTCCCAATACTGCAAAAAGTCTTGACCAAAGCTGGCCTGCGCTATCAAGGCTGCAGAGGTGCATCATTGGCCTACTTTCTGGCGGGGACAAGTTGTATGGGAATGATCAGAAACTTCGTTGCGGCAATGGCCATGTCGGTTTCGGTTGGGACTGCGGCGGCTGATCCGGCGGCTGACCTGATTGCCGGGTTGCGGACAGAGTGCCGGGGCTGTGATTTGTCGGGCCTGTCCTTTAAAAGGGCCAACCTTGCGGGGGTCGATCTGACCGGCGCAAATCTGACGGATACCAGCTTTCACCGTGCCGATCTGCGCGGGGCAATCCTGGATGATGTCATAGCCATCGGGGCCAATTTCAACCTGATCGAGGGAACGCTGGCCAGCTTCAAGGGCGCCGACCTGACGCGTGCCTTGTTGTATGGCGCGCAATTGTCGGGGGCCGATTTCACGGATGCAACCCTGACCGAGGCGCGGATGCAGACGGCGCGGCTGACCTCTGCCACGCTGGTTGGTGCGGTGCTTGACCGCGTGGTCGGGCGTGATATGTTCGCCAACAATGCCGACTTCAGCTATGCCTCGATGATGCAGACCAATCTGAACGGTGCACATTTGGGGCGAAGCACGTTTGACGGTGCATTCATCAGCCATTCCGGCTTTGCTCGGGCCGAAGTCAGCCGCGCCAGCTTCCAAAACGCAACCATCGTCCTGACCGACTTTTACGGGTCCGATCTGCGGCGGGCCAACATGGCCGGCGCCACCTTGACTGCCAACCGCTTCACCACCGCCGTGCTTTCCGAGGTTGATTTTGACGGGGCGACGCTGACTGGAAACCTTTTGGCCAACGGTCGGTTGCAGGACTGACGTCCCATGAAGGACAGACATCACGGGGCCTCGCTGGGAGTATAAGGGGCCAGAACCTCTTCAAATCGGGTCTGGCTTTGGAAATAGCCCGTGTTCACAACCTGGGTTTCAATGTTGACTGACAGCTGCCCCCTCTTGCGTAGATAGCTTGCTTCGATGGCGATGTGTGCCATTCCATCGGGCGAGGTGCCTTCGCAGAACTCATGGATGAAATCGTTCCCGACAGGCTGTTCGCCCTCGCGCATGGGCAGATCGTTGCAGGCCAGGGTCCAGTCAGAGTATCGCGCCTTGAAATTGCGTATCAGTGCCACGGCGGTGCGGCGCTCACGGTCGCTGATCCGGTCATCGGTGACGATACGACGGCCCTGCACCAGTCCTGCCTCGTCCACCAGCACCGACACGATGACTGGATGGGCAAAAACCGAGGTGCCCCCCTGCAAGAAGCGATATTCCGATTCCAAGGCGCGGGCGATGTAGTCCTGTTCATCGTCATAGAAGAACATGACTTCGTACAGGCCCGAAGGTTCTGGCGTGCATTGGGCGAAATCTTCGAATTGTCTCAAGGCCTGCGCGGGGGGGCCACCATTGGTGCCGCAAGCGAGTTCGCTGACCGTAAATTCGGGAATCTGGGCAACAGGGTCGCCGAGGACTACGTCAAAGATGGAATAGGCAGGTTCGATCAGTTGCTGACCCAAGGCCATTCCCGCGCAAAGGGCCAGGACTGCGGTCGCAAGGAAAGTCGGCTCACGCACCATTATGCTGACGTCGGATCACCGTTGGCCCTGCAGGCCAAGGCATCTTGAAAATCAACGTAAATGCCATCTATCTGATGAATGTTCTCTCCGCGTTCCGGATCGAGGACCAACGCAGCGGGTGCCGAGGTATCCTGCGCTACGGCAAACTCCGGGAACAGACCTTCAAAAAGACCAGGTTCGGGCAGGATCACAATGTCAGGCTCACACAGCGCCATGAGTATCCTCATCATTCTGCAAGCAGAGGCAAGAAAGTGCCGGGCAACAGACGTTGCCCGGCACAAGAGGCGTGACCATCAATTGATGGCGAAGACATAGATCATGTTGGCGGCCTGCATGTTCTGCAGTTCAACATTGCCGCCGTCGTTGCCCCCTCCGAGGTTGCCACCGGCAATGGCGATGTACTGCCTGCCACCGACGGAGTAGGTCATCGGCGGCGCCCGGAAGGCAGTGCCGAGGTTGATCGACCAGAGTTGTTCCAAGGTCGTGGCATCATAGGCAGCGAACGTGCCGTCAACCCAGCCCGTGAACACCAGATCCGGCGTCGCCAACATCCCGCTGTTGTTCGGATACGGGAATTCGAACTTGGCAACGGACGTGTTGGTCGTCACGTCCAGTGCGCTAATCGATCCTCTTTGCACAGTGCCGTCCTGCAGCGCGATGGACCCACCCAGCCAGACTACACCAGCCACCACGTCCTCCGGGGCCATCACCTGGACCTCGTGCTGGGAGCAGCCCTCAATTCCAGCACCGTATGCAATGCCGAGAGTGGGGTTGTAGGCAGTCGGATAGAAGTTCACACCACCCGAAAGATGCGGGCAATGGACATTGATCCCGGCACCACGACGCAGCGCACCCTGCGCATAGGTCTGCAGCGAAACCGATGGGTCATACTCCACCGGAAGTCCGGTCTTGGGGTCGAGACCCGTCGTCCAGTTCACCTCGTTGACGTACTGGGCCGCATTGATGAAGGTGCCGTTTGTCCGGTCCATCGTGTAGAAGAAGCCGTTCCGGCCGAAGCGCGCCAGAACCGAGCGGTCCTCTCCGTTGATGCTGACGTCCACCAGCAAATGGCTGCCGACCTCGTCATAGTCCATGTAGTCGCCAGGGGTGTACTGGAAGTGCCACTTCAGCTCTCCGGTATCCATGTCCAGCGCGATCGTCGAGTTGGTGTAGAGATTGTCGCCTGGGCGGAACTCGGGGTCGAACATCGGCACCGGGTTGCCCGTGCCCCAGAGGGTCGTGTTCGTCTCCGGATCATAGGAGCCGGTCTGCCAGATCGCACCGCCGCCGGTCCTCCAGCAGTCGGGGTTGCCGGTTTCGTCGCACAACCAGGTTTCCGACCCCGGCTGTCCCGGTTCAGGTATCGTATAGAAGCGCCAGATTTCCTCACCGGTTTCGGCACTCAGCGCCGCGAGCCAGCCCCGTGTCGCCCAGTCGCCATAGGAGTTCCCGACTAGGATCTTGTCACCAACGGCCAGCGGAGCGTGGGTGAAGCCTTCGCCCTGTTCGGTAGCAACCTGCACATCCCAGACCACTTCGCCGGATTCACTGTCGCAGGCCACGACACGGCCGTCGCTCAGTGCAGTGATGACGTTGGTGCCCCACAGCGCCGCGCCACGGCTGGTAGCCAGAACGCCGAGGCTGGGGTCCTTGTTGATTCCGGTGTCGCAGACCCAGAGAACGCGGCCTAGTGTGCCCGAAGACACGTCGATCTTGTAGGGCGTGCCCCAGGGATCGACGACGTACATGAAGCCGTTGTCGACCAGCGGCGTGGCTTCCATGTAGCCAATGCCGAAGCCAGAAGGCTCCAACCCTCCAAGCGGCACGGCGAAGGCCAGACTCAGGTTGGCAACGTTGCCCGCGTTGATTTCGTCCAAGGGCGAGAAGCGATTGGAGTCAAAGGTCCTGTGGTTCATCAGCCAGTTGCCCACCTCCGCCTCGGACCCAGCGGCCAAAAGGCGATCGGCTGTTACCTCCTGGGCAAAGCCCGAAGTTGCCAGTCCGAACGACGAAACGGTCGCCAGTCCGGCTATCCAGTATCTCAAGTTCATGTTCTTCCTCCCCGCACTTGTTTGATTGCCAAATGAAAGTAGCGGAATATTGGCACCAAAGCCTGATGGTTTTTCCAATACACTAAATCGACATTGCTACGCGACGCGCGAATTTTTGGGGTCCCAGGGCCGCGCTGCGGGCACCACTAAACCTTTGGGGGAACGTAGAATGTCGCCAAACCGGCCGATCCGATCGCCGACATTGGCCAGCCGGGTTTGCGCAACGGCATCAGACGTTTGACTCGTCGAGACTTTGGCAAGCGTCCGGTGTCACCTCGCTGCCGCGGCTTGGGAGTGATGGACGGTGTCCGCCAAGAAATTTGGAGACTCCGGGGCAGATCGGGATTCGCAGGACGCAGCGGCTTTGGACGGACAAGGTGAAGCGGTCGATCTGCGTCCAGACGGCTGTGCCGGGTGCTTCGGATTCCCAGGTAGCGCGTTGCTGTACGGTCAACGGGACCATAGTATTCAAGTCGCTGCGCGATCCGCCCGATATACCAGCGGCGATTGTCCCGCCAGGTACATGCCACTTCCTGGCCGCCGATCCTGGTTCCAGCCCCGGCTGAACTGCTCCTGTTGTTCGCGGATTCGTCCAGACCAGCACCCCACGCGCCCCATCGAGTGCGGCCGCTCCGGTCCGGGGCTCCTTGCCCATGTTCTGGTCAGCAAGTATGCCGACCATCTTCTCTTCTATCTTCAGAGCCATACATTCCGCCGCGAAGGGCTCGACCTGACCGCTGCACACTGTCCGACTGGGTTGGAATGACGCCCGCTCTGCAGGATGGGTTTGCTGATGCCATTGATCGCAGGTCGTGTTGGCCAAGGCGACCTTCGACGATGACCTGCCCATGCTGATGATTGCGCAAGGCAATGACAAGATCCAGACGGCCTTGCTGCGGATCTGTACCGGTCACGAGCGACCATGGGGGGGGCGGCATCTCCCGCCGCTTGAAATCGGTTCCCCGAGCACCGCAAAGGACAGCACCCCCAAGCACCATCTCGTCCGCTTTCGCGGCCGGATGCAGGCAGGTGGCCAAGCCGGGTTCGAGGACCTCTGTCAAACTGCAGCAATCCGCGACGTCGCCTGCATGGCGCGGGTCAGGCGCAAGTTCGTGGACATCCACTGATCGCAGGGCTCCCCGAGCGCCGAAAAGGCCATCGGCCGGATCGCCCAACTCTTTGCCGTCGATCCCCACGCCTGGCCCGCCGACACACTCCCTCGCAAACCTGACTGCAGGAACACCAAGGGCAACGATCCGTTGCCGTGGCAAAGGAAAGGGTAGCGGTCACGCCGGACGCTTGGGGTCGGTCGGAACGGGTCAAGATGGATCTGGAGATGAAGAACCGGGCGCTCCCCGCCGCCCGGTTTGCGTCCGAGAACTGTCCTTCAGGCTTGGAACCGCTCCTAGGTGTTCGGATTGCGGACAATCAAGCCGCGAATCAGGGCCAGGAAAAACAACGCCGCCCCCGCGCCAAGAGCCAGCCAATACCCGATTTTGAGGCCCGAAACCATCTTGAGTCTGTTACCAGTCTGGGCATGCCTGATCGTCGATTCGCCAATGAAAACGGCGTCGGCCCAGCCAGCTCTCAGTTCGCCAACTGCATAGGCCGTTCCGAGTGCGAACATGTAAGACAGGCCGACAAGTCCGATCAGAACCGTCGCAAGTGGCAGACTGAACCAGCGAAAGGAGATCCGTCTGTTCACGAAAAGGCTGGCGGCGAGTGCCAGCATGCAAATGGTCAGATAGGTCCACATGAAGTAGGCAAAGAACCAGGGCATGGAATAGAGCGATGCATCCGAATTGGTTCTCACCTGGGCAGTCACTTCGACACCCCAAGGGCGCATGACGAGGTGATCCTCGCCTGGCAGGACGGCAAGGGTTCCGCTCCACCACGGCGCAAACCAAGTATAAATCATGAACGCGGCACCAGCAACGAGCAGGACACGGAAGATCCAGCTTCCTGCACCACCTCGATCAGCTCTTACCGAATCGGTCTGCGCCATGGCCCCCCCCGGAAACATCTTGTCTCAAGTCCATACGGTTCCTCCCCGCTCATGGCTGTCTGTCACGCCCAAGCATGACTAGGATGGCATCAGCGGCCAGTGGATTTGCCTATACATGTTATTGGGTCCTGACGATCATTCAGATGCAGAATCCTATTAAGTTATTGATATATCTGCACTTACCTGCTGAGGTTGCAACAAGTCTCTGAAACTGGGATCAAATTCTCACGAATCGTCTGCTGATACTCATTGCGGCAATAGGCAGACAGTTCCGTGAAGAAATGGGCACAGGCGGGGAGGGTCAGCAGATTTTTGCGCATGGCCAGAACAATCACCTTGTTCATCCCGTCGACCCTGTGCAGTTTCACCTCGTTCAGAAGCGATCTGTTAAGGTTTGGCAGCAGGGAAATCGGCACATGACACGTGCCAAGTTCGCTCGCCATCAGATCGATCGACGCGAAGAAGGTCTGGGTGGAAAAGGATGGCGTCGCATAGGGCATATAGTAGCGATACCAGGCGTCCGACGCTGTGTGGGCCGGGACCAGCGGATCAAGCTCGACATAGCTGGTGAGGATCGGATGAGTTTTCGCAGGGTGATCCGTTGTGTTCAGGGCCGCGCGGATGTCGTCTTGCGAAACCGAGGCCGGAATCGCCCAAGCCATCTGGTCCTCGAACAACCGCGAAACGGCGAAGGATATCTGGTCGTCCTGAATCGACTCCTCGAAGACGATGGCAAAATTGATCTGATGCATTCGAACCTGCTCTACCGACGAGGCCGGGTTGACGTCGCTGACCAGTTCGAATTTCGAAAATCCCGGGGCCGAGCGGGCGATACGTGCCGCCGCCGCGGTGAACCGGCCACGCAGAACCGGCGTCGCCCCGAGGCGGAGTACTACCGAAGACTGACGAAAGGTTTTCTGATATTCGTTCACCGCGACGGACATTCGGCCAAGAATGTCGTCGCTGGCCTTGAACCAGTATTCCCCGGCCGGGGTCATCGAGACCAGTCCCGTGCGGTTGCGCACGATCTGCTGTGCGCCCAGTACCTCTTCCAGTTTGGCCAGTTGTTGGGAAATCTACGGTTTCGACAGGCCGATGCGGTGGGACGCCTTGGTGAAAGACCCGGCGACAACGACGCCGCGAAAGATCTCCAATTGCCTGAGCGAGATATCCATAGCAGGTGTTCCCTGGCACCAACGCTTCGGGCGGATGACGCCCGGACTGTCCAAGGCGAGCACGACAGAACAATCGCGCAGGCGACACGAAAGTTGAGCCTATGGAAAACATCTGATTCATCAATAACCTCGCGCGGCCTTGCGCTTGGACGGCCCGGAACGGGCCTATCACGGCGAACTCAGCCCGAAGATCGTATTGGCTGGCGACAGCGGCACCACGATCAGGCCGGTATCCGCCATGAATTCCAGATCGGCGGCGCCGATTTCCAGCATGGCCATCTCGGTCGCTGCCTCGCCCGGCGCCTGATGCATCAAGCGGCCACCCGAGTAATCGGTGAACAGAACTCCGCCTTCGCCATCAGGCTCCACCCCGTCCAGCACCACCGATGGATCGGCGCTGCCAAAGGGCGTGATCGTCTTTGTCGCCCGGTCGACAGAGACGACAAGTTCCGGCTCGATGTTCTCAGACCCCTGGCTGGCATCCCCCAGATTGGCAACGATCAGCGCATTGCCGACAATAGTCAGCCCATTGGCCCCCATCAAGCCGGGGTCCTGATGGAGGATGCGGCTTTGTCGGGCCGAACGCGCTGAGGAACGGCGTCGCGCTGGGGTAGCCGCTGGAATATTCCGCCCGCAAGAAGGGCGTGATGTTCATCCTGCACCGCCGCTTCACCGACCTGATCCGCGAGCGGCCGTTCGACGGCCGGGTGCTGGGGCTGACCGCAATCTACAGCCCGCGGATCAACGCCGAAAGTGGGCAGCGTCTGGAAAGCTTCTGGCAGAACGGCAACATCGACGACCGCCGCGAGGTGATCAACATCCGGGCCAAGGCGGTGATCCTGGCCTCGGGCGGTCATGCCGGCAACCCGGAAGTGCGCTCGATGTTCTACCCGGCGATGCGCGAGCCAGCCTTCCCGACCTCAGGCTCTGCCCTTCAGGGCCCCGGCGGGCAGGATGCCAGCGCCCTGAAGGCGGCGCTGCGGATCGGTGCCAACATGGCCGGGATGCAGCAGAACCTGTCCTATCCACCTCCTTCCACATCTCGTCGCGCCTGGGCACCCGGGATACCTATACCGACATGATGCCGGGACACCCCGCCTTCGTGTTCCGCAAGTCGGCGGGGCTGGGCGTCGGCAATGCCGGCTTCGAGGAGTTCATTGCCGTCAACCAGGTCGGCAAGCGGTTCTTCAACGAAGTGCGTCTGCCGAAACGTCCGGGCGGCAACCGCTATACCGGCGACGGCGCGGCGCCAGGGCTCGATCACAAGCCACTCGATTGGAGCAACTACCCGGCCGAGCGGATCAAGCAGAGCTACACCGATGACCACGGGCTGGGTGCTGCGGTAGCGATCAACGAAGGCTCGCGCGCGACGCACTACTATTCGGGGCCGCTTCGGGCGATCTTCGATGAGAATGCGGTCGCCTGGGCCGGCCGGGAGATCCGTCACCCCTTCGTCAGCGAGGAGAACGACTACTACTTCAAGTCCGATACCATCGAGGATCTGGTCCGCCAGATCTACGCGGGCCATCCCTATTCCCGCGTGCCGCTGTCGCATCTGCCCGCGACCGTGGCCACCTGGAACGGCTATGTCGCAGCCGGCGCCGACCCCGAGTTCGAGCGCGAAAAGGACGCGCCGATGTATGCCATCGCCTAGCCGCCGTTCTATGCGCTGTTGATCATGGTGATCTGGCATGACAGCTACGGCGGCTTGCGCTGCAACGGCCGCCAGCAGGTGATCGACATGCAGGGCGTGCCGAATCATGCTGGGCATCAAGTGTCCCTGCGGTTGCGATGCGCGCGGCTGTGCGTATCAGCTCGGCGATGCCGAAGGCCGCGTGATGGCGCAGGGCCGGACGGGCAGCGACCCTTGGCCGGGCACCACCGGCCTGTACCATGCCACCGCCGATCTGGTGGCGCCCGACATGACCGGTCCGCAGGACTGGACCGTGACCGCGCTGGTCCCCGATCATCCCACCCCGCGTGCCGCGCGCAGTCTGCCGCTGCGACTGAACCTGCAGCCCCGGCCCGAAGTGACCCTGCGCATCGTCACCTTGCATGCCGTCACAGGCGCCCCGGTGCCGCGCTCCCGCGTGGTGGCACATCCCTACCGCACCCTGACCGATGCCGAAGGGCGGGCGGAACTGCGCCTGCCTCGCGGCCCCCGGATTGTGTTCGCCTCGGGCCCGCCCTACCTTGCCTAAAATACGGTCGGCACCATCGAGGTCGACATGACGCTGACCGCCGAAATGCATGTGGACAGGGAGTTCAGCGATGCCGATGCTTGGGCATAGTCTGGTCGCCGTGCTTTGCCTGTCAGCGGGGTCTGCGCTGGCGCAACACAGCATCGACCCTCTGATGATGGAGCAAGGCGCCGCGCTTTACGCGCAGAACTGCCTGCTGTGCCACAAGGACGCAGGTCAGGGCATGATGGATGTGTTCCCGCCGCTGGCCGGCAGCCTGAACCTGGAGGAACCCGACATTACCGTCGGCAACATCCATCAGGGCGTCGTCACCATGCCGCCCTTTCCCTGGCTGACCGACGCCGAGGTCGCCGCGCTGGCCACCTATGTGCGCAACTCGTTCGGCAACAGCCATGGCGGCGTCACGCCGGCCGAAGTGACTGCCATCCGCGCCGGGCTCGAGCCGCCGGGCACCGTCAGGTCGATCTGGGATGGCGTCTATACTCAGGAACAGGCCGACCGCGGCCGCGAAGTTTATGGTAGCCCCTGCGGGCTGTGCCACGGCAGCCGCCTGAACGGCGATCCCGACAATCAGTACATGCGCCCCGCACCGCCGCTGGCACGGGCCAATTTCCTGCGCGTCTGGGACGGGCGCTCGCTGGGGATATTGTATTCCTACGCCCGCTGGACGATGCCACCAAACAACCCGGGATTCTTGCCGGACGAAGACTACATCGCGATCGTCGCCCACATGCTGGCCACCACCGGCGCGCCGCCAGGCGATGTGCCGTTGTCGATGGATGTCCATGACCTGGGCCGTATCCGCATCGGCCCCGCGCCATGATCGGCGCCGCGCTTCGGGTCGCCGCACTTCTGGGCGCGCTGGCGGGGTCTGCGCTGGCGCAGCAGGACCCCGACCCTGCGGTTCTGGCCGCCGCTGCGGCGGGGATCACCTGCCAGTGCAACGACGACGAGGTGGTGCTGCACCACTCCGGGACCGGCGTCCTGCTCGAGGGCACGGTGATCGGCTGGAACGTACCCTTTGCCCGGATGGAGGGCACCCACACGCTGACCCGTCCCCTCGATCCCGGCGGCATGGTCGCGCTGTCGGCTGTGCTGGGGTCCAGCTACGTCTCGCCCTCCAAACCCTGCATCGCTTCGCTATCCTGAGCAGCAATGCGCTGGCCCGGGCGATTGCCGGCAATGCCGGGGAAAGCAGGCTGTTGATCGCGGGCGGTCCCGGGGGGTGGACATCCTGTCGGGCCTCGCAGGCGGTGTCGGATACATCATCCGCAACCCGGTAACCCAATCAACGCGGGCCGCAGGCGACGGCACCTGTGACCGGGTCTTGCTCGGGGTCAGCTACAACCTTGGCGCGGGCGACCAGATCGGGGTCATGACCACCACCTCGTCCGGCGGAACCACTGCGGTCAACCTGACCGGCAACGCGCTGGCGCAGACCTTCACCGGCAATGCCGGGGCCAACCAGCTGAACGGGCGGGCGGCACCGACGCGTTGACCGGGGCCGAGGGATCTGTGTTCAGCTCAGCCCTGGTGGGGGAACCTGGACCGGATCACAGATTTCGAAGTCGCCGCCAACACGATCCGTTTGCAGGTCAAGGTGTTCACCGGACTGAGCCTCGGCGTGCTGAAAGCCGCCGCCTTCCGCGCCAACACCACGGGACTGGCGGGGGATCCAAGCTTCCGGATCATCTGCGAGACCGCCAGCGGGCGTCACTACTTCGAGGCCGACGGCACCGGGGCGGGCGCGCGTATCCAATTCGCCACGATGGCCTCAGGCCTCGCGCTGACCGAAGCGGGTTTCTGCGTGATCTGAGAGATTGGGCGCGGGAGGTTGTGTTTCAAGAGTTGACCGATGTGATCCCATTCGTGAGTCCAACTTGAAAGCTGAGGCGGATGAGCAAAACAGGACTCGTCGACCTGCAATTCCCCGGTACGCGACCGCAGTTTCAGCGATCCATGGCGGAGCATCCGCAGTGCCTCGTCGTGACGAAGGCCTGCGGCGGTGCGCATCACTGGGCACGGGAACTTTTGCGGGTCGGCCATGAGGTGAAACTGATCGCACCGCGCTACGTCAAGCCGTTCATCAAACGGCAGAAAAACGACGCGGCGAACGCACAGGCGATCGTGGACGCGGCGCTGCGCCCGACGATGCGCTATGTCGAGCCGAAGACCGGGGACCAGCAGGTGCGGTCCATCCTGTTCCGGACCCGCGAGCAGTTCGTGAAGCAGCGCACTGAAGCGGTCAACGCACTGCGGTCGCACCTGTACGAGTTCGGCTACGTCGCGCCCGAGGGGATCGGCTATCTCCTCGCCTCGGCGCCGTCCTCGAAGATCCGAGCGCGGATTTGCCACCGCTCGCCCGGGAAATCTGCTGCGAGTTGCTGGACCAGATCGCGCATCTGACCGGCCGGATCAATGCCATGAAGAAGAAGATCGACGCGATCGCCAGGGAAGGGGAGACATCCCGTCGCCTGCAGAAGATGCCGGGGGTGGGCCCGATCAGCGCCCTGCCCGTTGAGACCTTTGCGCCACCGATGGAGCAGTTCAAACGAGGGCGAGACCCTGCGGCCTGGCTTGGTCTGGTCCCGCGGCAAGCTTCGACCGGCGGCAAGCAGAAGCTCGGGAAAACCTCGAAGTTGGGCCAGCGCGACATTCGCCGCCTTCGGATCACCGGCGCGATGGCCGTGATCCGCTGGGCGCTCCGCCATGGGTCCCAGAAAAATCCCTGGCTGGTGCGCCTGCTGGAACGAAAGCCCCCGATGGACCCCGCCTCAGCGCTGGCCAACAAGATGGCGCGCGGCATCTGGGCGATACTGACGCGCAGTGAAGACTATCGCGGCCTGGAAATTGGAAGCGCTGTCTGCTCAGATAGCGCAGTTCGAACCGGGCCGCCGAGTTGTGAGGAAGACATGAACCGTATGGGCAAGTGATCGACATGATCCGGGTTGGGCGAACCAGAAACCTTCTCCGAGCCTCGAGCTCGCTCTCCGAGATCTGGCCCCGGTCCGCGCATCACCATCTCGGCCAGCGGCATCTATCGGGCTGCACGAACAGGCCTGACAAGAGTCCGCACTCGATCACATGCCTAGACCCGATGATCGCGGAGTAAGCTGACTGGGTCAGCGGACTCTCCCGCGGCATTCTCCGTTCCCCAAAGCGCCGTGTACCAGATTTAAGGGCTCTGCCTCAAAGTGTGTGGCGCACTTATCCTTCGATAGGTATTTCGGAGGTGACGGATGAATTTGAAAGATCGCTAGGCCCCTTGCCGAGGCGTCAAGGTCAATCGCGTGGGGCAGGCTTCAACGGGCGGCTGGGTAGTGTCCTGTTCGCTGCTACCCAAGGGGATCAGAGGTGGCTCGGGAAATCTGAACAGGGGTGCTGAGTGGTGAAGCCGCTCGAGATCGGCAAGAAGATTGCCGAGAAACGAGGAGCGACCATGACGAAACGACCGCGTCGGAACCACAGT
>Ga0105044_10007372_pt1 | contig 15136 bp, 17 predicted proteins | sample MAT01_FD_78092 | JGI IMG/M metagenome (GOLD analysis project Ga0105044, IMG submission 78092) | Freshwater microbial communities from Lake Fryxell liftoff mats and glacier meltwater in Antarctica - MAT-01 | ecosystem: Environmental > Aquatic > Freshwater > Ice > Liftoff microbial mat | place... | reverse complement strand
GGTACCCGTCCAGCAAGATCCTTCTGATGTCGGCCATGGAGGCTCCTCGGGCAATCGCGTCGGTCGAAGGTAGTTCGGTTCCAAACTATAAGCGACGCCCTGTCCTGACGAATCCGCACGACGGCCTCCGGCAGGTCCCCAGAACAATCTCCGACAGATCCGCAGCAGAGGTTTCGACGGATCCGCAGAGAAGTGACCGACGAATCCGCAGGAAGAAGTGTCGAATCCGTCTAGAGTTGCACTGATGGCAGCCGAGGCGTACCCGCGAGCAGCATTGGCACGCCTGGTTGCCGCTATGGCCGACACGCCTGTCGTCGCGATCAACGGCGCCCGGCAGGTCGGAAAGAGCACGTTGGCCCGACAACTCGCGCAACATGGCGGCCAGTTGGTGACGCTCGATGATCAGGCGCAGCGTGCCGCCGCCGCTGCCGACCCTCGAGGATTCGTCGAGCGAGATCTCGCTGGGCCGCTCATCATCGATGAGGTGCAATACGTGCCCGAGCTCTTTCGGGCAGTGAAAGCAGCAGTCGATCGCGACCGAAGACCGGGAAGGTTCGTCCTGACAGGGTCGACCCGGCTTCTCTCGCAGGCGGGCTTTGCAGACTCACTCGTCGGGCGAGTCGAGATCGTTGAGCTCTGGCCCCTGAGCCAGGGCGAGCTGCGGGGGCGGGTCGACCGCTTCGTTGACCGCGTCTTCGAGGGCTCGGTGGGCTCGATCGTCACCGATGCCAGCCGGGCTGAAGCGATCGCTGCTGTCCTTCAAGGCGGGTTTCCGGAAGTGGCGTCGCGCGTCCAGAGTCGACGCGGTGCCTGGTTCGACTCGTATCTGCGGACTCTCACGGAGACGGTTGTGCGCGATCTCTCTGGTATCGAGCGTGTCGCCGAAATGCCACGAGTCATTCAGTTGTGCGCAGCCCGCAGCGGGATGGAACTGAACGTCACGAACCTTGCTGGCGAGTTGACGCTTCCTCCACGAACTCTGGATGGATACCTGGCAACCCTGGCCAACCTGTTCGTCCTTCAGTTGATCCCTGCATGGTCGACCAACGTGTCGAAGAAGGTCATCCGTCGGCCGAAGATGGTGCTCTCCGACAGCGGGCTCGCCGCTCGGCTCGTCGGGTTCACCGAGAAATCGGCGGCCATGCCCACGGTGCCCCTCGGGCCGATCCTCGAATCGTTCGTAGCGATGGAACTGAGAAAGCAACTCAGTTGGTCACTGAGCGGCACAACTCTCTGGCACTTCCGAGATCGTGACGGCGTAGAGGTTGACTTCGTGCTGGAGCGACCTGACGGGTCGGTCGTCGCAATCGAGGTCAAAGCATCCTCCACCGTCACGACGCGCGACACCAAGGGTCTTCGCTTTCTCGCTGATCGGCTTGGGGGCCGGTTCAAGGCAGGAGTTGTGCTCTCGTTCATGCCCGAGCCCACGCCGCTCGGGCCACATCTTTCGGCACTTCCTCTGCAAGCACTGTGGGCGGAGCTCTAGCGAGCCGATCGTGCGACGGCGCTATTTGTTCGGGACCAAACTATCAGCCAGTCAGAGACCCCCCGGCAGCTTCGGCGTTGAGGTGCGGTTGTACCGCATCTCAACGCCGAAGGTGTGAGCGGCCGGGCAGGGCACCTCATCGGTCAGCACTCGTTAGGGACCGAACTATAGTGCCGACTCATGACGCACCTGAACGGCTTCATCTTTCCGCGCACCGAGCTGGGTGGGGCTTCGATCTTGCCGCACATGCCGTGGCACTACAGCGGCGACCTGCTGACGGTGGAGTACCGCACCGACCCGTCGCGCGTCGCCGAGTTGCTGCCCGAGCCGCTCACCCTCGTGCCCGACGACCAAGACCCGGGCGCAGTCGCGATGATCTTCGCCGACTGGCAGAGCTGTGGCAGCGACCTGAGTGAGCTCGACGACCCGGTGCGCTCGCAGTACAAGGAAGCGTTCATCGTCGTGCGCTGCATGTTCAACGGCACCGTCTACAGCCGCTGCGTCTTCATCTGGGTCGACAAGGAGTTCGCTCTCGTGCGCGGCCACTTCCAGGGCTACCCGAAGAAGCTGGGCAGCATCTGGCAGACCCGCCCGGTCACGCTGGGCAAGGCGGGCCCGCGGGTTGCGCCCGGCGGCCGCTTCTCGGGCACCGTCGGCTACTACGACCGTCGCATCGTGAATGCGCACGTGACGCTGCGCGAGCCGAGCCCTGGCAACGGCTTCGTCAACGGGCACGCAATGGTGCACTCGCGCTACATGCCGCGCATCGAGGGCGACGGCACCGACAGCTACAGCGAACTGGTGACCATGAGCGGCCGCGACGTGGAGCTGGGGCAGGCGTGGCGCGGCGACGCCGAACTGGAACTGCTACCCAGTCCGGTCGAGGAAGTCGCCCGCCTGGAGGTGCGTGAAGTCATCGGCGGCTACTGGCGCAGCGTGGCAACGACGTTCGCCGGCGGCACGACGCTGCTGACCGATACGACGCTGCTGACCGACCCGACGGTGCTCACCGACCCGACGGTGCTCACCGACCCGACGGTGCTCACCGACCCGACCGAGGCGTCGTGAGCTCCGGTCCCGATATCGACGAGCACGGCACTCCTACGTTTGGCGGCGCACATCTCGACATCGTCGACCCCGACTCATACCTGGCGGGGTTTCCGCACGCCACCTTCCGCCGACTGCGCGACGAGCAGCCGCTGAGTTGGTGGCCGGAGCACGACGGCGGCAAGGGCTTCTGGGCAGTGACGCGGTACGAGGACCTGCTGTACGTCAGCCAGCACGTCGAGCTGTTCTCCAGCGCGCAGGGCATCACGCTGGAAGAGATCGAGGGCGACGACTTCGACCTGCGGCGCAACATGCTGGAGTACGACCCGCCCGAGCACACTCGCTACCGCCGGCTGGTCAGCAAGCCGTTCAGCCGACGCGAGGTCTACGCCTACGAGGACGGCATTCGCGGACTCGCCCGCGATGTCGTGCTGGAAGCGGCCGGCACCGAACTGTTCGACTACACCGAACTGATCGCCAAGCAGCTGCCGATGCGCATGCTGGGCCGCATGTTGGGCGTACCCGACAGCGACGGCGACTGGTTGGTCACGCAGGGCGATGCGCTGCTGGGCAACCTCGACCCGGAGATGACCGACTATGCAGTTGGCTTCACCGACACCGACCAGTTCAAGCACATCCCGTTCCGCTCGCCGGCCGCGCTCGAGCTGTACACCTACGCCGAGAAGCAGGCAGAGATGCGCCACGAGTGCCCCGGCAAAGACCTCATCTCTGCCCTGCTGGCACCCACCATCGATGGCGAATGCCTCACCGACCTGCAGTTCAAGAACCTGTTCGTACTGATGATCAGCGCCGGCAACGACACCACCCGTTACACGATGGCGGCTGGCCTGAAGGCCCTTGCCGAGAACCCGGAACAGTTCCAAGAGCTGCGTCAGGCGTGCATCGACGGCGATGCCGTGATGGTGGACCGCGCGGTCGAGGAAGTGTTGCGCTGGGGTTCGGTCACCATGCATTTTCGGCGCACCGCCACACAGGACGTGGAGATGCACGGGCAGACAATCCACGAAGGCGACAAGGTGCTGGAGTGGTTCAGCTCGGCGAACTTCGATGAGCGCCAGTTCACCGATCCATTCCGTTTCGATATCCACCGCTGGCCCAACGACCACGTCGCGTTCAACCTGCGCAGCCCGCACCTGTGCCTTGGCGCGCAGCTGGCACGCATGGAATTGAAGCTGCTGTTGCAAGAACTGCTGCCGCGCATCACCGCCGTCGAGGTCGTCGGCCCGGTCGAACGCTTACGCAGCAACTTCATCTGCGGCATGAAGCGCCTCCCCGTGAAAGTGTCGTGGGCATGAGCGCTCCGCTGATCGGTCTCTCGGGGCGTCGGTGGCCGGCGGAATCGATTCCGCTGTTCGACTACACCGCGCTGCACGGCGAGGAGGTCGATGTGCACCTCAGCGAGTTCCCGAAGGCGCTGGAGAAGGCGGGCGGGCTACCCGTGCAGCTCACCCGCAACACAGACCCGGTGCAGATCATGCAGCGGCTCGACGGCTTGGTGATGACCGGTGGCGCCGACCCGGACCCTGCGCTCTACGGCGAGGAACCTCACCCGCAGCTGGGTGCAATCGAGCGTGATCGCGACGACTGGGAACTTGCGTTGATCAGAGCCGCACTCGACGCGCGCCTTCCGATGCTGTGCGTATGCCGCGGGGCCCAGCTGCTCAACATTGCGCTCGGTGGCACGCTGGTACAGCACCTCGACGAGTCACCCACTCATGCGCTGTGGGACGTGCCGCGCATCGAGCGTTGCCACACCGTTCGGGTCGTCGCGGGCAGTCGCGCCGAGCAGATCTACGGCGGCGACATCCCCACCAACAGCCTTCACCACCAGGCCGTCGGACGCCCCGGCGAGGGTGTGATCGTGACCGGCACCGCCGAAGACGGTGTGGTCGAAGCCTTCGAGCTGGAAGGTCGCCCGGAAGTCTTCGCAGTCCAGTGGCACCCCGAGATGCTGAGCGACCGAGTCGACCCGGCCTTCCTCTGGCTGGTGAAAGAAGCCTCCGGCCGCTCCTGAGGTCAAGTGGCCAGGTGCTGCTCGATCCATGCTGTGAGCTGTTGCTCGTTCATTTTCCCCGCTGCCACATCAAGCACGGTTGCGACGGCCTCATCGTCGGAGACGTGCAACGAGGCACCGTTGAGATCGAGAAACATCACCGCAGTCATCCAGGCGAGTCGCTTGTTCCCGTCAGGAAGCGGGTGATTGAGGGCCACGCGCACGCAGAGCACGGCGGCCTTCTCGGTGAGGGTGGGGTAGAAGTCAGTGTCACCGAATCCTGCCTGCGGAGCGTGCAGTGCGGAATCGAGGAGATCGCTGCGGGAGACGTGAACAAGAGTGTCGACGTCGATGCCGGTGACCGCCTCTGCGATGACAAAGGCTTCCGCCAATGTCAGGTACCTCACTGTGCGAGTCGGTCGAGAATCTCGCGATCGCGCTCGGCCAATTTGGCGAGCCGATCGATGAAGTCTTTGTCGTGCCGGACGCGTTCGACCTCTTGGCTGAGCGCCGAGACGATCAACTGGTTGACGCTCGTGCCTTGGGCACGTGCGACTGCCTCAGCGCGGTCGGCGAGCTCATCTGGAATTCGAACCGTGGTTTGCTTCGACATGACATCACGATACCGCGATGTCATGAGGCGATCCACCGATTATCTACCGTCAGTCGGTGATGGCGCTGTAGACGAGGCTGCGCAACTGGCCGCGGAAGTCGAAGGAGTTGGAGGGCATCAGCTGGGTCATGAACACGACCCACAGGTCCTCGATCGGGTCGATCCAGAACACTGTCGACGCGGCGCCGCCCCAGTAGTAGTCGCCGCGGCTGAGCCCGCCGGTCGCGACCTGGTCGATGGTGGAAGCAAAGCCCAACCCGAAACCGACGCCAACGCTGCCGCGCAACTCCAGCAGACCCACGTCGACCGAGGCCAGGTCCAGGCCGCCCGGCAGGTGATTCAGCCGCATCAGGTCGAGCGTGCGCGAGCCGATGATGCGCCGGCCATCCAGTTCGCCTTCACGACGGAGCATCTCGCAGAAGCGAATGTAGTCGGCCATGGTGCCGGTCAGCCCGCCGCCACCCGACACGAATGCAGGTGGCTTCGTGAACGCGCTCGTCACCGCGTCGTCCATCAGCGTCGTCGTCTTGTCCACGTTGCGCGCATAGTTGCCAGCGAACCGATGCGCCTTGTCGGCAGCGACCTGGAACGACGTATCGGTCATCCCGAGCGGCCCGAGAATGTGCTCCCGCAAGTACTCGGCGAACGGCTGGCCCGACAGGGTCTCCACCAGGGCGCCACACACGTCGGTGGCCAGCGAGTACATGTACGCAGTGCCCGGCTGAAACCGCAGCGGCACCTGCGACAGCTTCTCCATGAACTCGGGCATGGTGGTGGGTACGCCCGCGCTGCGAATCTTCAGCTTGCGATACAGCGCATCCACCGGGTGTTGGTCGCCCATACCCGGCAGCACGCCGCCATAGGTGAGACCGCTGGTGTGTGTGAGCAGGTCGCGGAACGACACCGGGCGACGCGCCGGCTCGGTGACCGTGTCGTCGCTGCTACCCGAGACCCACACGCGATGATTTCGCCACGAGGGGAACAGTCGGGCGACCGGCTCGTCCAGCTGGAACATGCCCTGCTCGAACAGCTGCATCAGCGCGATGGATGTGATCGGTTTGGTCATCGAATAGATGCGAAAAATCGTGTCGTCACCGATCGCGATGGAGCGCTCGCGGTCGCGTTGACCGAGCGACGTGGCGTAGGCGAGGTGCCCGTGACGACCGACTGCCACCTGGCAGCCCACGATCTTGCCGGGCGTGATGTAGTGGCGATCGAGATGTGCGGCGACGCGGTCGAGCCTGGTGGCGTCGAAGCCAGCGGCGGCAGGTTGCAGGTCCATGATGTCTCCGAAGGTTGGCGCGGTCTACAGATCGATTGCTTCGACGGTGCGCAGGATCGTGCGCAGCGCGTGGGCCAACTCGATCTGCTCCTCTTCGGTGAGCGCCTGGGTGACCAGGCTCTCGTGGCGGTTGAAGGCGGGCATGATCTCATCGACCACCTTGCGACCCTTGGCGGAGACGCCAACCAATACGCGCCGGCCATCGGCTCGGTCGGTCCTGCGGCGCAACAGTTGGCGCGCCTCCAGCGTCTTCATCACACCGGTCAGCGTCGCCGCTGTCACGCCTGCCTCCGCGGCCAGCGAACGCGCGTCCATCTCACCCCACACTCGCAGCACGAACAGGGTGGTGAACGCGCTCCAGCTCAACTCGTGCTGTGCCAGGACCCCGCTCTCCATGTGGTTGCGCACTGCGGTAGCGGCCCGAAAGATGTTGGAGACGGCAGAGAGAGAAGTGAGGTCCAGATCCAGCTCGGTGAAGGTGGCGCGCACATCTCGTTCAGCGCGAACCAGGTCGGCATCGTCGTCGCTGGCGAACAGCCGGGGCATGGTCAGGCCCTCATCAGCGCGAGCTCGCCGGCGATGATCGTGCGAACGCGGTCGCGCAATTCAGGCACGTCGGCCCGTGTCATCCCGGTGGTTTCTATCGGCGCGAGAACCCGCACTTCCGCATTGGTGACGTTCCAGCGCCAGTCGCCCGCCTGCATGGCCTCACGGGTGCCGTTGACCACCATTGGCAGAATCGGATGGCCAGTCTCGATGGCCAACCGGAAGGCGCCGTCCTTGAACTCGCCCATCTCGCCGTCTCGGGTACGAGTGCCCTCCGGAAACAGCATCACGCTGACGCCCTTGGCGAGGCGATCGTGGCAACCCTTCATCGCGGTCACGATGCTCTGCTTGTTGCCCCGAATGATCTTGATATCGCCGGCCATCACCATCAGCCATCCGACCAGGGGGAACTTGAACCAGGTCTCCTTCGCCAACCACTTCATCTCCCATTGCAGGTGGGAGATGAGCAGCATGTCGGCGAAGCTCTCGTGATTTGCCACCACCACGTAGGGCCGCCGAGGGTCGGTGATCTCCAGCCCACTGGTGTGGAATGTCCACAGCGGGTTCACCCATGTGTGCACGACACAGAGACGACGGAACATCCACCCGGCGCGGTAGCGACCCTTGTCGAACGGGGCCGTGGCGATGAAGACGATGAACGTGAGTGGCACCCAGATGATGACCAGTACACCAATGGCCAGCCACGCCCAGATGGAAAGAATGGTGCGCGACACGGGATTGCCGAGTAGCCGTTGTCGAAGTGGGGAGACGCGCATGCGCACATGCTGACACGCGGCATCGGCCCAGTCGCACCTAGCCTGCCCACATGGGTAGGCGACGGCTGATCGGGGCAATTGCGGGCGCAGTGTCACTGATGGCGCTGGCCGGCTCTTGTGGTGGCAATAGGCCGCCCGCGACCGTCGAGCAACCCCTGCCGGCGGCGCTGACTGCACTCCTCGCCACGCCCTCGGCGGGTGGAGCGCGAACTGTTGGGGACGACCACTTCGAGGTCTGGATCTGCCGCGTCCCGCTGGGCTCAACTGCCGCGATGTACGGCGGCTTACCGCTGCGCCTACCGCTGACACCGCAGGGCGTCACCGACGTGGTGAGCGCCCGCGTTCCCGGGTACTTCGAGACGCTGTCGCAGGGCCAGTATCGACCGGTGTTCACCGCTGGCGGCGAGGTGACGATCGCCGCCGATGACCAACCGCAGGCCTGTGTCGACGGCGCGATTGCGGGTGCCGGCGAGGATGTGGATGCAGTACTGGTCGTGGCCGATGCTGAGCACGGTGCCGACCAATCGGGCGGTTTCGGGAGCGGCGGCGAGCGGTGCCCGGCGACCGGCCGGTGTTCGGTTGCAACGACCCGCCGTGTCGCTTACCTGGGTGCCAGCGACTTTCATCCGGATTGGGGCGACGACGCACCGATGGACTTGGTCGAACACGAGATCGGCCACTCGTTGGGCTGGATTCACAGTGGTATCAGCGAGGCAGGTGACTATCTCAGCGGCCTCGATCTGATGAGTAACAGCGCGGCACCCCGTGGGCTTGACCCAGCGCGCCGCGACGGACCAGGAACGTTGGCCATCAATTTGTTCCTTGCTGGCTGGTTGCCCGCCAAGGATGTCGTTGTCGCCACCGACAACGCTGCAGTCAAGTTGTCGCCGTCGAACAGCGTCAAGGGCACACGCCTGCTGCTGCTCGACAACGGCGACGGTGGGTTCTACACCGTCGAGCTGTTGGCCGCCGACGGTCTCAACGACCATCTTCCTGCCGACGGCATCGGCATTCACAGTGTGCTCATCGTCGACGGTGCGCTCGAACCAATGACACCGATGGTCGGCGCAGCACCCTTCACCGCACTGCTACAACCGGACGCGGAGTTGCAGGTCGGCAGGTGGACCGTGACCGTTGCCGCCGACTGGACAGTCTCAGCCCGCAGATGACCGCCACCACGTCATCTCCTGACCGCGGCTGACACGCGAATTCGATGACAGGTGGGGCTCGGGTGGTGATTGACGGCCGGTACAGTCGGCGAGGTGAATGGCGCTTCGATGACACCCACACAGCAGGAGTTGTTCGATGCTGCACTCGCAGCTCACGGCAACGCGCACGCGCCCTACAGCCGATACCCGGTCGGGGCTGCGGTCCGCAGCGAGAGTGGGCGTGTCTATGCCGGCTGCAACGTCGAGAACGCCGCATACCCGCAAGGCTGGTGCGCCGAGACCAGCGCGATCGGGGCGATGATCACAGCCGGTGAGCGGACAATCGTCGAGGTGCTCACCATCAGCAACGGCGAGATGATCGGCACCTGCTGCGGCGGTTGCAGGCAGAAGATTCGCGAGTTCGCTGCGCTCGATACTCCGATCTACTCGTGTGGCCCCGAGGGTCTGCGCCGAACGTTCACGCTCGACGAGCTACTACCGCACAGCTTCGGCCCCGAGAACCTGCTCGACTGACCTCCGCGACTGCGCACCCGACGCTCGCTGCGTCCGTGTCGTCACGAGGAAGGGTGTCGTCACGAGGAAGGGTGTCGTAACCTGCTGCTGTGTCGTCACCGCCGGAGCCGTATCTGACCTCCAAGCTGCGGGGCTTTGGTACCACCATCTTCGCCGAGATGTCGGGCATTGCGGTGGCCACCGACAGCATCAACCTCGGGCAGGGCTTCCCTGATACCGACGCGCCACGCGAGATTCTGGACGCGGCAATTGCGGCCATCAACGGCGGGCTCAACCAGTACCCCCCTGGGCCCGGAATGCCGGTGCTCCGCAATGCGATAGTCGCGCACCAGCAGCGCTTCTACGGACTCGAGTACGACCCCGACAACGAGGTGCTGGTCACGGTTGGCGCCACCGAGGCGCTTGCCGGAGTGCTGCTGGGCATGCTCGATACCGGCGATGAGGTCGTCGTCTTCGATCCGATGTTCGACAGCTATGCACCGTGCATCGCAATGGCAGGGGGTGTCATCAAGCCCGTGCTCTTGCGTCCTCCGAACTACACCTTCGACCCCGCTGAGTTCCTGGCCGCAGTGACGCCGCGGACAAAGCTGATTCTGCTCAACACACCGCACAACCCGACCGGCCGCGTGTTCACCAGCGAGGAGATGCAGTGCATCGCTGACGTTGCCATCGAACGCAACCTCATCGTCGTCACCGATGATGTCTACGAGCATCTCGTCTTCGACGATCAGCGGCACATTGCGATGGCATCGTTGCCCGGTATGCGTGAGCGCACGCTCGGCATCTCCAGTGGCGGCAAGACGTTCAACACCACCGGCTGGAAGATCGGCTGGGTGTGCGGCCCGGCGCCGCTGGTGCAGGCCGCTCGAACTGCCAAGCAGTTTCTCACCTACGTTGGCGGTGGGCCGTTCCAACCTGCGATAGCGCTCGGCCTTGGGTTGCCCGACGAGTTCTTCGAGGGCGTTGCCAAAGATCTGCAGGCGAAACGCGACCGGTTGCTGCCCGGCCTCGTGGAGGCCGGCTTCGACGTCTACCCGACCAGCGGTACCTACTTCGTCACCGTCGACGTTCGCCCACTGCAGCCCGACGGCGACGGCATGGCCTTCTGCCGCGCGCTGCCGCACCGCTGTCGCGTGGTCGCAATTCCCAATCAGGTGCTCTACGCCGACAAGGCGGCGGGCCGGCACCTCGTTCGCTTCGCGTTCTGTAAGCGACTGGAAGTGCTGGACGAGGCTGTTGCCCGCCTGCGCACGCTGGGATAGCGAGGCATTGGTTCGGGCCAATGGCCGAACCCAGGCTGACGAAAGGGCTAACGAAGGGGCTGACGACGGTCGGGTAGGAAGCGGAAGCGATCGCGAACGGCTGCAACGGTGGCTGGCTCGACGTCGGCGAACAGAATCGTCTCGCCCTGCGAGCCGGTTGCCAACAGTTCACCAAGGGGGTCGATGATGCGACTGTCGCCGACGTACTTCAGCCCGCCGCCCTCGCCCACCCGGTTGCACCCGACGACGTAGGCCTGGTTCTCGATGGCGCGCGCCTGCAGCAGTGCCATCCAGTGGTGGCGGCGTGGCTCGGGCCAGTTGGCCGGCACGAGGTACAGGTCGGTGGTCGGGGCGAGGCCCCAGAACTCGTCGGCGAAGCGCAGGTCGTAGCAGACGAACAACGTGACCCGCACGCCCTCGATCTCCACCTGCACGAACGCGTCGCCGGGGCGGAAATGTTGGTCCTCTCCGCCGTACGTGAACGGATGAATCTTGCGGTACCGATGCACCGTGCCGTCTGGCCCTGCGAGCACGAAGCTGTTTGCGGGACGAGTGTCGGCGGGATCGGAATCGGCCGGGATTTCCGGGCAGCTGCCACCGACCCAGATGCGGTGCAGAGAAGCCTGTTGCACCAAGAACTCTGAGGAGGGGCCACCCTCTGGTTCACCCAGCGACGGGTTGTCGACTGCAAAGCCGGTGGAGAACGTTTCCGTGAGCAGGACCAGCCGTGCGCCGCCGCCGACCGCTGCCGCGACCATCGGGGCCAGCCGTGCGAAGTTGGCGGCACGGTTGTTCCACACGATGTCGTGTTGGATCGCTGCCACTCGCATGGAGTGCAGGGTACTTGAATGATTCGGTGCCGTATGATCGACGGCGATGCAGGAATTACGCACAGAGCCTCGTCAGCGACGCAGCCAGCAGTCGATCGACGGGATTCTCGACGCTGCCGAACGTCTCATTCATCGCGACGGGCAGGTCAGCTTCACCGCGGCCGAGCTGGCTGCTGGCGCGCACATGTCCATCGGTCGCGTGTACTACTGGTTTCCCGACATCCCTTCCGTTGTCAGCGCACTGGTCGAGCGAACCGTGCAGCGCATGGTCGGAGTCTTCGGCGTCGCATTGGGCAGCGAGGTCGACACATCCACCCCGTTGCTGGTCCACCGAGTCGTCGGTGCGTTGTGCGACCACATCGATGCCAACCCGGCCACCGTTGCGCTCAGCCTCACTGGCGGCGCGGACAGCCAGGGCTGGCCGCTGTACCGCCGAATGGTGGAGCTGGTCGGTTACGTCGTCGCCGAGCGAGTCCCCGATGTTCCCGACGAGGAAGCGCTCCTGGTCGCCAGCACCGCCATCAGCATCACGCTGGGCATGCTGCACGACTACACGCGCGCCGGTGACCGCAAGGTGCTCATCCGCCAGGAACTGGTGTACGTGGTGTCCGCGTGGCTGTATGCCCGCTACCCATCGAGCGACGATCAGGTGTGGGGCAACCCTGAGTGGCCGCTGCAGCCGTCGCGCCTGCCGCGCCCCGGCTATGTGGAATCCAGCCCGGTCTGGCCAGCCCTCGCCCCCGGCCAACCGCCCGTCGCTGGCCGACCGCCCGCTGCCGGTCCGCACACCTAGGCGTCGGCAGCGCCGAGCGGCAGGGCCAGCAGGCTGACGGTCTTGGTGCCCCCATCGGTGTCTTGCTGGCCGACTTCGCGGAAGCCGATGGTGTGGTGGAACTGCAGTGATGCCTCGTTGCGCGGGCGCACGTTCACCTCGCAGAGCAGTATCGGCCACGTGCCGGTGAACTGTTGCACGACGGTCTCGTAGAAGCCACGGCCGATGCCGTACCGACGAAAGTCGGGGTGCACCGCAATGCGATCGAGGTAGACGAACTGGTCGTACTGACGGCCGAACCATCCGTAGTTGAGGCTGGCGTAGGGCTGGCCGGGCCCGATCACCCAGCAGAAGCCGGCGAACGAACCGTCCACCTCGGCGACGAGCGCTACCTCGGCCAACTCCGCCAATCGTCGTACCTCGGCAGCGTCGAGCTCGTTGAGCTCGGGAACATTGGCGTTGTTCAACGCGAGTACCAGGTGAACGTCGTCGGCGGTGAACGAACGAATCGTGACGGCAGGGTTCATCCGCACATTCTGGTCGGTACGAATCGACATTCAGTGTGGATTCATGCCGACCAGAAGCAGAAGTCCGCCGGCGAGTTTCGCGATCGCGCACGTTTCGCAGAGTGCTCGTAGCCTGTGAACATGATCTTTCGCCACAAGTCCGAGATGGTCACTGCGGAGGCAGCCCTTCCCGGGCGCACCGACCAGACCATGCCCATTCCCGAAGCACATTTTGTCCTCGGCACCCCCCTCGTCGGGCCGTGGCCCGAGGGCACGCAGACCGCCGTCTTCGGCATGGGCTGCTTCTGGGGTGCAGAGCGCAAGTTCTGGCAGACCGACGGCGTGTACTCCACGGCGGTTGGGTACGCAGGCGGCTTCACGCCGAACGCCACCTACGAGGAGGCGTGCAGCGGCCGCACCGGCCACGCCGAAGTCGTGCTGGTCGCATTCGACCCGGCCAAGGTCAGCTTCGAGCAGCTGCTGAAGGTGTTCTGGGAGAATCACAACCCCACCCAGGGCATGCGCCAAGGCAACGACACCGGCACCCAGTACCGCAGCGCGGTGTACGCCACCGATGCGGCGCAACTGGCGGTCGTGGAGGCCAGCGCAGCCATGTATCAGCAACAGTTGGCAACTGCCGGCCTTGGTGCGATCACCACCGAGATTGCGCCGCTGACCACCTTCTATTACGCCGAGCCGCACCACCAGCAGTACCTGGCCAAGAACCCCAACGGCTACTGCGGCATCGGTGGCACCGGCGTCAGCTGCCCGATCGGATTACCCGCCTGAGGGCTTCCTGCAACTCATCGAGTGAATGCACCATTGTGTGCAGTGAGCACTCGATCATCAGGTTGACGACCTCGTCGGGGAAGCGCATCCGCCAATCGGTGTGCATCCCGATCAGGTGCTTGCCTGTGGCGTACGCGTAGCCCAGTTCCCACGCGGTGCCATCGTCGGTGGTGATGCCGTTGAGATTGGCGACCACGACGTTGCACCGATCGATGCCGCGCTTGTCGTTCTCGAAGATCTCGCGCACGTTGAACTTGTCCTTCGGCGGATTGTCGCGGTGGGGCAGGAAGGTCTCGAAGCCTGCGCCGGCCACCAACTGCTCGACCTTCTCGATCCACCAACGCTCGCCCTCATCGAACAGCGGTCCTGCGATGTAGGCCTTCATAGCCAGCCCTGCTCTCGTATCTGTTGGTTGTCGTCGTTCATCGGCTTGCCCTGCCAGCGCAGCCCACCGGGAGTTGCGCTCAGCTTGGCCAGCAGACCCTGCATCGGCGTGCCGTCCACCTCGACGATGGCGTCGCGTGCCGCATAGTGGGGGTCGATGCTGATGTCGGCCATTGTCATCACGGGGCCGATCGCAGCCTCGGCGTCGGTGAACGCGCGTAGCACCTCCGACTGTGGATGCTGCGCGCACCAGTCGCACATCACCGCTTCCAGTGCGAGCCGATGTTGCATTCGCGCGGCGAAGGTGGTGAAGCGTTCGTCGCTTTCCACACCGAGGACGCGCAACACGCGGGTGGCAACGGAATCGCTGGAAGTGCTGAGCCCCACCCACTTGCCGTCGCTGCACTGGTAGGTGCCGCGCGGCACGCTGTAGGGCAAGCCCGCCCCGAGTCGTTCCTGCTCCTGCCCGGTGAGCCGATAGAGGCTGATCAATGGGCCCATCAGCTGGAACAGGCTCTCCAGCAGCGACACATCCACCACCTGGCCGACGCCGCTGTGCAGCGCGACCATCGTCGCAAGTGCTGCCGCCAGACCGGTGACTTCGTCGGTGAGCGCAATCGGTGGCAGTAGCGGCTGGCCACCGGGCAGGCCGCTGATCGCGGAGAGCCCGCTCATCACTTCGGCGATGGTCGCGAAGCCAGGTCGGCTTGCGTACGGCCCGGTCTGGCCGAAACCGGTGACGCGTGTGATGACGAGCGCGGGGTTCGACGCCAGCAGCTCGTCTGGGCCGATGCCCAACCGTTCCAGGGTGCCCGGGCGGAAGTTCTCCACCAGCACGTTGGCATCGACGACCAGCGAACGCAGCACGGCGAGGTCATCGGCGTCTTTCAGGTCGAGCGCAATCGTCCGCTTGTTGCGATTGACCAGTTTCCACCACAGGCCCTCGCCGTCGCGTGGGTCGCGCCACGCCATGTTGCGCAGGCTGTCGCCGCCGTCGGGCCGCTCGACCTTGATGACATCGGCCCCGAAGTCGGCGAGGTAGCGGGCACAGTTCGGGCCGGCGATCACCGTCGACAGGTCGATGACGCGAAGGTCGGCCAGCGGGCCCCTGTTGGCCGGCACCTCAGCCAAGGGCATTGAAACCGTC
>Ga0105044_10007371_pt1 | contig 15137 bp, 16 predicted proteins | sample MAT01_FD_78092 | JGI IMG/M metagenome (GOLD analysis project Ga0105044, IMG submission 78092) | Freshwater microbial communities from Lake Fryxell liftoff mats and glacier meltwater in Antarctica - MAT-01 | ecosystem: Environmental > Aquatic > Freshwater > Ice > Liftoff microbial mat | place... | reverse complement strand
TCCGACTGGCCGAAAACCTGAGCGCCTTAGCGGGCGGCGGTCGCGGCGGCCTTCTTGGCAACGGCACCGACTTCGGCGGTCGCCTTCTTGGCGGCAGCGGTCACGTCCTGCGACATGTCCTTGCCGGCGGTCATCATCAGTTCCAGCGTCTCGGACTGAACCTTCTTGGCGATCTCGGCAAAGGCGGCCATGTGCTCGGCAGCGGCTTCGGCGGATGCCGAGAAGAAGTCGGTCATCGACTTGGCATAATCGGCCGGCTCGACCCTGGACCTGGACATCGCCGACAGCTTGGTCAGGGTGTCCTGCGCCCATTTGGACGACAGATCGGTCGATTTCTGCGCGGCGTCGATGGCGACGGCCGACATCTTTTCGGCCAGCGCCGACTGGTTCTTTACCATGTCCTGCATCGCACCGGTATCAACCGGGAACGCACCCATCACGTCCTTGAACATCGCGGTATAATCCTGGGTCTTGGTCATTTTGTCACCCTTTCGAGGTAAGCTGACTGTCCGCGGGTCCATTCCCCGCCTGTATTCTGTGCACAGGACATACATGCTGCAGCGCAGCATTTCAAGGGTCTTTCTGCAACGCAGCATCGCAGACGGCGCATGGCAGTCATGCAGAATGGCGGGTGCCCGGGGGGCATTCAGTCGCCGGGGTCGGCGGTGACATAGGTGCCCGGCGCGGGGGCCAGCGACGGATGCGCGGCATCGCCTGGCGGGCGCGCAGGCACCTGCGGGCCAGAGCGTGGCGCGATCCAGTCGCGCCAGCGCGGCCACCATGACCCGGTCTGCCGGACCGCTGCCTTGCGCCAGTCCTGCGCGTTGCCGGTCAGGTCCGGGTTGGTGTAATGGCCGTATTTGTGCTTGGTCGGCGGGTTCACGATCCCGGCGATATGGCCCGATTCTGACAGGATAAAGGTCTTGTCCGCCGATCCCATCTGCTGAATGCCGCGATAGCTGGAGGCCCAACCCGCGATGTGATCGGTCTCGCAGGCGATGGCGCAGAGCGGCACCGTCACCTCGGCCAGGCGCACCACATGCCCGGCGACGGCAAAGCCCGTGGTCGCGAACTGGTCGTTCTGGCACAGGCCGCGCAGGTATTCGACCGCCATCGTCGCGGGCAGGTTGGTGCCGTCGCCATTCCAGAACAGCAGATCGAACGCGGGCGGCGTCTGGCCCAGCAGATAGCTGCGGATGGCCGGCTGATAGATCAGGTCGTTGGACCGCAGGTAAGAAAATGTGCGCGACATGTAGAACTTGTCCAGCACGCCCTGCGCCTGGACCTGCACCTCGATCCCGTTCAGGAAATCGTCGTCCAGAAACACCCCGACCTCGCCCTGATCGGAAAAGTCGGTCAGCGTGGTAAAGAAGGTCGCCGCGCCAACCGTGGCATCGCCGCGCTGTTTCAGCACGGCCAGCGTCAGGGCCAGCGTGGTCCCGGCGATGCAATAGCCGATCGGATTGACCTGCGTCACCCCGCAGATCGCCTGGACCTGTTGCAGGGCGGTCAGAAAGCCCTGTTCGATGTAATCGGTCATCGAGGTAGTGCGATCCGCCGGGCCGGGGTTGACCCAGGACACCACGAACAGGGTAAAGCCCTGATCGACAATCCATTTGATCAGGCTGTTTTGCGGTTTCAGGTCCAGGATGTAGAACTTGTTGATCCAGGGCGGGAACAGCAGGATCGGGATATCGTGCACCGTCGGCGTCGTCGGGCGGTACTGGATCAGCTCGAACAGATGGTTGCGAAAGACGACATCGCCCGGGGTGGTGGCCAGATTGCCGCCAATGGTGAACGCGTCGCGGTCCGACAGGGTGACGACCAGGTCGCCGCCGTTGGCCTCGATATCATGGACCAGGTTTTCCAGACCCGCGACCAGGCTTTGCCCCTCGGTCTGCACCGCGCGTTCCAGCGCATCGGGATTGGTGGCCAGAAAGTTGGTCGGGGCCATCAGGTCGGTGATCTGGCGGGTAAAATACTCCAGCCGCTTGCGCTCGCGCGGGTCCAGACCTTCGATGCCGGCCACGGCGGTCTGCATCGCCTCGGCATTCATCATGTATTGCTGCTTGATGAAGTTGAACCAGGGATGCGTGTCCCACAACGGGTTGGCAAACCGCCGGTCGTGCGGGGTCGGGTCGGCGGGCGCGGCCAGCTTGCCCTGCGCCAGCAGTTGCTGGGCGGCGACATAATGGGTCAGGGTCCGGCCCCAGAACCCGACCTGCTGTTCGATCAGCTTGGCGGGGTTCAGCAGCGCGTCCTGCATCCAGGCAGTCGCGGCCTTCAGGTACAGCTCTTGCCCCGGGCCTTGCAGCGATTGCGGCACCTGCCGGCCCTTGGCCAGGGCGGCCACCAGACGGGTCTGCAACGACTCGATCCGGGCAATATTTTCCTCGATTGCCGTGAGGTTGCCGCCTTGTGCCGCGCTGTCGCCCAAATCATTTGTTGTCATGTTAACATCATGGTCCTAGTTTGCAGTTGCAGCATCGTCGGACGGCGCGGGCCTTTGGGGCCGGGCGGGCGAATCATCTGGTGCCGCGCCAGTCGCCGAAAGGGTGCGCTTTGAAGCATATGTTGACCTATGATCTGATGGAAAGCATCCGTAACACCAACCAGTGGTGGGGTGCCACGGCGCGGGCCTGTGGCGCCTATCCGGCGATGGCCTGGACTGCCAACCCGATGGTCGAATGGGCCAAGGCCTGGGGCGAAGTGACCGAGCGCAGCTTTGCCCGCATGGTGGCCAAGCCGGACTGGGGCATCCCCACCGTGACGGTCCAGGATGGCCGCGACCACACGGTCCGGGTGATGACGGTGGTGGAAAAGCCGTTCGGCAACCTGATCCATTTCAAGGTGCCGGGCCGCGAGGTGCGCAAGCGCCGGGTGCTGCTGGTGGCGCCGATGTCGGGCCATTACGCGACGCTGCTGCGCAAGACGGTGATCAGCCTGCTGCCCGATTGCGAGGTGTTCATCACCGACTGGCACAACGCCCGCGACATTCCCGTTTCGGCGGGCAAGTTCGATGTCGAGGATTACACCCTGTATCTGGTCGAGTTCATGAAGGCGCTTGGCCCCGATCTGCATGTGATCGCCATTTGTCAGCCAGCCCCGCTGACGCTGGCCGCCACCGCCTGTCTGGCCGAGGACGCGCCCGAGGCACAGCCGCGCAGCCTGACCCTGATCGGCGGCCCGATCGATCCCGACGCCGCCCCCACCGACGTGACCGATTTCGGCCGCCGCATGACGATGGGACAACTGGAACACACGATGATCCAGCGCGTGGGGTTCAAGTACAAGGGTGTCGGCCGGATGGTCTATCCGGGGCTGCTGCAACTGGCCTCGTTCATCTCGATGAACGCCCAGACCCATACGCAGGCGTTTCAGGAACAGGTGATGCGCGTCGCCAGGGGCGAGGCGTCGGAGGGCGACAAGCACAACGCGTTCTATGACGAATACCTGGCCGTGATGGACATGACGGCGGAATTCTATCTGTCCACCGTTGATCGGATCTTCAAATCCCGCGACATCGCGCGCAACGCGTTCACCGTGGCGGGGCGCAAGGTGGATATCGGCAAGATCACCTCGGTGGCCGTCAAGGTGGTCGAGGGCGAGGATGACGACATTTCCGCCCCCGGCCAATGCCGCGCCGCGCTGCCGCTGCTGACCGGCCTGCCCGAGGGCAAGAAGGCCTGGCATCTGGAACGCGGGGCCGGGCATTACGGGATTTTTGCCGGCAAAAGCTGGCGCAACAACATCCGCCCGCTGGTGCTGCGGTTCATCGACGCAAATGCAGATGCGCCGGCGGCCAAGCGCCCGCCCCGCTCAAGGCCGCAGATCGTGGCGACCAAGGGCTAGGCGGCGCTGCGAAACGTCGGAAAGTCCGCATACCGCGCAGCCCGTCCATCGGGCGGCGCGGTGCCCCGGCGCAACAGCAAGCCGCGTGGGGTAACATAGCTGGCAATCTCGCGCCACGGTTCGGGCCGCCAGGTGATGTTGAACGCGGCCAGATGCGGAAAGAACCGCAGTTCCGACAGCGGCAGATGGTCATGCAACCACCAGGCCAGATCGCGCCAGTCGCGGCCACGGGCATGGCGGTCGGCGAACCAGGGGATGACCACGCAGGCGCAGGCGGCCACCCGGGCAGGGTGGTCCCAGACATGGGTTTCGCGCGGGTTGTCATTGGCGGCGCAATTCAGGCCCTGCGCATTGCCGAACGCATTCAGCGCGGCACTGCGATAGCCCGAGCGGATGGCGATATGGCCAAACGTATCCACCAGCGGGTCAAGCAGCGTTTCGCACAAGGTCCGGCCATGCGCGATGGCGCGGGGCGGGTCGTCGGGGATGTTGGGAATGGCGTGGATCACGCCGATTTCCGACATCAGAAAATCGCGCAGGTAAAAGTGGCGCGACAGCCGGGTGCGGCCCAGCGCCTCCAACCCCCTGACCGATTGCGGCCTACGCATCGGCGGTGCGGCGCAGGCCACTGGCCCGCCACCGTGCCGCGACACCAAAGGCGGCGGTGGCGGCGTTCACGCCGCGTCCGGCCGCAGCGTGTCCAGCGTCTGCGCCAGCAGGGTCAGGCAATCGGGGGTCGAAAACCGATGGTCGGCACCCTTGACCAGCGTCAGGCGGATATCCGGCCCGGCCGCATGGTCCAGCAGCCGATACGCCACCGCCACGGGCACATCCGCATCCGCCGTCCCTTGCAGCATCCGGACCGGCATCGGCAGCGGCAAGGGGCGCTCCAGCACCAGATGCGCCTCGGCCTCGTCGATCAGCCGCCGGGTGATGACCATGGGCAAGCCATAGGCGGACGGTCGCTCGATCCGGCCGGACCGCTGCAACGTGGCCCGGTCGGCGGCGGACAAGGCATCGCGCAGCGACCAGCGGGTAAAGTCGGGCGCAGCGGCAATCGTGACCAGCGCCGCAACCCGGTCGGGCATCGCACGGGCAATCAGCAGCGCCAGCCAGCCGCCCATGGATGATCCGACCAGCAGGGCGGGTGCCGCCAGCAGATCCAGCGCGGCGACCGCATCCTGCAACCAGTCGCCAATTGCGCCATCCTCGTACCGGCCGTCGCTGGCACCGTGTCCCGAATAGTCGAAACGCAGGAACGGACACCCGCGCGCGATGGCCCAGTCGCGCAGATATGCCGCCTTGGTTCCGGTCATGTCCGACCGGAACCCGCCCAGAAACGCCACCGGCGGCCCCGCGCCCGGGGTCAACTCATAGGCCAGAATGCGGCCCTGTGGCGTGGTCAGCCTGGACATTGCAGCATCTTAACCCGCCCCGACGGGCGCGCAAGCGGGGGCTTGACCAATGGCCCGGCACGCGCCAGAACCCCGTCCACATATCCGCAACCGGGCGTTTCGTCGGCGCCGAACCGAGGAGAGCCAGCCATGGCCACCATTTCCCTGACATTGCCGGATGGCGCCAGCCGCGACTATCCCGTCGGCACAACGGCGCTGCAGGTGGCCGAAAGCATCGCGCCGTCGCTGGCGAAACGGGCGATCAGCGCGCAACTGGATGGCCGCCACTGGGATCTGGCCTGGCCGATCACCGCCGATGCCGCCATCGCCATCAACACGATGAAGGATGCCGCGCCGGCGCTGGAACTGATCCGCCACGACCTGGCCCATATCATGGCCCGCGCGGTGCAAGAGATCTGGCCCGATGTGCAGGTCACCATCGGCCCGGTGATCGAAAACGGCTGGTATTACGACTTTGACCGCAAAGACCCGTTCACGCCCGACGATCTGGCGGTGATCGAGGCGAAGATGCGCCAGATCATCACTGCCCGCGACCCGGTCCGGACCGAAGTCTGGGACCGCGCACGGGCGGTTGCCTATTACGAGCAGCGCGGCGAGCCCTACAAGGTCGAACTGATCGCAGCGATCCCGGGGGATGAGCCGTTGCGGATGTATTGGCACGGGGCCTGGCAGGACCTGTGCCGTGGCCCGCATCTGCTCCATACCGGCCAGATCGCCACCGATTGTTTCAAACTGATGAACGTTGCGGGTGCCTATTGGCGCGGTGACAGCCGCAATGCGCAGTTGCAGCGCATCTACGGCGCGGCCTTTCTGACCAGGGATGACCTGAAAGCCTATCTGCACCGGCTGGAGGAAGCCGCCAAACGCGACCATCGCAAGCTGGGGCGCGAAATGGACCTGTTCCATATGCAGGAAGAGGCACCCGGCCAGATCTTCTGGCACCCCAATGGCTGGACGATCTACACGACCTTGCAGGACTACATGCGCCGCCAGCAGCGCCGCGGCGGCTATGTCGAGGTGAACACGCCGCAAGTGGTGAACCGCAAGCTGTGGGAGGCATCGGGCCATTGGGAGGCCTATCAGGAACACATGTTCATTGTCGAAGTGGATGAGGAACATGCCCGCGAAAAATCCATCAACGCCCTGAAACCGATGAATTGCCCCTGCCATGTGCAGATTTACAATGTCGGCCTGAAATCCTATCGCGACCTGCCGCTGCGCATGGCCGAATTCGGGTCTTGCAACCGCTATGAACCCTCGGGCGCGCTGCATGGCATCATGCGGGTGCGCGGCTTTACCCAGGACGACGCGCATATCTTTTGCACCGAAGATCAGATCGAGGCGGAGTCCACCCGGTTCATCCAGTTTCTGGCGGCGGTTTACAAGGACCTTGGGTTCAATGCGTTCAAGATCAAGTTCAGCGACCGGCCCGCCATCCGCGTCGGAACGGATGAAAGCTGGGACCGGATGGAAGCGGCCCTGACCAATGCCTGCAAAGCCGCCGGTTTCGACTACATCCTGAATGCCGGCGAAGGCGCGTTCTACGCGCCCAAGCTGGAATTCGTGCTGACCGATGCCATCGGGCGCGACTGGCAATGCGGCACGCTGCAACTGGACCAGAACATTCCGGCCCGTCTGGGTGCCACCTATATCGGTGCCGATGGGGCCAAACATGTGCCCTACATGCTGCACCGCGCCACGCTGGGGTCGTTTGAACGCTTTATCGGCATCCTGATCGAGGAGCATGCCGGCAAACTGCCGTTCTGGCTGGCCCCGCGTCAGGTGGTGGTGGCCTCCATCATCTCGGATGCCGATGCCTATGTGGCTGAGGTGGTGACTGCGCTGGTCACCGCCGGGGTCCGGGCCGAGGCGGATCTGCGCAACGAAAAGATCAACTACAAGGTGCGCGAACATTCGCTGGGCAAGGTGCCGGTGATTCTGGCTATCGGCCAGCGCGAGGTGGCTGATCGCACCGTCAGCGTGCGTCGGCTGGGCGAGGAGCGGACCTCTGTAACATCGCTGGACCAGATCACCGCAGAACTGGCCCGCGCCGCCACCCCGCCTGACCTGCTGTAACAGCGCGCGGTCGGGACTGCAACATCAGCCCGCGCCAGTCGATCAGAGCGTTATAATGTTTTCAATGGCTTGCGGAGTTCGCCGATAAGGGCCGACGGTTGGCCCGGCCCCTTGCGACGCCCGCGTGGTCACGCAAATGCGACCCACGCGGGCGTGACTGGCCAGTTCGATCCAATCTTCGCTAGGAATGGGTCGTCACCACGGCAACGACGACGGTGATCGGAAAAAAACAACCTGTTCTTGGGAGCAATCACAATGAAAATGACCTCAACCACGCTGATCCTGGCTACGGCCGTTGCCTCGGCACTGGCCGGGCTGGCCACCACGGCCTCGGCCCAGGCGCAAGACAAGTGCTTTGGCGTGTCGCTGGCCGGCGCGAACGACTGCGCCGCCGGAGCGGGCACCACCTGCGCCGGCACCTCGACCGTCGACTATCAGGGCAATGCCTGGACCTATGTTCCCGAAGGCACCTGCCTGACGATGGTGCTGCCGGCCGACGCCATGGGGCAAGACCGGATGGGCATGATGGAAGCGCAAGACCGCGACCTGCCCGCCGCCTGAGCCCGTTGTCATGCAGGATGGGCCAACCGGCCCATCCTGCATCTCCCCATTCCGCCGGAGCCGCCGATGCCGCACCAGACCGCACTGCCAGCCCGCCCCGGTATTGGCTACAAGCCGCAGCACCACGCCGCGCTGATCGCCCAGCCCGGCCCGGTGGCCTGGGTCGAGGTGCACGCGGAAAACTACATGGGAGCCGGCGGCCGTCCGCATGCCGCTCTGCGCGCCTTGTCCGAGCGGTTCGCCGTGTCGGTCCACGGCGTCGGGCTGTCGATTGGCGGCGAGGGGGCTTTGGACCCTGACCACCTGGCCCGTTTGCGCCATCTGGTCGACTGGCTGCAACCGGCCAGCTTTTCGGAACACCTGGCCTGGTCCACCCATGACGGGGCGTATCTGAACGACCTGCTGCCGCTGCCTTACACCAGCGCCACCCTGGCCCGCGTTGCCGCCCATGTCAGCCAGCTACAGGATGCGCTGGGGCGGCGGATGCTGCTGGAAAACCCGTCCTCTTATCTGGCCTTTGCCGACAGCACCTGGTCCGAGACCGATTTCCTGGCCGAGATCGTCCGGCGCACCGGCTGCGGCCTGCTGCTGGACGTCAACAACGTCTTTGTCAGCGCCACCAATCTGGGCACCAGCCCGCAGGATTACATCGCCGCATTTGCACTGGACGCGGTGGCCGAGGTGCATCTGGGCGGGCATGATGCCCAGACCGATGACCACGGTGCGCCGCTGCTGATCGACGCGCATGGCTGTGCGGTTGCCGATCCGGTCTGGGCCCTGCTGGATCTGACGCTGGCCCGGATGGGCCCGCGCCCGGTGTTGATCGAATGGGACAATGAGGTGCCCGACTGGCCCGTGCTGCGGGCCGAGGCCGAGCGTGCCGCCGCCGCGTTGACACGCCGCGCGGTGTCGGCCGCGCAGGCGGCGGCGTGATGTCGGGCCAGCCCGGGTTCCGCGCCGCACTGCTGGATGCCGCGCTGCCCTGCCCCGCAGGGCTGACCGATGGCACCAGCCGCCCGGCCGGCCGCCGGTTCGACGTCTATCGCAACAACGTGGCCGTCGGTCTGGCCGATGCACTGGAACAGTCGTTCCCGGTGGTCCGAAAACTGCTGGGCGACACCTTCTTTCGCGCCATGGCGGCGGTGCATCTGCGCCAGCACCCGCCCCGCTCGCCACTGATGATGTTTTACGGCGCTGATTTCCCCGGCTTTCTGGCCAGTTTTGCACCTGTCGCCCACCTGCCCTATCTGCCCGACGTGGCGCGGCTGGAACTGGCGCTGCGCGACAGCTATCACGCCGCCGATGCATCCCCGATCGACCCCGCCCGGCTGGCCGCCCTTGACCCCGAGGCGCTGGCCCGGGTGCGGCTGCGCCTGACGCCGGCGCTGCGGCTGATCCGGTCGGACTGGCCGGTGCATGCCATCTGGCATGCCAATACCGACCCCACCGCCCCCGCACCCCAGCCGGGGCCGCAGGCGGCGCTGATCCTGCGGCCCGCATTTGACCCGCTGGCGCTGGCAATCCCGTTGCCGCAGGCCGCTGCGATTGCCGCCCTGCTGGACGGTCAGGTGCTGGGTCAGGCGCTGGACGATACCACCGCCGGCCCGGTGCTGGGCCTTCTGCTCACGCATCATGCCATTACGGACATCCTGCCATGACGCGACTGACCCGACTTGCCGATCTGCTGAACCGCTGGGGCGATGCCGCCCTGCCCTTGCTGGCGCGGCTGGTCTTTGCCGGGGTGCTGCTGGCGTATTTCTGGGCCTCGGGCCTGACCAAGCTGGGCGATGGCGTGCTGGGCCTGTTTCGCCCCGGCCCCGGTGCCTATGGCCAGATATTTCCCCGCGCGTTCGATGCGGTGGGGGCGGACGTGTCGCAGCTGAGCCTGTTTCATTGGGCGGTGGTCGTGGCGGGCACCGTGGCCGAGTTCCTGTTGCCCGCGCTGATCGTCGCGGGCCTGCTGACACGGCTCGCCGCGTTCGGGATGATCGGCTTCATCGCGCTGCAAAGCCTGACCGACATCTTTGGCCATCTGGCCGATGCCACCACCATCGGCCGCTGGTTTGACCGGGCATCGGGCGCGCTGATCGCCGATCAGCGCGCGCTTTGGGTGTTGTTGCTGGTGGTGCTGGTGGTGAAAGGCGCGGGCGCGTTGTCGCTGGACCGGCTGTTGTTCAAAGCTCCAGCGCCGCGCGGACCTGCGGGGTCCAGCCCTGATGCCACGCATCCCCATGCGCGATTACCGGGCGTTTGATCAGGGTCGGATAGTCGGCCAGCAGGTCCGCCATCGGGCGGGCCTTTTCACTGTCGGCCAGCTCGCGCCAGGTCGTCGACGCCCGGTTCAGCGCCGCTGGACCAAAGGCGGCGATGATCGCGGCCAGATCCTGCGGCGGCAGGGCGCGCAGGTCGGTGACCTGCGGCTCATGCCCTGCCGCGCGCAGCGCCTGCAACGCGGCGCGACAGGTATCGCAACCGGACAGGGCAAAAACGCGCAACATCGCCCCCGGTTTCAGCAACGGGCCGCCGGGTCGGACGGTATTTGCGACGACAGGGTTTGCCATTGGCGAACGCCTACCTATTTCTGTCATCCAAGGCCAGCGGTCCCGGCACAGCAGCGGCCACCGGCCCGATGGTGGTTAAGGAGACGTGGCATGGCCAAGGGTACCGTGAAGTGGTTCAACACCAGCAAAGGGTTCGGTTTCATTGCGCCCGACGATGGTGGCAAGGACATCTTCGTGCATATCTCGGCGGTCGAGCAATCGGGGATGACCGGGCTGGCCGACAACCAGAAGATCGAATTTGACATGGTCGAAGGCCGCGACGGGCGCAAGATGGCGTCAAACCTGCGCAAGGCGTAGGATGCGCATCTTGCGCACCGGGCAGGGTGCGCGTCTTGCGCACCGGGCAGGGTGCGCGTCTTGCGCAACGGGCAGGGTGCGCGTCTTGCGCACCGGGCAGGGTGCGCGTCCTGCGCACCAGGTAGGGTGCGCATCTTGCGCACCGGGTAGGGTGCGCGTCTTGCGCAAGGTCGATGCGTTACGGCAGACCAGGGTGCGGAAAGGCGCAATCTAGGCGGCAGGTGGCCACAACGCGCGGGCGGCCAGAACCGCCGCCCACGCCGACAGGCCCGAGATCGTGGCACCCCAGGCCATATCGGCCACCACCAGCACGGGCGACCAGGTCACCATGATCGTCCAGCTTGTCAGCTCGTAACAGCCATAGGCGACCAGACCCAGCAACGCGCCATCGCGCAACGCCGCGATCGCGCGCCCGGCGCGCAGCGCTGGCAGGCTGGCAAACCAGGTCAGGCCGCAGATATGGATGATATAGAACATCGCCGCCGGCCCCAGCCGCAGCCCGTCCAGAATCTGATCGCCCAGGATGGATTTGAACAGCGGCTGCATCACGTTCGGCAGCATCACCGCCTCGCCCGCCAGAAACACCAGCGCCGTGACCAGCACGATCAGCCCGACCCTGCCCACGCCGATGGTCATTGCCAAACCCCCATGAATTCGCGCCATTCGCCCTTGCTCATCCCCGAACCCTCCTGCGTTACCGCCTCGCCCGCCAGTTGTCGGCGCAGAACCGCCACCGCCTGGGCCGACAGCGTCACCCCGCCCAGCCGATAGTCGGCAAAAGCGGCCCAGGCCAGCGGCACCCAGGCGCGCACCAGATCGCAGATCAGATCGGCATAGACCCGGATTTCATACTGCGCATGGGCGTCCGCCCGCAAGCGCAGGAAATGGAACAGGTTGTGCAGATCGACCTTCCAGTACCATTGCGTATAGATGTTGGCCGGCAGGTTCATCCGCGCCAGTTCGCGCGCCAGCCCCTGCTGGCCGTCCTGGGATATCATCGCCTCGTAATGGTCATAGGCGCGCATCGCGTCGCCCTTGAGCCAGTCGAGCACGCGGGCCGCCTCTTCCGCCCCCAGCACCTCGCCCCGGCCCTGATTGTTCACCGCCGACTGCGCGGCCAGCGCATCCGCCTGCGGGATATAGAACTCGCGGTCCAGAATCGAATAGCGGCCGGAATATTCGTTCACATTGGCGGTGCGGTGCCGGATCCATTGCCGCGCCACAAAGACCGGCAGTTTCACATGCAGCTTGACCTCGCACATCTCGAACGGGGTCGAATGCCAGTGCCGCATCAGATAGCGGATCAGCCCTTCGTCGTTCTGCACCGATTTGGTGCCGCGCCCATAGCTGACCCGCGCCGCCTGACAGATCGCCGCATCGTCGCCCATGTAATCGACCACCCGGACGAATCCGTGGTCCAGCACGGGATGCGCCAGGTACAACTGCGCCTCCATCCCCTCGGACACCGCGCGCAGCGTCGGACGTGCGGTGGCGCGCAGGGCGGCAATCTCGGCGTCCTGATCAGGGGACAGGGGCATGGCTGGGCGTCCTTTGGCGTTGCAGATTCGCCTGCCCACTGTATCTTGTGTGGGCACGGCGTCCACCGCGCAAGGCGCGTGGCATTCGGGAAACAGCGCATCACCGCACCAAAGCCTTTCGGTTGACAGCGGGCACCCTGATCCAGATGGTGTTCGAAAAATGCAACCTTTCGGGGCAGTCATCCATGTCACGTCCGATGTTCGCCATCGCGGCCCTTGCCTTGCTGACCGCTTGCGGGGACGGCCAGCCGTTCTTTGACGACGGCATCCCGGATCCCGATCCCGATCCCGATCCGATCGGCTGCGGCATTTGCGGCGATCCCGACCTGCCGCCCGGCACGGCCGAACCTTCGGCAACCGCCGGCATCTTTCGTTACGAGGATGTCAACGACAATGGCGGCGGCTTTGTCCAGGAGGTGGCCTATGATGCCGCCGCCGACACCTTTACCGTCGACAATCTGGCCTTTGACGGGGCCAACGTCTATGGGCGCGGCGTCGCGGTCGGTACGCTGGGCGGCTATGCCGTGTACGAGGCGGAAGAGATCACGCTGGACAGCATCACCGGGGCGGTGATCGACCAGTTCGACTATCGCGCCATCTATGGCGTCAGCACCAACACCACCACCGTCAACGGCCAGACCGTGCCGATGTCGCAGTTTGCCATCGTGCGGACCGGGTCCTATCTGGATTACGGATTTGGCGGCTTCGTCTATGAACGCAACGGGACCGTTACCATTCCGGCCAACGGTCAGGCGCTTTATACCGGGGCCTATGCCGGCATTCGGGTCTTCAACAACGCCCCGGGTCTGGAATACACCCGTGCCGATGCTCGCATCGCCATCGACTTTGACGATTTCAACACCGGCAACGGCGTCACCGGCACACTGACAAATCGTCAGGCCTTCGACATTGCCGGCAACCCGATCCTGCTGGGCACCGGCGATGACGATCTGCAATTGCCGACCCTGAACTTTGCAGTCGGCCCCGGCGTGATGACCGATGGCGGCGAGATTTCGGCAGGGGTGCGATCCAGCATCCGGGATTCAAGCGGCACGCTGATCGTCTACGAGGAAGGCACCTATTACGGCATCCTGGGCGGTGCCAATGCGAATGAACTGGTCGGCGTGATCGTGATGGACAGCGAGGACCCGCGCTTTACCGGTGTGACGGCACAGGAAACCGGCGGGTTCATCGTCTACCGGTGAGCCTGCGCCCAGCCCTGCGCCCCGCCCTGTGCGCCGCCGCCCTGGCGCTGGCTGCGTTGGCCAGTGTCGGCCATGCGCAAGATCAGATCACCCCGCCGCAGATGCGCGTCCTTGCCATTGCCGCCTATGAGGCCGCCGATTTTGTGCAGGCCGAGCGTCTGGCGCGTGCCCTGCTGCAGCGCGACCCCAACGACCGTGCCGCCCTGCTGGTGCTGGCGCAGCTGGGCGTGCAGGCCGGGCGCTTTGGCGATGCGCGCAGTCTGGCGGCCCGGCTGTTCCGGGCCGAAACCGATGCGGCCGGTCGCTATGCCGCCGCCCGGCTGACGGCATATGCCGCAGCGCAGGACGAACGGTTCGGGCTGGCGGGGCTGTGGCTGCGCCGGGCGCTGACCCAGACCGATGACCCCGACCAGATCGCCCAGACCATCGCCGACGCCCGCGCCGTGCGCGACCAGAACCCCTGGACCACGCGGCTGTCCTTCACTCTGTCGCCATCCGACAACGTGAACGGCGGCGCGCGGTCGGCGTTCAACGTCATCGACGGCTTTCCCTTTGTCGGCCAGCTTAGCCCCGATGCGCGGGCGCTGTCGGGCTGGGCGGGCAGTGTGGATCTGTCCACCCGCTATCGGCTGGCCTCTGGCCCGCGCTATCAGACCGAGGCGACCGCCCGGCTGGCCGGGCGCGGCGTCTGGCTGAGCCGGGACGCGCGCGCTTTCATCGCCGCCGAAAGCGAGCCCGGCGATCCGGCGATCACCAATGCCAATTTCGGCTCGGGCCGGATCGAGGCGGGGCTGAGCCATCTGGTGGCGCTGGGCAACGGCACGGCGCAGGTCGAACTGGAGTTTGGCCGTTACTTCAGTGGCCGTGACGACATCTATGACTACACCCGCCTGACCGGCACCCGCAGCATGACCCTGTCCGAAACGGCGGGCCTGCGGTTTCAGGCGTTTGGCGAATGGCGGCGCGAGGACGGCGCGGCCACAGATCAGCGCCAGGGGATCGAGGCGCGCTGGCAGGGCAGGTTGGCCAACAACCAGCGGCTGGGCCTGACGCTGGGCTGGTCCGAAACGCTGTCGGACAATCGCAATGCGGTGAATGCCACGCGAACGCTGTCGGCCGACTGGGATCCGGGCCGCCAGCTCGGCCCGGTGACCATCAGCGCGGCGTTGGGCGCGCAATGGACGGAATATCCCGATTACCGCGTCATCTTTCCGGTGCCGGGCGGGCGGCAGGATGACCGGCTGTTCGGCAGCCTGACCATCGGCCTGCCCGATATCAGCTATGCCGGGTTCAGCCCGGTCATCACGCTGGGCTATGACCGCACCGACAGCAATATCAGCCGGTTCGCGAATGAAGGCTTCTCGGTCGACTTCGGCCTGCGCTCGACGTTTTAGGCCGCGCTCGACGTTCCAGGCCGCGCTCGACGTTCCAGGCCGCGCTCGACGTCCCGGGCCGCGCTCGACGTTCCGGGCCGCGCTCGACGTTCCAGGCCGCGCTCGACGTTGCAGGCCGCGCTCGACCTTCCGGGGCCAACCCGTTAGGGTCGCTGCAACATCACAAAAAGGAGTCGCCAACATGGCCCCGCGCTATTTGCACACCATGGTCCGGGTCAAGGATCTGGACGTATCCATG
>Ga0105044_10007370_pt1 | contig 15138 bp, 10 predicted proteins | sample MAT01_FD_78092 | JGI IMG/M metagenome (GOLD analysis project Ga0105044, IMG submission 78092) | Freshwater microbial communities from Lake Fryxell liftoff mats and glacier meltwater in Antarctica - MAT-01 | ecosystem: Environmental > Aquatic > Freshwater > Ice > Liftoff microbial mat | place... | reverse complement strand
GTCGAGGTCCACCACGAGGACGGCGAGGCCCCGGCGGGCGGCGGCGTCGGCGATGCCGAGGGTGACGGTGGTCTTGCCCACCCCACCCTTCTGGTTCGCGACGGCGACGACAGCCATGGGGGGACGGTACTCCCGGCATCGCGGGCCGGTCCGGATCCGTGCCGTCCGCGTGCGGGAACCGGTTCCGGATCCGCCCCGACGCCCGCGGGGGAGGCTCTAGGCTCCGCGACCATGCGGGGGATCGTGGGGGGTCTGCTCGCCGTCGCCTTCCTGACGGCGGCCTGTGCGGGCGACGACCGGGAGCCGACGGCGGCCGGGTCGAACGCGGCGCCCATCGACGCCTGTGACTGGCCCTTGTGGGGCTACAGCGTGGAGCGGACCTTCGCCACGACCTGTGCCACCGCCCTGGCCCCGGACACCGTGGGCGATCTCGAGCGGGTCTGGTTCCACGCCACCGACGACGTGGTCACCGCCACGCCGGCGGTGGTGGGCGACACCGTCTACACCGGTGACTGGGCCGGGGTGGTCTACGCCCTCGACCGGGAGACGGGCGACGAGCGGTGGCGCTTCCAGACCACCGAGCACCGCAATGTCTACGCCGGCCAGATCGTCTCGAGCCCGGCCGTGGCTGATGTCGGTGACGAGCGGCTCGTGTTCATCGGGGCGGGCAAGACGATGTACGCGCTCGACGCGCTCGACGGGGCCGAACGCTGGCGGCACGAGTTGGGCGAGGCGGGCAACGGGTTGGAGCCGACCGAGATCGAGTCCTCGCCCGTGGTGGTGGGCGATCTCGTCATCGTCGGCTACGACGTCCACAACACCCCTGGTTACCGGGCGGGCCTGATGGCCTTCGACACCGCCACCGGTGACCTGGAGTGGGATGTCGACCTCGACCGGGCCGGTGGCCAGGTGGAGGAGCCGACCGGCTGTGTCGACGTCTGGTCCTCGCCGTCGGTGGACGAGGAGCGGGGCCTGGTCTTCGCCGGCACGGGCAACTGCCCGTCATCGCCACAGGGCTGGGGCGGGTACACCGAGGCGCTCTTCGCCGTCGATCTCGAGGGCACCCCGGTGTGGAGCTACCAGCCCCACGAGCCGAACAACGACGACCTCGACTTCGCCGGCGCTCCCAACCTGTTCCGCATCGGCGATCGTGACGTGGTCGGGCTCGGCAACAAGGACGGCACCTACTACGTGGTGGATCGGGACACCGGTGAGCCGGTCTGGCAGGCCGAGGCGACCGAGCCCGGGCTGGAGGCCGAGGGCAGCAACTTCTCCACCGGTGGATTCATCGGTGGCACCGCGGTGAGCGATGGCATCGTGGCCGGCGGGACCGGTGTCGGCCCCTGTCCGTGTGCCCACGGCATCGACGCCGCCACTGGCGAGATCCTCTGGCAGAACGAGGAGCCGGCGGCCACCTACGCCTCGGCGGCCGTGGCCAACGGGGTGCTCTTCCTCGGGGGCAACGACTTCACCCTGCGGGCCTTCGACCTGGCCACCGGCGAGATCCTCTGGTCCGAGGAGATGCAGGGGGCGGTGTCGGGCGGGGCGGTGGTCAGCGGCGACGATCTGTTCGGCGTGGCCGGCATCCGGGAGCCGGGCCTCGACGAGCGCTCCGAGACCAGCGGCGTCTACCGCTTCTCCCTGGGCACTGGCACCGAGCCGACCGGGACCACACCGTCGACCACCGCGGCGGACGAGGCGGCGGTGACCGCGCTCGGGCCGCGAGGCCTGCCGTGCACGGACGCGCCCTGCCCGATCGACTTCGAGATCAACGAGCCGCCCCCCGGGACCCGACCCGCGCTGTTCGTGCAACTCGTCGCTGACCCCCTGGCCATCGAGGTCACCGGGTCCGACCTCGGCGCGCCGGAGGACTGGGTCCGCCAGGGCTCGGCGGCGGCCCGGGCCGGCGCCACCCGCTTCGGGGTGTTCCTCTCCGCCCGCGACGACGACCCCTTCGGGGGCGGCGGGCTGATCTGTAGCTGGGCCGAGGGCGAGGACGGCTGCACCGGGACGGCCATCCCCCGGTACGCGGCGTCCTACAACCGCCTGAGCGTCCTGGCCATCGTCGACGAGACGACCGAGCCGACGCTCTCGGACGGAGCCGACCGGCTGGTGCGCACGCTGAGCTTCGACCCGCCGCTGCGGGCCGTGGAACCGTAGGGTCCGCAACGAGGGGGTACCACTGATGGGGATGCGACGGAGGGTGGGCTTGCTGATGGCGCTCGTCCTGCTGGCGGGGGCCTGCAGCGACGACGCGGACACCGAGGCGACCGACAGCACCGAGGCGGCCGATTCGTCGACCACGACGACGGTGGCCGACGACGGCCTGCCCGACGAGGTGCTGGTGTTCGGCGCCCAGGGCAACAACCTGGACGCCTACAGCACGGGTGACCCGAGTGAGGTCCAGCGGGTCATCACCACGGTGGCCGAGGATCCCGACGGCCTCGACATCAACGGCCAGATCTGCTTCTTCCCCGACGGCTCCGGTCGGTTCATCGCCGGCGAGGACACGGGCCAGCCGGACCCGCCCGCAGGCTGGGGCATCTTCCAGCTCAGCGGCACGGGCATCGGTGACCTCGAGGCCGAGCAGATCGGCAAGCTGACCCCGACCTACCAGGAGGGCGCGTCGCCCGAGAACTACGGCTGCGGTGTGCTGTCCGACGGCCGCATGGTCACCACCGACCTCGGCGGCCAGGCTCCCGGCGACCCGGGCAACGGCCAGTTCATCGTGTGGTTCGGCGGGGCCGAGGGCACCGACCAGACCTACTGCAAGGTCGACGTCGACATCGCAACGGCCCAGAGCCTGCTGGTCGGCCCCGACGACGAGGTCTTTGTCGTCTCCGCCCGTCCGCCCACCTCAGGGGTCTGGCGCTACACCGACCTGCCCACCTCCGCCGACGCCGCCGGCGGATGCGGGGCCACCGACGCCACCGGTGCCCCGCAGGCCGATGCGGTGACCCGGGAGCAGGTCCTGGCCCCGGGGGAGAACGACATCCTGTCGCCCGCCGGCATCGCCCTGTCCCCCACCGGGGGCTTCTATCTGTCCAGCGTCATCACCGGGATCATCAACGAGTACGACGTCGACTGGGGGTTCGTGCGCACCGTCCTGGCCCCACCCGCCGGGGCGGCCATCGGCGCCGACACGTCGCTGCCGACCGGCACCCCGCTGGGGATCGGCGTGACCCCGGACGGCACCATCTACTACGCCGACATCGGGATCGTGAACGACCCCGAGAACGGCTTCGGCCCCGGTGACGGCACCGGCACCTTCCGCCGGATCACCTTCGTCGACGGCGAGCCCCAGGCGCCCGAGACCCTGGCGGGGGGTCTCGCCTTCCCCGACGGTGTCGGCGTCTACGCCCCCGGTGGCGTCGCGGGAGCGGGTGGTCTCAGCCCCGCCTGAGCGGTTGAGGAGATGTGCGGATAGGCCGATCTGGGTGCGCCTAGCCGCGCGGGGCTGAGGCGCGGCGTGGCGCTGCGGAGCGGAGCGCAGCCGCTCGGACGGCTCCCCTGATCGGCGGGGCGGAGCGGAGCAATGTCACGGGTCCGGGATGATCGGCGCCGGTTCCGGGTTGGGGTTCGGATCGGGGATCACCGGCGCCGGTTCCGGGTTGGGGTTCGGATCGGGGATCACCGGCGCGGGGTCCGGGGGGCTGTCGGGACCGGGATCTGGGATGTTGGTCATGGCGGTGTCCTACCCGCTCGGGCCGTCGCCCTGACCTCAGAGCTGTAACCGGGACTGTTGCTGCCGATTGGTTGGGTGATGGCCCAGCCGCCGAAAGCCGGGGCTTCGACCGGACGCGCGTCGCGCGTCGTGTCGGTTGCCGTGTGCGTCGCCCTCCTCGGCGCGCTCGCCGCGGGCTGCTCGTCGGAGCCCGAGGAGGCGGCCCCACCACCGTCCACGCCGCACCAGCGGCCCATCCGCGCCCCCGAGCCCCTCCCGGACACCCGCAATGTCTCGCTGGCCCGCGTCGACGGCACCCGGGGCGGCTTCCCGGTGGCGGTCCACGGCGGCGACCTGGTGATGACGGGCACGGTCCAGGGACCCGACGGGCCCGTGGCCGGGGCCACGGTGCGCCTGGAGCGCTTCGTGGGTCAGTCCTCGGGCCGGCTCGAGGTCCGCACCGACGATGACGGCGAGTGGATCGCCGTCGACGTGCACGGCGGTCGCTACCGCTTCCGGGCCTGGCGGACCCCCGATCTGGCCATGGCCGCCTCCGAGCTCCGGTTCATCGCGGCCAGCGCCGAGGTCGATCTGAGCCTGGACGTGGCCCGCTATGACGGCGCCGATGTCACCGGTGGCGTCGACGACACCGATCCCGAGGTGGGCGCCACCGCCACCGTCACCGCGCTGGCGACCCGTCAGCAGGTCGACGGCCAGGGGATCATCACCACCAGCCCCGCGTCCGGACGCGACGCCTCCGTCGCCGCGTTCGGGCCCTGGCGGCTCGACGGCGCGCCGATTGCGGTCATCGACGCCGCCGGTCGGGTGGGCTGGACCTTCACGTGTGAGGCCGCCGGCTCGGTCTCGGCCCGCATCGTGGCCCTGGGCACCGAGACCACCGTGTCGGCCACCTGCGTCGTCTCCGTCGTCGTCGAGCCGCCGGTCGAGCCCCCGGAGCCGGACTTCCCCGTCGGGGCCTCCTTCGCCCCGCCCTACGGCGGTCCGATCCCGGCCGGGACCTACACCGTCATCGACGACCCCGGCACCTGTGCCCTGACCTACGAGGCGTGGACCGGCACGGACTGGGACCCCGCCCGCCGCACCGTCACCGGGACCGGCGTCATCACCATCCCCGAGATCGCCCGAGACCTCGAGGCGCTGGGTGACTCGCCCGCCTGCACGTACGAGCGCACGACATGAAGCCGGCCAAGCGACGCCGCCGTTGGTGGGCCATCCCCCGGATGACCGTCAAGGTCGTGGTCCTCACCGTGTTCTTCATCGCCGTCGCGGTGCCCGCCGGCGGCGCCGCCGGGTTCTGGGCCCTGCTCAACATGGACCTCCCCGGGAACCTGCCCGAGGACACCAATCCCCGCATCCGGTCCTACCCCAGCATCGTGGTCGACGCCGCGGGCAACGAGATCGCCGACTTCCGGGCCTTCGAGCTGACGGTGCCCATCCGCTACCGGGACATTCCCCAGGTGGTCAAGGACGCCGTCGTGGCCATCGAGGACCGGCGCTACTGGGAGCACCAGGGCGTCGACCCCGAGGGCCTGGCGCGGGCGGCCGTCGCCAACTTCGAGGAGGGCGAGATCGTACAGGGGGGCTCGACCATCACCCAGCAGTACGTCAAGAACACCTACACGACCGGTGAGCGGGACGTGGCCCGCAAGCTGCGGGAGGCCCTCATCGCCACCCGCCTGGAGCGGGAGCTGTCCAAGGACGAGATCCTCTTCCGCTACCTCAACACCGTCTACTTCGGCGACGGGGCCTACGGGATCGGCGCGGCCGCCGAGTCCTACTTCGCCAAGCCGGTGTCCGAGCTCACCCTGTCCGAGGCCGCCCTGCTGGCCGGGGCCATCGCCTCGCCCGGCCGCTACGGGCCCCGGGTCAACGTCGAGACGGCGAACAACCGGCGGCTCCTCGTCCTGCGCACCATGCGCCAGCAGGACCTGATCAGTCGCCGCCAGTTCCTGCAGTCCCGTCGCCAGGAGCTCTGGTACGCCCCGTTCGGCCCGCCGCCGGGGCCGGCCACCGTCATCCAGGCGCCCCCCCGCAACGGGGCCACCGCCCACCCGTACTTCGTGGACTACGTGCGCCGGGTCATGGAGGAGCGTTACGGCCACCGCCAGCTCTACCGGGGCGGCCTGCGCATCGAGACGACGCTGGACCCGGCGCTGCAGGCCCAGGCCGAGGCCTCGGTGGCCGAGACCCTCGACGGCACCAGTGCACCGCTGGAGATGTCACTGGTCTCGGTCGAGCCCTCGACCGGCCACGTGCGGGCCTTCGTGGGTGGCCGGGACTGGGCGGCCAGCCAGGTGAACCTGGCCCTGGGGGGCTCGGCGGGGATGCAGCCGGGCTCGTCCTTCAAGACCTTCGTGCTGGCCGCCGCCCTGGAGGCCGGGATCGACCCGGAGACGACCTTCGACGCCCCCGCGTCGATGGAGTTCCCCGGCTGCGACCCCACGTGCACGGTCAACAACTACGACTTCGAGGACCACGGCTCGATGACGCTGCGCTCCGCCACCCACAACTCGATCAACACCGTCTACGCCCAGCTCATCGACCAACTGGGTCCCCAGGCCGTGGCCGAGATGGCCCAGCGCCTCGGCGTGTCGGCCATCGACCCCACCCAGCCCTACGGGATCTCCCTCGCCCTCGGGGCCTACGAGGTCTCACCCCTGGACATGGCCGCGGGCTACGCCACGCTGGCCAACCGTGGCGTGCGCCAGCAGGTCACCCCGATCCTGCGGGTGCTGGACCGCCAGGGCAACGTCCTGGAGGACCACACCGCGCCCGAGGGTGAGCAGGTGATCGATCCGACGGTCGCCGACACGGTGTCCGACGTCCTGGCGGGGGTCATCACCGAGGGCACCGGCGAGGCCGCCGACATCGGCCGACCCGCGGCGGGCAAGACGGGCACGACCCAGGAGTACCGGGCCGCCTGGTTCGCCGGCTACACCCCCCAGCTCTCCACCGCGGTGTGGATGGGCTACCGCGACATCCCCCGCCCCCTCGTCGACATCAAGGGCGTGGGCAGCGTGAGCGGCGGCTCGTTCCCGGCCGAGACCTGGGGCCGCTTCATGGGCGCGGCCATGGCGCCGCTGCCGGTGGTCGACTTCGTCGAGCCCGGGCCCCTGCCCGACCTCGCTCCCGACTCGGCGGTGCCCCGGCCCGAGGTCGAGGAGCCGGTGGTCCCGCCGCCGACGCCCACCCCCGAGCCCTTCGGGGCGACGGCGGGCTCCCCCCTGCCGGCCGCCGTCATCCCCGATGACTGTGGCGGCCCGTGCACCCGAGATCTGGTCCCCTGACCGGGAAGGACATGGCGATGATGCGAAGAGAAGATCTGGGAGAGCTCGACGACACCGGTCTCGAGCCTCCCTCGACCCTGGAGGACGCCCTCCGGCTGCCTGACCTGGAGAACGGCGAGACCGTGCGCTCCCTCTGGGACGACCTGGCCGCCGAGGCGGCGTTGCTCGAGCCGCCCGTGGGCGCCGCGCCGCCGGCCGACCACTGGGCCGACGCCCTCCTGGCCCCGCCGGCCACGCGGCCGCCGGCCGCGCCTTCGCCTGGCCCCGCTCCGGCCGGCGCCCCACCGCTGGACGACGACGCCACCGGGGCGGGCGGGGCCGCCCCGCTGACCCGGCGTCAGGCCCGGCGCCACCAGCAGGAGCTGAAGAACGACGCCCGGGTCAAGAAGCTGGAGCGCCGCCGGCACCGGATCCTGCCCCGGTCCGCCATCGGCATCGCCACGATGCTGCTGTTCTTCGGCCTCGGGGTCGGCCTCGCCGGCGCCATCCTCTACGCCTACTACGACTGGCGCCTGTCGGAGAACGAGCAGCGGGTGGGTGAGCTCTCCGAGAGCCTCCAGAACCGTCTGCTGGAGGCCAACGAGGAGCTGAACCTCTCCTCGGAGAACGCGATCCAGAGGATCCGGGCCGAGGTCGCTCCCCTGCGGGACCTGCTGGAACAGGAGCGGGTGGTCGGCAACCTGACCGGCCGCCTGCAGGGCTCGGTCTGGTTCGTCGAGACCCTCGACGAGAACGGGGCCCCGTCGGTGGGCTCGGCCTTCGTGGCCGCCTCCGACGACGCCCAGTCGCTGCTGGTGACCTCCTACGGCGCCGTGGCGGCGGGGACCACCGAGCCGTCACCGACGATCACGGTCCGCTCCGGCGAGGAGTCGTTCGAGGCCGAGCTCTACAACTGGGACCCCGAGCACGACCTGGCCCTGTTGATCCTGCCCCGGGGCGGCCTCGAGCCCCTGGCCTGGGCCGACGACGAGGCCCTCGCCCGGGTCGTGGGCGACCGCATCTGGGCCGTCGAGGGCATCGGGGGCAACGGCGTGAGCCTCAGTCCCGGCTCGGTCATCGACCAGTCCTCGGTGGGCATCCAGCACACCGCGGCCCTGAACGCCGCCTTCCGGGGCGGCCCGCTGGTCAACGGTCGCGGCGAGGTCGTGGCCATCGCCTCCATCGGCTACGCCCCCCTCAACTACGCCACCGGCGACGTCAGCTTCGGCGTCCCCGTCCAGGCCGCCTGTGAGCGGATCCTCGAGTGCGGCGGCGACGTCCCCGGCGTCCCTACTTCTTGAGCATGCCGAAGACACCGCGGGCGATGGTGTTGAGCATCGAGCGGCCTTCGCGGCTCTTCAGGTAGTCGGTCACCGGGCTGGCGTCGGGCTTCTTGGCCCCGGCCTTCTTCTTCCCCGTCGTCACCGTGGGCTTGGCCTTCGGCGTGGCCCCCTCCGCCGGGGCGGCGGCCGTCGGGTTGGGCACGCCCATCTTGGCGGCCAGCAGTTCGGTGGCCGACTCCCGGTCGATCGCCACGGCGTAGGTGGGCCACAGCGGTGACGCCTCGCCGGCCGCCTGCACCACCGCGGGATCGAGGGCGCCCAGGAAGCTGGACGGCGGGAGCATCTTGGTCCACACCACAGGGGTCGGCGCGCCCTTCTCGGAGAGGATCGTGACGATCGCCTCGCCGGTACCGAGCTCGGTGAGGGCCTTCTCGAGGTCGTAGTCCTCGGTGGTCGCATAGGTCGACACAACCGCCTTGAGCGCCTTGGCGTCCCGGGGGGTGTGGGCCCGCAGGGCGTGCTGCACCCGGTTGCCGAGCTGGGCCAGGACCACGTCGGGGACGTCGTCGGGGAGCTGGGTCACGAAGAACACGCCGACGCCCTTGGAGCGGATCAGGCGCACGGTCTGGGCCACCTGGTCGAGGAACTCGTCGCTGGCGTCCTCGAACAGCAGGTGGGCCTCGTCGAAGAAGAAGACCAGCTTGGGCTGGTCGAGATCGCCCACCTCGGGGAGGGTCTCGAAGAGCTCGGCCAGCATCCACATGAGGAAGGTGGAGAAGAGCTTCGGCTTGGTCTGGACCGCGGGCAGCTCCAGGCAGCTGATGACGCCCTTGCCGCCCTCGGTGCGCAGGAGGTCGGTCACCGCGAACTCGGGCTCGCCGAAGAAGTCGTCGCCGCCCTGGCCCTCCATCTCGCTGATCGAACGCAGGAGCACCCCGGCGGTGGCGGCCGACACCCCGCCGATGGCTTTCAGCTCGGCCTTGCCCTCGTCACCGGTCAGGTAGTGCAGCAGGTCCCGCAGGTCGGTCAGGTCGAGGAGGGGGAGGCCATGCTCGTCGGCGTAACGGAACACGAGGGCGAGGGAGGAGCGCTGGGTCTCGTTCGCCCCCAGCACCTTGGCCAGGAGCTCGGGCCCGAACGCCGTCACCGGCGCCCGCACGGGCACGCCGGGACCGATACCGCCGAGGGAGAGGAAGGTCACCGGGCAGGCCGTCGGCGTCCAGGTGATGCCCAGTTCGGTGGCCCGCCCGGTGAGGCGGTCGTTGGGCTGGGCCGGGGCCGAGAGCCCGCTGAGGTCGCCCTTCATGTCGGCCGCGAACACGGGCACGCCGATGGCGGAGAGCTGCTCGGCCAGGACCTGCAGGGTGACGGTCTTGCCGGTGCCGGTGGCCCCTGCGATCAGGCCGTGGCGGTTGCACATGGCCGCGGGGATCTGGACGACGGCGTCGGGGTGGGTGGTCCCGTCGAGGACCCCCCGGCCGAGGCCGACCACCGCCCCTTCGGCGGTGTAGCCCGCGGTGATCCGGGCCGAGAAGTCAGCGGGCGGGGCGGGAGCGTCGTCGGCCATAGGCGGGGGATCGTAGAGGCCCGATGCCAGGACCGCCGGAGCGCACCAGCACGCTCCGTGCATGCGCAAACGCGTGAAGTGGTCAAGCGGCTAACGTGGGCCCTATGACCCAGGTCGCCGGGGTCGATTCCCCCCGTCAGGGGGTCCGCCCCTTCGTTGTCGCCGTCGCCGTCACCATGGTGCTCATGGCCCTGAGCACCGTCGTGGCCGTGGGCTGGCGCAGCCAGCTCCAGGGGGAGGGACGCGAGCAGTTCGACCTGGACGCCACCGAGGCCCAGCAGCTCGTCGTCCAGCGCCTCCAGAGCACCATCGGCCTCCTCCAGGACACCCAGGCCGAGGTGGACGGGGATCCCGCGACGGTCACCGCCGAGTCCTTCGAGGACGCGGTGGCCGCGGCGCTGCCCGAGGAGCTGCCCTCCCTGGCCTCGGTCACCCTCATCGAGCGGGTGGGCCGGGGCGAGCTGGACCAGCTGACCGCGGCCCGTCGGGCCGCCGGCCTGCCCGACTTCGAGATCGAGTCCGTCGAGCGCGGCGGTCGGGCCCCGGCGGTGGCCACCTTCGAGGCCAGCACCCGGGGCGCGCCCATCCTGTCGGGCTATGACCTGCGAGCCATCCCCGCTCTGGCCGATGCCTTCGCCCCCGCGGTCAGCCGGGCCGTGCGCATCTCCCCCCGCCTCGAAGCCCTGCCGGCCGACGTGCTGGACGTCCACCCCGATCTCGGTCGGTCCTCCTTCGCCCTCGTCGTGCCCACCGGCCCGGGGGCCTGGGTCCTGGCCGTGGTCTCGGGCGACGAGCTGGCCACCCAGGCTGCCGGCGTCGACGACGAGCTCGACGTCGCCCTGGCCGTCGGTGACTCACCGCTGGGAGCCTCGACGGCCCGGGACGACGGAGCGGTCGTGGACCTCGACGCCGTGGCGTCCGATGCCCGCACCGTGCGGCCCTTCGCCATCCTGGGCGGGCCGCTCCTGGTCACCGTGGCCGACCTCGACGGCCTGGCCGGTGGGGGCTGGCGGGAGCCCGGTCTCCTGCTCGGGGCCGGCGTCGCCATCAGCATCCTCGTCGGGTCCCTGATCCTGGTGCTGGCCCGTGGCCGGGCCGGGGCCCTCATCGTGGCGACGGAGGCCCAGCAGGCCCGCGACCGCAGCGAGGAGAACTTCCGGGCGGTCGTCCAGCACCTGTCGGACCTCGTGGTGGTCACCGACGCCGCGATGGTGGTCGACTTCGTGACGCCGTCGGTGACCCGCCTGCTCGGCCGCGAACCCGCGGCCCTGGCCGGTGGTCGCCTGGCCGAGTTCGTCCATCCCGACGACCGGGCGCTGCTCGCCGCCCTGGCCTCGCGTCCGGGCGTGTCGGACAAGGGCCTGGTCCGGTTCCGCCACAGCGACGGTTCGGATCGCAGCTTCGAGGTCGTGGTGGCCAACCGTCTCGATGACCCGTCGATCGGCGGCCTGGTGCTCACCGGCCACGACGTGACCGACCGGGTGCAGCTGGAGGACCAGCTGGCCCACGACGCCACCCATGACACCCTCACGGGCCTGCCCAACCTGGCCCTGGTCCAGGACCGCCTCGAGCACGCCCTGGTGCGGGCCGAGCGCACGGGCCGTCGGGTGGCGGTGGTCTTCGGCGACCTCGACGGCTTCAAGGGGGTCAACGACCGCCACGGCCACCTGGTGGGCGACCGCCTGCTGATCGGGGTGGCCAAGCGCCTGCGGGGTGCGGCCCGGGCCATGGACACCGTCGGCCGCTACGCCGGCGACGAGTTCGTGGTCGTCTGCGAGGAGCTCGACGACGAGGCGGGGGCCCGCCTGGCCGCCGAGCGTCTCCACCGGGAGGTGGCCCAGCCTCTGGTGGTCGACGGTCTCCAGATCGAGGTGGCCATGAGCCTGGGGGTGGCCCTGGCCCAGCCGGGCGAGAGCGCCGAGTCCCTCCTCGACCGCGCCGACCGGGCCATGTACCGCTCCAAGGACGACAGCCGGGACGACGATCCCCCCATCACCTTCGCCGCCTGACCCGTCGTTCTACGGACGGAACGACACTGATGCAACCACGGGGGCATGGGGGACGGGCGGCCGATCCTCGGGGGCGGTTGCGCTCCCGAACCCGAGGAACCTCGCCGGGAGTGACCATTCGCCGTTCTGGCACCGGATTCCCGCGTCCTGGCACGGGAATCCGGTGCCAGAACGAGCACGTCGGTCGAGCCTGGGGTTCTTGTCGCCGAGGGTGACGAAGCCGATCTGAAGGCGCCGCCGACGTCGGCCCGCCGAGACCCAGGCCCTCTTGGTTGCGTCGTTGTCAGTGCCCGCCTGACCGCGAGAGGGGTTACTCGGGGCGGGGGTGGTTGAGGTTGTTGACCACGACGGAGGCGGTGGCGGTGAGGCCGATGCCGGCACCGAGGCCGAGGAGAACGGCCAGCCACTCGGGCCGGGTGTTGCCGGGGACCTCGGCGGGCGGGGCGACCAGGGCCCGGCCGTCGCTGAACAGCCATTCCGCACTGGGCAGGGCGACCTCGTCGTCACCGACGCCGGCGTCACCACTGCTGTCGCTGTCATCGCCGGTGTCGGGTGGCGTCGGGATCGGCTCCGCCGCGGCCGGCACGCCCGCACCGGTGGGGCCGCCACTCGAGCGGCCGTCGTCGCCGGCCGGGCCGGGGATCACGTCGTCATCGTCATCGTCGGCGGGGGCGGTCGTGGTGGGGGCCACCGTGGTCGCCGGGCCCTCGGTGGTCGTCGTCGGTTCGTCGATGGGCTGGGTGGTCGAGGTCGGCGGCGGGGGCGGCGGCGTCGTCGTGGTGGGGACCGTGGTCGCGGGCACGGTCGTGGGCGGTGCCGTGGTGGGGGCGACGGTGGTCGGTGGGAGGGTGGTGACCACGACGGTGGTCGGCGGCGGGTGGTGCTCGGCGGGCTGGGCGGCCGCAGCCGTACCGACAACGGTGCCGGCGACGGCGGTCATGACCAGGGCCCACCGCTGGCGGCGGCTTCGGCGGGGCATGGTTGCACCCTACTCCTCACGAGCACGAGAAGTCACCACCCAACCACGCTGCGTGAGAACCAGGGCCGAAGTCACACGCAACGTGGCGGTGAGGTCACTATTCGTCGCGGTCGATCCGGTCGAAGGTGCGATGTGGTCATCTACTCTGCGCCGATGGCCCGTACGGAACTGCTCATCGACGGACGCTGGGTGCAGGGAGGGGGCGATGCGCCGATCGCCGTGCACAGCCCGGGCTCGGGCGAACACCTGGCCGACGTCAGCACCGCCTCGGTGGCCGACGTCGACGCCACGGTGGCCACGGCCCGGGCGGCCCAGGTGGTGCTCGAGGCCATGCCGCCCTTCGAGCGGGCGGCGCTCCTGCACGCCACCGCCGACCTCCTCGACGAGCGGGCCGAGGACCTGGCCCGCCAGCTGACCTCCGAGCAGGGCAAGCCGATCGCCACCGAGGCCCGGGGCGAGATCGAGGAGTCGGCGGAGATCTTCCGTTGGGCCGCCGAGGAGGTCAAGCGCCTGGAGACCCCGGTGCTGCCCGGGGCCGACCCGAACAAGAAGGTGATGACCTTCCGGCGGGCCAACGGGGTCTACGCCTGCATCACCCCGTGGAACTTCCCGATGAACATCCCCGCCGAGCTCCTGGCTCCCGGCCTGGGCGGGGGCAATGCCGTCATCCTCAAGCCCTCGGACTTCACCCCGCTGACCGGGGCGGCTCTGGTCGAGGCCTGCCACGACGCCGGCTTCCCCGCCGGATCCATCTCGCTCCTCCACGGCGCCGGCGACATCGGTGCGGCCCTGGTGGGCCATGACGGGGTGGACGCCATCGCCTTCGTCGGATCCATGGAGACCGCCGACCGGATCGTGCGCACCGCCGGCTTGAAGCGGACGCTGATCGAGGCGTCGGGCAACGGGCCCCAGATCGTCTGCGACGACGCTGACCTCGAGGCCGCGGCGGAGGCGGCCGTCTACGGCGCCGAGTTCGCCTCCGGTCAGGGTTGTGTCGCCACCGAGCGACTGCTGGTCCAGGAGTCGGTCCACGACGAGCTGTTGGCGCTGGTGCTGACCCGAGCCGGGCAGTGCCGGCTGGGCGATCCCCACGACGAGTCCACCACCTTGGGTCCGCTCAACAACGAGGCGGTGGCGGCCAAGATGGACAGCCACCTGGCCGACGCCGCGGACCGGGGCTATGAGGTCGTGCTCGGGGGCGAGCGCTCGTCGGGCTTCCCGACGGACCTCTACTACCCGCTCACCGTGGTGGACGGTGTGGACCCCGATGGCCTCCTGTTCACCGACGAGAGCTTCGGCCCGGTCCTGCCCATCACGACCTTCCGCGACGACGCCGAAGCGCTGGCGCTGGCGAACTCGTCACCCCTGGGCCTGCAGGCGTCGGTCTTCACCTCCAGCCTGACTCGGTCCTTCCGCTACATCGACGGCCTGCGGGCCGGCACCGTGGTCGTCAACGACTCGACCTGCTTCTGGGAGCCCCATCCTCCCTTCGGCGGCGCGTCGGGCACCAAGACCGGGTGGGGCCGCATCGGGGGCAAGTACACCCTCCTCGACATGACCGACCTCCGCGCCGCCATCATCGACGTCAGCAAGACCAGGGGCTGACCCAGGCCTGCGGCCTGCTGGACTGCATGGTGCGCCTTCGGCGCGCTGCCGGGCTGTTCCGTCGATCCTGGTCCTCGCTGCGCTCGGCGGATCGACGGCGAACGGGTCGGTGGCTCGTGCCTCGCCACCGTCCCGTTCGGGGGGCCGATGTCGGTGGCTCGTGCTTCGCAACCGACCGGTTCGGGTTTCGCCGGCGGCGTGCCGCAGCGCAGCGAGGACCTACGCCGACGGGACCAGCGATCGATGCGCCGGAGGCGCGACCAGCAGTGGGGCTGCGCAGCGGAGCGGAGCAGCTGACGGGACGCTCCACGACGGCGACGCCGGAGGGGCTGAGCGAGTGAGGACCGCCTGTTGATCGACGACCCGGGTCTGATCAGCGGGCCCGCCGCCGCGACCGACGAGCGAAGCCACTCGAATGTGGCGACGTAGTCGCTGCCTAGGCGAACATCCGGCTGCGGCGGGGGAACTTTCGGGCGACGGCGAGGTCGGGCACGACGACGGGCTCGGAGCGGGTCTCCTCGACCGGAGTCGGGTTCTCGCCGGGGGTGCGTTGGGGGAGGAGCGGCGCGTTCAGCGCCGCCGCGGGAGCCGGGGCCGGAGTGGCCGGGGCGGCGGCCCGGGGCGGACGGGTCAGGTCGGTGTAGATCAGCTCGTCGATCTGGCCCGGGGTAACCGGCTCGCTGAAGAAGCGGCCGAGGGCGTGCTCGACCCCGAGCTGGCACAGGCGCTCGGCCTGGTCCTGGG
>Ga0105044_10007369_pt1 | contig 15138 bp, 14 predicted proteins | sample MAT01_FD_78092 | JGI IMG/M metagenome (GOLD analysis project Ga0105044, IMG submission 78092) | Freshwater microbial communities from Lake Fryxell liftoff mats and glacier meltwater in Antarctica - MAT-01 | ecosystem: Environmental > Aquatic > Freshwater > Ice > Liftoff microbial mat | place... | reverse complement strand
GCGACGAAGATCTCGGTCAGGAGCTGTGGCCCCCCCGGGATCCCAGTGGCCGCGAGCTGGGCTGCGAGCGCGCCCGACTCATAAAGGGCGGCCATCGCCTCGGGGTGGCGGTTCAGCTGCGAGAGCAGGTTGCCGCGACCTTCGATGGCGGCCGCCAGGAAGATGCGCGCGGGAGGCATGTCGATCGGCCTCAGGCGCTCGATGGCCATACCGTTATAGCGGAGCGCGTCGTCGAAGCGGCCGAGTCGGTGGCAGGCGCCGGTCAGGTTCACGAGGCCGATCGACAGCGACAGCGGCGGCGGCGAGCCTCCCGCGACTTCCTCATCGAGACGCAGCTTCACGCCCGCTTCGAGGTGGAAGACACCTTCTTCGACCTGGCCACCGCGCAGGGCGAGCTGGCCCTTGCCTTCGGCGATCGCGGCGCCGACGCCGAGGTAGCGCGGGTCCTTCTTGCCGGCCGGGAGTGCCGCGTTGTCGGGTGGGATCGGCTGGTAGGCGCTCGCCGCCTCGTCGAGGTTTTGCAGGGCGGCGTCCCAGTTGCCGCTCTCGGCCGACTTGATGGCGAGCTTCACGAGCTCGGTGACCGCGTCGAGCTTGGCTTCGCGAACAGCGGGTTCCATGGGCGGTCTCCTCGGGGGCGCAACGGCCGCATGGGGGCATCGGGCGCGGCGACGTGATGTACCGGCCGCGGGCGCGCGACACAATCTTTCCCTTGACCTTCCCGAATCGGGTGACTAGAAACACAATCCAGTCATCGAGTCGAAACCGCCCCAGCAGCGGCTTCGACCTCGTTCGACGACCTGCGTACAGCCCGTTAGGGCAAGGCGAGACGATGGACGACGACAAGCGCGAGTGCATCTTGAAGGCGGCGGTTCGCGCCTTCTCGCGCCTGGGCTTCCGCAAGACGTCTATCGACGAGGTCGCGGCCGAGGCCGGCGTCGGCAAAGGCACCATCTATCTGGCGGTGGCCTCGAAAGACGAGCTCTTCCTGAGCGCGGTCGAGCGTGAGGTGCGTGGCTTCCTGGTGAGCGGACGAAATGTGCTCAGCGCCTTCGACGACGCGGTCGAGCTGCTCGCGGGGTTGGTCCAGGCCGAGCTGCGCGAGGTCCATAAGCGACCGCTGGTGCGCCAGCTCCTTGTCGGGCAGACGCTCGCGACGGTGCCGCAGTCGGAGGTCGAGGTCGAGCGGCTGCAAGGGCTCGCGCGCGACAACCTGTCCTCGGCGCTGGCTCGGCTGCGCGACGCGGCGGTGCTGCGCGAGGACCTCGAGCCCGACCTCGCCGCGTGCCTCCTACAGGATCTCGAGATCGCCGCGCTTGTAAAGACCGAGCGGCGCAAGGACCCGGAGGAGGCATTGGCCCGCCTCGACTGGCGCCGCTCGATAAGCCTCATGGTGCGGGGGCTGAGGCGTCCATTGGCGATCGCCCCGGCCACATTGTCCGCGCACATACGCGTCTGAGTTAGCGGGCCACGCCTCGGCGCTGGGCGCTTTCTTTGACCCCTGGTGACCAGTTTATGACTTCGGTCACCGCCTCTCGCCCTCTCGATCCGCCCATCTCTCCAAGGAAGGACGCCATGACCGCCACCGCCAGCACCACCATTCAACGCCTGATCGTCGCCAAGCCCGGCGGCTTCGATCGCCTCGAGCTGACGCGTGAACCGTCGAAGCCGCTCGCCGCTGGCGAGGTCCGCATCCGGGTGCGCGCCTCGGGCGTCAACTACGCCGATGCGATGGTGCGCCGCGGGCTCTATCGGACCGCACGCAAGTACGTCGGCTTCCCGATTGCCCCCGGCTTCGAGGTCGCGGGCGACGTGAGCGAGGTCGCGCCCGGTGTCACCAACGTCGCGGTCGGCGACCGGGTGATCGCGGTCACGTTGTTCGGTGGCTATACAAGCGAGCTCAACGTCAGGGCCGACCTCGTCTACCCGCTGCCGGAGGCCTGGAACTACGCGCAGGGCGCGGCCTTTCCCGCCGTCTACATGACCGCCTGGTTCGCCTTGCGCGAGCTCGCGCATCCGCGCAGGGGCGCCCGGATCCTGGTGCATTCGGCGGCCGGCGGGGTCGGCTCGGCGCTCGCGCGGCTCGGCAAGATCATGGGCCTCGAGGTCGTCGGCGTGGTCGGTTCGAGCCACAAGATCGACGCGGCCCGAGCCGCCGGCTGTGACCACGTCATCGACAAGTCCAAGCAGGACCTCTGGGCCGAGGCCAGGCGGCTTGCGCCCAACGGCTTCGACGTCGTGCTCGACGCGAACGGCATCGAGACGATCGGCCAGAGCTACAAGCACCTCGCGCCGGTCGGGCGCCTCGTCGTGTATGGCTTCACGACCATGATCCCCAAGACGAAGAGCGGCCGCACCAACTACCTGAAGCTCGCGTTCGACTTCCTCAGGACGCCGCGCTTCTCGCCGCTCGACCTCACCGAGAGCAACAAGAGCGTGCTCGCGTTCAACCTGTCCGACCTATTCACGCGCAAAGACATCCTGGTCGACGCGATGGGCGAGCTGTTCGGCTGGGTCGCCGAAGGCCTCATCCCGCCCGGCGACCCGCGCACCTTCCCGTTCTCCCATGCGGCCGACGCGCATCGCGCGATCGAGTCGGGCACCACCACCGGCAAGCTCGTGCTCCTCCCTGCCTGATCCCATCCCCGCCAAAAGAGAGTCCGCCATGCCCAGCTTGAACGACATCCATTCGACCGCCGTCTCCGTCGCCCGCCTCGGCCGCGGAGTGGTCGCGTTCGCCCCCGCCAGGGTCCCCGTCCAGCCGTTGGAGCTCTACGAATTCGAGGTCTGCCCCTACTGCCGGAAGGTGCGCGAGTCGCTCACCGAGCTCGACCTCGACTACGTGTCGCGTTCGTCGGCGCCCGGCGCGGGATCGCGCGACGAGGCGATAGCGATCGGCGGCAAGTGCCAGTTCCCCTACCTGCACGACCCGAATACCGGCGTCCGCCTGTACGAGTCGGAGGACATCGTCGACTACCTGCACGCGACCTACAGCGCCAAGGGTCCGCGTGCCCACTGGCGCCGCTGGCTGTCGCCCCTCGACAGCGCCGGCAGCACCCTCGCGAGCGGTCTTCGCATGAAGCATCGACAGGTTCGCCCCGGCATGGAGGGTCGCGTGCAGCCGCGGGAACGACTCGAACTCTGGAGCTTCGAAGGCTCGCCCTTCTGTCGCAAGGTGCGCGAGGAACTCAACGCGCTCGGCCTCGACGTGCTCGTGCACAACGTCGGCAAGCGGGGTCGCCGACGCTCCGAGCTGGTCGCCAAGGGCGGCAAGATGCAGGTGCCCTACCTCGTCGACGCGAACACCGGCACCGCGCTGTACGAGTCGGACGAGATCGTCGCGTACCTGCGCAAGACCTACGGTTCCAACCCAGTGTAGCCCGGGTCGTGAGGCGGATGGGTCAGGGAGCGACCGTGTCGCACGTCGTGACGAACCAGGGGGCGTCGATTCTAGCCGGCGTCGGGGAAGCGATCCTGGATCTCTCGCATCTCATCGAAACGGCGGAAGAAGCATGCGAGCAGCGTCGGGTCGAAGTGTCGGCCCGCGCCCTCGCGCAGGATCCCGCACGACTTCTCGACCGAGAACGCTGGCTTGTACACGCGCTTGGTCGTGAGCGCGTCGTACACGTCGGCGATGGCGACGATGCGCCCTTCGATCGGGATCTGCTCGCCGCTGAGACCGCGCGGATAGCCGCTGCCGTCCCAGCGCTCGTGATGGGTCCAGGCGATGGTCGCGGCGATGTCGAGGAGCGGGAAGCCAGTGTCGCGGAGCGTCCGGTAGCCGAAGATCGTGTGCTGCTTCATCAGCTCGAACTCTTCGGGGGTGTGCTTGCCGGGCTTCCTCAAGATGCTGTCGGGCACGCCGATCTTGCCGACATCATGCAGCGGGCTCGCGACGCGCACGAGCTCGACGCGCTCGGGATCGAGACCGACCTCGTGCGCGAGCACGGTCGAGTAGGCGCTCATCCGGTGGATGTGCGCGCCGGTCTCCTCGTCGCGCACCTCGGACGCGATCGACAGGCGATTGATGATCTCCTCCTGCGCCTGGCGCAGGCGCGAGTTGGACTGCGCCAACAGGTCGAGGGCGACGCTCAGCTCGGCGGTGCGTCCTTGTACGAGATCCTCGAGAGCGTCGCGATGGCGCCTGTTCTCCGTCTCGACCATGCGGCGCCGCAGCGCGTTCATCACGGTGATCTGTATCTCTGTCGCACGGAAGGGCTTGAGTACATAGCCGTAGACGCCCGTCTCGATCGCACGCAGCGCGGTGTCGGGGTCGTCGACGCCCGCGACCATCACGACCGCCGTGCCCGGGAAGTCGACCGCGATCTGGGTCGCGAGGTCGAGGCCGGAGGAACCGGGCATACGCACGTCGGTCAGGACCAGCTCGATCGAGCGGTCGTGGCGTAGCGCCGAGTTGGCTTCATCGGCGTTGCCGGCGAGGGTCACATGATGGCCGAGCTGGCTCACGATGCGTCCGAGCAGTTTACGGACTGGACCTTCGTCGTCGACGACCAGGATGCGCGCCACACTCCCCCCGATGGACCTGGCACCCACTCGCGCGAACGGCGCGGGGACGCGCAGCATGGCATCGTTGCCTGCCACTGGCAATCGTTGGCGAGGGTCGCGAGGGTGGCGAGGGTCGCGCGAGCAACGACCGCCGCGGCATCAGGCGGGATAACGTTCGGCCGGCCAGCCGAGGAACCTCACGGCTTCGTCGAGGTGGTTGCCGAACGACGCCTTCCGGCCCATGCCAGCGATGGTCATGACCGCCCGCGCGAGGCCCATCTCGAAGGGTTTACCGCCGAAGATCGCGACCTTCGAGATATCCTTCTTGCGCGACAGGACCCAGCGCCCGAGCACGATCTGCGCACGCAAAGGCGCCCCGTCGAGCTTGCGCATGTCGACGAGCGCCGAGATGACAACGTCGAGACCGACCTCGGCGCGAATCGACTCGACCATATCGATGAGCGCCTTGGTGCCGGGCATGGAACCCTTGCCCGTGAACACGACCGCGACCCGATGCTCGGCATCGACCGTGATATCGATGCGCTGGGTCGGCTCGGTCCAGGTGCGCTGGGTGCGCCAACGCTGCGGCGGCGGGTTCTCTTGCGACATCCCGGCTATCTAACCCAAGCCGCACCCGTTGGCACGCCTACCCAAACCGAGTTACAATAAACCGACGGTCAGGCGCCTGGTAAAGCGCGCCACCAACTCGACTAAGTCGCCCAAAGCATCGAAGTAGATTTCAGAGCCGCGCTCGGGACCGCGGACTTGGTTCAGGGGGAGAATCGCTTGCGGGTCTGGGATGGCCGATATCGTGTCGAGCGTACGCTGGGCGAAGGTGGCATGGGGCAGGTGATGCTTGCCCGTGACATCCTCTCCGGCGAGCGACCGGTCGCGGTCAAGCTGTTGCTGCCCGAGTTCCGTGACTCGACCTCGGACTTCATGCGCGAGTACGCCGTCCAGCGGCGCCTGGACCACCCCGCGATCCCGAAGGTCTACGACTTCGGCTTCGGTGAGCACGCCGGGCGCGAGGTGCCGTACTTCGCGATGGACTACGTGCGCGGGATCCCGATGTGCAACGCGCTCCTGCAGGTGCGCGAGCCGGGCGCGGCCTACGCCTGGATCCTCCAGGTGTTGCGGGGCTTGGACCACCTCCATCGGGCAGGCTTCCTGCACCGCGACCTGAAGCCTTCGAACGTGCTCGTCGCCTTCGATGGCAACCAGGAGGACTCGGCCCACCTCATCGACTTCGGCATCGCCATCGCCTTCGATGAGACGCCCGAAGAGCTGTTCATCGGCACCCCCGAGTACAGCGCGCCCGAGCTGATGTCAGGGTCGCCGTTCGACGTGCGCCAGGACCTCTACGCGGTGGGCCTCCTCATCTATGAGGTTGTGTCGGGGCGCAGACCCTGGAACGGCGAGGACCCGACCGACCTCTACAACAAGCGCATGTACTCGAGCTACGAGCCGCTCTCGCCCGAGAGCTGCCCGCCCGCGTTGGCACAGCTCGTCGACTCGCTGCTGAGAGCGGCGCCCGATGCCCGCCCGGGGTCGGCCGCTGAAGTGATCGAGCGCTTCGTCGCGGCGACGCATGTGCTCGACCCGTTGACGGTCCACACCGGGCGTGGCCTCGACCCGGCGTCGCTCTATAATGATCGCGCGACGCTCGGGGCGGTGATGGTCGGGCGTCCCGCGCCGATTGTGCACCTCGTCGAGACGCCGATGGCGTTCCGGCGGCACCTGCAGACGGTCCTCTTCGAAGAGAGCGCTGAGCTCGACCAGGCCGTTGCGGCGTGGCTCGGGGCCGGCAGCTCGCCGCATCCGGTGATGTTGCTCATCGAAGATCCGCCGGGCTTCGACGGGACGCAGATCGTGCACGAGATCGCCGATCGTGCAGCGGTCGCCGGGGCACGCATCGTCCGCTATGGGCTCGAGGCACGGCCGTATGGTCCGCTCGAAGCGATCGAGCCGGTGCTCGCGCTGTTGCGGCGCATACGCGAGTCGCGCGGCGGTGGTGGCGTGCCGATGCTCGGTGGGCTCGCCGGGGCGGCGACGCTGCTCACACGCCTGCCGGGTCCGCTCGTGATAGCGATCGAGAACATCGGTTGGGCCGACACGCTGTCGCTCGAGTTGCTCGCGACCCTGTTCACGGGCGCCAAGAACCCGGGGCTGCGCGTCATCGCGACGTATGATCCGAAAGAGCGTGCGGCCGCCGAGCGCGCGCTCGAGCGCTTGAAGTTGCTGCCGGGTACACGCTACGTCGCACGGCCGCCGCTGTCGCTCGAGGCGGTCACCGATTGGGTCGACCTCGCGATTGGTGTCGACGTGGTCCCCGATGCGCGCGTGCTCGAGCTCTGGGAGAAGTCGGAAGGCCGACCCGAACGTGTGCGCGAGCTGCTGACCGAAGATCTGCGCCGCGGCGCGCTGGTGCGCATACGGGCCGGCTTCCGCTGGGACTCGGAGCGGGCGCGCGAGGTGGTCGGCAATGGCCGCGATGGCCGGTCGCGCCCGTCGCAGCCGATGCTGCCGGCGTTGGGCGCGACCCAGCCGCTTGAAGATATGGTCTCGGCGTTGGTCGAGGCCGTGCCGGAAGGGGTCGTGGCGACCTTCCTCGGCCTGCCGAGCCCGAACGTGCGCCACCTCATCGCCGACGGCGTGCTCGCGCGCACGCCCGAGGGTTGGGTGATGGCGGGGCCACGCGGACCCACACGCAACCATCGCGATACGATCAACCGGGCGCTGGTCGTGCAACTGCACGAGCGACTCGCGCGCGCCATCGAGCTGGCCCTACCGTTCGAGGGCAAGGCCGAGCGCACGGCGCGCGAGTGGCTGCGTTCGTCCGATCCGCTGCGCGCGGTGCCGCACCTGCTCGAGGCCGCACAGCGGGCCGCGATGCCGCGTCAGGGTGACGTCCTGCCGCGCGCTGCGGCGCTGCTCGACGACGCGCGGCGCATCCTCGATGGCGAGGAGAAGGCGCTCGCCCAGGCGAAGAAGAAAAACGAGATCCACTACGCCGATGCGAAGCCCGGTCAGTCGCCACGGACCGCTCGTGGCGCGGAGATCGACCGCACGACCGAGCGCTTGCGGAGCTTGCGCCTCGACCTCGGCACGGCCCGCGTGAAGCTCGCGCGCGCGCTCGGCGATTGGCCGGCATGGCAGCGCGCGGCGACCGATCTCTTCGAGCGCGCGTTGGAGACCGCGCACGTGCCGACGATGGAGGCGGCGCTCGACGCGTTGATGCATCTCGCGGCCGATCGCGGGGCTGATGACGAGATGATGCGGCACGCGCGTTCACTCTCCGAGCTGTCACGCGACTCTGGCTGGGCCATGGCGTGGGCCAACGCGCGCATCGATGTCGGCATGGGTCGGCCGCGCGACGCGATCGAGAAGCTCAGCGCCGCGATGGCCGAGCGTGAGGGCGTGCCGCTGGCGCCCGAGCGGCGGCTCGAACTCGGCGCGCTCGAAGCGGATGTGCTGACGAGCCATGGCTGGTTAGCCGAGGCGGAGATCGCGGTGAAGGTGCAGTCCGACCTCGCGGCGCGGCTGTCCGATCGGGCGGCGGGCGTTCACGCGGCGTTGCTGCACGCGAGCCTCCTGCGCGAGGCACAGGTCCCTGACAAGGCGTTGGCGGAGCTGCGTCGGCTCGGGGCCGAGCTCGGCGACGACCGCTTCTACCGGTTGGACGGGCGGCTCGAGGTCGAGCTCGCGCGGGCGCACCTCGAGTTTGGTTGGTGTGAAACCGCGCGTGAGCATCTCGCGCAGGGCATCGCACTTGCTCGCCGCGACGGGGATCGCGAGGCGCTTCTTTATGGGCGTCTCATCGATGCGCGCATCGTGGCGCTGCTCGGCCGGCCCGAGCGCGCGATGGAGCTCATCGATCTGGCGCGTGAGGACGGCGGTGGGCTGCCGCGGCTCGCGCTGCGCGAGCTGGAGTACTCCGAGCTGGAGGTGGGGCTCGCGGGTGGATCCGGGGTCGCGCCCGAGCGGCTCTTCGATGCCGCCCGGCGACTCGCGGTGGCGGTGCAGGGTGAGGGCATCCGTACCTTGTCGGTGAAGGCAATAGCCCTCTCGGCCCGCGCGGCGATCCTGCTCGGGCTGGCGGATGACGCGCTCCACCTGGCCCAGGCCGGGCTCGAGCGGTCGGCTGAATGGGGTGGGGTCGGGGTACCGCGCCATCAGCTGCTGTTCCTCCTGGCGCGCGCCCGTCACCTGCGGCGTGACAGCTTTCGCGCGAAGCGCACCCTCGGCCAGGCGAAGGCGCAGTTGCACCAGGTGGCGCGCCTCCTGGTGGACCCGGCCCAGCGCGTGGCGCTGCTCGAGGAACTGAACAACCGCCGTATCGAGGAAGGCGACCTCGGGGCGCCGGGCCCGCTGTCGCGGCGAATTCCGCGCACCGCGTAAGCGTGTCGAGGACGAGCCGCGTAAGCGTGTCGAGGACGAGCCGCGTAAGCGTGTCGAGGACGAGCCGCGTAAGCGCGTCGAGGGCACTAACTTTTTTACTTCAACGTCCCGTAGGTGTAAGGACGCCAGTGACCGTGCGTCCATTGGCGCCGGGGGGCCCAGCAGGATCGCCCATCAGCAGACGGGCGAGGGACGCGAGTGCCTTGGGGGCACCTCGGAGCCGTGAGGCTGAAGACCTAGACGGAGACGACGGATGAGCATGGGACGGTTCTTGCGCATCGGGCTCGTAAGGGACGGACAAGTCCTCGAAGAGCGACTCGTTCCTATGGGCGTCGACATCACCATCGGCAAGGCACCCGGCAATACGTTCGTCGTTCCTCAGGGCGACCTGCCGAAGTCATCCCTGGCGTTCAAGGCCCGTGGGGCCGACCGCCATGCCTTGGTGTTCTCGAAGCCCAACGGCCGGGTCGACCTCGGCGGGACCGAGCCAACGCCGCTCGCCGACCTCGTCAAGAGCGGGCTGGCGGCCAAGCGCGACAACCTCTATGCGCTGCCATTGCCAGCAACCGCGCGCGGCAAGTTCGACGTCGGCGACGTGACGGTGCTGTTCCATTACGTCGAGCGCGACCTCGTGCTCGTCACCAAGACCGGCGTGCCCACGGCCGGGCCGCGGCCGTTGATGATGGAGGCGGTGCTGTCGTGGGACGGCACGGTCCTCGCGACCAAGGTGGTGAACCCGCTGCGGCCGCTGACGCTCGGGCCGGGACCGCTGTGCGACCTGCAGTTGCCGGGGCGTGTGCTCGAGTCGCGTGCCTTCGAGGTCATCGCGGGCGCGGAGGGGCGCTTCTTCGTCGACCTGCGCAACCCGCACGCGAACCTCACCGCGTTCGAGGCGCAGGGCGACGCCAAGGAGGGCAAGACCGAGGAGACGCCGCGCGAGCGTTATCCCATCAAGGGCCCCTTCACGATGAGCCTCGCGCTGCGCGAGGGCTTCACACTGGAGTTGCGTTACGCGCCGGCGCTGGCCCGCGGCACGCAGTCGCCGTTCGACATCCAGGACCCGCTGCCGTTCTTGTCGATGGCCGGTTCGGCCTTGTTCCACGCGGCGCTGATGCTCCTTGCGTTCGCGGTCGGGCAGGGGCTCCTGGCGCCGTCCGAGGTGAAGGCCTTCAAGGAGGAGCGGCGGCGCGAGCTACAGGTGATGCTGCAGGAGCACAAGGTCGAGCAGAAGGCGGCCGAGGCAGAGAAGGCAGCCGAGAAGAAGGCCGAGGATCCGAAGGCGGAAAAGCCCAAGGAGGAGGCGAAGAAGCCCGAGCCGCGGCCCGAGCCGAAGGCCATTCCGAAGCCGGCGGCCGATGCCGGGGCGGCCTCGCCCGAGGCGCGGCGTACGAAGGTCGCGGAGGGGGTTCGCCAGAAGACGTTCCTGGGCGCGCTCGGCGGGACCGGCGATGCGAGCGATGGGGCGCTTCCGGTGGGGCGTGAGACGCAGTATGCCGACGCGTTCCAGGACGTGGCCGGTGAGTACGCCGCCAACGGCGCGGACAACGGTGGCATGGCGCCGCCGGGCCCGAAGTCGGGCGGCGAGAATGGGGCCGAATACAAGACGCTGTCCAAGGACGAGAAGGGCGGCGGCAACATCGACACGACGACCGTCAAGACGAGCGAGAAGGGCGCGGGCGAAGAGGCGGCCATCAAGGTCAACGTGCGAACGGGCTCGCTCGGTGCCGAAGGCGGCATCGGCAAGATCGACAACGCCTCGGTCGCGTCGGTGTTCGGGCGCCGGAAGGGCGCCATCAAGGCCTGTTACGAGAGAGAACTGCGCCGCAACCCGGGTCTCAATGGGCGCATCACCTTGCGCTTCACGATCGGGACGTCGGGGCGCATCACCAGCATCAATGCGAGCCAGAACACGACAGGTGACGAAGCGATCGCGTCGTGTATCATCTCCAAGGTCCAGGATTGGAAGTTCGACCCGCCGACTGGCGGTGCCGTAACGTTCACGTACCCATTCATCCTCGAAGCGCGTTAGAGCGTCGACGAGTTACGGCAGCGCACGGTCGGACATCAGGTCGGATCAGGTCAGGGGGCAATCGCGTTCATGGATGCTATCGTCAATGCCTTCCGGGAGGGCGGTGGTTGGATGTACGCCATCCTCGTCGTCAACATCCTCGTCATCGGGATCGCGGTCGAACGAACGATCTGGCTCTACTTCCAGGGGGGCGTCGATCGGCGCATGCTGATGGGGCGCATCGAGAAGCACGTGCGCGCGGGCGAGATCGACCGGGCCAAGGGGCTCGTCGCGAAGAGTCGGGCGCCGCTGCCGCGTGTGATCGCGGCCGGGTTGGGCACGCATGGGCAAGGTCACGACGCGGCGTTGATGCTGATGAACGAGGCGCAGCTGATGGAGCTGCCGCGCATTGAGGTGCGGGTCGGTTACCTCGTGATGTTCTCGAACATCGCGACGTTGCTCGGGTTGCTCGGCACCATCGTCGGCCTCATCCGGTCGTTCGCCGCGGTCGCGAGCGCGTCGGCAGCCGACAAGGCAACCGAGCTCGCGCGTGGTATCTCCGAGGCGATGAACTGCACGGCGTTCGGGCTCATCGTCGCGATCACGGCGCTGCTCATCTATGCGGCGCTGCAGAATCGCGCGCACCGGATGGTCGACGACGTGAAGCACGCGAGCCAATCGCTTGGCATCGTCATCTCCGAGACCCGCTGGTAGCCTCCGCGCTTCGAGCTTCCTGAATGTCGCCGGCCTCGCGCACGGCAGACGAAAACCTAGAGAATCGGCAGGCTTGCACATGGATACGATCAAGGGGATCTTCGAAGAGGGCGGCGCCTTCATGTACCCGATCGCCCTCCTCGGGCTCGTGGTCATCGGCATCGCGATCGAGCGGACCTACTTCCTGTTCTTCAAGACGGCGAGCAAGCGCGACCTCTTCCTGGCGCGCATGCGGTCTCTCATCCTCGAGCGCAACGTCAGCAAGGCCGTGCAGTTCGCCAACCAGGAGGACAGCCCGCTCGGGCGCATCGTGAAGGCGGGCCTCGTGAAGGTGAACCGCTCCGATGACCATGTGCAGGCGGCGATGGACGAGGCCGCGCTGGAAGAGATCCCGCTCATCGAGCGGCGCACGGGCTTCCTGCCGATGCTCTCGAACGTGGCGACGCTGATGGGGCTCCTTGGCACCATCGCGGGCCTCATCCAGTCGTTCGCGGCGGTGTCGGACGCGGACGCGGCGACGAAGGCGACGCTGCTCTCGAAGGGTATCTCCGAGGCGATGAACTGCACGGCGTTCGGCCTGGTGGTCGCGATCCCGGCGCTGCTCTTCTATGCGATGCTGCAGAGCCGCACCCAGAAGGTCATCGACGACATCAACGCGGCGGCGGTGAGCATCCTGAATCTGGTCGTATTGAATCGCGACAAGCTGGGCATCACGGTTGAGGCCGACACCCGCACCGCGCGCGGTGCATGATGGGAGCGCAGCGCTCGAGCCAGGCCGCGGCTGACGATGAGAGGGGTGCAGCATGGGTGGCGTAAATCTTCCCGAGGGAGGAGGCAAACGCACGCTCGACTTCGAACTGAACCTCGTGCCGTTCATCGATCTCCTGTCGTGCTGCATCGCGTTCCTGCTGATTACCGCCGCGTGGACGCAGCTCGCGCGGCTCGAGACGATCCAGAAGGTCGAGGCCGCGGGCGGGGCCGGTGGCAAGCCCGCGGACAAGGTCCAACTGGTCGTGTTCGACTGGGGCTACGAGCTCCTGCCGCCGGGGGCGACCGAGTCGTGCGCCATCAAGAAGACGAACGGAGCGTACGACCAGAAGTTCTTGCGGCGTGAGCTGCAGCGCATCCTCAACGAGAAGCCGGATATGACGATCGCGGCGGTGGCGGCGGACGACAAGCTCGACTTCATCGAGGTCGTGGGCGTGATGGACATCTGCGTCGACCTGGGTCTCATCAACGTGTCGCTCGGGCAGGTGCCGGGCTTCCGTGTCGAGCCCGAACCGTGTGGGGGAGGGTGAGCGATGTCGATTCGCGCACCAGGCGGCGGGGCAGGGCTCGCGGGCTTCGCGCTCGGCAAGCATCAGCTCAAGCAGCGCACGAAGAAGAATCTGGCGCAGTCGCTCAACCTGACGTCGATGGTCGACTTCATGAGCGTTATCGTGATCTTCCTGCTGATGAACTTCTCGGCGTCGGGCGACGCGATGTTCAATCAGCCGGACATCCGGCTGCCGTCGGCGACGGTTGGCGAGGAGATCGAGCGCGTGCCGGTCGTGACCGTGTCGGTCAACGGCATCACGTTCGAAGGAACCCCGGTGGCGGACTCGCAGAGCGTGATGCTGAGCGAGGGCGACAGTGGGCTAGAGGGGCTCGAGCAGGCACTCCTCGGCGAGAAGGAAACGTTCAAGGCCGTGCGTGTGGGCGAGGGCTTTGACGGGAAGGTTATCATCGCAGCCGACGAGCACGTGCCTTACAAGCTCGTGCGACGCGTGTTCAACATCGCCGCCAAGGCAGGCTATGTGCGGGTCAACTACGTCGTGAGATTGGCCGCGAAAGAGCCCTGAGGAGGCCGCGCCACAAGATATCCGATTCCGGATTCGAGCGTAGGATCGGCCCCGCTCCAGCGATGTCCGTGCTGACCTGCTGGAGCTGTTGCCCGAAAAGGACGCCGCCAGAACGGCAACCAATCTCGCACTCGCCCGCCTCGAAGGCGAGTTCCTGCTCAAGGAGCTTACCGCTCGCGCCCGGCTCCCAGGACATGGCTTCCCGACGGACGTTATCCCATTCGTTCCGATCACCATCTCGGACCTCAAGCGCCAAAGCAGTGCCGACAAACAGAGCCGAGAGGACGGGCTCTGGACCTGGCGCGAGTATCCGAGTCGCAACCTGGCCATCGCCATTTCCGAGTACGCCCCCGGAGCCAAAGTCGTCATCGCCGGTGCGGACCTCGAGCGCATCCCGTTCCTGCGCCCCGCAGGCTTCGCGGTCGCCCTCTACTTCGAGCCGCACAACGACGTGAGCGACGTCGGCGGTCCCTAGCCCGAGCCCCGTGGGTCTCGGCCGGTGGCGCCCCGTGGGAGTCGGAACACCACACCCTGCGGGGCCCAGCGTCGCATTCGCGACCGCTCCGCCGGGACCCTCATCTAATCGCTTCGGCGAGTGTTCACGATAACCGATCCATCTGTTCACGTTGACCGATCCGCGTGTTCACGTTCACGGAGTCGAGCACCTGCGACTGGCTGTCGCCTCATCCGCCCCGCTGTCGCCGGGAACACGAAGTCGTTCGTCTTGCCATCGAGCACGGTTGGCTCTCCGTCCTCGTTGGAGTTCGTGGTCGATTCGCAAGAAGCGAGGCTCAACTTGCGCCCAGGGAGATCGAAACGAAGGGCAGGGCGTCGTGATGGCGTGCCGGGCCGAGATGGCATGCAAGCTCAAGATTGTTGTCGATTTTTACGACATCAGCGGACGAAAATGGGTGATAGACGTCGCCGGTGATACCGGCGAGCGTGACCTCGACGCCGCTTACGAGGGCCCTGAAGCGACGCTGCACAAGAACCTAGCACCCCCGGCTCGAACGCCGCGAACTTGAACTGGAGAACTTCGTGCCGAAAATAACCGTTGTTTTTGCGCTGCTGCTGATCGCCCTAGGCATTGGCGGCTTCCTGCCCAACAGCAGCTACACCGCCCTGTTACCGGCGTATGCGGGCGCGGTGCTGCTTGCGCTGGCACTGCTCGCGTTGGCCTTCGAGGGCGCCCGCAAGCATCTGATGCATGGGGCGGCTGTCGTCGCGCTGCTCGGTACGCTGGCACCGGCGACGACGCTGCTCATCCGCGCCGCGCAGATGAGCCCGCTGGCGCTGACGATCAACCTGGGCATGTTCGTGCTATGCGTCACGCTGCTCGGGCTGCAGATTCGCTCGTTCATCGCGGCGCGCCGGTCCCAGTAGCCGCGCCCGGCTCGTGCGACGCTTGCCGCGTGACTTCCGAATGCATGGCGCTCCTCGTTTGGCGGCAGGCCAGCGTCAGATTCGTAGCCCGCCTCCGTCCTGCTCGGCCGCATCCGCGCCGAACCCGCCATCACCGAGACACCCCGGAAAAAAGAAACGCGCTCGCGCCTGAGAGTGTCTTGCATCTGACACATGGATATGGCAATATCACGCCATGTCCGACATCGATCCACGCACGCTCGCCAACAGCGATCTCGAAGCCGAGGTCGCTACATTATCCGCCCAGCT